>Ga0209573_1005118_pt1 | contig 12136 bp, 8 predicted proteins | sample TNRBio252014_DNA_FD_185870 | JGI IMG/M metagenome (GOLD analysis project Ga0209573, IMG submission 185870) | Wastewater treatment Type I Accumulibacter community from EBPR Bioreactor in Madison, WI, USA - TNR Reactor_6/25/2014_ DNA (SPAdes)... | ecosystem: Engineered > Bioreactor > EBPR >...
CTAGGTGTTCCATCCCAGGAGAGCATACGGAATTCCTTGGGCGTTGTCTAGTGCGCCTCTAGCCTCGCTTTCGTTGCGCACCAACCTGGAATCCATAATGAGCCAAAGATTAAACGACTAAGGAACCAAAGATGAACTCTCTCTTTCTTTTTGCGATGGTGCTTGGACTGCTGTTTATCGGTGTTCCGGTCGGCGTCTCGCTGGGCTTGTCGTCGATTCTTTTCGTCACCTTCTTTTCCCACGACTCCTTGTCGTCGGTGGCGATTCAGCTTTTTGGCGCAGGGCAGAACTACACGCTGCTGGCCATTCCGTTCTTCATCCTGGCTTCGGCGTTCATGTCGACAGGGGGCGTGGCGAAGCGACTGATCAATTTCGCGATCGCCAGTGTCGGGCATTTCCAGGGTGGACTGGCCATGGCCTCGGTGCTGGCCTGCATGATGTTTGCCGCGCTTTCGGGTTCATCACCGGCGACAGTGGTGGCCATCGGTACCATCGCCATTGCCGGTATGCGCCAGGTGGGCTACTCGAAAGAGTTCGCGGCGGGCATCATCTGCAACGCCGGGACGCTCGGCATCCTGATTCCACCGTCGATCGTGATGGTGGTCTACGCGGCGGCAACGGACGTGTCCGTCGGACGAATGTTCCTGGCCGGTGTGATTCCGGGATTGGTCGCCGGTCTGATGCTGATGGGGGCCATCTACATCGTTGCCCGGATCAAGGGTCTGCCGAGAGAAGAGTGGAAGGGCTTCGGCGCGATCCTGGACGGTGCCAAGGAAGCGGGCTGGGGCCTGTTTCTGGTGGTGATCATCATGGGTGGTATCTACGGCGGCGTGTTTACGCCGACAGAAGCCGCCGTCGTCGCCGCGGTGTACTCCATTCTGGTGGCGCTGTTTGTCTATCGCGACATGGGGCCGCTGAAGGAGACGCCCTGGGTTCTCGCCTCGGACCACGCGTCGGCCCGTATTGGTTTCAACGCCGGTGTCTACGCCGTGTCGTTCTTCATGGTCTGGATGATCCTGTCCTTCTTCGCCACTGACGGCATGGAAGCCACCGGGAAGATCCGGGCGGTGTGGGGCCTGGTCATGTCGCTGGCCATTTTCGTCGGCTATCTGGTCAAGGTGGGCCGCGAGCATGGCTCAGTCGGCAAGTGCCTGGCGGGTGGTATGGGCATCTGGCGTCGGAACCTGCTCTTGCTGGTCAAGAGCTTCTTCCCGGCGCTGTTTGGCAGCGAATCGCGCGCGACCATTCTGCACGCGACCCGTACCACGGTCATGCTGATGTTCATCATCGCCAACGCGCTGCTCTTTGCCCACACCCTGTCGGCGGAGCAAATTCCACAGGAAATTACTGCCTGGATGCTGCAAGCGGGTTTCACCTGGTTTACCTTCCTGATTGCAGTGAACATTCTGCTGCTTCTCGGTGGCCAGTTCATGGAGCCTTCCGGACTGCTGGTGATCGTTGCGCCGGTGGTCTTTCCGATTGCCATGGAACTGGGCGTTGACCCGATCCATCTGGGTATCATCATGGTGGTGAACATGGAGATCGGCATGATTACGCCGCCGATCGGCTTGAACCTGTTCGTGACCTCGGGCATCACCAACATGAGTCTGGCGTCGGTGGTCAAGGCGGCGATGCCTTTTGTCGGCGTGTTGATGCTGTTCCTGGTCATGGTGACCTATATCCCGTGGATCTCCACCGCCTTGCCTTACGCCCTGATGGGACCGGAACTGGTCATCAAGTAGGCAAGTAGCCTCTCTGGGCGGAGTCACTGAATCACCGCTTGACGACTCGCACCGCCCGAACGCAGCATCCGTCCGCCGCTGACCTCATCGAGGCCAGCGGCGGCGTCTTTTTTATCACGGCCATTGTCACTGGCGTCCCTTTTTTCCTGGGTAGGGACCTTCTTGCCAGTGGGCCCGCCGCCCGGTGCGGCTTGCGGCCTTGCGGCGCGGTCTTTCGCGGTAGAATTACGGGTTGTTGCAAACCCACATGTTTACCAATACGGTTGGGCCTGATGAAAACCAGTTTCCTCGACTTTGAACAACCGATCGCCGATCTCGAAGGCAAGATTGAAGCGCTGCGCTTTGCTCAGGACGACTCTGCGGTCGACATTTCTGACGAAATCAGTCGCCTCGAGAAGAAGAGCCAGACCCTGACCAAGGACACCTATGCCAAGCTTTCGGCCTGGCAGGTGTCGCAGGTGGCACGCCATCCGCAGCGCCCCTACACGCTGGATTACCTGTCGCTGATCTTCACCGACTTCGAGGAGTTGCACGGTGATCGCGCTTTTGCCGACGACCATGCGATCATTGGTGGCCTGGCCCGCTTCGACGGTCAGCCGGTAATGGTGATTGGTCACCAGAAAGGGCGCGACACCAAGGAGAAAATTGCCCGCAACTTCGGTATGCCGCGTCCCGAGGGTTATCGCAAGGCCTTACGCCTGATGCGACTGGCCGAGAAGTTTCGTATTCCGGTGTTAACTTTCATAGATACTCCTGGCGCCTACCCGGGTATTGACGCCGAAGAGCGTGGGCAGTCCGAGGCGATCGGTCGCAATCTCTACGTGATGGCCGAGCTGAAAGTGCCGATCATCGTCACCGTCATCGGTGAAGGTGGTTCGGGCGGCGCGCTGGCCATCGGTGTTGGCGATGTGGTGCAGATGCTGGAGTACTCGACCTACTCGGTGATTTCGCCCGAGGGTTGCGCGACGATTCTCTGGAAGAGCGCCGAAAAAGCAAGCACTGCCGCAGAAATCATGGGTATCACCGCGCCCCGTTTGCTGGCGCTGGGTTTGATCGACGGCATCGTCGAAGAGCCGACCGGTGGTGCGCATCGTGCGCATCAGGCGATGGCGAAAAACCTCAAGGAGGCCTTGCAGAATGCTTTGCAGAAATTGGCACCGGTGCCGACCCGCGACTTGCTCAAGACTCGCCTTGAGCGCCTGATGGCCTATGGCCGGGTCAAAGAGCTGGCCCGCCGCTAACGGTCATGACATGTGGAGACACCCCGGATCATGAAAGTCATGACCGTTTCCCTCTTCCCCTGACCCTTCTCCCGCAAGGGGAGACGGGAGTTTCGTGAGTCGCTTGCGCGACTTTCACATTAAGACCAGCACGGCGCAGTCGGCAGCGCCGATTCTGCAGACGCTTGCGGCGTTTCTCGAAACGCGACTGCAGCCCGGATCTCGTCTGTGCGTCGGTCTATCGGGGGGCGTCGACTCGGTAGTATTGCTGCACGCGCTCGACTGCCTGCGTCGCTCCGGGCTGCCGGTCGATCTCTCGGCGGTGCACGTCGATCACGCTCTGAGCAGCAATGCCGGTGCCTGGGCAGCTTTCTGCGTCGATTTTTGTCAGCGTCTGCAGGTGCCGCTGGACATCCATCGCGTCGTGGTGCCGCGTGCCAGCGGTGAGGGCCTGGAAGCCGCCGCACGGCGCGTGCGTCATGCGGCGTTTGCCGTCTGTCGAGCCGAATGGTTGGCGCTGGCCCACCATCGCGATGATCAGGCCGAGACGGTTCTCTTCCGCTTGTTGCGCGGAGCGGGTGTTGCCGGCGCCGCTGGAATGCCTGCGGAGCGGCCGCAGCCAGGCGGCCCGCGCCTGATTCGCCCACTCCTCGATGTTTCGCGGTCGCTGATCCTGCGCTATGCCGAAATGCATTCGCTGGCCTGGATCGAAGACGAAAGCAATGCCGATTGCCACTATCGCCGAAACCACTTGCGACGTGAAGTCATGCCGCGCATCGCGGTGCATTTTCCCGGCGCCGCTCAGGCACTGGCGCGTGCCGCGCGCCATTTTTCCGAGGCGGCCGAGCTTCTCGATGAACTGGCGCAGGCCGATCGGGCTGCCCTGATTGGTGAGGGTGGGCGGATTGATCTGGCGCGCTTCAACGCGCTTTCGCCAGCGCGAGCACGCAACCTGTTGCGATCGGAACTTCTGGCGAGCGGCTTTCGCGCCCCGGAGGCGCGCTGGCTTGACGAAGCCTTACGCCAGCTGAAGACAGCGGCGGCCGCTTCGCAGACCTGCATTGCCACTGCGGATGGTGAAGTGCATACCTATCGGGGCGAGTTGTATATTTTTGCGCATCGCCGGGATCTTGCGGGTCTTGCCGTGAGCTGGACTGGCGAGCTGGCACTGCCCTGGGGCGACGGGCGGGTGTCCTTCGTTCGCCGTAGCGGAAAAGGTATCAGCCGCCGCCTGCTGGCTGCTGCGCCAGTTTTTTTGCGCGTCAGGCAAGGTGGTGAGCGCTTGCGGCCCGACGCTCGGCGCCCCGCCAGGACTTTGCGCAATCTGTTGCAGGAAGCTGCTGTGCCCCCGTGGGAACGAGCGCGCCTGCCGCTGCTGTGCTGCGGCGAGCGCCTGGCCTGGGTTGCCGGACTCGGCGTTGACGCCGCTTTTGCCTGTGCCGCGGGGGAGGAGGGTGTCGAGCTGCTCTGGGAGAGAAGTGATGTCCACGCGCCTGCGGGCTTCGTGTTGGCGGAGAAGCGGCTGCCGCCATTGGCCAGGTGAAATGCTGACCGCGCCGCGGCTCAGCGCTTGCCAGCCAGGAGTTGCGCGAGTTCTACGGCTGTGCGGACGCCCATTTTTTCGAAAAGATTGGCCCGATGCACTTCGACGGTACGCATGCTGATCTGCAGTTCGTCAGCGATTACCTTGTTCAGGGTACCGGCCAGAACCCGTTCCATGACCTGTTTTTCGCGCGTCGTCAGGCGGTTGGTCAAGCTGTTGACCGAATCGCTGTCGGCGGCGGCGAGGCGCTGGTTTGCATCGAGCTGCAGGGCTTCGATGACGCGATTGACCAGCTCGTTGTCGTTGCATGGTTTTTCGACGAAGTCGAAAGCGCCTTGCTTGAGGGCCGAGACGGCCATTGGTACGTCGCCGTGGCCGGTGAGAAAGATCACCGGCAGTGTGCTGCCACGCTGGCCAAGCAGATCAAAAAGCTCTGGCCCGCTCATCCCGTCCATGCGGATGTCGAGCAGGATGCAGCCCGGCAGCGAGGGGTTCCAGGCGGCCAGGAAGTCTTCAGCCGAAGGATAGCTCAGGCAGGGTACGCCGCGCGATTCGAGCAACCAGCCGAGTGAGTCGCGGATGGCTTCGTCGTCGTCGACGAGGTAGGCGTGTGCATTCATTGCATGACAATCGGGAGGGTGATGATAAAAATCGAGCCGCCGTCCGGGTTCGCTTCAACCCACAGGCGGCCGTGGTGGACTTCGATGATCGAACGGCAGATGTTCAGGCCCATGCCCATGCCCTCGGCCTTGGTGGAGAACAAGGGGGTGAACAACTTGTTTTCGACTTCAGGAGGAATACCGGGGCCGTGATCAATGACCCGGATTTCCATTTGCTGCCTGTCGAGCTGGCTGAGCTTGACAAGCAGCCGCCGTCGCTCGGACGGGGTGTGGCGCATCGCTTCGATGCCGTTGCGCATCAGGTTGAGCAGCACTTGCTCGAGCATTACCGGATCAGCCAGCAGTTCGGGGCGCATGCCCTGAATCTCGCGGACGATACGCACGCCGCGCGCCTTGGCTGCTCCGTCGATGAAGCCGACGCTGTCGTCGATAACTTCCGCGAGATCGCAGGGCACTCGTTTGGGTTCGCTCTTGCGCACGAAGTCGTGTACGCGCCGGATGATGTGGCCGGCGCGCTGCGCCTGAACGGCGAGTTTCTCGAGCGCTTCCTTCAGCTCTTCAGTACTGAAGTTGCCTGATTCGAGCTTGTTCAGGCAGCCGGTGTTATAGCTGGTGATCGCTGCCAGCGGCTGATTGAGTTCGTGCGCCAAGGTCGAAGCCATCTCGCCCATGGTCACCAGGCGTGCCGTGACCTGCAGTTTCTCCTGCTGTTGCTGGGCGAGCTCCTCGGCGTGCTTGCGCGCCGTGACGTCGATGATCGACGCCATCCAGCCCGTCTGCTCGCCATCCGCGTCAATCAGAGGCGCTTCGTAGACGAGAGCGTCGAAGCGGCTGCCATCCCTGTGCATGAAGCGGATTTCGAATCCCTCGTGCGGAGCCTTTCCTTCGAGAACGTCATTGTGCAATTGCAGCGTTCTTTCCATTTCTTCCGGTGCCCAGTAGGGCATGGGTGGTGCCAGGCCGATCAGCTCGTCGGCAGTGAAGCCGACCATTTGCAGGAAAGCGGGGTTGACGTAACTTACCCGGCCTTCCATGTTGCGCGCGCGCATGCCGACCATCAACGAGTCTTCCATCGCCTTGCGGAAGGCGTACTCCGAGCGCAGGGCCTGTTCGGCGTCGAGGCGCCTGCGGATCAAGCCGCGCACCGCCCACAAACTCCAGAAAACGGCTGCTGCAAGAATGATTATCAGCGCAGCGATCAGCGTTTGCGCAAGATTTCCGGCACTGCGGTAAGCAGTGACCTGCAAGACCATGCCGTAGCCTGGAGGGTCGAAAATCACCGGGTAGCTGAGCTTGGTTGATGCAGCATCGATCTTCGACTTGCTGGCCAGGAGATTGCCATTGCCGTCGAGAACGCGTACTTGATACTTGGCAGCGAACCACCAGGGAACCTGCTGCTCGAGCAAGCGATTCAGCGAGTAGACGGCGAGCAGCGTGCCGCGGTGCTCGCCTTCCTCGAAAATGGGCACGTAGACTTCGAACTGCGCGGCGTCATCCACCCAGTAGGCATCGCTGTAGGTTGGCTTGCCAAGCTGGGCGAGTTCGATTGAGCGGTTGACCGGGTCCTGGCCCGAAGCGTCTTTGCCGTGTCGTGGCAAGCTTTGCGTTGGCATGCCGTGCACCGCTTCAGCCGCGGCATCAAGCCAGAGCAGCTGCAGGAGTTCCGAGTTATTCTTGAGAATGTGGCGAGCCCGCAGAACGAAGAGCGCGTCTCTATCTTTTGCCCGCGTCAAATCGAGGACCAGTTGCCGTATCTGCTCGGAGTTTCCCTCTAGGTGAAAGCGGACGCTCTGCTCGAGCCAGAGGACGTCGGCAATAAGGGTCGAGCGCTGTTCGTCAATGTCGTTCTGGCGTAGCAGCCAGAGCAAGGCGATGAGCAGTATCAGAAGCAGACCAACCGCCCCTTTCAGAATCGAGAGATACCACTGCGACCAGTTCAGCGACGCCGGCCGGCGTAGCGCATTCTGGTGCAGAAGGGGTGCGTCTTCCATGGCGCTCCATCTTACGCAAGTTATCGCCCGCGGGGTGTGCATAAATCCCTGTATTCGGGCCGGGCTGCACGCTCGCCGGGGGCCACATTGGCGACTGCAGTCTCGGTGATGGCGGTGTCGACTGCCGCTTCCTGGGGTCTATGACCATGCCGTGAATGGGCGGTTGGCGTTTGCTTCGGACAGGCTCGCCCGCGCCATCTTCGTCAGCCGCGGTGGGCTGTGGATTTCCACAATGTTCGTCGGCAGCAGTCCCTGTAATATCCGCCATCGCAACAGGCTAATAATTTTGTTAACAAAAAAGTTTTCATAAGGAGGAGAGACTGTGAAAGTTACGAATTTGCTGCTCGGAGTGATGGCCTTCGCCGTTTCGGCGACCCCACTGGCGGCCTTGGCCGAGGACCCGATCGTCATCAAATTCAGCCACGTCGTGGCCAACGATACGCCCAAGGGGCTGAGTGCTGAATTCTTCGCCAAGCGCGCCGGCGAACTGACCAAGGGGAAGGTGAAGGTCGAGGTGTATGGCAATTCGACCCTGTACAAGGACAAGGAGGAACTGGAAGCGCTGCAACTGGGGGCCGTGCAGATGCTTGCACCGTCGCTGGCCAAGTTCGGTCCGCTTGGCGTCAAGGAGTTCGAGGTCTTCGATCTGCCGTACATCTTCGACAACTACGCTGATCTGCATAAGGTAACGCAGGGCGATATCGGCAAGAGTCTGTTGAAAAAACTGGAGCCGAAGGGCGTCACGGGCCTGGCGTTCTGGGACAACGGCTTCAAATCGTTTTCGGCCAACACGCCAATCCTGATGCCGGAAGACCTGAAGGGCAAGAAGATGCGCATTCAGTCGTCCAAGGTGCTTGAAGCGCAGATGCGCGCGCTGAAAGCGATTCCCCAGGTGATGGCTTTCTCCGAGGTCTATCAGGCTTTGCAAACCGGCGTTGTCGATGGGACTGAGAACCCGATGTCCAACCTGTTTACCCAGAAGTTCTTTGAAGTCCAGAAGCATCTGGCGATTACCGATCACGGTTACCTGGGTTACGCGGTGATCGTCAACAAGAAGTTCTGGGATGGTCTGCCGGCGGACGTTCGCGGTCAGCTTGAAACAGCGATGAAGGAGTCTACCGACTACGCCAACAAGATCGCCAAGGAGCAGAACGACAAGGATCTGGAGGCAGTGAAGAAGAGCGGCAAGACCGCAGTGCACGTGCCGACGCCGGAACAGCGCAAGGCCTTCAAGAAAGCGCTGATACCGGTCCATGAAGAGATGGCATCCCGCATCGGCAAAGAGCTTCTCCAGTCCGTATACAAGGAGACCGGCTTCGATCCAAGCAAGCTCTGAGCGCAGCGCAAGCTGAAGGGATAGCCCGTTGGGACGCCTGGCCCAGCGGGTTTTTTTCAGGCAGTCGGGGGACTTGCGAATGAGAATACTCGATCACCTGGAGGAATGGCTGATCACCTTCCTCATGGGGGCGGCAACGACGATCATCTTCATCTCGGTCGCGCATCGCTACGCGGCCGGTTACCAGATTCCAATCGTGCAGGACTGGCTGCTCGGGCTGAACGTCGGATGGGCACAGGAGCTGTGCATCATCATGTTCGTCTGGATGGCCAAGTTCGGCGCGGCCTATGGTGTGCGCACCGGTATCCACGTCGGTGTGGACGTGCTGATCAACAGCTTGAGCGAAGGAAACCGGGGCCGGTTCATTGTCTTCGGGATGTTGTCCGGGGCGCTGTTTACCGGCGTTGTCGGTTCGCTTGGGGCGGCTTTCGTGTGGGACAACGGTGCCCACTACGCGATCTTCCAGTTTCTCGGCATGGACACCACGGACATGTTTTCGGGGCCGACGACCCCCGATCTCGAGTGGCCTACCTGGGTTGTCTACAGTGCCATCCCGCTCGGTTCGTCGCTGATGTGTTTCCGCTTTCTGCAGGTCACGGTGAGTTTCCTCAAGACCGGCGAGTTGCCACACCACGACCACGGCCATGTTGACGGCATCGAAGAGGAAGAGATTCCGGACGAGATTCAGAGCGTTGCCATGGAAGACAAGCGGCATCCCCATGACCGGACTCACGAGAAGCGGCATCCGGAAGATCGTTCGGGCAACGGAGACCAGCAACCATGAACGCCATCATCATTTTCACGATTCTCCTGTGTCTGATGCTCACCGGCATGCCGATCTCGATTTCGCTCGGCCTGACGGTACTCAGCTTCCTGTTCCTATTTACTCAAGTGCCTTTGGAAGCCGTCGCTCTCAAGCTGTTCACCGGGATCGAGAAATTCGAGATCATGGCCATTCCGTTCTTCATCCTGGCCGGCAACTTTTTAACGCACGGCGGGGTGGCGCGACGAATGATCCGCTTCGCGACGAGCATGGTCGGGCATTGGTTCGGCGGCCTCGGCCTGGCCGGTGTTCTCGCCTGCGCGCTGTTCGCGGCTGTATCGGGATCGTCGCCGGCGACCGTCGTGGCCATCGGCTCGATCCTCATGCCGGCCATGGTCAAGGCAGGTTTTCCGAAGAGATTCGGTGCGGGCGTCATCACCACCTCCGGAGCATTGGGCATTCTGATCCCCCCGTCGATCGTCATGGTCATGTATTCGGTGGCCACCAACACCTCTGTTGGCGCCCTGTTCATGGCCGGCGTTATTCCGGGAATTGCTCTGGCCATGGTCCTCGGTGGCGTGACCTGGTATCGGGCGAAGAACAACAACTACCCGCGCATGGCCAAGGCATCCTTCGTCGAGCGCTTGAAGGCGTTCCGCGAATCAGCCTGGGGTTTGCTGTTGATCGTTATCGTCATGGGCGGTATCTACAGCGGCATGTTCACGCCGACCGAGGCTGCGGCGATGAGCGCGGTTTATGCCTTCATAGTCGCCGTCTTCGTCTACAAGGACCTGTCGTTGAGCGATGTGCCGCGGGTCTTGCTCAACTCGGCGAACATGTCGGCGATGCTGCTCTACATCATTACCAACGCCGTGCTCTTCTCGTTCATCATGACCAACGAGAACATCCCGCAAACCCTTGCTGACTGGATGTTGGGTCACGGCCTGGGGGTGATCGCCTTCCTTCTGGCGGTAAACGTGATCCTGCTGCTGGCGGGCAACTTCATGGAGCCGTCGTCGATCGTGCTGATCTTCGCACCGATTCTCTTTCCGGTAGCGATGAAGCTGGGGATCGACCCGGTGCACTTCGGCATTCTCATGGTGGTCAACATGGAAGTGGGCATGTGTCATCCGCCGGTCGGCCTCAATCTCTACGTTGCTTCAGGGATCACCAAGATGGGGATCACCGAGCTCACCATCGCGGTTTGGCCATGGCTGTTGTCGATGCTGGCTTTCCTGGTTCTGATCACCTATGTGCCGATCATCTCGACCTGGTTGCCGACGAGGTTGGGCATGATGTAAGTGAGGCAACGGACGCTGGGCGTCCGTTGCGGGCGCGCGTACAGGCAATCTGTGCGCGCGCTTTTTTTTTGCCGAGCCTTGTCATCCCCTTGCGGTCCTTAATGGCGCTCACCAGGGGCGAGGCTGGCTGGCCGACGATGATCGCTGTACGGAAATCGTGCACGTATGCCAAGGCGGACCGCGGTTTTCCACAACAATACTCGGCACCGCAGCTTTTTGTCATGTTGCCGTCGCCAACAAGGCGATAGCCCGATTCCAGGACCGGTTCTGGGACGGAGGGGACGGGACTTGGCGACCACGCAGGCCGTGATATGCATGAACACCGAGCCTCTTGCAAAACTGACACTGCAGGGCTGATTTTTTCGTCGCTGGGGGCGAAAACGGAGGACGCAGGCGGCCATTTCTGGCATGATGGGTTTGTCAAGACCAACATCATAACGCCCGCAAAATGGATACTACCCAACGCGAACTGATCATGCAACGCTGGAACGTGATTCAGCACGAACTGCTGCCCGAGTTGAGGGTTGAAGGTCCGCTGACACCGAAGTTGGAGAAGGTCGTGCACATCCTGGAATGGGTGCGCATTGAGGAATTCACGGGATCGAACTGGTGTGGCGTGGGGCGTCCGCCGGTAGAGCGGGCGTGGCTGGCGAACGCTTTCGTGGCTAAGTCGGTGTTGGGGCTCAATACCACGGTAGGGCTGATTGAGCGCCTGACGATAGACCGTGCGCTGCGACGTATCTGTGGCTTTCCTCTGTGCAAGAAACTGCCTTCTGAAGCCACCTTCTCGCGCGCCTTCGACGAGTTTTCTCAAGCGAATTTGGGCCAGCGGGTGCATGAAGCCCTCGTCAAGGCCCATCTCGGGGATGAACTGATCGGACATATCAGCCGCGACGGTACGGCCATTGAAGCACGCGAACATCCGTCCCGGCGCGAGGCGGCCGTGGCCGAAGCGGTCCCAGCGGCACAGCCCTCGGTGCTCCCGAAGGAAGAGAGCCCTTCCGAAGCGAGTGCGCCAGTGCCAGAAACGCCACCAGCGGCGAAGAAACGTGGCCGCCCCCGGCGCGGCGAGACACGACCACCGGCGAAGGAGTCGCCGATGCAGCGCCAACGCGGGCAGACGTTGGCGCAAATGCTCGATGAGATTCCGACGGCGTGTGATCGCGGCACGAAGTGCAACGCCCAAGGCTACAAGGTCAGCTGGAACGGCTATAAGCTGCATCTCGACACCGCCGACTGTGGCGTGCCCATCGCGGCGCTGCTCTCAAGCGCCTCGATGCACGACAGCCGTGCCGCCATTCCGCTATCACTGATCAGTGCCGAGCGGGTGACCAACCTCTACGATGTCATGGATGCGGCCTATTGCAGCACCGAATTGCGTGAGCACTGCCGGAGTCTCGGCCACGTTCCGCTGATCGATCACAACCCGCGTCGCGGCGAAAAGATCGAATTCGCACCGGCCGAGGCCATTCGTTACAACGAACGTACCGTCGCCGAGCGCAGCAACGCGCGGCTCAAGGACGAATTCGGCGGCAACACCATCATGGTCAAGGGCGACGCCAAGGTGATGGCGCACTTGATGTTCGGTATCCTGGCGCTGACCGCCGACCAGTTGATGCG
>Ga0209573_1005119_pt1 | contig 12133 bp, 9 predicted proteins | sample TNRBio252014_DNA_FD_185870 | JGI IMG/M metagenome (GOLD analysis project Ga0209573, IMG submission 185870) | Wastewater treatment Type I Accumulibacter community from EBPR Bioreactor in Madison, WI, USA - TNR Reactor_6/25/2014_ DNA (SPAdes)... | ecosystem: Engineered > Bioreactor > EBPR >...
CGACTTCGGCTTTGAACTCGGGCGTGAACTGGCGACGCTTCTTCCTGGACATGGGTGCCTCCGTGGGCTAGTTTATCCCACAGACACCGTCTCCAGTTTTTGGGGTCCATTACACAGGCCGGCCGCAGCGAGCCAGGCCCAGACCGAAACGGGCAAGAACGGCGCGACGATACATCCGGCCAGGACCGCCAGCGTCAGCCCGACGATCCGATTGGGGCCTGTAAACATGCGACCACTGTACGGCCCTGGGGGCGGCCCGGATCCTTGAAGAGTCCTTTGGGATTGAGGATGAGCGACGGAAGAGGAATGACGAAGGCGCCCGGGCTTTGCGCTTCGTCATCCGTCGCCAGTTCGTCAGCGCAGAAACGCCTGGCGGATCCAATCCAGCGCGGGCCCGAGCTCGATAGATTCGGCCAGGGTAACCAGCGCGGGCACGGCCTCAACGGCATCGAGCGGGATGTTGCTGTCGAGCCGCGGGTTGAGGCGAAGATAGCGGCCGCCCAACAGGTGCGAGGCCTGATAGTCGACGACGTCGACGCCGCCGTTGATCATGATGTCGATCACGGGCCGGGCCCATTGGGAAAGCCCCCAATCGGCGCTTTGCCCGGCGAGATGCTGCGGCGCGCGACCTGTGCCGATCGAGAGCACGGCCAGATCCTCGAGGCGAACGGTTCGGCTCGCTGCGGCGCCGCCCGTGGGTCGCGCGGTCAGCCGGGCCGTGCTCAGCGCCTGCGCCACAGCGCACATCGCCGGGTTATTGGCGACCACGCCGCCATCGATGTAGCCCTGATAGACGGGGAAGTACGTGGGCGCCGCCGTCGAGCGCAGCGCGACATCCACGACGCGCTCGGCGCCATCGGAGTCTGCGCCCGGGAAATTGTGAAAGAACTTGGGCTTCCAGGTGCGAAAGGACTGCGGATCGAAAGCTTCGTTGTCCAGATCGAACGTCGCCACAAGCACGCGCGGCGCGATGTCGCGCAGGCGCTTGTCGCCGAAATGCCTGATCAACAGGCGTTTGAAGTTTGCGGCGCTGTATTGGGCTCCGACGAGGTTGCCGAGGTCACGGAAGTTGTCGATCGCGGTATCCGCGAACACGTCGCGCCCGTGTTCGCGATACAGGGCGACGAGCTGTTCGGGGTCGAGCCCGGCGGCCAGCCCGAGCGCCAGCACGGCCCCGGTCGACGTCCCGGCGTACAGATCGATTTGGCGCAGCAACCGCGGCTCGGCCTGCGCGAGGCGCGCGAGCAGGACGGCGCTCAACACGCCCCGGATCCCGCCGCCGTCCAGTGAGAGGATTTGATAGCGAGCCATGCGCACCAACTGTCGTCACGGCGCCGACGCGGGCACGAAGACGTGCTCGCCAGCAGCTGTCCGCCGGATGCCTGCCGAGAACAGCTATTGTAGCAAGCCGATCGATTCCCGAAAGCGCGGCTCGATGAAGATGCGTGGGCTACCGGATGCCTGTGACATCCGGCCCCCTCCGACCCATCCCAGGATCGACCGCCCGAGCGCAGCGTTGTCAGCTCTGGCGGCGAAGATGCTCGCTCTTGGCCGCCAGCCAGAACGGCGCCTTCAACGATTCGGTGTGTGCGCGGCCCGATGCCTGGAGCTCGAGCAGCCGCTGCCGGATCGGCTCGGGCACCATGTAGCTCTTGGCGAAACGCAGATGATCGGACTGGAGATCAAAGAAGGCGATCTCGACGGTCTCCCGGGCCGCCAGAAGTGTGAGGGCCTGGCGATCGTCCGGGTTGTGTGGATCCAACCAGGCCTGGTAGACCACCGGCTGCACCAGCACGCCGGCCAACCAGAGTTGCAGATCGAGCACGGCTCCCGTGTCGTAGCACGCCAGCTCGCTGCGCAGGTCGATCGGCTGTGCGCCGAAATACTCGGTGGCATCCGAGCGGATCACCAGCCAGATCTGTGCGTCAACGCTCACCAAACCGAGTGCACCGATGGTGAGCTCGGACAAGCATGCTCGAACAGGTGGTGGCACTAGTGGACGTGTCATAGCTATCCCAGCCGGTCGGCCCTGCAACGGCCGTCTCATGTATCGCGACATCACCCAACCGGCATGACCCCACTATCGAGTCACACACGCAACGGTCCGGGCACTGCGGCCGATAATACCCGCAGTGCCCGGACCATGCCAGAGGTGATTACGCCGACCCAGCCGAGCGCTTGAGCGCTAAGGCCCCGGGTATCCACCGCCATCGCTCGGGTAACCGTCGCTGGGTGGGCTGGTCGGCTGTGGCGGCACCGTCGGTGGCGCCTGCGTCTCGACACCCGGGCCCGGGTAGCCATCGCCCGGCAGCGGACCGTCGCCATCTCCGGGGCCGGGGTAACCGTCGCCGGCGGGCTCTGTGGGCGCCTGCGCGGGCTGAGTCGGTTCGGACTGGCGCGTCGGCTCGATCCACTGCGGCGTGGCCGTCGACGCCGCCTGGAGCGTGGGCGCGAGGACCGGCTCGGTCGCCGTCGCCCGCTGGGCCGTTGGGGTCGAAGTGCGGGTTCGTGTGGGTCGGATCGTCGTCGTCGGTGGGGCCGTCTTCGAAGCGACAGCGCTTCCCGAACCGGTCTGAGAGACGTCGGGCCCGGCGTCCCCCGGACCCGTGCAGCGTGCCGCCATGTTCGAGCAGTCGAGTTGGGACGATTGAGGCTGTTCGACCGCCAGGTGTTCGGGAAGGCTCGATGGCGTGGCGCTGGCAGGGTTGTGACCCTGCGCCGCCGGCGCATCAGTGAACAGCGGGACCGCGATTTCGCTTGTGACCGTCGCCGACGGCTGTGGGCTGACCCGCGGCCGGAGCGAACCGCCCGGAACGCACGCGGTCGCCATCAGGGTGATCACCATGACAACAGCCAATGGCCGCGCAGGCTTTGGACTCAACATCGCATCGCTCCCAGACCTCCGAGAAAACACTGATACTCCTCTCGTTATAACCTCGCTCTAACCATCAGTCGGTTGGCCTGGGTGCGGTTTGGTTTGGGCCGGGCCCAAGGCGGGCACGAGCGCTGTGTCGAAGATCGGCTATCATTTCGGACCAGCGGCGCCGAACGCGGCACAGGCAAAACCGGGCAGGACCTTCGTTAAGCCCACGAGGACCATCACCATGTCAGGCCAATTGTCAGGTCAATCCTTTCAGTGTCCATCCTGTAGCGCGCCCGTCCTGCCGAAGGGGAGCCAGGCCGTCGTCAGTTGTCCGTACTGTCACACGACCGTCATCGTGCCCGAGACGCTGCGGCAGTCTGCGGAGCCTGTGGCGCGGACCACGACCGTGCTCGAGACCTTTGCCAACAACGACAACGGCTGGCTGCTCGGCGTCGAGAAGAGCCGGTTCTTCACCTCGCTGCAGCGCGACGTCCGCGAGGGTCGTTATCGCTGGGACGCGCAACGCGGGCCGGACTCGAGCACGACCACGGCCTTCCTCCCGGCCTATCAAGTCGCCGACTTCCAAGTGCAGGTCAATGCCAAGCACGTCGTCGGGAGCAAAACGGGCAGCAGTTGGGGCGTCGTGTTCCGCGGCCAGGATCATCTGAACTACTACGTTTGCCGGGTCACCGATAACCAGCTTTTCACCCTGGCGTGCGTTGATCAAGGCAAGTGGCGGGTCCTAGTCGAGTGGACTTCCGTGCGCGCGATCAAACCGTACGGTGTTAACCAGCTCGGTGTCCTGGGCCGCGGCGCGCACCTCGTGTGCTCGATCAATGGCGAGGTCGCGGCCGAGGTCGACGACGATCGCTTCGGCCGCGGCTACGTCGGCCTGGCGCTCGAGACGTACATCCCGGGCGAAAGGACGATCGTCGACTTCCTGGATGTCGAACTGCGCCCGCTGTGATGCACTCGAGGCCACATGCGGTTTGACAGGACGACCCGCATTCGGTATACTTAACTTTCGTTCGGGCCTGTAGCGCAGTTGGGAGCGCGCCTCAATCGCACTGAGGAGGTCAAGGGTTCAACTCCCTTCAGGTCCATGTCTGGGCCCATAGCGCAGTTGGGAGCGCGTCTCAATGGCATTGAGAAGGTCGAGGGTTCAACTCCCTCTGGGTCCACAGTCGCAGGGGCGCACGTGCGTGCGCCCCTGACCATATCTACAGGCGACGAACGGGAGCAGTAGCTCAGCCTGCAGCGAGCCGGGGGTGGTGAGAGCCCGGCACCGACGGCCCAGGCCCGTCCGGCGATCCAGGTCGCCCATGAGCGAACTCGCCCGGGAGCCTGACCGGTCAGCGGCGCCGCCGCAGCCGGCCACGGGAAGGCCCGTTACAGCCCAGAGAGGTGAAGCCGTTGATCGACTTCACAATTAGGGTGGTACCGCGAAGGCCGCTTCGTCCCTTATTGGATGAGGCGGCCTTTTCTTATATAGGTGAAAGTGATGCGTCGTCCAGTGCGGCGCGTTGCGCCGCCCTGGACGACGCATCACTTTCACCGTTTGAGAGGACGAATGGCAAAGTACGAGCACGGCGCGATCGAGCAGAAGTGGCAGGCGAAGTGGGATGCGGATGGGCTGTACCGGTCGAAGGTGGACTGGAGCCGGCCCAAATACTACGCGCTCACCATGCTTCCCTACCCCAGCGGCGATCTGCACATCGGACACTGGTTCGCGATGACGCCGTCGGATGCTCGCGCCCGATACATGCGCATGAAGGGCTTCAACGTGCTCTTCCCGATGGGCTTCGACGCCTTTGGCCTGCCGGCCGAGAACGCCGCGGTCCAGCGCAACATCCACCCGGCGAAGTGGACGCTGGCCAACATCGAGCGGATGCGCAAGCAGCTGCGCTCGATGGGCGCCATGTTCGACTGGGAACGCGAGGCGGTCAGCTGCGATCCCGGGTACTACAAGTGGACCGAGTGGTTCTTCAAGCAATTCTTCGAGGCCGACCTGGCCTACCGCGGCGAGGCGCTGGTCAACTGGTCGCCGACGCTGCAGACCGTGCTGGCCAACGAGCAGGTCATCGACGGCAAGGACGAGCGGACCGGGCAACCCGTTATCCAAAAGCTGATGACGCAGTGGTTCTTCCGCTACACGCGCTACGCCGACGAACTGCTGAACTTCGACAAGATCGACTGGCCAGAGCCCGTGCGCATCATGCAGACCAACTGGATCGGCCGGAGCGAGGGCGCGCGCGTGATCTTCAGCGCCCAGCCCGATGGCCAGCCGGTCGAGGTCTACACCACCCGACCCGATACGCTGTGGGGCGCGACTTTCATGGTGCTGGCGCCAGAGCATCCGCTCGTGGATACACTGACCACGCCTGCGCAACGCGCGGCCGTCGAGGAATATCGCGCCGCCGCCGCGCGAGAGACCGAAATCGAGCGAACCTCGGAGACCAAAGAGAAGACCGGCGTGTTCACCGGCGGCTACGCGACCAACCCGGTCACGGGCAAACCGATACCGGTGTGGATCGCCGACTACGTGTTGATCTCATACGGCACGGGCGCGATCATGGCCGTGCCCTCGGGCGACCAGCGCGACTTCGACTTCGCGCGCAAGTACGGGCTGGCGATCGTGCCCGTCGTCAAGCCGGCCGATTGGCCGGCCGAGACGCCGCTGACCGGCGATACGATGACCGAGGCCTGGGACGGCGCGGGCGTGATGATCAACTCGGGCCCGCTCGATGGCCTGACCTGTAACGGCCAGAAGGGCCGCAAGAACCCGTCGGTCGACGCAGCGATCCAGATCCTGGAGGAGAAGGGCGTCGGCCGCGAGGCCGTCAACTACCGACTACGCGATTGGCTGATCTCGCGCCAGCGGTACTGGGGCGCACCGATCCCGGTCATCCGCACGCAGGACGGCGGTTATGAGACAGTTCCGGACGATCAGTTACCGGTGCGCCTGCCCGACGACGTCGACTTCCTGCCGACCGGCCAGAGCCCGCTGCAGCTGCACCAGGGCTTCTTGAACACGGTCGACTCACAGGGGCGCCCCGCCACGCGCGAGACCGACACGATGGACACGTTTCTGTGCTCGTCGTGGTACTGGTTTCGCTATCTGAGCCCGACGCTGAGCGGCAAGCCCTTCGACCCAGAGGAGGCCGCGTACTGGCTGCCGGTCGACACCTATACCGGTGGCGCCGAGCACGCGACCATGCACCTGTTGTACGCACGCTGGTTCGTCAAAGCCATGCGCGACCTGGGCATGTTCGAGGAGACCATGGACGTCATGCAGGCCCATGGTCGGGATCCCGAGACGCTGGGCTGGGGCGAGCCCTTCCTGAAACTGCGCAACCAGGGCCAGGTGCTGGGTGAGGAGCGCCCCGGGCACGTGATCGTGGCGCACGGGCGCTGGGAGGGCCGCAAGCTGTTCGCCAGCACCGTCAAGGCCGGCACAGCGGCGTTCATCGGTGATGAAACCGGTGACGCGCGCGGCGAGATCATGAAGCGCACCGAGAACCTGCTGCAGGTGGCCGCGGGCGGCGACGAACTGACGACGATCGAGGTGTTGCCCGACGCCGTGATCACGATCGAGGGCATCGAGGGCGTGGCCCGCGTCGACCAGCTGAAGCACCACCTTGAAGTGCAGCGCATGTCGAAGAGCAAGGGCAACGTCGTCAACCCCGACGAGTGGGTCGGTAAGCACGGCGCCGACACCGTGCGGGCCTACCTGATGTTCGGCTTCGATTGGCAGAAGGGCGGCCCATGGGATAGCAAAGGCATCCAGGGCGTGGTCCGCTGGATGTACGACGTGTGGGACATCGTCACGCTGCACCAGCCGGCGGCCGAGGGCGACGCCGCCGCCGAGCGCAACCTGGAGCGGCGCGTCCATCAGACCATCAAGCAGGTGCAGGACGGCCTCGAGAACTTCAGCTTCAACGGCGCGATCGCGGGTCTGATGAAACTGCGCACCGACCTGAAGGACGTGATCAAGGCGAACAAGGTCGGCGCCGCCGCGTGGGGCGAGGCGATCCGGTCGATGCTGCTCCTGATGGCGCCGTTCACGCCGCACGTCGCCGAGGAACTGTGGGCCCAACAGGGGCACGGCTACAGCATCCACCAGCAGAGCTGGCCGACCTTCGACGCCGCCAAGGCGGCCGAGGCCATGCTGGAGCTGGCTGTGCAGATCAACGGCAAGGTCCGCGATAGGATCGTGGTCGCACCAGACGCCGACGACGCGACAATCCAGGCCGCGGCCCTGGCCACCGAGGGGGCCATCAAGTACATGGATGGCAAGCCGGCCAAGAAGGTCATGGTTGTCAAAGGCCGGCTGGTCAATATCGTTGTGTGACGACCATGTCAAGTATCCCAACCCACTTCGGCCTCCACCTCCCCCGCTGGTCGCTGCAATGGCTGGCACGCCAGCCCGCGACGTTTGCGAACACCGAAGCGCGGATGCGCGTGGCGATCGCGCTGGCGCGCGAGAACGTCAACCAGGGCACTGGCGGCCCGTTCGGCGCCGCTGTCTTTGATTCACAGAGCGGGCGCCTGATCGCCGCGGGTGTCAATCTGGTGGTCAGCCACCAATCCGCAGTGCTACACGCCGAGGTGGTCGCGATCGCGCTGGCCGGTCAGGCGCTTGGCACGCACGACCTGGCCGCGCTCGGGCAGTACGAGCTCTACGCGAGCACCGAGCCGTGCGTGATGTGTCTCGGGGCCACGCTTTGGTCGGGTGTGCGCGCCCTGTACTGCGGTGCGCGCGACGAGGATGCACGCGCGATCGGTTTCGACGAGGGGCCCAAGCCGACCGACTGGCCCGGCGAACTCGAGCGCCGCGGCGTCACAGTGGTCCGAGATGTGCTGCGCGACGAGGCCGCAGCCGTGCTGCAGGCCTACGCCACGGGCGGCGGGCGGATCTACAACGGCCGGGCCGGGGACGCATCCCAGGCCAGTTGAGGCGTTGAACGAGTTGAGAGACGGAAGCGGGCGCCCCAGGGGCGCCCGCTTCCGTCTCTCAACTCGGCCTTTCAGGGTCGATCGAACGGACTCGACAGATGCGGATCCGGGATCGGCTCGATGCTGACCACCTTCTTCGAGCGCGGGAGATAAAACAATCGGTAACGCAGGTTTTCGATCGACGCCTTGTGTGCGGCCGGGGTCACCTGGAACTTCTGTCCGTCGATGACATAGTAGTAATACGTTCGGCGGCTCTTCCCCGAGCCGCGCACCTCGCTGGTCTCATCGAGGTGACCCGTGATCGACTCGACCCGGCCGGCAAAGGCCTCACGGCCGTTGGCGATGATCGTGAGCAGGATCACGCCATCGACGATCAGCATGATCCCGCCAAAACACAGGAACGGCATCATGTCCGACGAATCGACGACGCCGAACCCGCCTTCGCTCACGACAAAGCCCAGGAACATGACGATCGGGAACAGGAACAGCACGCTGAGCAGCACAGCCAGGCCAAGCGTGCCCATGATCAGGTTCGTGCGTTGTCTGCCGGAGAGCTGCAGGGTTTGATTGGCGGACAGGTCATCGGGCGTGAAATCGAGCGCTTCCTGGAGCGCGCGCGCCAGCTCGGCACGGGACTCGTGCGGGTCAAGCGTGAGCTTGAGCGGCTCGGCGCTGAGAATCAGGTTCGCGCCCGCGACATAGAAAAAGCGGTACGGACCCGGCGGCAGTTCGGCCGCGACCGGCAACCCGAGCTCCGGACCATCCACCACGCCGCGATAGTTGTTGCGGCGCCAGACCAGTCGGCCCTCGCCCGTCGCCAGCGAACCTGTGGCGTTGATCCGAAACCAGATCCACAGCTGGCGCGCCCCACCCAGCACCAGGCCGCCGCCGATCAGGGCCGGGAAGATCATGACGATCAGGCTGATCCACCACTCATCGTCGCCCTCCGACAGCAGGCTGAGCGCCATGCCGCCGAACATCAACACCATGCAGGCGGCGATCCCCAACCCCAGCCCGATGTAGAGCAGGCCGGGCCAATAGTAGGTCGACTTGAGCACCTCGATCTGCTTGGGCGCCAGCTGGCCATAGCGGTTGGCGGAGACGAAGTCGGGGTCGGTGATGTCGTAGGCTGCGGTGCGCATACCCTTGTTTTACGTCGGGTCGACGCCCGGCGCAACTCAAACGGGCTGTTATCATGTCAGGCTTATGGGATACCTTGAACGTCTGCGCGCCGCGATCGGCCCCGAGAGGGTCGTGCTGATCTCGACCACGGCGATCGTGCGCGATGCTGAAGGGCGCATCCTGCTGCAACGCCGAACCGATTTCGAGGCCGACGCCTGGAGCCTGCCTGGCGGGATGCTCGAATTGGGCGAGACCCTGAGCGACTGCGTGCGGCGCGAGGTGCGCGAGGAGACCGGCTATGAGACTCGGACCGTTCGCCTGCTCGCGCTGCAGTCGAGCCCGCGCTGGGACGTGAACTATCCCAACGGTGATCAGGTGCAACAATGGTCGGCCGTCTTCGAGTGCCGGCCAACACGCCAGGTCGGCGGCGCTGACCCGGCTGAGACGCGCGGCCAACAATGGTTCGCGCCCGGCGCCCTGCCCGCGCTGTGCCGGCCGTGGTACACAGCGGCTCACGCGGCCCTGACGACATCTGGGCCGGCGGCCTTCGACCCGCTGCGGCCGGAGCACGTGCCCACAAACGGCGGCTATATCCTCGACCTGCGACGGCGTTTTGGCCCGGATCCCCTGATCTCACCCGGCTCGGCCGCGGTGGTTGAGAACGCGCGCGGCGAGATCCTGCTCATCCGACGGGCCGACAACGGCGAGTGGGCGTTGCCGGCCGGGTATCTCGACCTGGGCGAGTCGGCCGCAGAGACTGCCGTGCGTGAGGCCTATGAGGAAACCGGCGTGGTCTGCCAGCCCACGCACCTGGTCGGGGTCTATACCGGCGCCGATCATCAGGTCACCTACGCCAACGGCGATCAGACCCAGTTCGCCAGCGCGGTGTTCGCCTGCCGACACCTCGACGGCGAGCCGCGTCCGGACGGCGTCGAGACCCTCGAGGCGCGCTGGTTTCCGCCCGACCCACGCGCCCTGCCCGGTCCGATGCGTCCGCGCATCCGACGCCGCATTGCCGAGGCCCTGAACCGACGAGCGGAAGCGTATTTCCAGTAGGGGACGTTGAACCGCGAAGGCGCAAAGGCCGCAAAGCTCCAGAATGGACTTCGCGGCCCTTGCGTCTTCGCGGTATTCCTTGTCCCAGAACGCGCCTAAGTGACGGGTTCGGCGCTGACCACGCGCCTGGAGCGCGGGAGGTAGTACAGCCGGTAGACCTCGCCCTGCAGGCTGGCCTGGTTCGCGGCATAGTTGGTGACGAAGCGCTGACCATCGATGACGTAGTAGAAGTGGCGCGTGGTCGTCCGGTTGCTGTGCGACGCGAACTCGCGCTCGGTGAGTTTGCCCTCAATGGTCTCCAGTCGCCCGGCATTGAGGTCGCTGACATAGGGCCATTGCGCGAGGAACAGCACCCCGAGCGCGAACACGGGCAACGCGCACAAACAGGGCACGAACCCGAGGAAGGCCCCGAGCGCCTCCCACGGCGAGCCCAACACCAGGAAGGCTAGAGGCGTCAGCACGATCGGCGCGCCCAGCAACCCTAAGGCCAGCGCGCCGTTCGAAAGACCGGCCGTCATCCGGCGGCGCTTCTGACCATCGCTCAGCACGAGGTTGCGGTTGGCGATCAGATCCTGGTCGTCGAAATCGAACGCGCCCTGGAGCGCCCGGCGGACCTCGGCGCTCGGCTCGCCGGCCAGATCGCCGAGGACAAGGCGCTCGGCGCCGACGATCGCGCGGCTGCCGCGGACCACATAGAATCGATAGCTTCCCGGCGGCAGCTCGAGGCGCCGTTCGACCAGGTCGAACACGCCCTCCTCCGTCACGCCCCGATAGCGATTGCCGCGCCAGACCAGGCGCCCTTCGACCTGGGTCACTTCGCCCATCACCGCGTGGAACAGCTTGAGCACAAGCGAACCGATGTAAACAGCCAGCGCGACGGATCCCAAACAGGGCACCACAACCAGCGCCGCCGCCACCAGCAGCCCGAGCGGGCCGCCCAGGTTCTCGATCGCCGAGGCGGCCAGAAAAAGCGGGGCCGCGACCACCCCGCAGCCGGCGATCAACCCGACGAGGCTCACGACAGCCAGAGGAAACCCGGCGCTCCACACCAGCACCCGTCGCTGCCGATCGGCCAGACGCCCGGTGCGATTGATCGAAATGAAGTGGGGATCAGCGAAGTCGTAGGCGGCCAAGCAACCCTCCAGCGGTTCCGACGTGGCCGGAAGGGTATGCGAAGCGCACCAAAAAGCAAATGGCCCAGCAGTCAGGCGAACCGCGAAGACGCGGCGTACGCGAAGCTTTCGCCAGTGCTTCGCGATCTCTGCGTCTTCGCGGCACGCCTGCGCTATTTGCGGATCAGCGGCAGACGCACGTCGAACGACGGCCAGATCACCAGGTTCGAGAGCTCCGACCAATCGCCCTGGGCGCTCCGCGAGCGCTGGGCCAGGTACAGCGTCCCGCCGGTGTACGGCACAGTCGCCGCCGCGCTGCCCTGGCCCCCGGGCAGCGTGGCCACAAACAGCGGCGCGCTGGCCCAGTTCGCGGCCGTGAGCGGCGTGGTCGCATAGCGGATCTCCTGGCTCTGCGCGACGCCGGTCGGCGTCCAGATCAAGGCCAGTGCCACCGAACCCGCGCCCGGGGTCGCACCCGTCAGCCGCAGGTTCTGCACCGCCGGGTTGGCGGCCTCGATCTGCAGGTAGTTGAGCATCGTGTACTCGTCGAAGATCCCCATCGCCATCGTCAGCTTGCGGTCGCTGACCGTCAGCGTGCGCGTGCGCACCAGATACGGCGCGGCCGGGGTCGTGGCCTCGTCGTTGACGAAGCTCACGCCCTCGATGTCGATCTTCTGGTGGCTATAGGTGCGCGCCTGCCAGCCGACCGAAACCGTGACGTTGTACACGCCGTTCGGCAGGTCGAACTCGAACGTCGCCGGCCGGCCCCAGTCGGAGTACAGGATGCTGCGCTGGAGCACGTTCGGGCCCGAGCCGAGATAGGTCGTCATCCAGTTGGCGCTCGGCGAGCTGTACCAGCCATAGCCGGCGGACGCGCTGTAGTCGGCGGCCCCGATCTTGAGGTAGGTCTTGCCGTCGACCACCAGCGGGTTGGTTGTCGGCTGGCCGGCCGGGTCCTGGAAGTTGAGGTAGTAGTTGCCCGGCGCACCCTCGGCCCGCGGGTGCGTCGGCGGCGGTGAGATGT
>Ga0209573_1005120_pt1 | contig 12132 bp, 10 predicted proteins | sample TNRBio252014_DNA_FD_185870 | JGI IMG/M metagenome (GOLD analysis project Ga0209573, IMG submission 185870) | Wastewater treatment Type I Accumulibacter community from EBPR Bioreactor in Madison, WI, USA - TNR Reactor_6/25/2014_ DNA (SPAdes)... | ecosystem: Engineered > Bioreactor > EBPR >...
GTGGTGCGCCCCGGCCCGGTCGACACGCCGTTCTGGGCGAAAGTGCCGTTCAGGCTGCCCCCACAGGCGCTGAGCCCGGGCGCCCTTGCTGAGCGCATCGTGGGCTTTCATGTGACCGGGGAACAGGGCGTGCTGGAGCCGTAACCGGTTTCATCACGACTTTATGGCCGCGCGGCAAACCCGTCCGTAAACAAAAGGAGGTGAGCACCTGCCCGGGCGCCGCATGTCTCGGGCGGTATTTGAAAGGCTTCTGTGAAGGAACGTTTGGGTCGTCTGCGGCCAGAGACCTGGCTGTTGATCTACGCTCTGGCCATCGTGGCTGTGGGAGGCCTGATCGTCTATTCCGGGGCCTCCAACGCCTGGATGGCGCTTCTGATCATCCCGGTGCCCGGGCTCGTTATCTGGAGGCCGACGCGCCTCCACTGGCCGATGGCGTTCCTGCTCTTCGGAGCCTACTGGGTCATCAACCTGTCCAATCATCCCGATTATTTCGCGGCCAACCTGCGTAGCAGCGGCGTCGCTGTCCTGACCCTCGTGGCGGTGTGTGAGATCCTGTATGTAACCGGTCGGGCGCGCCAGCGGGCCGAGGCCGCGCTGGTCGCCACGAACGAGCAACTGGCGCAGGCCGTCGTCCACGCCAATGAACTGGCCGCGATCGCCCAGGAGGCCGACCAGATCAAGAGCGACTTCCTGGCCTCGACCTCGCATGAGCTCCGCACGCCGCTGACCGGGATCATCGCCTCGCTCGACCTCGTCCTCTCGGGGCAGTGTGCGGATCCGGACGAAGAGCGCCATTTCGTCAAAATCGCGCACACCTCGTCGCAGAAACTCCTGGATGTGGTCAACGCTGTCCTGGACATCGCCCGGATCGAGGCCGGCAAGATCGAAGTCGATCTGATGCCCGTGGATGTGGTCGCCATCGCAGCCGAGGTCCGTGACCTGTTCCGCGTGCCGGCGGCCGATCGTGGGATCGGGCTGCGGCTCGTGCCGCCGGATGATCGTAAGGCCGTCGCTCTGGCCGACGCCGACAAAGTGCGCCAGATCTTGCTCAACCTGGTCGGAAACGCTCTCAAGTTCACCGAGCGCGGCGAGGTAACGATCGACGTCGAGTGCCAGCCTGCGGCCGGCCAGATGCGGATCCGCGTCTGCGACACCGGGATCGGTATCGCGCCAGAGAAGCAGAGTCGATTGTTCGAGCCCTTCACGCAGGCGGACCGCGACGTGGCGCGTCGGTTCGGCGGCACTGGGCTTGGCCTCTCGATCTCGCGACGGCTCGCCGAGCGCATGGGCGGCTCGGTCGCGCTCTTCAGCGCTGGCGAGGGGCAGGGCAGCACCTTCACGCTGACATTGCCGCTGGCGACCGGCAGTTAACCCCGTAACCGCACCGCCAACCCCGAATACCGGCGCGCCTGCTCGGCGTTGTTGACCGCGATCGCGATCGCGCGCCGCGAGCCGACAAGCACGCACAGCGTTCTGGCCCGTGTGATCGCGGTGTAGAGCAGGTTGCGCTGCAGCAGCAGGTAGTGTTGGGTGACGAGCGGGATCACGACGGCCGGGTACTCGCTGCCCTGGCTCTTGTGGATCGAGACCGCGTACGCCGGGGTGAGTTGGTCGGCGTCGGCGAAGTCGTAGACGACCTCGCGCTCGCCGTCGAAGACCACGGTCAGCGACTGTGCCTCGGCGTCGAGCGCGGTGAGCCGACCGAGGTCGCCGTTGTACACGCCGCGACGGTGATCGTTCTGGATCTGCATCAGCCGGTCGCCGACGCGAAACGGCCGGCCGGCGAACGCGCGCTCGACTTTGTCGTAGCCCGGCGGGTTGAGCGCCGCCTGAAGTTTCTCGTTGAGCCGGTTGACGCCTGCGTCGCCGCGACGCATCGGCGTGAGCACCTGGACATCGCGCAGCGGGTCCAGCCCGAAGCGGCGCGGGATGCGCTCGGAGACCACTTCGACCACGCGGTCGGCGGCTCGCTCTGGATCGTCCTCGACGAAGAGAAAGAAATCCTGCGATTCCTTTGGGAACTGCGGCTGCTCGCCCGTGTTGATGCGGTGCGCGTTGGCGATGATGTCCGACTCGGCCGCCTGGCGGAAGACCTGGGTCAGCCGCGCCACAGGCACGGCGCCGCTCCGCACGAGATCGCGTAGCACATCGCCGGCGCCGACCGAGGGCAGTTGATCGACGTCGCCGACAAGGAGCACATGCGCGGCCGGATGGATGGCCTTGAACAGGTGGTTGGCCATGATCAGGTCGAGCATCGACACCTCGTCGATGATGATCAGATCGGCCGGGAGTGGGTTGTTGGGCCCGTGGCTAAAGCTGCCCTCGGCCGGGTTGAACTCGAGCATGCGATGCAACGTCTTGGCCGGGCGACCGGTAGCCTCCGACAGACGCTTGGCGGCGCGCCCGGTCGGCGAGCACAGTGCGAGCGTGTGCCCGCGCGCCTCGGCCAGTGCGACTACGGCTCGCAGAGTCGTGGTCTTGCCGACACCGGGTCCGCCGGTGAGCACGCAGGCCTTTGAGGTCAACGCCAGCCGCACCGCGCGGCCCTGTTCCTCCGAGAGCCCGCGGGTGGCCGGGTCGTGCGCGAGCAGGTGCTCCCAGACCACGTTGGCGAATGAGGCCGAGAGCTTCGAGACCGTGCCGAACAGATCCTGCTTCCCGATCAACGCGCGCAACCGACTTGCCACGCCGATCTCGGCCAGGGCCAGCGGGGTCAGGTAGACGGCCGGCGGGTCTTCGGGCGCCAGTCGCTCGCGGCGCACCCGGCCTTGCGTTTCGAGTTCGGTCAAAGCCCCTGAGAAATCCTTGCCCGGCAGCGCGATCAGGTCGCCGGTGCGTGCGAGCAACTCGGGCTCGGGGAGGTAGACGTGGCCATCATCGGTAGCCTCGTTGAGCGCGTACTCGAGCCCGGCCACCAGCCGGGCAGGGGAGTCGGGCGGTAGCCCGATCGCGCGCGCGATCTTGTCGGCGGTCTTGAACCCGATGCCGACGATGTCGCGGGCCAGCCGATACGGGTCGGTCTTGACGATCTGCAGGCTGGCACCCTCGTACTGCTTGTAGATCTTGACCGCCAGCCCGCTCGAGACGCCATAGCCCTGCAGCGCGACCATGACCTCGCGGATGGCCTTCTGCTCAGCCCAGGCGTTCCGGATCTGGCTGACGCGTTTGGCGCCGATGCCCGAGATCTCGCGTAGTCGTTCGGGGTTGGCGTCGATGACGTCGAGCGTGCGCTCGCCAAAGGCCGCGACGATCCGCTCGGCCGTGGCCGGGCCGATGCCCTTGATCAGGCCCGAGCCGAGATAGCGCCGGATGCCTTCGGCCGAGGCCGGCAGGGTCTGCTCGACGCGCTCGGCCTTGAACTGTTGGCCATAATCGCGGTGCGCGGCCCAGCGCCCATGTAGTGTGAGGTGCTCCCCGGGCTGTACCTCGGGCAGGTTGCCCACGACCGTGATCAGGGCGTCGTCCTCGCGCAGCATCCGCCCGGTACGGGCGCCGTCGGGCAACAGGCGCAGGACGGTGTAGCCGTTCTCGGCGTTGAAGAACGTGATGCGCTCGACAGCTCCGGTAAGGGTTTCCATCAGGGCACCATCGTACAACAGACCGCGGATGGCGGACCGCGCTCCGTGGGCAGTGTGCACAGGCGAGTTGTCACCCTGGGTCCAGGCGCGGCTCCGAGCAAACCGGATCTTTGCACGAATTGATACGAATGAGCACGAAGGGTTTCTGGAGCAGTCATCGTTCATTCGTGCTCATTCGTCACAATTCGTGAAATTCGTGGCAAGAATCCCTCGCCATTCGCCCACGCTGTGCTACGATCTCGCCATAGATTTCACCGAGGCCACCGGATGTTCCATGCCCAGCCCGCGCTCCCGTCCGATCGATCGTTTGAGCAGATCCTGAGCCATCTTGAGACGAACCCGCATGTCCACGGGTTGTTGACCATCGGCTCACGCCCGTTGGGCCGGGCAGGGCCTGAGAGCGACTTCGATCTGGTCGTGGTCGTCGATGACGCGTTGGCCTCTTTGAGCGTCGCGTTGACCACGATCGAGGGCCGTCCGGCCGATCTGATCTTTGTGACCACCGCGCAGCTTGAGCGCTGGCCGGAGCCGGTCGGCGAACGCGCTTGGGCGCCGGCGCAGCTGGCGCGCTGGCTGCGTGGGAGCCAGATCGCCTTCGATCGGCATGGGCGGCTTGCCGACGCTCAACGCCGCGCGCAGGCGCTTGTGCTGGATGAGGTAAATGACGCGCACAGCCGTTACGCGACCTGGTTCGGCGTCAACTACAACCTTGCCCAGACCCGACGGATGTGGGTCTCGGCTGACCCGACCTATCGTCTGGCGGTCGAATTGCGCCTGCTATACAGCCTGAACGATGTCTGGCACGCGTACTTTCGGCTGCGCGATCTGCCGCAGCGCGGCGAGAAGGACCAGATCCGCTATCTTGCGGAGGCTGATCCCGTCTTTCTGCGCGACTTCCAAACACTGCTCGGCGAGCGCGAAACCGATCAGCGACTTACGCTGTATGTTTCGGTGGCTGCAACCGCGCTTGCGCCCGCTGGCGGCCTCTGGCCAGAGGCCGCCAGCGCCGTGCTTTGCTGGCCGCCCAACAGGGGCGTGGATCCCGAGCCCGACGCACCGCGCGTGGTCTGGGGTCTGTTGTTCGAGGAGGATGAGAGGCAATGACGATGGAATTGCTGACGACGCCGATGCACGGTCAGTCTCATCTGGTCCTGCTTCTGGCGGCTGCCTTGATCGGAACGGGATGTCAAACCTCAGCGCTCGACCCGACTATCGCGCCGACGGCCATCTCGGCCGTTGTCGAGGGCAGCGGGACAACGGCTCCAACATCGACTACTGCGCCGGAGGAGGGCGCCGAACCGGCCACCACCAAGCCAGTCGATGTCGAGGCCGATCCCGAGTTGGTCCGATCATTCGTGTTCAGCCCACCCCCAAGCTTTGAGCTCGAGGTCTCCGAGCGCAACGTGTTCGGAGTGGGCTACTACGAGTATCTTGCTGCGGATCTCCCGGCCAGGATCTTCTTCGCCACAGGGTTGGCCGAGTTCGAGTACGAAGGCTTTCCCGACAAACCATGGATCACTGGTGAGGAAGATTGGCGCGTGGCAGCGCCGCCCCGGGATGTAACGCTGGGTAACGGCATTGACGTGGAGGTCTATCGGTATCGACGCGTAATGTCGGGGCGCACGGAGTTCGTCCAGTGGGTCTTTGGCTTCGACGGCCAGGACGGCATCGTCCGTGGAGCGATCCTCTCGACATCGACCGTGTTCACCGACGCGGACGTGCGCGCCGTGCTGGCCGAAATCCGTTAAGAGTGAGCGAGACGCGAAGCGCGCCAAGGGTGCAACCCTTGGCGCGCTTCGCGTCTTCGCGGTTCGCGTCTTGAGCGTCAGCCCTTGAGGTAGACCCGCAGGCTCTCCAGCGCGGGCTTGAAGACTTCGCTGGCGAAGAACCCGGTCCAATGCTCGAGCTCCTTGGCCTTGCAGTCGAAGGTCGTCCACCACTCGACGAAGGCCCTGTCGCCGTCGGTGATCGGCGTGACCTTCAACGTCGCGAGATAGTTCTGCACGGGGAAGGGCGCCGGGTCGCAGAAGCGATAGGTGTACGAGCAGTCGACGTCCGACAGCGCGACGAGTTGCTCACGGATGCGCGTCTCGCCGAAGAGGAAGTTGCGCACGCCGCTGACCGCTTCGCCGGTCTTGCCGGCCTCGATCTCGCTGCGGACGACCGCCGTCGCGAACCAGGTGGCCAGGCCGTTGAAGTCACGCGCGGCAGCCCAGACCGCCGCGGCAGGCGCGTCGAACACGGTGCTGTAGTAGGACTTGCCCATGGTGTCCTCCCGAAGATGAATCGACGCCGCGTCAGCGCGCCAGCGCCAGCTTCTTAAAGCCCTCCACCTGGCCGCGGATCGCGCGCTCGGTGGGAAGGCGCTCGATGCTCGAGGCGCCGAAGAAGCCCGCGATGCCGGGCATGCGCGCCAGCGCCTGACCGACGTTCTCGGGCTCGTCGAACGGGCCGCCGTGGCAGATCACGAGGATGTCTTTGCGGACGGAGCGGCCGGCCTCGGCGATCGCCATGACCCGGTCGATGGCCTCAGCGAGCGTGAAGGCCACGCCCGCGCCGATCGTGCCCGAGTTGGTCAGGCCCACGTGCGCGACAAGCTGATCGGCCCCGGCCTCGGCCATGGCCTTCGCCTGGTCGACGTCGAACACATACGGCGACGTGAACAAGTCGAGGTCGTGCGCTGTCTTAATGCACGCGATCTCCTTGTCGTAGCCCATCCCGGTGGCTTCGAGGTTGGCGCGGAAGTTGCCGTCGATCAGGCCGACGGTCGGGAAGTTCTGGACGCCGTCGAAGCCCATCTCTTTGAGCTGTTTGAGGAAGACCGGCATCAGCCGGAAGGGATCGGTGCCGTTGACGCCGGCCAGCACCGGCACATTCTTGACCACCGGCAGCACCTCGGCGGCCATCTCGACCACGATGCCGTTGGCATCACCGTACGAGAGCAGGCCGGCGAGCGAGCCGCGCCCGGCCATGCGATAGCGGCCCGAGTTATAGATGATGATCAGGTCGGCGCCGCCGGCTTCGGCCAACTTGGCCGAGATGCCCGTGCCCGCGCCGCAGCCGACGATCGGCTTGCCGGCCGCGACCTGTGCCTCGAGGCGCTTGATCAGATCAGAGCGAGAGATGAAAGGCATGGTGGTTATTCCTTTAAAGCATCGCCAACAGCCGTTCGGCCATCGCCGACGCGAAGGCCGGGTCGTTGATGTGCAGGTCGAGTTCGACCAACTCCACTTTAGAACGGTCGACGTGCACGCGAAGCGCGTCGAACAGCGCCGCGTCGGCCTCGGCCGAATAAAACGGCTGGCCGAGGGCGTCGATCATGCTCACGCCCTTGAGCGGCACGAAGAGCACGGTCGGGCCGGTCGTCGCGTTGAGCTTCTCGGCGATGATCTTCCCGAGCTGCGCGCACTCTTCAGGCGTGGTGCGCATCAGCGTGACGGTCGGGTTGTGCTTGTAGAGCGTGCGACCCTTGAAGGCCTCGGGCACCGTCTCGATTCCGCCGAAGTTGACCATGTCGAGCGCGCCGAGCGAGACCACCTGTGGCAGGCCTTTGCGCGCCGCGGCCTCGAGACGATGCGGGCCGGCCGAGAGCACGCCGCCGACCAGCTCATCGCACCACTCGGTGGTGGTGATGTCGGCCACGCCAGTGATGAACCCGCCGTCGATCAGCGACTCCATCGCGCGGCCGCCGCTGCCTGTCGCATGAAAGACCAGCACCTCGAAGCCTCTGGCCTCGAGCGCCTCGCGCACCAGCGTGACGCAGGGCGTGGTCACGCCGAACATCGTGGCCGTGATCAGGGGTTTATCTTCGCCCTGTGGGACGGCCTGCTCGACCATGCCGCAAACCGCGCCGGCGGCGTTGGCCAGGATCCGGCGCGAGAGCCGATTGAGCCCGGCGACGTCGACGACCGAGTACATCATCGTCACATCCTTGACGTCGACGTAGGGCGCAACGTTGCCGGAGGCCATGGTCGAGACCATGACCTTGGGCAGCCCGACGGGCAGGCCGAGCATGGCATGGGTCGCGATCGACGTCCCGCCCGAGCCGCCCAGGCTGATCACGCCGTCGACGCGACCGGCCGCGTGCTCGGCCAATGCCAGCGCACGCGCGCCCCGGCCCATGACCTCCAACGCCGCGCCGCGGTCGCCCGCAGCGCGCAGAGCCGCCAGCGAACCGCCGCCGGCCGCCGCGACCTGCTCGGCCGTGATGTCGGGTGCGAAGGCCGGCTCACCCGAGACCCCGGCGTCGAGCACACGGGTCTGGTGCCCGCGCGCCTGGATGAGGTCGCGGACATAGGCGAACTCGACCCCCTTTGTGTCGAGCGTGCCGATGATGAGGATGGTTTTCGTCATAGCCACTCCTTTGCGAGAATTGATTGATGCAGGCTCTGTGGTCCAGCGCCATTATGGAGCCGCTCCAGCCGGTTCCAATAGTGACAACCGATTACGAGATGTGGGACAGTTCGCGCGCGGAAAGCAGCCGGCTCGCGCTAGAATGACGCTCACCGGGCCGAAGTTTCCTTGCCCGGCCTGACGCAATTCGAACGCGGGTACCCGGCGGGGTTCCTTTGCGATCGGATCTGATCGAAGCCACTGAGGGGGAACCATGGAGTACATAGCCGAGGCCGTGCAATCCGAGGGGTTGCGGTTTGAGATGCAGATGGGCGCGCATTCGGGCGTGTCCGACTATCCGCTAAACCCGGCCGCCACCGGCGCCGGTCCGCGGCCGCTCGAGATGCTCCTGGGAAGCCTGGCCGCCTGCTCCGGCGGCACGCTGGTCGCGCTCCTGCGGCGCGGAGGGCAGCCGCTGCGTGGGCTCAAGGTGATCGCGCGCGGTCAGCGACGGACAGAACATCCGACGGTCTTTACATCGATCGCTCTGGAGTTTGTGGTCTCGGGCGCCATTGACCCGTCCGTCGTCGCGCAGACGATCGACCTGGCTGAAACTCGTGTTTGCCCGGTCTGGGCGATGCTCAAGCCGACCACGCCGATCACAGCGTCGTTCACGATCGAGCCCTGAGCGCCTTCCAGGTGTGTATGCACGAGTTGTCAGGGAGGGATCCTTGCCACGAATTTCACGAATTGTGACGAATTGACACGAATGAACGGTGACTGCTCCAGATCACCTTCGTGCTCATTCGTATCAATTCGTGCAATTCGTGGCAAAGATCCGGTTTGCTCGGAGCCGTGCCTGAACCAGGGTGACAACTCGCCCGTGCACACGCCTTCCAGTCAGCACATCGGGAACGCTCCCCGCGTGCTACACTCGAAGAGTTGGATCGGAGACCCGCTCGTTTTCTCGATCGGGCTCGATCCGGCGCCCCAATACCTCGCCCTGGACACGGTTCTGCCTCATTCGCGGCCGAGCGCTGCACTCGGCGTCTGTCACTGGTGACCGTCTATGAGCTTGCAAGCTTCCCGTTCGCCGTCGGCATCACCCGGTTCTCCTCGGCGCGCGCCGCAGCGACTCTGGGTGACTTCGGCCCTGTTCTTCTGCCAGTTCTTCGCCGTCGGCGTGTACTTCACGTTCCTCAACGTCTACCTCCGCGCAATGGGGCTGTCAGGCTCCGAGATCGGCCTGATCGGAACGCTGTCCGGCATCCTCAGCATGATCGGCACCTTTGGCTGGGGGTATCTGGCCGACAGAACGGGCAATCCGCGGATGCTGATCGCGATCGGGGCGGTTGGGGCGTTTCTGGCGGCGCAGCTGATGCCGCTTGTGCCGCAGTTCGGACTCGAGCCGGCCGCCTGGTACTTCGCGGCGATCAGCGCGTTGGTCGGTCTGTTGTGGTCCGCAGTCAACACGCTGATCGACAGCACGGCTGTGGCCATGCTCGGGGATCAGCGTCAGAAGTACGGCATTTATCGGTTAGGGGGCTCGTTTGGCTACATCATCGGCGGTACGGCCTCGGGCTTTCTGTACGACTGGGGCGGATATGGCTGGATGTTCCCGGCATTCGCCTTAGTGATGTCCGTCTTCGCGGCGCTCGCCTTGTTGTTACCAGCGCGTGTGTCGCGTCTTGTCGGCTCAGGCCAACAGGAGCTGGGCCGCATGATCCGGCAACGAGAGTGGCTGATCCTGATGATCAGCCTGCTCCTCTTCTGGGTCGGCTTTCACATGTCGTTCGTTTTCGGAGGCGTCATCCTCAAAGAGATGGGCGCCTCGGACCAGTTGATCTCGATCGCTTCGGTGATCGGCTCGGTGGTCGAGCTTCCGTTCATGGCGTTTAGCGCGCGGCTGCTCAAGCGCTTTGGCGCTCCGCGCCTCTTTGTCGCGGGGCTGCTCATGCAGACCCTGCGTTTCTTCCTGCTCGCCCAGATGCGCGTGCCCGAGTGGGCGATCGTGATCAACATGCTCAATGGCCCGGGCTATGTGCTGCTCTGGAACAGCGCCGTCGACCTGGTTGCACGTCTGGCTCCGCCCGGCCTGGGCGCGACGTCGCAGGGCTTCATGACCTCGGCGCTCAATCTGGCTTCCATCCTCAGCGCCGCAGTGAGCGGCGTCATCTACGACCAGCTCGGCTTTGTCGGCCTGTATTACATCGTCGGGGCGCTATCGCTCGGCGCGTTGATTGTGTTCGGCGTCGGCCTGATCCGACGCGACCCACGGCCGATCGAGGCCTGATCCACGTGAAAAACGGGACCGGGCACAGCATGGCGCTGTGCCCGGTCCCGTTTATCGCGCGGATTGCTGACTGCCGCTCGTGCTCAGTGAACCGCCAGCCGGGCGCGGGTGGCGCGGACCGCGAGCGTCGTGGTCGAGGCCACTGTCCCCTCTGCGGGCAATTGGAACTGCCCGACCACGCGCTGCAATTGCTCAGCCATCCCCGCCAGCGATTGCGCTGACGCCGAAACCTCTTCGACCTGGGCGGTCATCTCTTCGGCGCTGGCCGAGACTTCTTCGACGGCGGCGCTGTTCTCCTCGGAGACGCTGGCGATGCCTTCGATGGCCTGAACGATCTCGGCGGAGCCGGCGGCCATTTCTTCGGTGGCCGCGGTGTTCTCCTCGACGACGGCGCTGACGGCCTCGGTGGCCTCGACGAGCTGGGCGGAGAGTGAGCCCATGCGATCCGAAGCTTCGAGGGCGGCGGAGGCCTGTTCCTGAACGGCCCGAGCGGCCTGGAGGATGTCGTTGAGGGCGGAGCCGGCCTGGTTGGCGGCGGCGGCGCCGTTTTCGACCTCGACGGCGCCCTCGTCCATGGCGCGGACGGCCTCGGCGACGGTGCGCTGCATGCCCGAGATGAGTCCGCCGATTTCCTTTGTGGCTGAGGAGGCGCGTTCGGCGAGTTTGCGGACCTCATCGGCGACGACGGCGAAGCCCTTGCCGTGTTCGCCGGCCCTGGCGGCCTCGATGGCGGCGTTGAGGGCGAGGAGGTTGGTCTGGGAGGCGATGTCGTCGATGGTTTCGACGATGGCGCCGATCTGGTCGGAGCGCTGGCCCATGTCGCGGACCTTTTGAGCGGAGACGCCGACCTTGGCCTTGATGGCGTCCATACCGTGGATGGTGTCGGAGACGGTGCGTGCGCCGGTCTGGGCGGCCTGGGCGGCGGAGGCGGCGTCGCGGGTGACGGTCTGGGCGTTGCCGGCGACCTGGGTGATGGCGGAAGAGAGGCGTTCGGAGATGGCCGCGACCTTGCCGACGGCGGAGGCCTGGTCCTGAGCGCCGCGGGCGACGCCGTCGATGGCGCGTTTCATCTGCTCCATGCCGGAGGCGGTCTGGGTGACGCCGGCGGTTTGTTGGGTGGTGCCGCGGGCGACCTGCTGGACCGTTGTGGCGATCTGGCTTGTGGCCTGCCCGGCCTGCTCGGCCGCCGAGGCGAGTTGGGTCGAAGCGGCGCCGAGCGCGTCGGCGTTATCGGTGACCTGCGTCGCAAGTCCGCGCAGGCTGACGATCATGCGCTGGAAGGCCTGGCCCAGGACGTCGCGTTCGCTTTGCGGTGTCACGGTCTCGCGCAGATCCCCTTCGGCCATCTTGCCCGCGACGCCGGCCATGCCGTGCAGATAGGCGATCATCCGGCCGAAAGCCTGGGCCATCTGACCCACCTCGTCGTGCGAGCGCACGGCGACTTTCTGATCGAGATCTCCCGAGGCGATCGCGACGGCGGCCCGCGCGACGTCGCTGAGCGGCACCGTGATCGAGCGTGTGATGACGATGCCCAGACCGAGCGCGAGGAGCACGCTGAAGATCGTGGCCACGATCAGCATCAGGCTGGCGTTTGCGAACGTGGCTTCGCCTTGAGTGTGGGTTTCTTCGGCGACCCGGACGTTGATCGCGATCAATTCATCGATCGCCTGACCGACCGCTTTGCGCGCGTTGGATGCCTGGCCGCCATCGCGCAGCGACTCGAGCGCTCCGACCGTGTCACCCGAGTTGACCCCGGCGATGACATCGTCGACCGTGAGTTGGTACTGGGCCCAGGCGGTATCCAGCACCTTGAGAGCCGCTGTCTCTTCGGCGACCATCTGGGTCGCGCGATAGAGCTCGAGCTCGGCGTCGATCAGGGCGACATCTTCCGCCAGGGCTTCGGCGCTGGCCGTGCGTTCATCGGCGAGC
>Ga0209573_1005121_pt1 | contig 12130 bp, 11 predicted proteins | sample TNRBio252014_DNA_FD_185870 | JGI IMG/M metagenome (GOLD analysis project Ga0209573, IMG submission 185870) | Wastewater treatment Type I Accumulibacter community from EBPR Bioreactor in Madison, WI, USA - TNR Reactor_6/25/2014_ DNA (SPAdes)... | ecosystem: Engineered > Bioreactor > EBPR >...
CGTGTGTCGTCACCTTTGATCCCCACCCCTCTGAACTGCTTCGTCCCGAAACCCCACTCCTCAAGCTCACTTCAACTCTGGAGCGCGTGAAGCTCATTAAGGATTGCGGCATCGACGAGGTCCGCGTAATCCCGTTCACACTCGAGTTCTCTCGAACTCAGGCACGCGATTTTTTTGAGCAGGTTCTGATTCATGATCTTGACCCGGGCTTTGTCGTCATCGGACACAATTTCTATTTCGGGCACCAGCGAAGCGGCAGTCCCGGCAAAGTTCTCGACTGGTGTGAGGCGCTAGGAATTCCCGCCGAGATTGTCGGCGCGATCGAAGCCGATGGTGAAGAAATCTCGAGCTCGCGCATTCGTAACTTGCTGAGGGAAGGCCACGTGCAGGCAGCGAGCCGCCTACTCGGACGCGACTTCTCCTACACCGGAGAAGTCGTCCATGGCGCGAAACGCGGCCGTCTGATCGGGGTACCGACCGCGAACATCAAACCCTTAGCCGGTCGCTGTCTCCCCAAAAACGGAGTCTATGTGAGTGTTGCCAGCACGAGCGACGGAAGAACCTTTCCTGCGATCACGAATGTGGGCGTGAAGCCCACTGTTAGCACCGCAAACAGCGAACTTAGCCTCGAAACACATCTCCTGGATTTTGAAGGCGATTTGTATGGAAACCATCTGACTGTCGAATTTCGTGACAGGGTCCGTGACGAAAAGCGCTTTGCCTCGATTGAAGAACTCTCCCAACAAATCCAAAAAGATATCGCCTTTGCGCGCGAGCGGCTCGACACAATTTAGACACTGGTCCACACCTTGCAACCACTCAGTCAAAGGTTTCTCTAATTTGAGAAGAGGTGTGGGTTTATGAACAAAGTCTATTCGCAGTATTTGATCGCAATCGCGGGGCTCCTGAGCCTGAGCGCCTGCAATGATCCCAAGACATTCCGTCCAACGAATACAGAGAAGTTCACGTTCTACGAACAGGACTTCTACCAACAGGCAAAGAAAGTCTTACAAGCCGACTATCTCATTGTTCCGGATATGAGCTATTCGATGTACACCTCCAAAGCGACACTGCTCGATGCCTTGGACCAGTTCTCAACCGATCTGGCCGATGAGAACATCGACTATCGTATTGGTTTTGTGCGCGGCACTGTCCAGTCCAATGGTTTTTATCCCGGTGCAATCCCTTCGGCCTTCCTAGGATCCGTGCTCGACGCCTCGTCGAGTTCTTCCTTACGCGACAAAGTGGCCGGACAATTGGCTGATCTCGCAAAGCCAAACGCGCCCAACTGGCCCTTCCTTCTAGAAGCGGCAAAAAAGACCCTGGACGCACGTAAATCAAGCTTCCTCAGAAAAGCGGCTCAGCTCGTTTACGTCTTCATCTCTGACGCGGACGACCTCGGCCCCGCCAGCACTTTGGGCGCTGCGAAGGTCTCCGGACGCACCACCGCCAGTTACATCGACATCCTCAAAAACTCCTACAAGAGCGATGACGACTATGTGAGCGCACGCGCCTTTGTCTACACCAACGCCGGCGGCTGCAACGCGCCCACCAACAATGGGCAGAACGGTGCCGCGGGCACCAACCTCAAAACGGTTGCCAACGGTGTTGATGCTCTTGGTAACGCCACGGTCTGCCTCAACGACGCTCTGGCGATGGCGGATTCTCTCCGCGACGTCGCCCGAAACGTCACCCGTCCTACCAAACGCTTCAAGCTTCAAGCTCAGCCGGTTTCGGGATCGATCACGGTTCGCATCGGTGACGCCAACAACATTCTTGTCGCCGAGCCCCAAAGCGGCGGCAGCTATCCTTGGCAGTACAATGCCTCGAGCAACGAAATCGTCTTCACCGGGGCTCCCGCTCCTGCAGGGAAGAAGCTCTCCATCGAATACGATATGGTCATGAAGCTCGCTCGCTCGCCCAAGGTCAACACCATGGTCGTCACGCTCAATGGAGACGTGGTTCCTCAAGGCGCCAACGGCTGGCAGTACAACTCCTCGACTCGCATGCTGACCTTGGGTGGCGGATGGGCTCCTCAGCACGGCGACTCGATCCTCGTGAACTACGAAGTTAACTAAGACGAGAACAGAACATGACGATCAAAAAACATTTTCCGTGGATGATCTTCGCGCTGGTCATGATGCTGAGCCTCGGGTTGCTGGAGACCCACGGTCTCGACACCCGCGCTCGCGAAGTGGCCGAAATCACCGATACCAAAACCGCGTGGGTCGAAAAACAAACTCAAGCAATGGACACCGCCAAACTCGGGCAACTCTCGAGTCTTCAGAAGATGCTCCAAGTGGCACGTGATCCTGGCAGCGTTCCCCACATGGACTGACCAAACTTTGGTCAGCTGTCGTTAACGTCTCCTTAACATTGAAACGAAGTTCCCAAGATATCAAGCAACTAGAGGTCGGCATCGGGCTTGCAAATTAGAAGTAGAGAAAGTTTTGAGGAAATGATTTTATGAACAATACCAAATTCTGGACCCTGAACAGCGTGCTCTGTCTCGCTCTCTTCGGTGGCGTGAGTTTTTGGGATCACACTCAAAAATCCCGGCAGCCCGCCTCCTCCGACGCGATCTCTCTCGAGATCAAAGACATCCAGCTGCCCGCGGGATCGAAGATTTCCGAGTTTAGAAACGTCAGCCTCAAAGCCAAGTTCAACCAAGAAAACGTGGTTGACCTGCTTCCTGGGCGAACGATTAATCTCGTCGCCGGACAGATGGCCGACATCAACGTCAAGATTCCCGTAGACCCCTCATGGATCCGTAACGACCAACTCGCTTTTAGTCTCGAGTTCGAACAACAAGGTTTCATCAATGTCGTGGTCGTGCGCTGCGCCCAGGTTTCCAAAAAAATCTCAAGCTACAACCGCAACTATCAATGTTTCATCCCGGGTGATACCCAGGCTCTCGTAACCTACCGTCTCGGAAACGAGCAAGTAGGTATCTCGGCACTTGCGAAACAGTAACTAGTGCCCCAAGTGGTAGGGGTGACCCTTGAGAATGGTCCATCCTCGATAAAGCTGCTCGGCAGCAATCACCGAGGCCAGTTCGTGAGGATAGGTCGCAGCTCCAAAACTCCAGAGCAGGTCGGGACGTAGAGTCTCGATCTGCTCTTTTGTCATGCCGTCGGGAGGACCCACGACCACCCATAGTTTTTTGGCACCATCGTCGCGCGCGTTCTTGATCCAGGTGGAGAGGTCTTCGGAGGAAAGTATTTTGGAGCGTCCTTTAAGGCGCTCGCAGAGCCAGAGCCGCTCTCCGGGTCCGCGCTTGGCCAGCGTTTCGACTTTGACAGGCACAGCTTCGCAATCGCCAAAAACCTTCAGACGCTCGACGTAGTTCTGAAAAAGCTCGAAGGCCCCCGGCAGTCCAAAGGAACTTTTAAGACTACGATTGCTTTTGATCCACATCAAACCGAGGTACAATTTCATACTAGGATCACAATACAACATGGCGAACGCGGACACACCTCAAACTGCTTGGCGAGTCTTGATCGTCGACGCCAGCCGCAATCGCTTCACCAAGCTTCTACAGTCCCTCGAAGAAGCCAAAATATCTGTCGACTACCTTTCGGCGTCCGAAGATGACATTACGGGAAAAGCTGCGGTGCTCAAACCCGACATCGTCATCATCAACCTTTTTCTGAACGGTAAAAGCACGCTTCCGATCATCACACAGCTCAAACAAACCCTGAAGGACAGGGGAACGAAGATCATCGTGATCACGGCCCACAACTCCACCAACAACATCCGCGAATCGGTGCGCGCAGGAGCCGACGACTTTGTCCTGGAACCGATCGATCCGCAACTCATGCTCCAGCGCATCCGCTACCAGCTGCAGGATCGCGAGTTCTACAACCCCGAAGAGCTCAACAAACGCGCTCCGGCCCCCGAACCCTCGGGTCTGCAGGAAGGTTTTCAGCTCGTCTACAACAGTTTGCGTGTGCTCTCCGAAGTCACCGATCACCACGAAGCCCTCACCACCGTTCTTGCTCAAGTGGCCGAGCTCGCCGCAAGCAACCGAGTGAACCTCATCGAAGGCGACCTTGAGACCAGCCAGGGGTTGGTCGCGGCGACCTCGGATGACCCCTTGCTCAAAGACCTCAAAATCGACCTCGAAAAGTATCCCGAAGTTCGCGAAGTGCTACTCAACAGCAACATCGTCTACATCAAAGACATTTCCCAGAATCCGCTCACCAAGGGGATTCAGGAACAAGTCAAAAGCATCAAGATCACCTCGCTGCTCGTGTTCCCCATTCGTCATCGCAACCAAACATTGGGATCACTCAACGTCCGCCTCCCCGGCGAAAGCACCACCACCGACCGCTACCTGAAAACATTTTATATGGTCGCTTTGGCGCTCGGCCCTAAGCTTGCCGCGCGCAAACTCCTGCGTCGTCACACGGCCGCGGCTAAAGCTCCTGGACCGAGCGTTGCTTCCACTCCCGCGTCTTCTGAATAACCCAATCTGGATCATCGAGAACGAGGTCATGTCCGGCCTCGAGATGCACATGGTTGTCGACGCCATAACGGCTCGCGAGCACAGCCGAACAGTGGGGATTGGCGAGCCGATCTTTGGATGAGCTCAGAATCAGTGCCGGCACTGCAATCGTCGGCGGCGCGCGAAAACGAGCTGCAACCCAGAGCTGCCGAGCCGCAAGCGCCACGAGCTCTTTCTTGGGAGGAGCCCACGAGGACCACAAGCGCGCACGCTCCAGATCATCGGCCTTGAGGTTAGAGGTGAGTTTCAAAATCACCCGCTCTCTCTCATAGGGATCGGCAATTTGAAGCACCTGACCAAAAGCCTTCAGAGCGACCCACGTCAGGCGCTGATTCCAAGAGGAGAGATCCGCTGCTGACGTGTTCACGAGCACAGCCCCGGCGATTTCACGCGGCCACGACACGCACCATTCGAGCGCACACATCGAACCAAGGCTCATCGAAAAAAGTCCCACCTGCTCACCCGCCTCAATGCGCGCGCGCGCTCTTAGCCCCGCCGCGAGATCCCGCATCGACGACGGAAACGCCTTGCCCGCCTCGGTGCCGATCCCCGGAAAGTCGAGCGGGAGAATGTCCTGACGGCGTAGCTCGAGACGATCCGCAAAAACATCGATAAAATTACCCCAGTGACGCTGCTCTCGGACGAGTCCCCTCAGAAAGATCCAACGCATCGGGGTCTCGCTATTTCAGCCACGACGCGTTGTGCTTTGCCGCGCGGAGGAAAAAATCTAGAAGCGGCATGTGCCGACGCATCGTGCGCCTGTGGCGATGAATCTTCACGGGATTAAAGGGCCCAAGCGATGAGAAAAGTTGAATTGGATTCTTCCGAATCCAGAGCCACGAACCAATCTCGAGCGTCCATGGCAAGAAAAGTCGCCCGCTGTTTGAGTTGGTCTCGGCATGAAGATCGAAAAGGTAATCCCAGAGGTCGCCGTGGGTCGTGTAACTGAGACTCTGAGACTCGACTGCGTAGATGTGATTGGGATGACTTTGGTCGAGCAACTGCTTGAGCCTGTTGACCTCATCGATACGAGGAAACTCTCCCGTGGTTTTGGCATAGGGGTACCAAAGCCGATCCTTCGCACCGAAGCCGGAATGAATATCGAGAGTGAGTGCGACAGGAGCCTCAAAAATCTGCTCTTTGACGTAATCGACGAGCACGCGCGCCTCGGTTTCCATCGCATGACCGACCTTGCCGCGATACCACGGCAGCCGAGGACCAAAACGATGTCCTCCAAGAAGAAACGGCGTTTCGCCCAGGGCTTCGGTCGGCGCATTTCGCATCAGGTCCACCCCGTTGGGATTGCTGCGAGTCCCAAAATACATTCCCGCGGGATTGATGAGCGGAATCGAAACCAGACGGCAGTTTTCGAAACGACGTCTAAGATCCGCGTCCCATGCGGACTGGGTGAGCAAACTTTCGAGGTAAGCGAGTGCCACGTGGGTGCCGACGCGCTCCAGCCCATGGACTCCACCGAAAAGCCCAAAAACGGGAGCGGATTTGTCTTCGGAGCCCATCTCAAACGCATAAATTGGAAACTCACGCCCTTTGGCTGTGATCGTTTCAAGAATTTTTACACGGGCGAAGCCGGGAAGATTGCGAGCAAGCTCTTCGATGCGAATTTGTTCGATGAATGGACCCACGAAGATCTATTTTAAAGAATGGCTCGCCCGGGCGACATGACAAATAAAAAAAACCTGATCTCCTCGTAACGCGAGGGGACCAGGCTTCTGAGCGGCCGGTCGAGCACTTAGCCCAGACCGACCGCCGTCGATCACTAAAAAGTACTTACTTTTTAGCGGTCTTTTTCTTCGCAGCTTTGCGAGTAGTCTTTTTAGCTACTTTCTTCTTCGCCACCTTCTTGGTGGTTTTCTTTGCTGCTTTTTTCTTGGTTGCTTTTTTCTTGGCTGCCATAACGAGTTGCCTCCTAATCTTCTTTCGGGGTGGTTTCGTACCCCATACACTTAACTGTATGTGTCATCGGCGTAATGCGCAATAGCAAAATGAATTTTTCTACTCACTTGCTGCGCGTTGATTGGGAAGTGCGTCATAAACGGTGTCAAAATTTCCGAAGAGGTCTTGCTCGAAGCATCGTTACAATAAGAACGATGTCACATCTCTCGCACATTTCGTCTTTCGTCCTCTTGGCCTCTTCACTCGCAGCACTCTCCGCGTGCGAGATCGGGACCGAGAAGCGCGTGCTTCCTCAAGACGACTCTGCACTCGTCTCGTATTTCTTCTCCGATCAGTATGCAATCAACGAAACAGCCTACCGAGATTACTTCTCGTTCTTCTTCGGCGCTGTCATTGTAGCCGACCCCTCGAGCAATATGGAGCTTTGGACCAATCCTCCCTCGGGGTGCTTCCGCACTTCGGATTTTGGCATCGTGGCTTCGCAGAACGTCGCCTTTAAACGACGCCTCGATGCCGGCAATCTGCGCATGGAAACACTCCCCGGAATCTTTAGTTCACTTAACAAAGACAGGGCCCACAACTACTATTTTTCCGATGCGCTCGCCCCCGGTGCTCACTCCCTTCGCAGTCCGGGCCTCAAAAATGGCGCGCTCAAGTTTGAACTCCCTTTTGACGTCTTAGAAAAAGGCGGAGGCATCAAGGTCTACACTTTCCTCGAACCCGGGGAGAACGCGACGCCTACGGAGCAGCCTCTCGCGAGTCCCGACATTCCCGCTCCAGGCGACAGCAATCACAACGTGGTTTTCAATCGTCTTTCCAACAACGTGATCAGCTACAACGCCCCTGCGGGAACCGACTATGTGCGCCTTCGCCTTCGCGACGGCAGCAACACTCCCGGCAGCGGTTCGAGAACTCCTGATGGCGACATCACCTGTTTTGCCAAACCTGACGAGCCTCTCGTTGTTCCTCTCGGCGCGCTCTACGGCTTCCGAGCCGGCCCCCTCGGCCATCTCGAGCTGGATTTTGTGACCTCTTCTCAAATCAAGGACGTTGCGAAACTCAAGTTGGGAACGGTCATCAGCACAATGAGACACATTCAGGGCAGTTGGGAGTCCGTGAACCAGGAGGGGATCAGCATCACCCTCGACGTGGGCCTCATTGAGTTCCGCTGATCAGCTCTTTTGAGAACCCTTGACCACGAGTCGAGAAAGAAGCTCCGACGCCCGCAGCTTCGTCTGCTCTCCAGATCGCATGTCCTTGAGCACCCAGTCGCCGCTTTTGAGCTCCTCTTCGCCCACAACGAGCGTGTAGGGAGCCTTGAAGCGGTCTGCTTCTTTGAACTGTGACTTAAAAGACCCGAGCGCAAGTGGCATGAGCACACGCAAACCCGCTTCGCGCCATGCGGGAAGCTCACGCTGAACCGCAAACCAAGCCGCCTCGTCGGCACAGACACAATAAAGATCATAGAAAGACTCAAAATTAGGAAGTAGCCCGTGCGTCTCAAGAAAGTTCTGAAGCGTCACATCTCCCAGACCAAAACCCGTACCACTGAGCTCGTTCTTTGAGAAAAGCCCCAAGAGATTGTCGTAGCGACCTCCTCCAAAAAGGGCGCGGTTGTTCTCGGGAGAAACATCGAAAGCCTCAAAAACCACACCCGTATAATAGTCGAGCCCACGCATGATCTTCGGATCAAAGCGAACCGTCGAGGTCACTCCGAGCTTTTCGAGAGTCGCGAAGAGCGCCACGATTTCCGCAGACGCCTCGCCCGGAAAATCCGTGGCCAGTGTTTCGAGGGACGTCGCAAAGAACTTTTCCAGGATTCCAAGCTGGGAGGCGCCTAGACCTTGCTCCGCGAGGCGCCCAGTGAATTCTTCGGGTTTCATCTTATCCTTGGCATCGAGCAACTTGGCAACGGCCCGCGCCTGCACTTCTGAGAGACCCATCTCGGAGCGAAAAACGTGGTCCACAAGCGAACGACTGTTCACACGAATTTCAAGGAACTTCTCACCACCAAAAGCGCGAAAAATCTCTACAGCAAGCTGAATAAGCTCCGCGTCACCGAAACGACGTTCGCCTCCCAGCACGTCGACGTTCAACTGCCAAAACTCGCGCAGGCGTCCGCGCTGCGGCCTCTCATAGCGCCAGCAGTTGGGAATGCTAAACCACCGTACCGGACGGGGCTCTTCGTTGATACGAGACGCCACCATGCGGGCCAAGGTCGGGGTCATTTCAGGGCGAGCCGCGATGTGCCGATCGCCCTTGTCTTTGAGCGAATAGAGCTGCTGGCTAACAAGCTCTTCACCCGACTTGGCGGCGTACAGCTCAAAAGGCTCGAAGAGGGGCCCATCGTATTCAAGGTATCCGAAACCTGACACCACGTTGCGGATCTTTTGGAACATCCAAGACTGAAGGCGCTTCTCGGCCGGAAAAAAATCTCGAGTTCCTTTATAGGGATTGGTGCTCAGGTACGACATCTCGCGCAACTATAGAACTCGCCTCCTAATGAGACAAGGGATCTTGCTTGAAGCTGACCCGAGCTTTAAGCTCGTCAGTTCATGGCTCACTATCGCACTCATTCCGCGTCCGAACTCAATCCCTCCCTCGACGGCAAGACCGTTGTGCTTTCAGGCTGGGTTCACCGCGTCCGAGATCATGGAGGACTGAGCTTCTTCGACCTTCGCGACCGTTCGGGGCTCTGCCAAGTGCTGATTCCTCAGAGCCTCGCCTCGAGCGCTCCCAAAATCCGCTCGGAATTTGTTGTTCGCGTCGAAGGTCTCGTGCGTAAGCGTCCCCAAGGCATGATCAACCCAAAGATGGCGAGTGGCGCCATCGAAGTCGAATGCACAAGCCTCACGATACTCGCGGAAGCCGAGGTGCCCCCCTTCCCTATCGAAAGCGACACCGCAAACGTGCTCGAAAGCACGCGTCTCAAGTACCGCTATCTCGATCTGCGCCGCGAGCAGCTCCAAAAAAACATTCTGCTTCGCCACAAGCTGCTACAGTCTTCGCGCCGTTTTTTTAGCGACAACGGATTCGTCGAAATTGAAACGCCAATCCTCTACAAGAGCACCCCCGAAGGAGCACGGGACTATCTTGTTCCCTCGCGCGTGCATCCCGGATCCTTTTATGCGCTTCCTCAATCACCCCAGACCCTCAAACAACTTCTGATGATTTCGGGCTTTGAGAGATATTTCCAAGTCGCTCGCTGTTTCCGTGACGAGGACCTGCGCGCTGACCGCCAGCCCGAGTTCACGCAGCTCGACCTCGAAGTAAGCTTCCTCGAACGCGACGAATTTATCTCCCTGCTCGAATCCTTTGTCCAAAAAACCTGGAAGGAATGTCTCGGTGTCGATCTTAAGACTCCGTTTGCGCGCCTTTCTTATAAAGAGGCCATCGAGTCTTACGGCTCCGACAAACCCGATCTGCGTTTTGGCTTGAAGCTCCAAGACGTTTCGGCACTTGTTCAAAATTCTCAGTTCAAGGTTTTTGCGGGAACCGTGCAAAACGGCGGCGCCGTCGTGGCCCTGCCCGTGCGCGCTGCTGAGCTGAAAACTGCAGGACTCGCCCATCCCGAATGGAGCCGCAAGTTTTTCGACTCTCTAAATGCGATCGTTGCTCCCCACGGTCTCAAAGGCGTGGCTTGGGCCCGCGTCCAAGCCGACGGATGGCAGTCTCCGATTGCGAAGTTCTTCTCGGCCGATGAGCTCAAAGCTCTCCAAAAACAACTTGAGCTCCAAGACGGAGACTATGTGTTTTTCGGTGCCGAAGCCGCACCCGCGGTCTTCACCGCAATGGGACAGCTCAGGCTCCACGTTTCGCGCGAATGTGGTCTGGTCAAAGCTGGCGACGTTTCGACGTGGGCCTTTGCCTGGGTCCTCGATTTTCCCCTCTTCGAATGGGACCCCGAAAGCGGTCGCCTGATGGCCGCCCACCACCCGTTCACACGTCCCAAAAAATCCGACGAGGCGAAACTGCTTTCCGGCGACCCCAAACAACTTCGCGAAGTCCAGGCCGAGGCCTATGACCTCGCGCTGAACGGTTTCGAAATCGCGGGTGGAAGTCTGCGTATTTTTGATCCCAAAGTTCAGGCCGCAATGTTCCAGGCTATCGGCTTTTCAAAAGAGGAGGCCGAGAAACAGTTCGGTTTCTTCATGGAAGCTCTCAAATATGGCACCCCTCCACACGGCGGCATCGCGTTCGGCATCGACCGCGTGGCCATGCTCATGGCGGGATCGGATTCTATCCGCGACGTGATCGCCTTCCCCAAGACGGCACGCGCAAGCTGCCAGATGAGCGACAGCCCTTCGACCGTGAGTCCCGATCAACTTGCCGAGCTGAGGCTCCAGGTCATCAAATCTAACGATCCGTAGGACCGATCCAGAATACGATTCTCGACTGATCGCCGGGAATCGTGCGTTCGCTCTCGGCCGCTGAATCCGTGAAGTTTGTGAGCGGCAAGGTCTTGATGTTCGCGAGCAGTTTCGCGTAATCCGTCTTGGGAAGTGTGAAGTGGAAATAGCGCCCGCCTCGATAGAGCGCTCCGAACTCGAGCTCTCCCGCATTTACGGCTTTGAGTTCTACGAGCCACGCGAGAACTTTCTGACTCATACGATCCGGATCTTGCGCTCGGGCACCCCAACGGAAAAAAATCTTCGAGCTTCCCACCGATGCGGTGGGAGCCGGCGCCGCTTTTGGGACTTCGCTTTTGACCGGAGGTGGCGCGACGGCGACTTCGGTTGCAGCAGGGGGTGCGGGAGGAAGCGGAGCCTTGTCTTGAACGAGAGCTTCGCCTCGCAAGGTGAGCTCACGTTTTTTCTCCTCCATGAAACGCAAAATCCTGTCCGGGATCAGCGCAAAAGACTCGCTTTCAGAAAGACTTTCCTCCGCGAATGCGCTGCTTTGCACTTCATCCAACGCCGTTTTGAGATCCGACGGAGGCGTGACCTCATAGGGTGTTGGCTCAAGTGCCACGGGCGGAGAAGACTGTTCTGCGACCGGCGCGACTTGAGAACTGCGCGTGATGAGCTTCATTTGACGCTCGAGATAGGGCGCAGAAATCACCCCGAGAAAAATGAGCGTCACCAAACCCAAACTCCCTACAATCCTCACGGACAGAGGGAATCGTTGCAGGCCAAACGGCGTCGTTGCAGCTTCATCATGAAGCGTCTCATTCCAATCGAGTGAGGGCGGCAGCTGCAAGAGTCGTGAACCGAGTAGCGCAAGTCGGTATTTCTGAGTGCGCTCAAAAACGCGATGACAGCGCTCGCAAGTTTTAAGATGGTCCTCGAACATCGACTGAGAATAAATTCCAAGCCGATCCGTCCATGTCTGGCGCGTAACGACATCCAGCAGATACAGGTCATTGCGCGCGCAGTCGCGCGTCGGGTGACGCAGGAGATCTTCGGGACTCACTTCTTCGAGCAAAGAATCCAGCGACAGCGAACGCACCCGAGCCTCGCTCAGCTTGAGAAGATAAGAGAGTTGGCGCCAGCCCAGCTCTTCAATAAAAAGTCCCCGCAGGAGAATAGAAGATCTCCAATCACCGACATCAATCTTGAGCATCCTCACCCAGCGACCGAGAAGCCACCGAAGTTTGTGTTCCGCTTGTGAAAACTTGGGCGAGCGAAACGACTGCTGGGCGCGCCCGAAGAGCTCCGACAGATCTTCGGATGAATCGGACTCCGAGTAACCGATCAGGTTCAAAAAACT
>Ga0209573_1005122_pt1 | contig 12124 bp, 9 predicted proteins | sample TNRBio252014_DNA_FD_185870 | JGI IMG/M metagenome (GOLD analysis project Ga0209573, IMG submission 185870) | Wastewater treatment Type I Accumulibacter community from EBPR Bioreactor in Madison, WI, USA - TNR Reactor_6/25/2014_ DNA (SPAdes)... | ecosystem: Engineered > Bioreactor > EBPR >...
AGGGATCATCCGACAAGGTTTATCAGGCCAGCATTCAGCCCCAAGGCGGCGGCCACATGGTTCACTTTGCGTATGGCCGTCGCGGCTCCACACTCACCACCGGCACGAAGACCACCTCACCCGTGGACTACCAGACCGCCAGGAGCATCTTCGATAAGCTCGTGCGCGAGAAAACCGCCAAGGGCTACACGCCTGGAGAAGACGGCACTCGTTACCAGCACACGGAGAAGGCAGCGAAAGCCACCGGTATTCAGTGCCAGCTCCTCAATCCTGTGATCGAAGAACGCATCGAGGATCTCATCCACGACCGCGAGCACTGGATGCAGGAGAAAATGGATGGCCGTCGTCTGCTGCTGCAAAAAGAAGGCAGCCTCATCACTGGCATCAACCGGCTTGGTCTCGGAGTTTCCATTCCAAAGACCATCGCCGACAGCGCCTCACGTTACCGTCATGACTTTCTCATCGACGGCGAGGCCGTGGGCGACACGCTGCATGTGTTTGACCTGCTGTTCATCGGCGGGGAGGACTTGCGCACGCGTGCCTTTGCCACCCGTTACTTCCGCCTGCGCGACATGCTCGATGCTTTCGATCATCCGCATATCAACCTCGTGCCGAGCTTCTGCTTTCCAGAAAAGAAGGAATGGTTCCACCGGTTCAAGGAGGCAGGCAAGGAGGGCGTGGTCTTCAAGCATGTGGAGGCTCCTTACACTGCCGGACGCCCGAGCACGGGTGGCACGCAGCTCAAGCACAAGTTCCACGAGACGGCCTCATTCATCGTCACCAAGCTCAATGACAAACGCAGTGTGTCCCTCATGCTGTGGGAGAGCGGCAAGGTGCGGCCTGCGGGCAATGTCACCATCCCGCCGAACCACGACATTCCCAAACCCGGCGAGGTCGTGGAGTGCCGGTATCTTTACGCCTTCAAGGAATCCGGCTCGATCTACCAGCCGGTCTTTCTCGGCAGGCGTGACGACATCTTCCACGAGGAGTGCACCACCTCCCAGCTCAAATACAAGACCGAGCCGATGAAGCTCGCCGCCTGATTTGAGCAGCCACCCAAACACACGAAGCCCCTGTGCCTCACCGCCAGGGGTTTCTTCACTCAACCCACCCATTCAACAACATCATCATGAAACCCATCAAGCTCCCCGTGGCGGAACTCAAACCCGCCCTCACCGGCCTGGGCAAAGTCCTCAACGGACGCACCACCCTCGCCATCCTTAACAACATCAAAGTCGAGCGCACACACGACGGTTGGATCGCGCTCACCAGCACCGATCTCGACCGCTGGGCCACCGTCCGTCTTGAGCATCCCGCCGAAGGTCCTCCCGCCACGGTGCTCCTTCCTTTCGACCAGCTTTCGCAACTCGTGAAAAGCTGCGGCAAAGGCGAGAGCATCGAGGTGACGGCCTCCGGCGATCACACGCTCATGCGCTTCCCGCTGGGTGACACCCTCGGTGAATCCAAGGTGCCGTTCGTCTCGCCGGATGAGTTTCCGCAAACTCCCCGGCTCAGGAATGAGGCCATCCCCTTGTCGTCCACCCTTCGGGAATCCCTCCTGGAGGCGATGGACTGCGCAAGCGTGGACAGCACGCGTTATGTCCTCAACGGCACCTTCATTGATGCCAGGGACAGCAAGGCCAACTACGTCGTCGCCACCGATGGCAAGCATCTGTATTCCGCCAATTCATTCACCCTCCCGCTCAAGGAATCCGTCATCATCCCGAACCACAAGTTTCTCGGATGGAAGGAGTTCGCCTCGGATGGCGAATGGCAGATGCGCGTGGGCGATAAGCACCTGCAACTGAGTTCCCGGCGCTGGCGCTTCATCACGAAGACCATCGAGGGCAACTACCCTGACTGGCGTGCGCCGATTCCCAACCCTGCCGACGCGAAAACGGGCATCACCCTCGACCCGGCGAAACTGGAGACGCTCATCAAGCTCATCCAGCGCATGCCTTGTCATGATGATCGTTACCACACCCTCGGCCTGGAGTGGAAAGGCGGACAGTTCATGCTCATGGGCAAGGACAAGCCGCAGGAGGACTGGCTGCGGGTGCCCGTGCCTGACATCCAGGGACGCGGTCCCGACGTGACTGTGTTCCTCGACCGCAACTACCTCACCAAGGGGTTTGGCTATGGTTTGAATACCATCAGCCTCATCAACGCGGTCGCTCCCATCCGTCTGCACAGCGGTGGGAAGCAGCTCATCGTCATGCCTGTGCGAGCCAACGACACGGAACCTGCATCCGCTCCATCCAAGCCTGCTCCACCACCAGCTGTCGTCACGGCAGCGTCCTCACCTCAACCTCCGCCCAAGGCGGAACAACCCACACCAACAACACCCATGCAAACACATCCCCCCTCCAACGGAAAACATCTTCCTACCACCAACGGCACCACCACCTCTGCGGCATCCCCCGTCGATAAGGTGGACACCAAGCCCTCACTCGAAGCCGCTTTGCTTCAGATCGAAGGCATCAAGACCAGCTTCCGCGAGGCCATCAACGGACTCACGAAAGTCGGCGACCACATCCGTCAGGCCATGCGCGAGCAAAAGTCCGGCGAGAAGGAAATCCAGGGCATTCGTCAGACCCTGCGCACCCTGCAGAGCGTGCGCATCTAATCACCACTCAACATCACCTCCATTCAAGGCACGGGCCTGGCGCATCCTCGCGATGCCCAGGCCCGCCTTGTTTTGGGGGAGCCCCTAACCTTCAACTCACCTATTCATCATGATTGCAGACCTCGACCACCCGGCTCCTGCCGCCATCACACGGCGGAAGCCCAACCTCGTGCTCCATTGTGGAGCCTCCCATGTGGAACTGCCCGAAGTGCGGCGCATTCCCACACCCGACCCCACCGACACCTGGTGCCCCATCCCACACATTCAGCTCATCCACACCGTTCAGCAGGCACTTCAAACCACCAACCTGCGCATCGGCTCCCAGGCACATTCCTTGTCGCATGAAGGCCATCGCTACTTTGGATTGATGGAAGTCCATGCCACGCGGGCGAGCAATGATTACGCCTGGGTTCTCGGCATTCGGAACTCACACGACAAGACCTTCCCCGCTGGCATCGTCGCCGGTGCTCAGGTCTTCGTTTGTGATAATTTGAGCTTTTCGGGAGAGATCCAGTTCGCCCGTAAGCACACCCGCTACATCCTGCGCGACCTGCCCCAGCTCGTCAGCCGTTCCATCGGCCTGCTGCTGGCAAAGTGGCATCATCAGGACAAACGAATTGCCGCTTACAAGGATGCCGAGATCACGGACACCAATGCCCACGATCTCATCATCCGTGCGACCGATGTCGGAGTCTGCAGCAACCGCATTATTCCCTCCATCCTCCAGGAATGGCGTGAACCCAGGCATACGGCCTTCGAGGGCCGGAGTGTCTGGAGCTTGTTCAACGCGTTCACGGAATCGCTCAAGGAGGGCAATCTAGCCGAGCTGCCGAAACGAACGCAGGCACTCCACGGCCTGATGGACACCTATGTCGGGCTCTCCGCCTGATGCCGTCCGCATCAGCACTGGCAGGCGCGAGTCTGCTGGTGCTGTTGTGGGTTCATTTTATCTTTTCAAATACTCACTCACCTACCTGTAGAGGGTAAACATCATCATGTTCAACTTCACCGAATCCGCCAAGAAAGCGCTGGATGTCTTCGCCAGCGCCACCGGCCTGCGGCTCTTCCCCGATCCGCTCAAGCATCCAGGAGGAGAAGATGTATGCACGCTCGACCTGCCTGGCTACCGCCAGCTCGAATCCTACACCTGTGGCTTTGTCGCCGGAGCCATGATCCTCCACACCTTCCGTCCCGGTGCCTCCGTGAGGACGTTCTTCGAGCAATGCCGCCCTGACTACGACAAGGGACTGCAAACAAACCAGCTCGTCCGCAGTCTTCGCGCCAATCGGATTGGTGTCAGCCAGCGCCACAACCTCGATTTCGAGAAAATCGTCAGCACTATCAACCATGGCTATCCCATCATCACCCTCACCCGAACGCCGCGTGCCGACGAGGACCACTGGGTAGTGATTTACGGATACGGAAAGAAGCCCAATCGGGTGTTCATCGCTGGTGAGGGACTGCCATTGATCAACCACCTCACCGGGCAGAAGGAGATCCCATGGTCCACGTTCTCACGCTCGAAATGGGCGGAACGGGGTTTTGGACTCGTGTGTTGGGGCAAGTGAGCCGCCTGCGAGGGCGGTTCACTTGTCTCTCTTTTTAGCTCGTTGCTCTGCCTTTTCGACCAAGTCTGCCAGAGGCTGCCCAATACCGTCGGCGAGCATTTTACAGAGCAGCATCGAGATGTTGCGGTCACCCGCTTCAAAAGTGACGATGCCTGTGCGTCCAACGCCGCTTATGTCAGCGAGTTTCTTCTGCGAAAGGCCAGCCTGCTCCCTCGCCTCAGTAAATACAGCGGCGAGAGCTTCGGCAAATCGTTCGGCGTCATTCTGGCTCAAGCCTCAAAACTAGGGCTTGAAATCCAAAAGAAGGATGTCCGTATTAGGACACGGTGCCTTGTGCATTTAGAAAGCAGAGATGGCGAGCTGTCATTCCGGCAGTTTGCGAATGATCGCCCAGTGCTTCGATTTTAATTTCCATGAACTCACTCAAATTAGCTGGATGCATTCTCATGCTGGCGCTTCCCCAAATGCCATTGGCCGCCGAAAGTCCGGCGACTTTGGAGGCAATTCGTGATGCGTTTGCACGCTCACTTGAGCAGGCCAGGGCATCGGGTCCTGCGGATGGCATCTCCATCGAAAACTATCGGAGCGCCATCACCAAAGCCTCGAACGCCGCACGGTCTGCCGGACAAGTCGCCGATGCGCTGGCCTACTCGGATGAGCTGAAGCTGCTGCAGAATTCCTTGAACGTGCCCAAAGGAGAGGCGGCTTTGCCAGCCATCACTTCCCTGCGCCAGCGTTTTCATGCAACGGCAATCCAGCGGTCTTTTCAGCAAGAAGAGCGACTGGTAGGGATTCGCGAACAGTATGCGGTCCGCCTGCGCGAGTATATCAAGTCCGCTCTTCTTCAACATCGAGATCAGGAGGCGGTTGAAGCCCAACGAATGGTGGATGAGGTGGAGGCTCAGATATTCAAAGGAATGTCTCCGCCATCAGGATTTGTTCCATGGAGCGGATCTGCCATTGAAGTTGCCTCCGAAGGCGCGGTTTCACTTGGCGTCCCGTCGAAGAATATGGACGGAAACCACGCGACCTACTGCCTGTGGGTCCATCCATTCAAGAATGGAAACGACGGCAGGATCATTTACGATGGTAATGATGTGATCGGCTGGGAACGCCTGATCATTTGGAAGGACAAGAAAATCACCGTCAGCCTGACCAACATCGGTCTTGCCAACATCGTTGGTCGTCTGGCTGTGCCCCCGGACGCTTGGTCCCATGTGGCTCTGGTGATTTCTGAAAGCGATGTCTGTCTTTACATCAACGGGTGCTTGGACACCCGGAAGGAGCACAAGGTTATCAAGTCGCAGTCCGTATCGCGCATTACGTTGGCGCGTGGAGTTCACAACGGCGGCCTCTGGGAAGAGCAGTTCCGGGGACGCCTGACGGATGTGCGTGTCTGGAAGCGGGCGCTGTCCGCGCGCGAAGTTCGAGATTGCATGATGAACCGCCTCACAGCCTCGACGGGATTGGTGGGGTGCTGGCAGTTTCTGAACAAATCGCACGACGAGCGTGACGGTAAGTGGACCAGTCGAATTTACGGCAAAGCGCCGATTGTTGATCTGTGGAAGATTGCAAACTGAACACAGGCTTATTTACAATATCACTCAACTTGACAGTTTATTGAGTGATGATGTAAATATAGGCATGCTGCCAGAAACCAAAAAGCGCGAGGTGCTGAACCTGGCGCAAAAGCGCCTTGTCCGCACAAGGGAGCTGGAAGCTCGTGGGGTGTCGCGAATGCAGCTACGGAATCTAGTGGATCAAGGAGTGCTTCAAAAAGCACAGCGTGGACTCTACACAGCTCCGAATGCGCATGTGGACGCCCATGTCTCCCTGGCTGAGGTGGCCGCCCGCTCGCCCAAGGCGGTGATCTGCCTGCTCTCGGCCCTCCGCTTCCATGAACTCACCACGGAGAACCCCTCGAATGTGTATGTCATGCTGCCCGTGGGTGTCCAGCGGCCTCGGATGTCGAATCCCCGGCTTGAGGTCTTCTGGGCGTCTCCCAATGCGTATCGTGCTGGTATCGAGGAACACCTCATCTCGGGCGTGAAGGTCAGGATCACAAGTCCGGCCAAGACCGTAGTCGATTGTTTCAAATACCGCAGCAAGGTCGGCATCAACGTGGCCGTCGAAGCCCTGCGGGATGCCTGGCGAAAGAAGAAGGCCAGTGCCGATGAGCTTTGGAAGATCGCCCGTCTCTGCCGGATGACGAACATCATGCGTCCTTATTTTGAAAGCATCGTGGCATGAACAAAAAGGGCAAACTCACCAACATCGCGGCCTCCGTCCGTGATCGGCTGAAAACGATCTCCGTCGAGAGTGGGCAGGATTTTAATACTCTGCTCACCCGGTATGCCATCGAACGGTTGTTGTTCCGCCTAGCAGCATCAAAGCACCGGCAACGATTTGTGCTCAAAGGTGCTATACTTTTCGCCCTCTGGCAGGAAACCCCTCATCGAGTTACGCGCGACCTCGATCTCCTGGGCTTTGGGGACTCATCCATCGCAGAGTTGATCGAAGTCTTCCGGGAAATCTGCGAGCAAAAGGTGACCGAAGACGGCCTGGTCTTTGATTCTGCCTCGGTGATGGCCGAACCGATTCGCTCACAAGAATTGTATTCAGGCATCCGTGTGACCGTTCACGGCAAGATCGGTAACGCACGAACCCCGTTGCAGATCGACGTTGGATTTGGTGACGCCACAGCCGTCAAACCGGAGGAGGTGGAATTTCCCAGCCTGCTGGACATGCCGACTCCGAAGCTTCGTGCGTATCGCATGGAGACCGCCCTCGCCGAAAAATTCGAGGCAGCCGTGACACTCGGCATCCTGAACTCACGGATGAAGGATTATTACGACTTCTGGTTCCTGGCGAGTCATCACAGGTTCAATGGACAAGAGTTGTCAGACTCCATTCAAGCCACCTTCGACAGACGTGGAAGCAACCTGCCATCCGATACGCCCATCGGCTTCAGTGACTCGTTTTGGTCCGATCAGAGCCGACAGGTGATATGGAAGGCCTTCTGGAAGAAGTCCGTCAAAACAGAGCCAGCACTTTCACTTGAGCAGGTTGTCCAGTTTGCCGCTTCATTCTTGCTCCCGCCCGCATCTGCCGCCGCCAAGAAGTCAAAGTTCAAACTTCACTGGAATCCAGGAGGACCGTGGGAGTGAGCCGCTTTCAAGACAATCTTCCGGCTCAATCTGAAAATGAGCGGTTGTAAGGTGCACTGATGAGGACAGCCCAGGCTGATCCTCCTCCACTACGATACGCCTGCTAACTCGGTGCCAGACCCTGCCATGCAGGTGCCGCCAGAGGTCACCCCTCATAAAAATAGGACTTCATTTTCAGAAGGCTCCTCCATAATTGAAATTACCTCACCATTTCAAAATGAGGAACGCATTTCCAAAACTCAGATGCCATTTCCTGCACCGGGATGAAAGGAGCATGGCTCTGCTCATACTCCTCCTTCCTGCACACTCGTTCAGGCGGATTTTTTCTTCACATTGGCAGCGGACAATCGATCATTTCCGTTTTCCAAAAACCAAGATGCCCACCTCCTGTATCGAAGGCATGAGCCTCAATAAGAAGGCGGGCATCGTTAAGTTTCATCACCGACAGTAAAGGCTACTAAGTCGATAGGGAATTGATTCTCTACTAACTGAGCCCAATTTTAACTCAAAAAAGCCCGGTTTTCTTTAGCTTTCTAATACGGGGTTCGAAGAACGAAGGGCGATGAAGGCAGTGGAGCGTGCCTATGTGCGCACATTCCAGTCGTCCATTTGCGGACTACCTGTCTTGTCCTGCCTCTTGGGTGCCTGGCTGTCTATCGACCGCATGCGGTAGGACTCCAGATCGTGCGCATCAAAATCACCACCTGGCGTTGCCAGTTTGCTCGTAGTTGGGTCTTCCTCCAGATCCCATGGATCTCTGCCGTCGATGAGTTTGGCGGCATACATGAGCCTGAAAAAGTCACTTTCGCTGATCACTGGGTATTTTCTCATCTTACTGGGGAAGGGGTCCCATTTGGCGATTATGCGCCGCACAAGGCGTTGCCGACCACACATTAACAGGGCTGCTTCCCCCAGATACGGGAGGCTTATCACTTCGTCGTAATAATACCAGGTGGACCCACCGTCTATGATGCCCCGCAGACGAATGTTGAAGAAAGGTAGGAATACGAAGCGTGGGTTGGTCAGGTTGATAGTAGGCGGACGATTAATCCTACGCTTGGGAGGTGAAGATGAGGAACGGGAGGTGGTTTTATGCTTTGGTTTTTGGGGTGCTGTTGATTTTGTATTCATAAACTGGTGTTGGCTAAATTTGGTGATGGGATGGGTGGTTGTTTGCTATTCACTGTATTGATAAGTGTCCGTGATTGGTCGAGGGGACTCGCTTCGCTCGTCGCTCCTGCGACCATCCCGGAGATTGTGCCCCCCTGGTCCCTGCGCTCACTGCGTGAGCTTGGGCACCAGGAGTGCACAATTTTTCTCTCTGTATTTGTGGACGAGAATTGAAGTCAGGATGATGGCCAGCGAGGTAAGTTTACAGGTATTGGTGCGATGTAGTCAGTAGTCAGTAATCAGAAAAGATCCGGGTTTTGGGCCAATAACTCTTTAAAAGCCTCCTCTGTTCTGGAGGAGAATACATCTACTGGAGGTGGTGGCTGTCCTGGAGGGATCAGTGATCGCAGGTCGAACTGCCGCAACTTCTTGGCCTCAGCACGAACTAGTTGGCGAAGTGTTGAAGCCCACGGTTTACCCAGACCCATAAATTCAATGTATCTATTAAGTATCCAACGGTCGGCCATTTCCTCTGCCGCCAAAAATCCAGCGATACAACTTTTACTCTTACTCTTACTGGCAGCAGGCTTAATGTTATTGATACGACCCATTAATTTGCTGTACACAGAGTAGGAATGGTCAAATCCAGGCGACGTGAGTCCAACACCAGGCTTCATGCCAAAGAGTTTGGCAATGCGTTCGATGCCGGTGATCCTAAACTCTAAACGGCAAGCGTCCGTGGCAGAAGAAGGTGTGATTTTGCCACCACTTTGCCCCTGTTTATCATATGCTTTTAGTCCAAGGTAGGTTCCTGCAAAAACAATGTTCTTACCTTCATAAATAGTTGGCTTTTTGTTAATGCCATCCACCTTACCGTTTTGAAGGGCATTACGGAGGGTAGTAACAGGCAGATTATATTGCCATACTAGATCAATTCGACTTACAGGACCTAAATCTATGAGGTGGGCCGAGCCATCACTGCCAGGAGGCAGCAATGTGAAATGGCGCAATATTGCAACGATTCGTCTGATCGCCTCGCCCAGTCCGGCTTGGTCACGGATCAACTTACCATTGTGTCCGTACAGTATCGTTGGCAGCTCAGACTCGATCTTTGTGATGGATGAATGGCAGCTGCTTTCGAGCCGTAATCCGATCATCGTAAAGTTCCAGTTACGCGTCCGGTATGAGTACTTGGACGTTTTGGCAAAATGTTCCCCGCCTTGCTTTTTGGGGAATCTTTCTTGGAAGGACTCTAGTAGATCTAGATCAATGGGTATGGGTATAGATGGGGTAAATTGTATAGTATCAATCATGCGTAATAATTTGGGAAAAACCTATTAGATTGGCTGTAATACAGGTGGGGTAGAGCAATGGGGGAGTGGGCAGCGCGAATGGGTGGAGTTGCGCATGAAGGCACAGGGCAGTCCGGGGAATGCACAGTGGATGCATTCCCCGGCTGCTGTGCTTCGATGCGTGTTGGTGCGTTTATCAGATGCCGCTTCGGAAGTTCGAGTTATCGCCGAAGAATCTGATGGCGGCCTCCTCTGTGACGTTTCCTCGCGAGCCGCCGAAGTGGACTTCGATGACGCGGTTTAATACTGGGGTATAATTGGGACGCCTCGATCCTCGTGAGGCACGATAGTCATGGGTCAAATCAAGGACGTTCTTGGTGGTTATGATTCCCGAAGAGGAGGCTTGAACCGGCAGGTTTGCGGATCTCAATTTAACCAGAATTAGACCATCGGCTTCAGTTCCATAGTAGTCGGCAACAACAGGGCCGTTGGCATCGGGAGGGATGATGATTTGGGCGCTCTTCTGAAATAGCTCCATCAGTTTTTCTTCATCGAATGAGCGCTTGAGATTTCCTTTGTCCATCGACCAATAGAACCAACCAGGGTTAGTGACGATAAGTCGTGGAATCCTCTCGCCGGCATGTTTTCCGCCTGAGATAGGATCGTTGAATGGATCAAGGCTTTCGCCTTTAAATGCAGTTTTCATTTTTTGGATTATTGATTTGTTTTTGCGTTTTGTTGGCCGGAGTCATGTCCGGCGTTGGTTTCGTCTGTCGCGAGCACGGCTGAGTGAGTGATGCCGTCGCTGGGTGGGCTTTTGATTGCCTTGAGTTCTGCCGGGTTAAGGCCGGGTAGGTATGGCGTTGCATCCAAGTGTGGCTGATCTGGATGTTCGGCGGGACGACGATCTTTTGGCTCTTTCGTCAGCATGCTTTGGTCGCACGTCGGGACCAAAATTATCTTGTCGCCCGCGAGCTTAATGAGTTGTTCCGCCGGAATCATGATGTGGCGGAGGATTCGCAGCGGCTGCAGGAGGCCCCGAAGGATGAGCCGACGGACACTGGATTTTGAAACGGAGAGTAGCTGGGCCGTTTCGGAAATGCTCAAAGCAAGCCTTCGTTCGAGGCTTGCTGTTTGAGTCTGATTCTGGCTTGGGAATGATTTGATTTTCACTGCTTCGATACAATTTGAATTGATCGAAGTGCCAGTTACCAAATGCACTCAAGCGCATCTTTCAGCCTCACTAATATGGATGCACTGAAAGACTGATTTTAAAAACCAGCGCACTGACAGATGAAGCAACTCGGCATGGATCTCAAATCGTTTTTTGAGATTTCTCGCGGCGTTCATTCTGATGACGGAGACCAGTGGGACTGACAGCCTGTCGTCATTAGTAACAAATTAGTAACACCCCACCTCAAAATGGGGGCATTTGGGGTAAAATGGGGCGAGGTCGCCCGGCGTCTGATACGCCCTGAAACCCTTGACATTGCGTGGTTTGGCAACGAGAGATCAGTTCCGACTGCATGCGGCAAATGTCTTCGTTTCTTGTTCGGGACGAAGAGGTCGTGGGTTCGAATCCCGCCAGCCCGACCAACGCCTTTGCGCGTATTAGTACAGAGGCAAGACATGGCGACCCCAACCCCACCCAAAAAAATCCTTCTCGCGGAGGACGTGCGCGCCATTTCCCTGCGGGTGTCGCACGCGCTTGAGACCCATGGCTACCTGGTCCGGGTGGCGGAGGACGGGGAAGAGTGCCTGGAGCAGATCGAGGAATTTAAGCCGGACCTGCTGGTGCTAGACCTGATCATGCCCAAGATGAACGGCCTGGAGGTGCTGCGGCATCTGCGGGCGCAGCAGGCGACGCAGCACCTGCCGGTGATCGTCTGCACGGCGAAGGATTACTCCACGGAGCTGAAGCACATCCAGCAAACCGGGCCGGTGGACGTGCTGATCAAGCCTTTCGACCCCGAGCTGCTGCTTGGGAAATTGCAGCAGTATTTCCATGAGGCGGCGACCACCCGAGGGGTGACGCACCGCTCGCATATCCCGACAGCGGTGGAGCAGTACGCGCCGGTGCTGGACACGAAGCGTCCGCATGTGCGGCTGTGGGGCACGCGGGGCTCGATCCCGGTGTGCGGGGCGCGTTACGCGCAGCACGGGGGCAACACGACGTGTTTTGAATACAGCACGGGCAAGGAGCGCATCATGTTTGACGCGGGTTCCGGGCTGCGGGAGGCCGGGCTGTCATTTCTGGCGGGCGGGCCGTGCCACGTCCACCTGTTCGTTTCGCACACGCATTGGGACCACATCCAGGGTTTCCCCTTCTTCACGCCGATCTATGTGCCGGGCTTTGAGATC
>Ga0209573_1005123_pt1 | contig 12124 bp, 8 predicted proteins | sample TNRBio252014_DNA_FD_185870 | JGI IMG/M metagenome (GOLD analysis project Ga0209573, IMG submission 185870) | Wastewater treatment Type I Accumulibacter community from EBPR Bioreactor in Madison, WI, USA - TNR Reactor_6/25/2014_ DNA (SPAdes)... | ecosystem: Engineered > Bioreactor > EBPR >...
TGCCACTGTTTAGACAGGTCCGTCAGTGCGGTTGCTTCGATGGTTTCGTCCACCTCAAAGCGCCCAAGCAAAGTCGTCGCCATTTGCTCCCGGATCGCCGGTTCGTAGTCGGGGTGGTCGGCGTGCAGGAACGCTTTGACGGCTTTCGCCAATGCGTACGACTCCCCGCCGATCGGGACGGCCAAACGTTCGGCGTAATACAGCGCCGCGGCAGCTTTTGCGGGCGTTTGCGGCACGGCGTCTTTTTTATTGAGATCAATGGCGTAAGCCGGGTAGGACTGCCTTCCCGCAGCCGGCGTCAGCAACAGGGCCGGTGATTCCTCCGGGTCGGTATGGGTGAAATCGCGCGGATAGATGAAGGTCTCCGTTTGGGCATAAAGGAACTGCCCGTTCCATTCCCACGGCAATTCGCCGGAACTGGCGTCGAGCGTCGGGTAATCTTCGTGCCCTTCGTGCCACACGCGGTTGAGCCAGGTTGCTGCTTTGTGCGGCGCATCGGTGAAGATGAGGTAGTCGCGGGCGCGGGTCAGGCCCACGTACAACAGCCGCACTTCTTCTTCCTGTGCTTGTTGCATTTTCAGGGCTTTTTCCGGACTTTCCTCCATACGCGCCTGCATGGGCGTACCGTATTGCTGGTTTCCGTAAGGGTTCACCCAGTAGCGCAGGCGGCGGTTGCCCAGCACGTTGTCGAGGTCAATTGCTTCCGTTTCCGGCACGATGTCCATGCCCCAAAGTTCGGCTTTCAGCTTGTTGTCCAAATTGCTGCACACCACAATTGGCCATTCCAGCCCCTTGCTTTTGTGGTAAGTCATCACGTTCATCGCGTCGGGGTTTTCGCCGGAACCCTGGTGGTCTTTGGTTGCGGCTTCCAGGTCGTTGAGCCAGAGCAAAAAACCGGCTAAGGAAGCTGCTGCGTGCAGGCGGTTGCAGTTGTCTTCGTATTGTCTGGCCAATTTGCGCAGCGCATCCACATTGTCCAAACGCTGTTGCACGCTGCCCCAACTCACCATGATGCGGCGCAGGTCGAGGGAGTCCAGCACCAAATTCAGGATTTCCGTACTCGACAACTCCGAGGCCTGTTCGCGCAAAGCGTTCAATTCTCTGATGACGGGTTCGCGTTCTGCCCAGCGCCCCGAAAACGATTGCTGTTCAATCAGTTCCAGGTACTCCAACCGGTCTTCGATGATCGCTTCGATGGGTTTTTCGGCGGCTAACAGCAGGATTTCTGCCACGGAAAGCGCGTCTGAGCGGTTGAGCATGTAGCGCAGGCAGGCCAGAATGAGCTTCGATTCAGCGGTTTGCAGCAGTCCGGCCCTTGCAATGGCGGCTTTTAACCCGGCACGGTGCAGGGCTTCTGCCATCGTTTGGCAGGCGGCGTTGGAGCGGCACAGGATGGCTACGTCGCCGGGGCGCGCAGGGCGGTATTGGGTTTCGCCTTTCGGCAAAATTAAGACCTTGCTTTGCAAAAATTGACGGAGGTTGGTCGCAATGCAGTTTTCCATCCAGGGACTGCCGGGCGGGCGACCTTCGCCGTCGTAGCGGAAATGCCAGTGGATCAGGGCGTCTCCGGCCTCGATGGGTTCGTTGTTTTTGTTGACGCTGTCGGCAGTGGCCAATTTCCGGCGTTTGGGCGACAGCGCGACCTGTTCGGCCGGCAATTTGGGAAATGCTTTGGTGAAAATGGCGTTTGCGGCGTACACGATGTCTTCCCGCGAACGCCACGAGTGCTCCAGAATGTCTTCCTTGCGGATGCCGCCGCTTTGCTGAACGATGGCCTCCATGAGTCGCGGTTCGGCGCCCCGGAAGCCGTAAATGGATTGCTTGGGGTCGCCCACCCAGATGGAGTGTTTGGCGATTTTGGACAACCTCAGAAAAATTTCCAACTGGATGGGGCTGGTGTCCTGGAACTCGTCCACCAGCAGCATGTCTATTTCCTCCGACAGCACGGCACGCACGGCGTCGTTTTCCAGCAGCCGCACCACCAAAGCCTCCATATCGGTGTAGTCAATCAGGCCCCGTTGTTTTTTATAACGGTCGTATTCGCGGATGGCTTCGATGCTCAGGCCGAACAGCGCGTAGAGGTAATCCTGGATGTCGCGGTGGAAGGCGGGGTGCGTTTCGTGGGTTTGGGCAAATTCGCGCAGGGGGGCTACGTCGTCGCGACTTTTGGCGCCGGGGTCGGTTTTTCCGATTTTGGCCCATTGCCGCCAATTCAGTTCGCCGCGCAGCCGCAGTTCGTTGTAGCTGTCCTGGAGCGCGCGCACGGCGTCCTGCGTTTTTTTGGTGGAGTCGCCATTGCCCTGCACCTGCCGGATGGTGTCGGCCAGCATATTTTCCAGCGTTTCCGCAAATGAAGCTTCTGTTTTTTCAGGATCGGGTTTGCCCAAAAATTGCTGAAAAGCCTGGAAAGACGCTACTTTGCTGCGTTCCAGGGTTTCGATGCTGAAGTCGTTGGCGCGTGCCACATCGCACAAAGCCCGCACTTCGCGCCGCCAGTCGTTGCCTTCTTCCTGCACCAAGCCTAAGCGTTCGCTCAGGCGGTTCATCAGTTCCACGCGTTCCTGGGTGAGTACGGTGGCTAAAGATTGGTTGAACAGGGTTTGCTGGTCTTCGTCGGCGATGATGTCCACCTGTGGCGACACGCCCGCTTCAAATGCAAAACGGCGCAACAGCCGCACGCCGAGGCTGTGTACGGTGCCGATGAGCGCGTTGGCTAAGTCGTCTGCCTGCTGGGTCATGCCCGCTTCGAGCAGCCGCACGCGCACCCGCTCCTGCAGTTCCGCTGCCGCTTTTTGGGTGAAGGTGGTGGCCACAATGCCGCTCGCCCGAACGCCCTGTTCGAGCAGGCGCACCATCTCGCCCGTGAGGCGATAGGTTTTGCCGCTGCCCGCTCCCGCAGAAATGATCTTGATGTTGAGGTGCATTTGGTTCATTTACGCTTCACCCACGCAGTTCCCGAACAAATGCTTCTTCTACTTTTGCCAAAGCAGCGATGCGGGCATCAGAAAACTCCGGAAACTCGCCTAACAAAACCAGTACAACCTCACGAGCTTTCTTTTCTTCACCAAGCTCGATGCCTTGCTCTTTACCTTTTTTAATTAATAGATCATACGTACTCATGGCTAATTGTTTTACAGTTGATGGCGTCTCTTCCATCAGATTCTCCCAGTCTTTCTCGCCGAAATCAGTCGTGCAAAGCATATAAACAAGGAGCATTTGAATATAGTTTTTCTCCGGATACTTGTCTTCGCCCTCTTCTAAGCCATAAAAAAGCAACCGGATTCGATCCCGAAGATAATCTTTTTCCCCTTGATGTTTGAGCGATAAAAAGACATTAATCAAAATGTAACTTTGATACCAGCATTGGAGGTAAAAAATTTCGCAAATAATCCAGTGCAACTTCTGGAATTCCAAAGCTTTGTCGAAAAAAATGATCATGAGGGTGCCGGGGCTTTTCCATAGGAGGATGGATTTAATGTCCGGCAATTATAATAAAATGTTTTTATTTTTTATAACAAACAACAATTTTTGTCAAAAAAACATCTAAGCCTTTGCCTTTTACGCCACAATCAACAATTTCCGCATTTTTCCAATTTCAATGAAATAAACACCCACCGCCAATTTGCCTTTTGGCAAAGGGCAATGAAACAATCCCTCGCCCTGGCTTTCCGGCGTAAAGTTATATACAATGCGACCCGCGCTGTCGTTCAGCTTCAAGGTATCGGGAATTTTCAGGTTGGTTTTAATATAAAAATCACCGCTCACCGGATTTGGAAATACGATGACTACAGGCTGTTTCGAGTCGGCGTTTTCAAGGGCAGTGAGCGGGTTTCTCAACAGGAGCAGGTCTTTGTTGTTGGTTTGCGGGTTTTTCCGGTCGCAGATGTAGAGGTCGCGCAGGCCGTCGCCATTGAAGTCGGCAGCAATGACGCCGAGCGCATCGCGGAAGTAGTTTTGCCCCAGCACGTCGGTCGTTGCATCGGCAAATGTCCCGGTACCGTCATTGCGGTAAATTTTGACGGGTGCGCCGAAAACATTGCTCACCACAATATCTAAGTCGCCATCCAGGTCCACGTCTTCAAAAATGGCGTCTATGGTGTGGTCGTTGTCAGTAGGCAGTTGTGTGGCGGTCGCGTCGGTAAAATGCCCTGTTCCGTCGTTCAAAAACAGGCGGTTCTGGCGAATTCTTCCGGGGATGAAGCCCACGTTGGACAAGAAAATATCCACATCGCCATCGCTGTCCACATCCCCGAACGCCACTTTTCGGGTTTCGATGTTCAGGTTTTGGGGCAGCCGGGTGTCGGTTTCGTTGGTAAAATATCCGGAGCCGTTGTTGATGTGCAGCAGGTTTCCGTCTTCGTTACCTTCCATCAGATCGAGGTCGCCATCGCCGTCTACATCAGCCATGGCGAGGTCTTGCGTGGTTCGGAAGGTTTGCGGGATGCGCTGGGTTTCGGCAGTAAAGGTACCGTTTCCGCTATTGATCAGCGCGAGGTTGGGGCCTTTGTTTCCAAACAGCAAATCGGGCAGGCCGTCGTTGTTCAGGTCGGCAGTCATCACGGCGTTGGCTTCCGAATCGGGTGGCTGGTAGCTGGCGGCTGTAAAATGCCCGGCGCCATCGCCGAGGTAAAATTCGTGCACGTTTGTCCAGCCGAGGGTGACGTCGTCTTCGCTGCAAAAAACGAGGTCCAAGTGACCGTCGCCGTTGAAATCGGCAATTGCCACGTCTTCGCTGTCGTGGTTTTCCTGGGGTAGGTTGCCCGCCGTACCATTGGTGAAAACGCCATTGCCGTCGTTCAGCAGGATGGTATTGGGTTGAAATTCATTGGCCAGCACGAGGTCGAGGTCGCCGTCGCCGTCCAGATCAGCAGCGCGGACGTCCATCGTTTGGCCCATCGCGCCGTTGTCGGGCAGGTTGTTGCTGGCGTTGGTATAGAGCTGGGCGTGGGAAAAGAGCGGAAGGAAAAGGAAAAAAGTTAAGTGTTTCATAGCGTGCGTTTTGTGGTCGCCACCTTCAGGTGGCTGACCCTGTTGCATCGTGCAAGAAAAGACATCTCGAATGCCGAAAGGTGGGGATCCTCCCAACTTCAATATCCGAAATTCCTTGTTCTGCTGTTCGATATTCAGATCGTCAAAGATACCGCTTCCACACGCTGCCCGGCCTCCCGCCAATGGGGGGAATTGCTCTGTTTGAGCTGAGTATTCGAGGAGTTGAGTATTTGAGTATCTGAGGAGTTGAGTATTCGAGGCGACCAGAACGCTCGAATCTTCAAATTATCAAATCTTCAAATCTTCAAATTTCTTCAATTCCACTTTCGCCACCACGCCCCGATGCACCTCATCCGGCCCGTCGGCCAACCGCAGAATCCGCGCATACGCATACATGGCCGCCAGCGGCGTATCGTTGCTCAGGCCCTGGCCGCCGTGCAGTTGCATGGCCTGGTCTATGATGCGGCAGGCGACATTGGGCGCCACTACTTTGATTTGCGCCACTTCGCTGAGCGCGCCCATCACGCCCTGGGTGTCGAGCAGCCAGGCGGTTTTCAGCACCAGCAGGCGCGCCATTTCGATGTCTATGCGCGCATTAGCAATAAGGTCGCGGTTGCCGCCCAGATTGACGAGCGGTTTCCCGAAGGCCACCCGCGACATGCCACGTTCGATCATCAGTTTCAAGGCCCGTTCTGCTGCGCCGATCAGCCTCATGCAATGGTGTACCCGGCCCGGCCCCAGTCGGCCCTGCGCGATTTCAAAGCCTTTGCCCATGCCCGCAATCACGCAGCTTTTGGGCAGGCGCACGTTTTCAAAATGCACCTCGCCGTGCCCGTAAGGCGCGTCGAAAGCCCCGAACACCGGCAACATGCGCGTGATGGTCACCCCCGGCGCATCCAACGGCACGAGCACCATGGTATGCTGCTGGTATTTGTGCGCCGTGGGGTCGGACAAGCCCATAAAAATGGCCACTTTGCAGTTTGGGTGGCCGATGCCCGTGCTCCACCATTTTTTGCCGTTCAGCAAAATGTCGTCGCCAGCTTCGGTGATGGTGGCCTGCATGTTGGTGGCGTCGCTGGAAGCCACATCGGGTTCGGTCATGCAAAACGCCGAGCGGATTTCGCCGGCCAGCAGCGGCGTCAGCCATTGTTCTTTTTGGGCTTCGCTGCCGTATTTCCAGATGACTTCCATATTGCCCGTATCCGGCGCATTGCAGTTGAACACCTCCGGCGCGATCAGCGACTGCCCGGTGAGTTCCGCCAGGGGCGCGTATTCGGCGTTGCTCAGTCCGCTGAGTTCCGGCAGGAAGAGGTTCCAGAGGTTCTCTGCGCGCGCTTTTTCCTTCAGCACTTCGATGCGGGGATCCAATTGCCAGGTTTTCCAGTCGGCGCCAGCTTCGTGGGCGGTTTGGAGGAGTTCCGCTTCCAAGGGGAAGATGTGCGCGTCCATGAATTGCTGGAGGGCGCGGAGGAGGGTGAGGGTTTTGGGTGCGTGGTGGAAGTCCATGGTTTCGTTTTTTTGAGTGATAAAGGTAGGGGATTGGAGGGATATTTTGTTACCTTATGCGGGCAAGTTACTACTTCGAAAGACACGCGAAAAGGAAGAAAAACCTTATCTTTACTTCATAATTAACAATTATGATTCATCAGTTTTCAGCTAACCTTTTTTGGGATACGGATGAAACCACGCTCGATGCGGAGAAAAACGCCCGCTTCATCATTGAACGGGTGCTATCGCGGGGACGTTTGAGTGATTGGTTTACGCTGCTCCAATTATATGGCCGGGATCGCATCAAAAAGGAGGCCATGAAAATCCGTTATTTAGACAAGATAACCCTAAACTTTTGCAGTACATTGTTCAATGTACCAAAATCAAAATTCAGATGCTACAAACAGCCACAGTCCATCCAGCAACTCTGGCAGTATTGAAGGAAGTGATGCTGATGCTGGACTTCCGCAGACAGATTTATTTCATATTCTGAAAAGCCTGACTTATTTTAAGGATGCTGAAGCAGACGGAGACCCAAAAATGTTACAAAAGTTATCCACTCACTCCAAGTCTTCCAAACACATCACAAACAAAAACCACTCTGCCGACTCGCACTATTCACCAAACCCGTTCGCCCATAGTCCTCCAATTCTCTACCGGGTTCTCTATTCATCAACTCATAATAATCCATAGCATAGGTTATACTTGATCCTGACCTGCAATAAGGCTATTGGAAATACAACAAAATTGCAATAGATTTGATCGCAATGAAAAAAAGAATTGGACATGAAGTAGTTTGCCAAACATTGACTCCCAATTATTTAAAAACCAGTGTTATGCACATTATGTACGTTGACGAGAGCGGAGATCCGGGGATACATCAATATGGGTCGCCTTTTTTTATTTTATCCGGATTGATTGTATCCCAGGATGAGTGGCAAAAATATTTAGATCGCCTGAAAACATTCAGGAAGTCAATTAAAACCGATTATAATTTATTACTCAGAGCCGAGGTTCATGCCTCAGAGTTAATAAGAATAAACAAAACTTCATCATACCGAAGATTTGTTTCAAAGAAACTCCCAACATTCTTATTTTATCCAAACGGTGGATGTAATTGCGCATGTACTTTACAGGAAAGAATATCCTAAGGGAAGTTTGAAAAAATTCGGATTGGAACATTTTTTTGATATACTTGAACCCGTTTTACTAAAGGAGGCTGCCAAAGGAGACGATTTTGGAATTGTCCGAAAATAAAAATGCCCCGGTTAAAGAACCGGGGACTTGTTGCGGCTCGATATGGTCAGGTGGACCAAACCAAGTCGGCTTATCTTATAAACGAACTGGGCGAACCCGTAGTTTGTACAAATCGAACATTGCTACAATAATTTTTGTAGCTAATGGATTGTAAAGATACTACAAAATTGCGGTGAACGCAATTTTTTTTATATTTTTTTGTTTTAAAAACCTGATAATTATATTTTTATGCGTAACAATGATTTTTCATACAGATTAGTTCGTGAGTGGCCCCCGAAATGCGCATTTACTTCCTTTTATGAACCAACCTGGTCTGCTCTTTTCTTAGGTGGCCAATACCGGTCCAAACCATCAGGTCAGTGGTAAAGGTTACTTTCCATTCGCTGTCATCGTCATCCACTACACTATCCAGGAAGAGCACAGCTTGTTCATTGTCCACCGTCCATTTTCCTGTATTTCGTCCAAAGGGTTCGCCGTCGCTTACGAAGGAGCCGTCTGTTTTAAACTCAATCCATCTGTCCTTTTTTGGATTGTGCTTTTCAGTCACCTCGATGTTGTATTCATAAACTTTGTCCATGGCCCATGTCCCATTAATTTGCTGATCTAATTGATCGGGTTGCGTGCAGGAGACAGTCAACAAGGAAATAAACAGGAGTAAAAGCGGATGCTTCATTTTATGGTGTTTCCGATTAGATGCAGCCATCGTTACAATTGGTGGATCACAGTCCCACCACGTATTTCTACGCATATTTATTTTCCCGTATAAATGCGCTGGTTTTCGTGGAGGCAAGCGTGCTACCTTGTGTGTAAAAAATACCACAATGCAGATCACGTTTAACAACCAAACCGGCTTCCCTGCATCGGAAGTATACTGGACCATTATTGGCCAAAACCAGAACAATCAATATGCACACATCACTGTTGACGGAAATGGAAACGGGTCGCTCGTCCCGATGAGTACCAGCGATAACAACCCCGATGGTTATGCTGATTATTCCTATCCTTTGAGCCAATGTTCGGCCATCAGTTTGCCTAAAAACCTGTACATCAATTCTGCACGAATCTATCTTTCCATCGGCAGCTACCTGCCCATTCAGGTACAAAGCGGGGGATACGCGCCGCCATCCATCACCAATCCGGGCATTGACGGCTATGATACCATTTTTGATTTTTGTGAATTTGCTTTCATTCCCGGGCCTGGTGGGAGTGTTTACAACCAATTGAATTTCAATACCGGCAGCGTTGATTTCATCAGCGTTCCCATTTTGGCAAACTTATCCGGAGGGAATCTGACTGCGGGTTTAACCGTGGGGTATGCGGCCACCCGATCCGCTATTTTTAATGCAATAGCTGCCTGTAAAGATCCTAACTTTAAAGGTTTGATCATTCAGGATACTTCCAATACTTATTCGACGGATTTGCGCGTCATTTCACCGGCTGATGTTTTTTCCGGTATTGTCAGCGATCCCGTCCTCCAATATTTCACAACATTTTTTGATGCGTATATTCAGGCGCTCTGGGCTCAATATAGCTCAAAAGTCCTCACCCTCGACATCAGCGGCAGTATTTATACCGGCCAGGTAGACGGGGCCAACAATTTTAATTTTACGGACAACACCGGAGCTACCGTCTGCACCATTCCCGGCTTGGGTTCGGGCAGTACAAACCCGCCGGCCATTACCTCCTTAGATGTGTTGGGCTGCCGGAATTCCATGGCATTTGGAAATGCGACCCAGTTGAATATCCAGAAATACATCGCAGCAGCCATCAACCGGACCGTCATGGATACGCTGCCCAACAACCAAATGGGGGATAGCTGGTGCAATCTGGCAAGCCAATACTACACCAATCCCAACGCCCCCGTTCACTATTACGCGCAAATTTTGCACAGCAACAGCCTCGTGCTCAACGGTGTGCAAGCCTGTTATGCTTTTTCTTACGATGATGTTTGCGAACAAAGCAGCAGCATCGTTGGGCAGGACACAGACGGTTCTCTGGCGCTTAGCCTGACTTTACCTGCGTGGTAGATGGGTACCCCGAAACGTACACGCCCGTCACTGCTTTTGCACCACCCGATAGGCAAAATCCTGCTTCCCAGTTTACATTAATTCTTCTAACACGTTCACTTCACCCGGCTCACCCGCCCGCGATACCTGCCCACCACCACCACATATTCGCCGGAAGGCAACCCCTCCAAATTGAGCGTGATTTCCGAAGCTGCGCTGATGCGTTCCGCCAGCACCTGTTGCCCCGACAAGCTGAAAACCCGGATTTGCCGCGCCCGGGCATCAGCGGGAATGGTTACCCGAATTTGTGCGCTGGTCGGGTTTGGGGCTATCGCAAGCGCGTAGGTGTCCGGAGTCGCTTCTTCTGTGCTGGTCAGGGCCGGGCAGTAAGCTTTGCGGGGATTTAGCACGCCGCTGCACGGGAAGCTGTATTGGTCTTCCGGATAGAGCGGCATGGGTGCGTCGGTTTGAGAAAGGGGGCTGAGGCCGGCTGGCATGGCGACTTGCAACGCGCTTCCGTTGCCGAGCGCGACCGCTTTTCCGGCTAAGTTTCCGTGGAAGGTATAAGCGTTCGACGATGCTTGCTCCGGTGGTCGGGTAGGGGACGAACACGGCGGCATAGCCTTTTTGGGCAATGAACTCCAACATGCCCCGCACATAATTGGAAAACGTGCCGCCGAAACCATGCGAAAAAAACAGGGTCGGAACAGCGCCGGTCACCCCGTCCGGATGGAATATTTCTATGATTTCCCCGGGAAAATCGGGTCGTCGTATTGTGCAGAGAGCGTCATTGCCTGGCTGATCAAGGCAAATAGGAGAAAGGCGTGTTTTAGGTGCAGCATAACCATATTTTTGTCGTTGGACTGAGGCTGCGGGGCGGGGTTTAAAAGGAAGCTGCTTTTGTCATTGCGCCTATTTTTTATAAAAATCATCTTTTTGCGCCTGTTAATTTTGATTAATTGAAGCTATAAGCCTACCTTGCGCTTGAATTTTATTCAAAGCAATGAAAAGCACTCATTTTTCATACAATGCACCTGTTTTTCTTGACAGGGTTCTACCTGAAGAAGGTGTTATAGTTGGCTACTCCGCCATCATTCATCGTTTAAACCTCCAAGTGCCACTCCCTTCGCCCATTGCATTGGTTTGCAAAAAAAACAAAAAATACCAAACCGACGAATGGAATATTTTCCCCATGAGTTACCTGCCGGAAGATCATATACAGCAAACGGAAATTGAATCCTTGTACAAACACCTCGTATTTGCACTTAAATACGAAGGCATCAATTTATTGTGCTTCAATTTTTTAATTAAACATTACAAAACGCATCAATTGACTGAATTGGTTGAACTTGAACCAACAGGGCAATATTCCCGAAAAATTTGGTTTTTAATTGAATGGCTCAGCGGGGAGCCATTAGATGCGAAAAAGGATTTGGCTAAAAAAAGCTATGTACCGCTGGTAGATGACCGACTTCAATATACGGTCGCAGGAGAAAAATCGCCTCGCCATTTGATCATTAATAATTTACCGGGCACAAGAGATTTCTGCCCCATGATCAGTAAAAGTGCCAAATTAGAACAGTACATAACCGCCAATTTTGCTGAGCAGAAAGACAACTACCTGAAAGGGATTCGCAAAGATATCCTGCTCCGGGCGTCGGCTTTTTTGCTGCTCAAAGATTCGAAAGCATCTTTTTCTATTGAAGGGGAAAGTCCTAAAAGCTTACGTGCAGCCAAATGGGGGCAAGTCATAGGACAAGCCGGTACAAAAGAACTGACTAAAAGCGAATTGCTTCGATTACAGCAAATTGTGATTGAAAATGCCCGGTTCTTAAACATGGGCTTTCGAAAAAAAGGCGGGTTTGTCGGCGAACATGACCGGGTGACCGGCGAACCAATACCGGATCACATTTCGGCTAAATGGCAGGATGTGGAACCCTTGATTGACGGGCTGTTGAAAACAAATGAAGTACTTTTAAAGAATGATATAGATGCTGTATTGGCGGCTACGGTCATTGCCTTTGGGTTTGTTTTTATTCACCCCTTTGAAGATGGAAATGGCCGCATTCACCGTTATTTGATTCATCATCTGTTGGCTAAAAAACAGTTTTCGCAACAAGGGATTATTTTTCCGGTGTCGGCTTCTATTTTAAATCATATTGTTGATTATCAAAGCGTATTAGAGTCGTATTCCCGTCCAATTTTAGAATTTATTGATTGGAAAGAAACTCCGGATCACAATATTGAGGTATTGAATCGGCGTTGTTGCATGAATCGGCTGTGCCGATCTATCCTATCCGCGACCAATCAGGCGGTTTTCTTAATTTGAATTTTGACAGAAACAGGCATTCCAGTGGCTGTCATAATATTAAGGGATTTAATTT
>Ga0209573_1005125_pt1 | contig 12121 bp, 8 predicted proteins | sample TNRBio252014_DNA_FD_185870 | JGI IMG/M metagenome (GOLD analysis project Ga0209573, IMG submission 185870) | Wastewater treatment Type I Accumulibacter community from EBPR Bioreactor in Madison, WI, USA - TNR Reactor_6/25/2014_ DNA (SPAdes)... | ecosystem: Engineered > Bioreactor > EBPR >...
CGTGGTCCTGCGGGCTGCGGACGTTGCAGGGGTCTTTGAAGGTGATCCAGGGATGGCCGGTCTCGAAGATGGACTTGAGCATCTTCTTCCAGAGATCGACGGCCTCGATTTCCTTGCCGAAGATCTTGCCGGTCTTGGCGATGGCCTCGTACTCGACGTAGCGTTTTTCAAAGGCGCTGCCGTAGAGGTTGTGAAGGTCGGGGACTTCGTTGGCGCGGAAGAGGGTCCAGGTTCCACGGGCCTCCATGCGCTTCATGAAGAGATCGGGAATCCAGTTGGCGGTGTTGAGGTCGTGGGTGCGGCGGCGCTCATCACCGGTATTCACGCGAAGCTGGAGGAAGTCCTCGATGTCGTTGTGCCAGACTTCGAGGTAGGCGCAGCCGGAGCCACGGCGCTTGCCGCCTTGGTTGACGGCGATGAGCTGGTCGTTGTGCAGCTTGAGAAAGGGAATGACGCCCTGGCTTTCACCATTGGTGCCTTTGATGTAGCCGCCGGTGCCGCGCACGCTGGTCCAGGAGCCGCCGAGACCGCCGGCCCACTTGGAAAGGAAGGCATTCTCCGCGATGCCACGGATCATGATGGACTCGATGCTGTCGTCCACTTTGTACAAGTAGCAGGAGCTGAGCTGGGAGTGCAGCGTGCCGCTGTTGAAGAGCGTGGGCGTGCTGGAGCAGAAGCGGCGGCCTTTGTAGAGCTTGTAGATGGCGATGATCTTGTCCTCGGGATTGCCGTCGCGCTCGCCGACGTTGAGGCCCATGGCGACGCGCATCCAGAAGAGCTGCGGCGTTTCGAGGCGCTTGGAGGGCTTGATCTTTTTATCGACGATCAAGTAGCGGTCGTAGAGGGTCTGGATGCCGAGGAAGTCGAAGTCCATGTCGGCGGCGGGGTCGAGCGCGTCGGCGAGCTTGTCGAGGTCGAACTGGAGCAGGCGCGGGTTGTAGCGGTCGATCTCGACGCCACGGGCGAGATTGCGGCGGAAGGCGCGGCGGTGGAAGTCGCGCAGGGCCTCGATGCCATCACGCACGATGTCCCAGCCGAGGACTTCCTCATAGATGTAGCTGAGCAGGATGCGGGCGGCGAACTTCGCGAAGTCGGCGTCCTTCTGCATCATCGTTTTCGCATTGAGCGTGATGGTCTGCTTCAGATGCTCCAGCGTGATGTCGGAATTGAGCGAGCGGCGCAGCTCCATCTCGATCTCGGCACGGGTGAGGCACAGATCGAGACCGAGCATTGCGAAGTCGATGCGCTTCTTGAGGTCGGCACCGTCCCAGAGGAAGGAATTGCCGTCGGCGGTCTTGACGACGATGAGCGCCTGCTGGTCCTGGCTCTCGATGTCATTGGCGACGGCGGCTTCCTGCTCGTCGGTGTCGCGCATGTTCGTGCGCAGCGCACGGTATTGGATGTAACCACGGGCGACTTTGAAGAAGCCCTGCTTCATCAATTCTTCCTCGACGAGGTTCTGCACGTCCTCGATGTGGATGAACTGCTTGTTTTCCTCGGCGATGTAGCGGCTGACGGTCTCGGCGATCTGGACGGCAGGCGAGGAGTCGAGTTCGAGGGAGAGGAAGGCCTTGCGGACGGCGATCTCGATCTTGTTGTGGTTCCAGGGGACGAGCTGGCCGCTGCGGCGGATGACTTTGGTGTTCACGATGAGGGGCTGCGGGATGGCATCGGCGAAGGGATCATGCGGCTCGGTGCGCTTGCGACGTTCGGCCAGGGTACGCGCCACGTCATGCGCGTTGTGCTTGATCAGCGCCCGCTCGATGCAGTGGTAGATGTCCTTCGCGTTCAGCGTGCCCGCCCTGCCGCTCACTTCGGCAAGCTGGGACGTGCGCTGATGAATCTCCTCGGTGACCGCCTTGGAGATGTTCAGCACGAATTGGCGGTTCGTCTCATTGTAGATGTCTCCCTCCTTTTGACGCGCCAGGAACAGGTCCGTCAGGGCGCTGCCCACGGTGTCGGCGATCTCGGCGGAGTCGAAGTCACGCTCTTTGCCGCCGATGCTTACTTTGATGGAGGCAGGGATGGTTTCGCCGATGGCCGCCACGGCCAGGGCGCTCCACTCAAACTGAGGCTTCTGGTCTTTGGGGGTTTGGGTGACCCTTTTCAGGACTTTGTCTTCTTGGAGCAGGTTGGCGATCATGGCGGGAGGAGCGTTGAGTTTAATTAAGGAGCACGAGGGAATTTGGAGGATGAAAAATCCTCGCCGGATCACTCCGGCGGGCATTGTTCGATCCCGGAAGCTTTACAGGTCGTCGTCGGAGCTGTGGACGAGGGCGGACGCCTTTTGGTAGTCCGTGACCTTGCCCTCAAAGAAGTTCTGCTCCTTGCGCACGTCCATCATCTCCGCCAGCCAGGGCAGCGGATTGGTGACGCCGGGGCTCAGGGCAGGCAGACCACAGCCGGCGAGGCGGCGGTCGGCGATGAAGTCGATGTACTGCTCAAATTCGGCGGCGCTGAGGCCCACGGCGTTCACGGGCAGGCAGTCGCGGATGAATTCCTTCTCCAGCCGGATGGCCTCGCGCATGATGCTGACGAGCTCCTCGCGGAATTCGGCGGTCCAGAGGTCCGGGTTTTCCTCCACGAGGTCCATGAACAGGTTGCGGAAGACCTCGATGTGGTTCGACTCGTCCCGCAGCGTGTAGCGGAACATCTGGCCGATGCCGGGGAACTTGTTCTGGCGGTAGAGGCTCAGGATCATGCCGAAGAGGCCGTAGAACTGCGTCCCTTCCATGCACTGGCCGAACATGAAGATGTTCTTCGCCAGGAGCTGCTTGTGCTCCAGCTTGGTGAGGTCCAGGTCACGACGCATGTTGTTGGAGATGCGGGTGACGAACTCGTTTTTCTTCACGATCGTCGGGATTTGCTCAAACATCGCCTCGCACTCATGCGGATTGATGCCCAGGGAGGAAATCATGTACAGCAGCGAGTCCGCGTGGATGTTCTCCTCATGCGCATGACGGCCCAGCACCAGCTTCAGTTCCGGCGCGGTGACCAGCTCACGCACGACGTGCTGGATGTTGTCCCCCACGATGCCTTCGGCGGCAGAAAAGTAGCCAATGCCCATCATGATGATCCAGCGCTCGTTCTGCGTGATCTCGTTGGAACGCCATTGTTCCACATCCTTCTGCATCTGGATGTCTTCCGGCTCCCAATGGTTGGCCTTCATCGTGCGATAAAGGTCGTAGGCCCACTGATACTTCAGCGGCAGGAGGTTGAAGGTCATGCTCTTGCGGCCATTGATAACCCGCTTGGCGGTGAAGGCGGCCTCGGCCTTGTCATGATCGAGAATAAACTCGCGATTACCAATTTTGAATGTCTTGTCCATGGCGGTTTCGTTGCAGAATAAAGGGTTATTTAGTCAATTTGTCGGAAAGCAAGGTAGCAGCAAAGGCGCACTATAAATACCATATATTGCGGGTGCCGATGTGGATCATGCACAAGATATTGTGTTCTGGCGAGAATTTTTTCCCAGCCATTGTGCTGAAAAGCGTTTCTCATCGCAAATTCAAGGGTTCCACGCCGAAAAAAAAGTTGAGGCGTCAAAATAGCGGTGGTGACCACCAAAAATGAGAATTTTTCCACTTCCGCCGCACTCCGCTGATAACCAATGCGAAACAGAAAAAAGTCCAAAATGGCACCTGCTCTTTCGATGTCAGATCCGATCTTGTCATGCAACCTGCTTCCCCTTTTTTAACCATGAATATTCAGAAAATCGTCGGCTGCGGGCTGCTCGCCTGCCTTTTGGGCTCCTGCTCGGTCATTGTTCCACAGCGCGCGCCCCCTGGCGTCACGGTCGATCTCGTGCCCCGGGGCCGCTACTCGCGCATCCAGCACCGGCCCATGACGCCGCGCTACATCACCATCCACGCCACGGAAAACCGTTCGCGTGGTGGGAATGCCTACGCGCATGCCCAGATGCTCAAGACCGGCGCTCTCAAAGGCCGCCACAACGCCATCGGCTACATCGGCTGGCATTTCACTGTGGATGACCATTCCATTTATCAAAGCCTGCCCACCAACGAGCGGGGCGAGCACGCCGACTACGACGGCCCCGGCAATCGCAGCTCCATCGGCATCGAAATGTGCGAAAATCGCGGCAACGACCGCGCCCGTACCCTCGACAAGACCGCCCGCCTCACCGCCTGGCTGCTCAACGAGCACGGCATTCCCACCTCCCACGTCGTCCCGCACATGCACTGGCGCATGATCCGCCATGACGACCACCGCGACCTCGGGCACAAGCTCTGCCCGCATTTCCTTCTCGATCGCGGCCGCCTCGGCCCGAAGTGGCAGGCTTTCATCGCCAAAGTGGAGGCCTATCGCCGGGCGATGTGAAATTTCCTTGCCACTTCCACCTGCGCACGCTGGAGTCGCTTTCCCATGGCACAAAATCTCGACGCGCTCCGCCTCGCCCTACAACATTCGCCCGACAACGCCCCGCTGCTCATGCTCTTTGCGGAAGGCTGTCTTGAGGAAGGACTCGTTGAAGACGCGGAGCAGAGCTTCCAAAACGTGCTGAAAAACGATCCTGCGCATGCCGAGGCGCGGCTCGGTCTCGCCCGAGTCGCGTTGCTGCAAGGCAAGACCTCACAGGCCGCCGTCCGTGCCGAGCAAATCCTCTCCGACACGCCCACCTGTGCCGCCGCATTCATCCTCCTCGCCCGGATTCACATCACCGAGGGCGACCTGCCCAAGGCGAAGACGATGTATGACCAAGGCATCGCGCTGAACCGCGCTTTGGCTGATCCAGGCATCGAAAAAGACCTCCACGGCGTCAAACCGGCCTCCGATGACGATGCAGGCCGCAAACGCGCCGCGATCACCTCCGGCGGCAGTTACATCGAGGCCGCCAACGAAACCAAATCAGACGATGACGACGGCCATCCGCGTGGTGGTGCGGCCTTTGACCTCGGTTTGGCCGATTTCGAGAAGCCGAAGCTCAATTTCTCCGGCGTCGGCGGCATGGAGGCTCTGAAAGAGGAGATCCGCATGAAGATCATCTACCCGCTGCAGCACGCGGAGCTGTTCAAAGCCTACGACAAGAAGATCGGCGGCGGTGTGCTGCTCTACGGCCCGCCTGGTGTGGGCAAAACGCTCATCAGCAAGGCCACTGCGGGCGAGATCAAGGCGAACTTCATCGCGCTCGGCCTGCACCAGATTCTCGACATGTGGATCGGCAACTCGGAGAAAAACATGCACGAGGTCTTCGAACTCGCCCGCCAGAACGCGCCGAGCATTCTCTTCTTCGATGAAGTGGATGCCCTCGCTGCCGACCGCCGCGACCTGCGTCAAAGCGCCGGTCGCAATCTCATCAACGCCTTCCTCTCCGAGATGGACGGCGCAGAGTCCAACAACGACGGCGTGCTCATTCTCGGCGCCACGAACGCTCCCTGGCACATCGACCCCGCGTTTCGTCGTCCCGGCCGCTTCGACCGCACGCTGTTCGTCCCACCGCCGGATGAAGGCGGTCGCGCCGCGATCATTGAGGTCATGGCGCAGAAAAAGCCCATCGGTGAGCTCGATCCGCGTGCGCTGGCGAAGAAGACCGACGGATTCTCCGGTGCGGACCTCAAAGCGGTCTTCGATCTCGCCACCGAGGAGGTTCTGAACGCGGCGATGAAGACCGGCAAAGTGATTCCGCTCACAACGAAGGATCTCATCAAGGCCGCTGGTCGCCACAAGCCTACCACGAAGGCTTGGTTCGAGAGCGCGAAGAATTACGCGATGTACTCGAACCAAAGCGGCTTCTACGACGACGTGCTGAAGCATCTCGGCCTCCTAAAGCGCTGAACCCCATCCACAGCGCATGTCCGACGACTTTCATCCCTCGCCCGAAGCCGCGTTTGCGCGTGGCCGATTGTTGCAGAGCCAGCACCGCATGCAGGACGCCATCGCGTGTTACAAGCAAGCGCTGGAGCTCGACGCGCATCACACGCCCAGCTTCGTCATGCTTGCGCTGTGCTGGATGGACGATGATGAAACCGCTCCAAAGTCCGTGGACGCCGCCAAGCGCGCCGTGGCCCTCGAACCCGAAAACGCCTTCGCTCGCAGCGTGTTGGCGCTCGCTTTGAACGCCAACGCCAAGGACGGCCAGACCGGCGCGATCAAAGAGGCGCTCAAACAGGCCGAGGAAGCCGTCGGCCTCGATCCTGACAGCGATTTCAGCCACGCCGTGCTCTCGCGCATGCACCTGCGTCTGCGTGATTTTCCCAAGGCCGAAACCGCCGCCCGCGCCGCTCTGGCCCTCGACACGGAAAACACCATGGCCGCCGAGGTGCTCTCCGCCGCGCTGCTGCTGCAAAAGAAGGACGGCGACAACAAAGACCTCATCCGCTACCAGCTCGAACGCAACGCCGACGACGACAGCGCCCACACCAGCGCCGGCTGGATGGCCGTGATGGAAGGTGATCACAAAAAAGCCAACGAGCATTTTCTCGAAGCGCTGCGACTCAACCCGATGAACGAAAACGCGCGCATGGGCCTCATCGAGTCCTTTCGTGCGCGTTCCTGGCCGTATCGCCTGCAACTGCGTTTCGCGCATTTCATGAACCAGTTCACGGAAGGGCGGCAGATGGCCATCATGATCGGCGGATTCATCGCCTACAAGGTTCTCAGCACTTGGCTGAAGACCGTCTCGCCCATTCTGGCCTATCTCGTCATCGGCGCGTGGCTGCTGTTCGTGCTGTGGGCGCATCTGGCGCGTGGCTTCAGTTCCGCCTTCGTGGTGATGGACCGCTTCGCGCGGCAGGCGCTGCGTCCGCGTGAATACTGGGAGGGCGTCGTGGTCGGCGGGTTGATCTTCGGCTCCATCGCCTGCCTCGCGCTCGGTTTCGCCTGGGGTCTGGAGGCCGAGGGCGGCTTTTCAGCCCTCGTTTGCATCCTCGCCGCCGTCATCAACGCCGCCGCCTTCACCAACGACCACTGGCTGGGCCTGTATGTCTATGGCGCTGCGGCTGCTCTGGCGGGTTTCGGCTCCGTGTATGCCACCCTGGAGGCCTTCGCCGGACTGCACCTGCCCTACGCCGGAGAACTGGGTGCCCTGATCATGCTCCTCGGCATCGCCACGACCTGGCTTCGCGGATTGGGCGTGCTGTATCGCTGAGACACAGCCCACCCGTAAAACGAACTTCCAAGTTCGTTCTCGATCTCGGCATGACGAGCCTGACTGTTCCGCCCATGGAATGGCATTGCTCCTGCTTTGCAGGAAGGCGTCCCCGCCAGCCGCCATGACTCCCGCCCCGCCCGACACGAGCATTCCCACGCTCGGCCCCTGTCTTTTCCCTTCACCCTTGCACCGCATTGGCGGGGTGGATGCCCCGTTCAAAACCGATGCGGCGGACCGCATTCTCTACCACAGCCATCTGCTCGAAGACGGGCGCGATGTCTCGACGCCAAGCTATGAGGAGGCGGGAGCGCGGGAGCAGATTTACTTCGATCCGCAGCGCACCACGGCGGGCATCGTGACCTGCGGCGGCCTGTGTCCCGGATTGAACGACATCATCCGCGGTCTCGTGAACCAGTGCCACCAACAGTACGGCATCTCACGCGTCTATGGCTTCCGCTATGGTTACGAGGGGCTGGTGCAGCGCTACGGACACACGCCGCTGCTGCTCAAGCCGTCCTCCATCGAGCAAGCGCATCACTTTGGCGGCACGCTGCTCGGCAGCTCACGCGGACAGCAGGACATCGGCGAGATGGTGGACACGCTGGAGGACATGAAGGTGGACATCCTCTTCGTCATCGGCGGTGACGGCACTTTGCGAGGCGCGGCGGAGATCGTGAAGGAAATCGAGCGACGCGGGCTGAAAAAAGCCGTGGTCGGCATTCCGAAGACCATCGACAACGACATCCGCTACCTCGACAAGAGCTTTGGCTTCGAGACGGCCTTCGCGGCGGCGGTGCAGGCCTTGAAATGCGCGTATGTCGAGGCCACCGGCGCGGTGAACGGCGTCGGTCTCGTGAAGCTCATGGGGCGCGATTCCGGCTTCATCGCCTGCTATGCGGCGCTGGCGGGCAGCAACGTCGATTTCGTGCTCGTTCCCGAGGTGCCGTTCCAACTGGAAGGCGAGGGTGGGTTCCTGGAGTCTCTGCGGCACCGTCTGGTGAAACGTGGCAGCGCTGTGGTCGTCGTGGCCGAGGGCGCCGGGCAGCATCTCATGCAGACAGAAGACGCCACCGATGCCAGCGGCAACAAGCGCTACGGCGACATCGGACCGTTCTTGAAGGATCGCATCAACGCCTTCTTCAAAGCCCGCAAAACCGAGGTGAATCTCAAATACATCGACCCCAGCTACATCGTGCGCAGTGTGCCCGCAAACGCCCAGGATAATGTGTATTGCTCCCGCCTCGCCCAGTCCGCCGTGCATGCCGCCATGGCGGGCAAGACCAACATGCTCGTGGGCCGCTGGCACGGCTCCTTCGTCCACCTGCCGCTCGAAATGGTCATTCACGGCCGCCGCAAGGTCGATCCCACCCAGGAACTGTGGCGCTCCGTGCTGGAATGCACGGGACAACCGGCGGTGATGTGAGCGCGGTCGTCATTGACGCTCTCAATACAACCCTGGCTTTTATCAATTCGAGAAAGCGCGGTGGGATGAGCACGGTTGCGTCATGCAACAGCTCATCATCGACAAGCCCTATCGTTTCATCCCCTCCCGCAACAGCCGCCTCTGGAGCGCTCTGGTGCATCTCTGGCTGCCGGGGCATCTGCGAAAGGCCTATGGGATCGAATCCTGCGAGTGCATCGGCGCGGAACGGCTGCGGGACTCGCTGAACGCAGGCCATGGCGTGCTGCTGGCGGCGAATCACTGCCGGCCCGGTGACCCAATGGTGATCGCACGCAGTCTGCGTCCGCATGTTCGCTGTGATTTCAGCACGATGGCGAGCTGGCATATTTTTCATCAGAGCTGCATGCAGTCCTTTCTGCTGCCACGCATGGGCGGATTCAGCATGTTTCGCGAAGGCCTGGACCGCGAGTCGCTGAATCATGCCACGCAGATTCTTGGCGAGGCACGACGACCGCTAATCGTCTTCCCCGAAGGCTTCATCACGCGCAGCAATGATCATCTGGCGAATCTGATGGATGGTGTGGCCTTCATGGCGCGGCTGGGAGCCAAGATGGCCGCGAAGATCGACCCGAAGCGCAAGGTGGTGATCCATCCGACCTTCCTGCGCTACTTTTTCGAGGGCGATCTCGAAGCCACGCTGCGACCGGTGCTGAAGGACATCGAAACGAAGCTCACTTGGCAGCCGCAAACGCATCTTTCCATGCGGGAACGCATCGCGAAGGTCGGCGAGGCGCTGCTCTCGCTCAAAGAGATCGAGCATCTCGGCGCCAGCCGCGCAGGATCACTCGCGGAACGCGTTGGAACATTGATCGACCATCTGCTTTCACCGCTCGAAGCGCGGTGGCTCAAAGCGCCGCGTCGTGACAAAGACACGATGGAGCGCATCAAGGCGCTGCGCACCGCCATCGTGCCCGATTTGCACGACGAAACTCTCTCCGAGGCCGACAAAGCCGCGCGCTGGCGGCAACTGGCCGATCTCTACCTCGTGCAGCAACTGCACTGCTATCCCGGCAGCTATCTCGACACCTCGGAAGCGCCGGAACGTCTGCTGGAAACCGTCGAGCGCTTTGAAGAAGACCTCACCGATGCGGCGAGACCACACCCACCGATGCGAGCCGTCGTGATGATCGGTGAAGCCATCGAAGTCTCGCCGGAGCGGCCACGCGGCATGCCCGCTGATCCCATCACCCTCGAAATCCGCCAGCGTCTCGAATCGCTCATGTCCGCATCTCTCACCCATCGCCAATCATGAACCTCACCACCATCCTCATTCGTCTCGGCATCGTCGTGCTGGCGCTCGCCGCCTGGCATTGGACGCAAATTCTCATTGCCCGCAAAAGCACGCCGCGTCATGGCCTGGGCGATCTCGTTCACGATCTCACCGCCCGCTGGCATGGCTGGTTGATCCAGAATGATCGCGCGGCGAACCGGCTGCTCATCGTCAGCTCGTTTTTCATCGACGTGCTGGCGCTGTCTGTCATCGCGTTGGCGGTGTTTGGCGGCAGTTTCGCGCCGTTCATCGCGCTGCTGATTCTGTTTGGCCTACGGCAGCTTTCACAGGCCATCTGCACGCTGCCGCCGCCTCCCGGCATGATCTGGCGGCATCCAGGCAGCCCTTCGCTGCTGGTGACGTATGAGGTGGGCAATGACTTCTTTTTCTCCGGCCACACGGCGCTGGCCGTGCTCGGTGCGCTCGAACTAGCGCACGTCGGCCCGCTGTGGCTCGGCATCACCGCCGCCGTGATCGCGGTGGGAGAAATGGCCACGGTTCTGGTGCTGCGGGCGCATTACACGCTCGACGTGATCGCCGGGGCTGCGGTAGCCTTCTTTGCCTATCACATCGCAGGTAATGTCTCGCCTGCGATTGATGCCTGGCTGCGTTGATCATGCCTTTTCTCAATACAAACTCACAAACGGTCGATTGGCCGGTCTGATCTCCACGCTGAAAGCTCCCCTCGCATGGAAACACATCCTTCATCCGCGATCCCGCTCTGGCTCAAACTGTCCTACACCGCCTTCATGGCGGTTTGGATTCCTGTTTACTGGTATCACTACGGTCCGACGAACTTCCTCTACTTCTGTGACATGGCGCTGCTGCTCACGCTTGTGGGAGTCTGGCTGGAAAAGCCGCTGCTCATCTCGCTGCCCGCCGTGGGCATCTTGATGCCGCAGGCGTTGTGGAGCGTGGATTACATCGTGCAGCTTTGCGGCTTCACCATGACCGGCATGACGGCCTACATGTTTGATGAGACAAAACCGCTGTTCCTGCGCGGTTTGTCGTTCTTCCACGGCTGGCTGCCGTTTCTGCTGCTCTACCTCGTCTTCAAGCTCGGCTACGACCGCCGTGCTTTGAAAGGCTGGACGGTCTTCGCCTCGGCTTTGTGCCTCGTGGCCTTCTTTTTCCTCCCAAAGGCCGGTGAGGCGCTGCCTGACCCGAACCTGCCGCGCAATGTGAACTACGTCTTCGGCATGGACGACGCGCAGCCGCAGACCTGGATGAGCGCTGAGCTTTATCTCGTGACATGGATGGCGCTGCTGATCATCCTTGTGTATCTGCCGACGCACTTCCTGCTGAAGAAAATCTGCCCCACGCCTGCCCAAGCCGCCGCCAAACGCGCATGAACAACTCCCCTCATCCCCACGACTGGAAACGCGGCTTCTGGAGCCTGATGGGCACTCAGTTTCAGGGCGCGTTTTCCGACAACCTGCTCAAGCAGCTCGTCATCTTCATCGTGATGGCCCAGCAGTGGCCGAAGGAGAAGCTCGACCGGCTGGTGTCGGATGCGGGCATGTACTTCGCCGTACCGTTCCTCCTGTTCTCGATGTTTGGCGGCTGGATGGCCGACCGTTTCAGCAAAGGACGTGTGATGATGTGGGTGAAGGTGCTGGAGATCGCCATCATGGTCTTCGCGCTCGTGGCCCTGGCCGCGCAGAACCTAAGCCTCCAGCTCGTCAGCATCTGCCTCATGGGCGCCCAGAGCGCTTTGTTTGCCGCGTCGAAATACGGCTCGCTGCCTGAGTTGGTTCCCGATGAGAAACTTTCCTGGGCCAACGGCATCATCGAAATGCTGACCTTCCTGGCGGCGATTCTTGGCACACTGGCGGCGGGCCTGATGGCCAACGCCTTTCCCGGCAGCTCACCCTGGCCGGGCATCATCCTGCTGGTGCTTTCCATCGCCGGCTGGTGGACGAGCACCGGCATCACCCGCATCCGGTCGGCCAGCCCGGACAAGCCGCTGCGCCTGAATTTCCTTGGCGAACTGTGGCGTGAATTTCGCTGGATGAAGGGCGACCGCGATCTGTGGCGGGCGAACCTGGGCAACACGGGCTTCTTTTTCATCGCCGTGCTGGTGCAGATGAATCTGCTGCTCTACGCGCAGCAGATTTTAAAGGTCGATCCGTTGGAAAACAGCGTGCTTCAGGTGGCGCTGGCCATCGGCATGGCTGCTGGCAGCATGCTCGCGGGCAAATTGAGCGGAAATCACATCGAATACGGACTGATCCCTATCGGCGCGTTCCTGATGGCCATGATGGGACTGGTCATGGGGATC
>Ga0209573_1005126_pt1 | contig 12118 bp, 11 predicted proteins | sample TNRBio252014_DNA_FD_185870 | JGI IMG/M metagenome (GOLD analysis project Ga0209573, IMG submission 185870) | Wastewater treatment Type I Accumulibacter community from EBPR Bioreactor in Madison, WI, USA - TNR Reactor_6/25/2014_ DNA (SPAdes)... | ecosystem: Engineered > Bioreactor > EBPR >...
GATAGCGGATCGCATAGGTCTCACGCGGGAAGCCATAGTAATCATAGACCATCGGCGGGTTTGCCGCGCCCATCACGGCAAAGCTGTCGTCCTCCCAATGGCCGGAAATCACCAGCACCGCCTTTGGCCGTTCCGGCAGATCGGCGACCATCGCCCTCAGCGAGGCTTCGAGATTGACGAACTGCGCGCGCATCTGCGCCAGCCAGGGCCAGGGGCCGCCGCCGTGCGAGATGAAATAGGTGGGAAAGCGGGTCATGGCTGGGACTCCTGCGGTCTGGATGCACAGGATATGCGCCCGCCGCACCCGGCTGAAAAGGCGCAGCGGCGCACAGGGGATGTGCGCGCCCGCCAAAGAGACCGGCGCGGGCGGCAGAAAACTAAATTCCACGAAGGGTTGCAATGTGGCCCCATCGGGCGCATATGCAAGGAGCAAACGATCTTCTGTCGACCTTCTGTCCCCTAACGGTTTCAGTCGCGACCCTTGAGACTGAGCCGGGCTGCCGCATATCGTGGGCAGCGACACATGAAGGAGACATCACGATGGCCAACGGCACCGTGAAATGGTTCAACGCCACCAAAGGCTTCGGTTTCATCGCCCCGGCGCATGGGTCCAAGGACGTGTTCGTCCACATCTCGGCGCTCGAGCGCGCCGGTCTGCGTCAACTGGCCGATGGCCAGGCTGTGACCTTTGATCTGGAAAGCGACCGCAACGGCCGCGAATCGGCGACCAACCTCGCTCTCGCCTGATTTCAGGCCTGACGGTTGAACACTTTGAAACGGGGGCTCCGATGGGGCCCCCGTTTTGCTTGCATCATGGGCGCGGCGCCCTCAGCCGGTTCTTACCGAGGTTTCGCCCCATGCGTATCCAGATCGGCTGCCGCCTGACCTATGCCTTCGTGCAGCCCACGCCGCTGATTGCCATTCTCAACGTGCATTACTCGCGGTTTGGCGATCTTGAACACCCCGACCACCTGATCTCGGACCCGCCGGTGCCGATCCGCAGCTATCGCGATCAGTTCGGCAACTGGTGCTCGCGTCTGGTCGCCCCGGCGGGCGCGATGACCCTGTCGACCAGCGGCATCCTGCGCGACAGCGGCCTGCCTGACCCCAGCCACCCGGAGGCCGCGCAACATGCGGTCGAGGATCTGCCGTCCGAGACCCTCGTCTATCTGCTGGGCAGCCGCTATTGCGACACCGACATGCTGTCCGACCGCGCCTGGGCGATGTTCAGTGGCACGCCGACCGGATGGGCGCGGGTGCAGGCGATCTGCGATTTCGCCCATCACCATGTCGCTTTTGGCTATCAGCACGCCCGTTCGACCCGCACGGCCAGCGAGACCCTGGCCGAGGGGCGGGGGGTCTGCCGCGACTATACCCATCTGGCCATCGCGCTGTGCCGCTGCATGAACATCCCGGCGCGTTATTGCACCGGCTATATCAGCGACATCGGCCAGCCGCTGCCGCATGGCCCCGGCGATTTCGCCGCGTGGATGGAGGTGTTTCTGGGCAACCAGTGGCATGTCTTTGACCCGCGCAACAATATGCCGCGCATTGGCCGCATCCTGATCGCGCAGGGCCGCGACGCGGCGGATGTGCCGCTGACGCAGACTTTCGGCGTCAACACGTTGACCGGGTTTCAGGTCTGGACCGATCCGCTGACCGACTGACGCCGATGGCGGCATGGCGAGGATCGGGGCACGACAAAGAGGGGGCGCCGTTTGACGGGCGCCCCTTTTGGTTCGTCAATGCACGACCTTCAGGCGCGGGCCGTCGTCGTCGGCGGCACTGACACCGGCGATGATCAGCCCCTCGGCGCCGGCCGTCACCGGCACCGTCGATCCGTCGAGCACTTCGCCCGACAGTAGCCGCTGCGCCAGCGGGTCCTGCAGGGCGCGCTGGATCACCCGTTTCAGCGGACGCGCGCCATAGACGGGGTCATAGCCCTTGTCCGCCAGCCATGTGCGGGCCGAGTCGTCCAGTTCCAGCGCGATCTTGCGGCTTTCGAGCCGTTTCATCAGCCGCTTGATCTGGATCGTGACGATCCCGTCCATGTCGGCGCGTTGCAGGCGGTCGAAGATGATCGTCTCGTCCAGCCGGTTCAGGAACTCGGGCCGGAAATGCGCCCGCACCGCGTCCATCACATGCACCTTGGCCTCGGCCCCGTCCGACCCCTCGGGCAGCAGCGACAACGCTTGCGAGCCGAGGTTCGAGGTCAGGATGATGAGCGTCTGCTTGAAGTCGACCGTGCGGCCGTGGCTGTCGGTCAGTTGCCCGTCGTCGAGCACCTGCAGCAGCACGTTGAACACGTCCGGATGGGCCTTTTCCACCTCATCAAACAGCACCACCTGATAGGGGCGGCGGCGCACGGCCTCGGTCAGCACGCCGCCTTCCTCATACCCGACATAGCCGGGAGGCGCGCCGATCAGCCGGGCAACAGCGTGTTTTTCCATGAATTCCGACATGTCGATGCGCACCATCGCGGTGTCGTCGTCAAACAGGAATTCGGCCACCGCCTTGGTCAGTTCGGTCTTGCCGACGCCGGTCGGGCCAAGGAACAGGAACGACCCCAGCGGGCGCTTTTCATCATTCAGCCCCGCGCGGGCGCGGCGAACGGCGTTCGACACCGCGCGCACGGCGGCGTGCTGGCCGATCACCCGCTTGTGCAGGCTCTCCTCCATGCGCAGCAGCTTTTCGCGCTCGCCCTCCAGCATCCGCGTGGTGGGGATGCCGGTCCAGCGTTCGACCACTTCGGCGATCTCGTTGGGGCGCACCGCGTCGCCGACCAGCTTTTCGGCGGATCGCGCCTCGGCCTCGGTCAGCTTGCGCTCCAGCTCAGGGATGCGGCCATATTGCAGTTCGCCCGCCTTGGCGAAGTTGCCTTCGCGCTTGGCGGCGTCGAGGTCAATGCGCGCCTTGTCCAACTGCTCCTTGAGGCCACGCGCCGCCTCCAGCGTGTCGCGCTCGGCCTGCCATTGCCCGGTCAGTTCCGCCGATTTCTGCTGCATGTCGGCCAGATCGACCTCGATCTTGGCCAGCCGGTCGCGCGAGGCGACGTCGTCCTCCTTGCGCAGGGCCTCGACCTCGATCTGCGTCTGCAGGATGTCGCGGTCCAGCGCGTCGAGTTCCTCGGGTTTGCTGTCGATCTGCATGCGCAGGCGGCTGGCGGCCTCGTCCATCAGGTCGATCGCCTTGTCGGGGAGGAAACGGTCGGTGATGTAGCGGTGGCTCAACGTTGCCGCCGCCACCAGCGCGGAATCGGTGATCCGCACCCCGTGGTGGAGTTCGTATTTCTCCTTGATGCCGCGCAGGATGCTGATCGTATCCTCGACCGTCGGCTCGGCCACAAAGACCGGCTGGAACCGCCGGGCCAGCGCCGCGTCCTTTTCGACATACTTGCGGTATTCATCCAGCGTGGTGGCACCGATGCAGTGCAACTCGCCCCGCGCCAGCGCCGGCTTGATCAGGTTGGCGGCATCCATCGCGCCCTCGGATTTGCCCGCGCCGACCAGCACATGCATCTCGTCGATGAACAAGAGAACCTCGCCCGCCGCCGCCGTGATCTCGTTCAGCACGGCCTTCAGCCGTTCCTCGAACTCGCCGCGATACTTGGCGCCGGCAATCAGCGCGCCCATGTCCAGCGCCATCAGCGTCTTGTCGCGCAGGGATTCCGGCACGTCGCCGTTGACGATGCGCAGGGCCAACCCCTCGGCAATCGCCGTCTTGCCGACGCCGGGTTCACCGATCAGCACCGGGTTGTTCTTGCCCCGGCGTGACAGCACCTGCATGGCGCGGCGGATTTCCTCGTCCCGGCCGATGATCGGATCGATCTTGCCGTCGCGCGCCGCCTGCGTCAGGTCGCGGGCGTATTTCTTCAGCGCGTCATAGCCTTCCTCGGCGCTGGCGCTGTCCGCCGTGCGGCCCTTGCGGATGTCGTTGATCGCCGTGTTCAGCGCCTGCGGCGTGACCGCGCCCTGATCCAGCGCGTCCTTGGCCGGTGATTTCACCATCGCCAGCGCCATCAGCATCCGTTCGACCGGCACAAAGGAATCGCCCGCCTTGTCGGCCAGTTTCTGCGCCTCGTCGAGCACCCGCACCAGCGATTGATCGGTATAGGCCTGCCCGGCATCGCCCGAGACCTTGGCGTGTTTGCCCACCGCCAGATCGACGGCCTGCGCCACCCGTTCGGGCGCGCCCCCGGCGCGGCGGATCAGGTTGGCGGCCATGCCCTGATCGTCGTCCATCAGGGCCTTGAGCAGGTGTTCGGGGGTCAGCCGCTGGTGGCTTTCGCGGGCGGCGATGGTGTTGGCGGCCTGCAGGAAGCCGCGCGCGCGTTCGGTGAACTTTTCAAGGTTCATCGTCATCTCCATGTCAAAGCGCCCGGCTGTCGCGGCACGCCCGACCACCGGCGCGTGCCCCTCGCGGGCCTCGGATTTCATGTGGGGTGTGGGGGGCTGCCGATCAAGTGGCCTTAACCGGGCAGCAATCTTCTGCGGGCACAGTGGCGCAAAGTGAAAGGAGTCGCCTCAATGCTGCAACGTGCCCAACGCCTGCCTTCGCGGGTTCTCGTCCAGGTCCGCGCACCCGCCGGGGCGTTTGACGCCACGATGGGCAACCTGTCCGCGGGCGGCGCACGGCTGCTGGGTGTGCCTGACCGCATGGTGCATGTCGGCGATGCACTGACGATCCGCTGCTATGGCGTCTCGCATGGGGCCGAGGTGCGATGGCATTTCGACGACACCTGCGGGCTGATGTTCGACCGCCCCCTCGATGAGGCGCAGATCGCCGCGATCCTCGCCGCGCGCCTGTTGAATTGAGGTGAGGGCGAGGTCATGCAGTATCGCGCTTATCGGTTTCCCTGCGATTACCCGGTGATTGCCCATTTCGACAGCGGCCGCTGCGAGGGGCGTCTGACCAATGTCAGCCCGGAAGGGGCGCGCCTGACCGGGGGCCCTGACCTGCGCCCCGGCGCCACCCTTCGGATCGAGATTGGACCTTGCTGCCAGCCCCGTCTGGCCGAGGTGCGCTGGGCGCGTGGCGGTGCCCTCGGGCTGCGCTTTGCCACCCCGCTCGCAATCCGCGAGATGGCGGTCATTCGCAAGACGGGCGGCCATTCCGGCGCCCCGAGCCACGCGCCACCGCGCGCCTGCCTGAGTGGCGCCCCCCGGCCGATCGGGTGATCCGGCGGTGGCTTGCTGCGGGCCGCGGTGAGGCCGGCGCATCGACGCGCGGCCTGCGCCCGAAATAGAACTGCTGGCATCAGGGGGCTGCGGGCAGAGCAGGCGGTCGATGCCGAGAGACAAGAAGAGCGGCGCGCCCCTGTCCGCACCGGGCCAGAGGGGGCAAGCCGGGCTGGCGGATGGCGGATTGCAGGATGCGGCCGGGCAGGGCGTGCCGCATGCGAAGTGGTGGAGGAGGGTAGGAGCCGGACGGGGCTGGCACAGGCGGGGCCGCTCGCTCAAGCGGGTCGGCACACCCGCGCCGGGTCGTTTTCGCCGTCGGTGAAAGGGACCCGAGCGAGCCGCAGGCGAAACCTCGCAGGAGGGCTGGAGCCGGACGTGGCGGGCACAGGCGGGGCCGCTGGCGTAACTGGGGCGGACGCGCCGCCGGTGAAACGGACCCCAGCGGGCGGCGGGCGAAGCGGCGGGGGAGGGGTGGAACTGTACGGCGCGGGCACAGGCGGGGCCGCTAGCGTAACCGGGTCGGCAGACCCGCGCAGGTCCGGATGTCCCGCCGGTGAAACGGACCCCAGCGGGCGGCGGGCGAAACCTCGCAGGAGGGTTGGAACCGGACGGGGCGGGGCAGCTGGCGTAACCGGCTCGGCGGACTCGCGCCGGGTCGGGTGCGCCGTTGGTGGAAGGAACCCCGGCGAGCCGCAGGCGAAACTTCGCAGGACGGTTGGAGCCAGACGGCGCGGGCACGGGCGGGGCCGCTGGCGCAACCGGCTCGGCACGCGCCGGTGGCGCAACCGGGTGCTCAGACCCGGGCCGGGCCGCGTCGATCCGGGCGAGGCGGGGCCGATCCGGCCGAACGGCCTCGGCCAATGGCCTGACCATCCGGCGCCCTTCCTTGACTTGGGCCGCCGCCGGTCGCATATCCGCCCAAACGGAGGTCGTTCCATGTTCATCCAGACCGAATCCACGCCCAACCCCGCCACGCTGAAATTCCTGCCCGGAACCCTGGTGCTGGGCCGCGGCACTGCCGATTTCCCCGAACCCTCCAGCGCCGCCACCTCGCCGCTGGCGCGGGCGATCTTTGCCGTGCCGGGCGTGACGGCGGTGTTCCTCGGCGCCGACTTCATCACCGTGACCAAGGCCGAGGGCACCGACTGGGCGCATGTCAAACCCTCGATCCTGGGCGCAATTCTGGAGCATGTGCAATCCGGCCGCCCCGCGCTTGAAGGCGAGGCCGACTCGGGCCATGCGACGCAGGACGGCCCCGACGGCGTGGTGATCGACCAGATCAAGGAATTGCTCGACACCCGCGTGCGCCCGGCTGTGGCGCAGGACGGCGGCGACATCACCTTTCACGGCTTTGACCGCGGCGTGGTCTATCTGCACATGAAGGGCGCCTGCGCCGGGTGCCCGTCGAGCACGATGACGCTGAAGATGGGGATCGAGAACCTGCTGCGCCACTATATTCCCGAGGTTACCGAGGTGCGTCAGGTTGCCGTCTGACACCGTTCTGGGGTTCGATACCTCGGGCGGCTGGATCGCGGCGGCGCTGGTGCGCGGCGGGCGGGTGCTGGCGCAGCACCATGAGGCGCGCGACAAGGGGCAGGGCGAGGCGCTGATGCCCGCTTTGCAGGCCCTGCTGGCCGGGGCCGGGCTGGGCTGGGGCGATCTGGCGGCGATTGGCGCGGGCACCGGCCCCGGCAATTTCACCGGCATACGCATCACCACGGCCGCCGCGCGCGGCCTGGCGCTGGGCCTCGGCATCCCGGCGATCGGCGTCAGCCGGTTCGAGGCGCTGGCACTGGACGGCCCGGCGCTGCCGGTGGTGGTGCCCGCGCTGCGTGGGCAGGTCTGGGTGCTGGAGCCGGGCGGCGTGCCGATTCTGGGCGCGACCCCGGCACAGGGCATCGGCGAGGGGCTGACACCGCCCGCGCATCCGCTGGCCGTCGCCATCGCGCGGATCGCCGAGGCGCGGCGCCACAGCCCGCAGCCGCGCCCCGCCCCGCTCTATCTGCGCGAGGCCGATGCGGCGCCGCCGTCCGAGGCGCCCCCGGCGTTGATCGGATGACGCCCGAGGCCCTCGCCGCCCTGCATGCGCGGGCTTTTGTCGCACCGCCGCCCTGGGGCGCGGCCAGTTTTGCCAGCCTGCTCGCCAGTCCGCACAGCTTTCTGCGTGCCGATCCGGCGGGCCGGGCCTTTGTGCTGGGCCGCGCGATTGCGGATGAGGCCGAGGTGCTGACCCTCGCCACCGCGCCCGAGGCCCGCCGCGCCGGGCTGGCGCGCGCCCGGCTGGCCGAGTTCGATGCCGAGGCCCGCGCGCGCGGCGCCAGGACGGCCTTTCTGGAGGTGGCCGAGGACAACGCCGCGGCCCGGGGCCTGTATGCGGCGTGCGGCTGGGCGCAGGCCGGGCGGCGGCCCGGCTATTATCGCCTGCCCGATGGCTCAACCGTCGCCGCATTGATCCTTTGCAAGTCGCTCGACTGAGAATAACTTGCCGGGGCCAGACGATTCCCTTTTCTTGTCCGTTTGGTAAAAAATTGCTTGACGGATTTCTCGCGCCTGCACCTTACTGACAGGGGACCGATGCTTCGGCTCGGATGCAGACCGGGTATCCACCGGCGGCCAATGACGACCCAACTGGGAGAACCAAAAAATGAAACTGACCCGCACCCTTCTTGGCGCAACCGCTGTCACGGCGCTGTTGGCCGGTGCTGCCTGGGCTGATCCGGCGATCATCTATGACCTCGGCGGCAAATTCGACAAATCGTTCAACGAAGCCGCCTTTGGTGGCGCCGAGCGTTGGGCACAGGCCACGGGCGGCACCTATCGCGACATCGAGATGCAGTCCGAGGCCCAGCGCGAGCAGGCCCTGCGCCGCCTCGCCGAATCGGGCTCGAACCCGATCGTCATGACCGGCTTTGCCTTCATGTCGGTGCTCGAGCAGGTCGCGCCTGACTATCCCGACACCACCTTTGCCATCATCGACGGCGTGGTGGATCTGCCCAACGTGCGCTCGATCGTCTTTACCGAGCACGAGGGCTCGTATCTGGTCGGCATGGCGGCTGCGATGGCCTCGCAGACCAACACCGTCGGCTTTGTCGGCGGCATGGACATTCCGCTGATCCGTCGTTTCGCCTGCGGCTATGCCCAGGGCGTGCGCGCGGTGAACCCGGATGCGACCGTGATCGTCAACTACACCGGCACCACTCCGGCGGCGTGGAACGACCCGGTGCGCGGCGGCGAAATCACCGCGGCGCAGATCAGCCAGGGCGCGGACGTGGTCTATGCCGCGGCGGGCGGCACCGGTGTCGGCGTGCTGCAGACAGCTGCTGACTCGGGCATCCTGTCGGTTGGCGTTGACAGCAACCAGAACCACCTGCACCCCGGTTCGGTGCTGACCTCGATGCTGAAACGCGTCGACAACGCCGTCGAGGCCGCCTTTACCGAAGGCGCCGAGATGGAAACCGGGATCCATGTGATGGATCTGGCTGCCGGTGGCGTGGGCTGGGCTCTTGATGAGCACAACGATGCGCTCATCACGCAGGAAATGCGCGACGCGCTGGCCGCTGCCGAAGCGGCGATCGTCGGCGGCACCACTGCGGTGCATGACTACATGTCGGACAACACCTGCCCGATTTCGGTCGACTGAGGCCTCTGACCAATGGTCGCTGACGTGACCGGGGGGGCGGCTGTCACAGCCGCCCCCGCCATCGAGCTTCGCGGGATATCGAAGGCGTTCGGCCCGGTCCAGGCGAACAAGGACATCAACATCCGGGTGCGCAAGGGCACCATCCACGGCATCATCGGCGAGAACGGTGCCGGGAAATCGACTCTGATGTCGATCCTTTACGGCTTTTACCGCGCCGACGCGGGCGAGATCCTGATCGACGGCAAGCCGGTGCAGATCGGTGACAGCCTCGGCGCGATCAAGGCCGGGATCGGCATGGTGTTCCAGCACTTCAAGCTGGTCGAGAATTTCACCGTGCTGGAAAACGTGATCCTCGGTGCCGAGGGCGGTGCGCTGTTGCGCCCCTCGATGGCCAAGGCACGCAAACTGCTGCAGAAACTGGCGGCGGATTATGAATTGCATGTCGATCCCGACACCCTGATCGAAGACCTCAGCGTCGGGCATCAGCAGCGGGTCGAGATCCTCAAGGCCCTCTACCGCGAGGCGAATATCCTGATTCTGGACGAGCCGACCGGCGTGCTGACCCCCGCCGAGGCCGACCATCTGTTCCGCATCCTGCGCGGGCTCAAGGAGCAGGGCAAGACGATCATCCTGATTACCCACAAGCTGCGCGAAATCATGGAGGTGACCGACGAGGTCAGCGTGATGCGCCGCGGCGAGATGGTGGCGACGGTCACCACATCCGAAACCAGCCCGACGCAACTGGCCGAACTGATGGTGGGCCGCAAGGTGCTGCTGGAGGTCGACAAGACCCCGGCGCAGCCCGGCGCGGTGGTGCTGTCGGCGCGCGGCCTGACGGTGGTGGACAAACACGGCGTCGAACGCCTGCGTGGCATCGACCTCGAACTGCGCGCCGGGGAAATCCTCGGCATCGCCGGGGTGGCCGGCAACGGGCAGTCGGAACTGCTGGAAGTGCTGGCTGGCATGATGGCGGGCACCGGCACGCTGGAGATGAACGGCAAGCCGCTGGACCTGTCGCTGAAACACGACACCGCCCGCACGCGGCGCGACGACAGCATCGGCCATGTGCACGAGGACCGCCACCGCTGCGGGTTGATCCTCGATTTCATGGCCTGGGAAAACATCGCCTTTGGCTATCACCACCGGCCGGAATACCAGAAGAACGCCCTGCTGATGGACAACGCCGCGATCCTTGCCGATGCCAAGGGCAAGATCGAGCGGTTCGACGTGCGCCCGCCGAACCCGATGCTGACCGCCGAGAGCTTTTCCGGCGGCAACCAGCAAAAGATCGTGTTGGCCCGCGAGATCGAGCGCAACCCCGACCTGCTGCTGGTCGGCCAGCCGACGCGCGGCGTGGACATCGGCGCCATCGAGTTCATCCACAAGCAACTGATTGCGCTGCGCGATCAGGGCAAGGCGATCTTGCTGGTCTCGGTCGAACTCGATGAAATCCTGTCGATGTCGGACCGCATCCTGGTGATGTTCGACGGCCGCATCATGGGCGAGCGCGACCCGGAAAAGACCAATGCACGCGAGTTGGGCCTGTTGATGGCCGGTGTCACGGGGGACGCAGCATGAGTTCGAGAGCCATGCCCCGCTGGGCCGACGTGCTGCTGGTGCCGCTGTTCTCGCTGGTGATCGCCTTCGCGATTTCGGCGCTGGTGATTCTGGCCATTGGCGAGGACCCGGTCGAGGCGATGCGGCTGATGATCGTCGGCAGCCTCGGCTCTACCTATGGCTGGGGCTATACGCTGTATTACACCACCAACTTCCTGCTGACCGGCCTTGCGGTGTCGATCGCCTTTCAGGCCAAGCTGTTCAACATCGGCGGCGAGGGGCAGGCGCTGATCGGCGGGCTTGGTGTGGCGTTGGTCTGCCTGTTCATCCCGTGGCCGCACTGGTCGCTGGCCTTTGTCGCGGCGATTGTCGCCTCGGCGGCGTTCGGCGCGCTCTGGGCCTCGATTCCGGCCTGGCTGCAGGCCAAGGCGGGCAGTCACATCGTCATCACGACGATCATGTTCAACTTCATCGCTGCTTCGGTGATGAACTATCTGCTCAGCCATGTGCTGCGCCCGCCGTCGTCGATGGACCCGGCCACCGCGCGCTTTCCGGCCGATCTGCGGCTGCCGCGGCTGGCGGATGTGCTGGAACCGCTGGGGATCGAATTTTCCCGCTCGGGCCCGGCCAACGTGACGCTGTTCGTCGCACTGGCGGCCTGTGTGCTGGGCTATGTGCTGCTCTGGCGCACACGGCTGGGCTTCGAGATCCGCTCGTTCGGCCAGTCCGAGCCCGCGGCGCATTATGCCGGGATTTCCTCGTTCAAGATCATCATGGTGGCGATGATCATCTCGGGCGCGCTGTCGGGGATGATGGCGGTCAACGGGGTGATGGGCGGGCCGCAGCGGCTGGTGATGAACGCGGTCGAGGGGGCCGGGTTCATCGGCATCGCCGTGGCGCTGATGGGGCGCTCGCATCCCATCGGCATCATCGCCCCGGCGCTGCTGTTCGGCTTCCTGTTTCAGGGCGGCTCGGAACTGGCGATCGAAACCTCGATCCCGCGCGAGATGATCGTCATCATTCAGGCCTTGGTCATCATGTTCACCGGGGCCTTGGACAACATGGTGCGCAGGCCGCTGGAAACGCTGTTCCTGATGCTGCGGCGGAGGGCCTGAGATGGATCTTGCAACCCTTGTCCAGATTCTGGAATCGACACTGCGACTGGCGACTCCGCTGCTGTTCGCCTGTCTGGCGGGCCTGTTTTCCGAACGCGCGGGCATCTTTGACATCGGCCTCGAAGGCAAGCTGCTGATCGGCGCCTTCTTTTCCGCCGCCATCGCCTATTGGTCGGGCTCGGCGATCATCGGTCTGGCGGCGGGTATCGGGGCCTCGGTGACCTTTGCGCTGATCCACGGCGTCGCCTCGATCACCTTTCGCGGCAACCAGTTGATCTCTGGCGTGGCGATCAACTTTCTGGCGGCGGGCATGACGGTGGTCATCGCGCAAAGCTGGTTCCAGCAGGGCGGCCGCACGCCCGCGCTGGTCGGTGACGCGAGGTTCTCGCGGCTGGACCTGCCCTTTGCCGCGCAGGTGCGCGAGGTGCCTGTGATCGGCCCGCTCTATGGGCAGGTGATGTCGGGGCATGGCATCCTGGTCTATGTCGGCCTTCTGGCCGTGCCGCTGACGTGGTGGGTGCTGTATCGCACGCGCTTTGGCCTGCGGCTGCGCGCGGTGGGCGAGAACCCGGCGGCGGTCGATACCGCCGGTGTCAGCGTGGTGCGGCTGCGCTATGCGGCGGTGG
>Ga0209573_1005127_pt1 | contig 12114 bp, 10 predicted proteins | sample TNRBio252014_DNA_FD_185870 | JGI IMG/M metagenome (GOLD analysis project Ga0209573, IMG submission 185870) | Wastewater treatment Type I Accumulibacter community from EBPR Bioreactor in Madison, WI, USA - TNR Reactor_6/25/2014_ DNA (SPAdes)... | ecosystem: Engineered > Bioreactor > EBPR >...
CTACAACCTCAGTAGCCTCTGCAAGATCTCCTGCAACAGCCACAGCGCAATCGGCAGCAGGATGGCTGTCGCCAGACCGCGCACGGTGGCCGGCTGCCAGGGCCAGGTGGGGCGTTGGTCCACGATGTCGCGCGTGGTTTTCAGGCTGGTGATGGTCTTCTCGACCTGCTCCATGTCCACCAGCTCGCCTGAGTCGACGCGCTGGTAGAGGGTGGCGACGACGGCCTTCAACCGCTGCTCGACGGCCGCCAATTGCTCCCCTTTCTCCTCCTCCAGCAGGCGATGGACCCCCAGCAGCGGCCAGACGAACACGGCCACGGCGATCAACGTCAGAATCGCAGAGGGGACGATGAGCGTCAGCTTGGACTCGCCCGGCAGGATCGCCAGGATGGCGTACTGCAGCAAGATCAGGCCCACCGCAGCGCGCGCGGTCAGGCCAGAAAACGCGATCAGCGGCTGGGTGTCATACAGGTCCACACTGTCGACCTGCGCGTAGATGCCGCGCACAGCGCGCATCTGGTGCAGCACATGCTGGATGAACGTGCCGCCGACGAAGAAGCTCAAAACGCTAACCACAATCTCCCACGCCGGAAAGTAGGGGCGCGCCATGGAATAGGTCAGCGCCACCAGCACGATCGACGCTGCCACCCAAAACACACCACCGACGACGGCCGCGCGCGCGGGCGTGACGGTCAATTGATAGGCTAGCCGGTCATACTCGGCTTGGTCGCCCTTGAGCATAGGGCGAAACTGGGCCAGCGCGCGGCGGGCGTAGCGATCCAGATAATGGTGCAGGGCCAGCACGCCGATCACCCAGAGCAGGAAGGGGGGCGGCAGCGGATCGAAGCTGCCCAGCGGCTGGCGGCCGTCCAGCCAGCGCATCACGCTGGCTGCCAGGTAGCCGGTTAAGCCCAGCAAGGTGTAGAAGGCCCAAGGCGGGCCGGGCAGTTGCTCGACCCACGCCGCGAAGCGGTCCAGCCAGCTCGGTGGATAGGGCGTTGTCATGGCAGTTACGCCTCCAGCGTGGCCATCTGCTCGCCCACCAGCGCCATCAGCTCGCCCACGGTCTGGCGGTCGAAGGCGAAGCGGGCGCCGGCCGCGGTGAAGAGCTCCGGCAGGGTCTTGGTGTACCCCAACGCCAGAGCGCGGCGATAGTTGGCCACGGCCCCGGCCTGGTCGGCCAGCGCGTTGCGCCAGACCTGCAGCGCGCCGAGCTGGGCCAGGCCATACTCGATGTAGTAGAAGGGCGCCTGGAAGATGTGCAGCTTGCGCTGCCAGCCGGTCTCCTTCTCCCCCTGTAGGTCGCTATAGTCGACGCCGGGCAGAAAGCGGTCCCACAGCGCAGCCCAAGCGCAATCCAGATCGGCCGGCGTCACCTCTTCCGGCGCTTCGGCGTACACCCAATGCTGGAAGCGGTCGACCACAGCCATGTAGGGCAGGAAAAGCACGATCCTGCGCAGTTGATCGGCGTAGGCGCGGCGCGCCTCGGGCTCGCTGTAGAAGCCGCCCTTGTCCCGCGCCAGATAGGGCGCGCTGAGCAGTTCCATAGACATGGACGCCACCTCGCAGAACTCCATCTGCGCATGGTAGTTCCAGACCAGGGGCTGACCCAGCGACTCCATGAAATGGAAAGCGTGGCCTCCCTCGTGCAGCAAAGTCATCACATCTTCGTTGACGCCGACCGCGTTCATGAAGATGTAGGGTTTGCCGCTGACCGGGAAGCCGTTGCAGTAGCCGCCCGGCGCCTTGTGGGGCCGCGAGGCCAGGTCCAGATAGCCGGCGCGCATGGCGCTGAAGTGCCTGGCCAGCGCCGGGTCGACCTGCTCGAAGATGCGCTGGCCGCCTGCCTCCAGCTCGGCCGCGTCGCTGAACGGACGCAGCGGCTGGCCGTGCGGGTCGGCATCGACGTCCCAGGGGCGCAGGCTGTTCACGTCCAGCCGGCCAGCCAGTTGCCGGTAGAGCTGTGTGGCCAGCGGTGTGACAGCGTGTTCGATGGCGTCGTGGAAGGTGAAAGCGTCATCGGGGGTGTAGTCGAAGCGGGCCAACTGCTGCCAGCGATAGTCCCGGTAGTTGGCGAAGCCCGCGTTGGCCGCGCTCTGGCGGCGCAGCGGCAGCATCTGCATGTAGAGCTCGTCCAGCCCGTCCCGCTCGGCCAGGTAGCGCTGCATGATGCGCCGCCAGACGGCCTCGCGCGTCGTACGCTCTGGCTCTTCCAGGCGGCTCATGGCCTGGGGCAGAGTCTCCTCGCGGCCTTGCCACTCGATGGTCATCGCGCCGACCCGCTTGTCGTACTGGTTGCCCAGCAGGGTCAACTGGCTCTCCAGCGCCACGTTCTCGGCGCGGAAGATCTCAGCCTCGTTGCGGAAGCGGCGCAACAGCAACGCTGCGTCGTCGCCCGGTTGATAGCCCGGCGTGGCCAGCAGCTTCTGCTTGAGGGCTTGCTCAACCACCTGGGCCTGAGGCTTGACCTCCCCCACAAAACGCTCGAAGCGCTGCTCGGCTGCCGCGTCGGCTGTGTTTTCGGTGACCTCCCGATAGATCTGGACGTCGGCTTCCTCCAGCACAGCGGCCAGGGCGCTCCACTGGCGCAGCCAGGGATCGACAGACGCGGCGTCCAGCGGGACGGCCAGCAGGGCATCTACGTGCGGCTGCACCGTGCTCCAGTCCAGGGGGTCGATTTGGGGATATGCGTGGGGATGGGACATACTGCCTCCTTGCAGATTGATCGGGTTGCTGCCGGTTGAATTGTACTGTACGCCTTTCATGGCTGGCAAATCCACGCGGGTAACGCGGGCGATGGTTCAGAGCGGGCTCGGTCGGAGACCGGCCCGAGCGGCAAGGTGGCACTGTGGGGCTCGGTCGGAGACCGGCCCAAGCGGCAAGGTGGCGCTGTGGGGCTCGGTCGGAGACCGGCCCAAGCTCTAGATCCCTGCTCGGGCCGGTCTCCGACCGAGCCCGCTCTTTTGGCGTGCGCGGCTGTTCAGTTTATAATCCTTGCCAGGCTGCGCCCCGATTCTGCTCCGGGCAACACAACCCCGTCTTCTCTTCCCAACCGACACAGCCAGCTCAGCATCCCGGCCGGCGCGCGCCTCCGTGGCCTGCCGCCAGCCTCCGGGATGCTCTAGAAACACCCCCATGGACCCCATGCCGTCCCCATCCGCGCCCCAGCCGCCCGGCGCCAGGCTCTGGCACAGCCTGAGCAGCGAGGAGGCGCTGGAGCGACTCAACAGCGCGTTCAACCAGGGGCTCTCCAGCCAGGAGGCCCAGCGCCGTCTGGCCCAACACGGCCCCAACGAGCTAACCGAAGCGCCCCGCCCCGGCTTCTGGTCGCGGCTGCTGGACCAATTCAAGAACTTCCTGGTGATGATCCTGATCGTCGCCAGCGTGATCTCGCTCCTGCTGGGCGACTACGTGGAGGCGTTGGCCATCATCGCTATCGTCGCGCTCAACGCCATCCTGGGGGTGGTGCAGGAGTCCAAGGCCGAGGAGTCGCTGGCCGCGCTGAAGAAGATGGCCGCGCCCGAAGCGCGCGTGATCCGCGACGGCCGCCAGGTGTCGGTCCCCGCCCGTGAGTTGGTGCAGGGCGACATCGTGCTGCTGGAGACGGGCAACTACGTGCCGGCCGATGTGCGCCTATTGGAGGCGGTTAATCTCAAGATCGAAGAGGCCAGCCTGACCGGCGAGTCAGAGCCGGTGCAGAAGCGCTCCGACCTCGTGCTGGACCGCGAGATCCCTCTGGGCGACCGGCGCAACACGGCCTACATGGGCACGCTGGTCACCTACGGCCGCGGCCGCGGCGTGGTTACTGGCGTCGGCATGAACACGCAGATTGGCCTGATCGCGCAGATGATTCAGAGCTTCGAGACGGAGCCGACGCCCTTGCAGCGCAAGCTGGAGCAACTGGGCAAGACGCTGGGCATCGCCGCGCTGGCCATCTGCGGCCTGGTCTTTCTGGTGGGTGTAGGTCGCTTCCTGGTGGACCCGATCCCCGGCGTCACTCTCACCGAAGCGGTGCTGGAGATGTTCATCGTGGCGGTCAGCCTGGCCATCGCGGCCGTGCCCGAAGGACTGCCGGCTGTGGTGACCATCTGCCTGGCGCTGGGCATGCAGCGTATGGTGCGCCGCAACGCGCTGCTGCGCCGCCTGCCGGCCGTCGAGTCGCTGGGCTCGGCCACGGTGATCTGTTCCGACAAGACCGGCACCCTGACCCAGAACGCCATGACCGTCACCCGGGTCTGGACCCCCGACGCGCAGTTGGTCGTCAGCGGCGACGGCTATAGTCCTGAAGGCCAGTTCAGCGCCGGCGACCAGGTCTTCTGGCCCGGCGAGCTGCCGGCCAGCGTCAACCTGCTGTTGCAGGTGGGGCTGCTGTGCAACGACGCACACATCGAGACCAGCGGCCTGGAGGAGGGACGCCGTAGCTGGCGGGTGATGGGCGATCCCACCGAGGGCGCGCTGGTGGTGGCTGCGGCCAAGGCCGGCTTCTGGAACGACGACCAGCACGGCGGCGTTGCCGAACGAGCGGCCGAGATACCTTTCGACTCCGAGCGCAAGCGCATGACGGTGATCTGCGACGTGCGCGGAACCGCGCTGGCGCCGCATCAGATTGGGCTGAACGGGGGCGGGGAAGGTGGCTACCTGGCGCTGGTCAAGGGCGCGCCGGACCTGGTGCTGGAGCTGTGCAGCCGCATCTACGAGCACGGCCAGGCGCGGCCGATCACAGCGGCTGACCGGCAGCGCGTGCTGGAGACCAACAGCGCGCTGGGCTCCGACGCGCTGCGCGTGCTGGGGGCGGCCGTGCGGCCCTTGCCAGCGCTGCCAGACGACGACGCATTGACGGCCGCGCAGGTGGAGCGCGACCTGGTGTTCGTGGGCCTCGCCGGCATGATCGACCCGCCGCGGCTGGAGGTCAAGCCGGCCATCGCCACCGCCCGCCACGCCGGCATCAAGACGGTGATGATCACCGGCGACTACCGCAACACCGCCGTGGCCATCGCCCAGCAGATCGGCCTGCTGCGGCCGGGCGGCAAGGCGCTGACCGGCGCCGAGCTAGACGCCATGGACGACGCCAGCTTCACTCAGGTGGTAGAGGAGATCGACGTCTATGCCCGCACCTCGCCGCAGCACAAGGTGCGTATTATCGAGGCGCTGCGCCAGCGCGGCCACATCGTGGCCATGACCGGCGACGGCGTCAACGACGCGCCGGCGCTGAAGCGGGCCGACATCGGCGTGGCCATGGGCATCACCGGCACCGACGTCAGCAAGGAGACGGCGGCCATGGTGCTGACCGACGACAACTACGCGTCCATCGTGTCGGCCGTGGAGGAGGGGCGCGTCATCTACGCCAACATCCGCAAGTTCGTCTACTATCTGCTCTCCTGCAACGTGGGCGAGATCCTGGTCATCTTTCTGGCGACGCTGGCCGGCTGGCCGCTGCCCTTGACTGCGATCCAACTGTTGGTGCTGAACCTGCTTACCGATGGCGCGCCGGCGTTAGCCCTGGGCCTGGAGAAGGGCGACCCCGACATCATGGGGCGACCGCCGCGGCGGCCCGAGGAGCCAGTGATCAACCGGGAGATGACCTTCGGCATCGTCATCCAGGCCATCGCCATCACCGTCGCCGTGCTGGCGGTGTTCCGCATCGGTGTGAGTTGGTACCCTGACAACCTCCAGCGCGCCCAGACGATGGCCTTTGCCACGTTGTCCATTTCGGAGCTGCTGCGGGCCTACACCGCCCGCTCCGAGCACTACAGCGTCTTCCATATCGGCCTATGGGGCAACCGCTATATGCAGGTTGCGGTGGCGGCCTCGCTGGCCATCCTGCTGGCCATCATCTACGTGCCAGCGCTGGACCCGATCTTCAACGCCACATTCCTGGGACTGAGCGAGTGGTTGGTGATGCTGCCCTTCATCTTCCTCCCAGCCATCGTCGCCGAGCTGACCAAAATCCCCTTCCGTCGCCGGCAGGAGCGGGAGCTGGCGGCGTTGGCGGCATAAACAGTAGGTCCGGCTAGTAGCCGGACCTAGGTGCTCCAGTCCTCAACCAGCAATCCCGGCACCTGCTTGAAGTCACGCATGTTACGAGTGACGAGCACAGCATCCTGTCTCAGGGCAATCGCAGCAATGCGCAGATCGAGCGTGCTGATGCGCACGTTCTGCACGCGTAAACGCTGAAACAGATGTTGCGCTGCTGCATCGAAAGGCAAGACTCTCAAGTCGCAGAAGTACTGCGCGGTGGCCTTAAGCTGGTCATAGGCAAGCGCCACGTTCACACCTGGACGCCCGATCTGCGCCAACCTACCCCGCATCTGTTCCTCAACTGTGACCACAGTGATCGCTACGCCGTCTGAGATGTGCCTGTGAACCGCGGCGATTGTTTGCGTATGCCCATGCTGATGAAGCGTCACATGGTCGGTATCAAGAATGTAGAGACTCATGCCAGTACTGGTGTACGCTCTTCGTCGATCTGACGGCGATACTCAGCCATAGATGCCAGGAAGTCATCCCAGGTAGGGTCATCAGCAAATAGTCCGGCTCTGGCCACCCAGGGGTCGTCACTCACCTGCTCCGGCACGTCAATTTCGACCTTCACAAACTGCGTCTGGTCAATCAAGTCACGAATCAACGCACGCACTCCTTCCAGGGCTTCTTGTTCGGTGTTTCCATGAACCGCTTTGTCTGGCCACAGCAGGGGGCGGGCTACATAGCCATTTCCTGCCTGCCTAAGCAATATCACATCAAACGTCATGTGAGTCACCTCTTTGCTCTCAGTTGCTCATCGGCAGCCGCGCTGCCGGCCAGTTGAGCTGAATCCCCTTGGGCAACAGCCCATGGCGCGCTGCGCCGTGCAGCAGAATGCTGTTGATCAGCTCGGCGTAGGTCGCGCCCTCGGCGCGGGCCTCGATCACCAGGTCGCTGATGCGCGGGTTCAGGCCGGGCAGGGGGTTGATCTCCAGGATGTAGGGCTTGTCGTTGGCGTGGCGGTCCAGGCGAAAGTCGACGCGCGCCACGTCGCGGCAGCCCAGCACACGGAAGGCCGCAGCCGTATACCAGTTCAGGTCGATGCCCAGCTCCTCGTCCACCGGCGCCGGGCAGAGATAATGGAAATCGTCAGCCAACTCGGTCTTGACCCGGCCGGTGTAGATGCCCCCTTCCTCCTCCGGGTAGCGGGAGAAGTCCACCTCCAGCGGCGGCAGGAAGTGCAGGCCAGCCGTGATGCGCGGGGCATCCTCGTCGCCCGGCACGCGCCGCGCCACCGGCCCGCGCAGGTTGCCCACCACGCCCACGGTGATCTCGCGGCCATCGACATAGTGCTCGACCAGGGCAGGCTGGCGATAACGGGTGAGGATCTCGTTGATCTGCTGGCGCAGCTCGGTCTCGTCGTACACCACTGAGCGCGCGCTGACGCCCATGCCCGTGCCCTCGCTGGTAGGCTTGACGAACATGGGAAAGGTCATGTCGTCGTCCAGCGGTTCATCGACGCGCTCGAAGCTTTGAAAGGCCGGCGTGGGCAAGCCATGAAAAGCCAGCACGCGCTTGGTCATGGACTTGTCCAACGCCAGCGCCAACGACATGACGCGCGAGCCAGTGTAGGGCAGGCGCAACATCTCCAAGATCGCCGGCACCTGCGACTCGCGGCTGTCGCCCCAGTGGCTCTCGGCGATATTGAAACAGATGTCGGGCCGATAGACCGGAAGCGTCTCGACCAGCGACAGGTCAGCCTCGAAGAACTCGGCGTCGTGGCCGCCCACCCGCAGCGCTTCGACAATGGCCTCGACAGTCTCCTCGGAATCCAGATCATCCCACTGGTCAGGCGACATGCCCGGCCATGAGGGAGCGTTTTTCTTCAAGTTAGCTAATACAGCGACGCGCATGTTGTACCTCGGGGGCAGTGAACAGTGAACAGTCGACAGTCAACAGTGTCCGTCTCCCATTTACTGCTCGCTGTTTACTGGTCACTGACAACTGGCTCCGCCAACGCCGGCCCATTGCCGGGCAGCATATCCACCGTCTCGCCGACCATGAAGGGCTGCCACTTGTCCGCGCGCTCGCGCAGGCGGTGCATGGTCCCGCCGCGGGCATGGGTGCTGTCGAAGCCCTGCGGCCGGATGGCCATCTGCCGGCCCTCCAGCAGCGCATGCACACCCTCCTGGCCAGCCTCCGGCCGGCGCGGGATCTGGCGTTCCAGGTGCTTGATCTCCAGCGGGTCGTAGTCCAGCGGCTCGCTGTAGGTGGTGATGTAGCCCTCGTAGTTGCGCAGTACAACCTTGCCAGGCGCAGTGCTGATGACGTAGTTGGGCATGACCGGAATTTTGCCGCCGCCGCCGGGCGCGTCGACCACGTAGGTCGGCACGGCGTAGCCGCTGGTGTGGCCGCGCAGCCCCTCGATGATCTCGATGCCCTTGGAGACGCTGGTGCGGAAATGTCCCGCCCCTTCCACCAGGTCGCACTGGTAGAGGTAATAGGGGCGCACGCGCATCTTGACCAGCTCATGCACCAACATGCGCTGGATATGCACCGAATCGTTCACGCCGGCCAGCAGCACGCTCTGGTTGCCCAGCGGGATGCCGGCGTCGGCCATGCGCGCGCAGGCCGCGCGCAGCTCCGGCGTGATCTCCTTGGGGTGGTTGACGTGGATGTTGATCCAGAAGGGGTGATACTGCCGGATCATCTGGCAGAACTCGTCGGTGATGCGCTGCGGCAGGAAGACCGGCACGCGGCTGCCGACGCGGATGATCTCCACGTGTGGGATGGCGCGCAGGCCCCCCAGCAGGCTGTCCAGCCGGCGCGGCGGAATGGTCAGTGGATCGCCGCCGCTGAGCAGCACGTCGCGGATCTGCGGCGTGGCGCGAATGTAATCGAGCTGGGCCTGGTGTTCCTGGCTGCTGAAGTTGGCCGACGGGTCGCCGACGATGCGGCTGCGCGTGCAGTAGCGGCAATAGCTGGCGCACTCGGTGGTCACCAGCATCAGCACGCGGTCAGGATAGCGATGCACCAGCCCCGGCACAGGGGAATGGGCGTCCTCGGCCAGCGAGTCCTCCATCATCGAGGTGAAGGCCCTTAGCTCGCTGCCCAGCGGCACCACCTGCTTGCGCACCGGGCAGTGCGGATCGTAGGGGTCCATCAGGGCGGCGAAGTAGGGCGTCACGTCGACGCGGAACTTGTCGGGCGCGGACAGGCCCTCGATCTCGTCGTCGGTCAACTGGATGACCCGGCCGATCTCCTCGGGGCTGTTGAGGCGGTTGCTGAGCTGCCAGCGCCAGTCGTTCCATTTCTCGTCGGGCACGTCGCCCCACACGCGCCGGCGCGTCTCCAGCGCCTGCGCCTGCCATTGTTCCATCAACGAAGCGCTGCTGTCCATCATTGCTGTCATAGCACAGATCTCCTGCGATGAGGTGTCACACCACGCGTAGGACGATTTTCCAAATCGTCTCCTCAGCCATCAACCCCACGATCTAGGAAGATCGTGGTACGCAAGACGCGAACAGGGGTGCGCCGCCGATCATACCATAGCCATATCGCGCTGTCAATTGCCTCTGGAACCATGCGCACGGCAGGCACGATTGCACCCTACGGGCATTCTGGCTATAATCAGCGCCAACCGTCGCGCCACGTTTGCGCTGCCCAAGACTCTGGTCACTGCGGAGGATTCTATGCCCGTCAAAATCGTCACCGACACCGGCTGCGACCTGCCGGCCCCACTGATCGAGCAGTACGATATCCACCTGGTGCCGCTGGTGCTGCGCTTTGGCGAGCGAGACGTCGACGATTCGCCCGCAACGCGCGCCGAGCTGTGGCAGCGCGTCGAGGCGGGCCTGCCCTGCGAAACCTCCGGCCCGCCAGTGGGAGCTTATCAGATCGTCTTCGCGCCGCTGGTGCAGGCCGGGCACGAGATCGTCTGCATCACTCTGACTGGCGCGCACAGCATCACCTACGGCAGCGCAGCGCTGGCAGCCCAGGACTTCCCCGGCCAGATCACGGTGATCGACGGCTGCTCCATCTCGCTGGGCTATGGCTTGCAGGTGCTGGAGGCAGCCCACCTGGCAGCGGCCGGCGCCAGCCGGCAGGCCGTAGCCGACGCCGTGCGCAGCGCCCAGCAGCGGCTGACGATCCGCTTCTTTCTGGAGTCGCTGGACCAGGTCAAGCGCGGCGGCCGGCTGGATGGCTTGATGCCCATGCTCAACCGCTTGGGCGCGGCCTTGAACATCCGTGCCGTGTTAACCGTCAACTCCGATGGACGGATCAGCCTGGTGGGGCCGGCGCGCGGCCGGCGCGGCGCGCTGAAGCGTGTGGCGCAGGACATCGTGGCCACCGGGCCGGTGGAACGGCTGGCCGTGGCCCACAGCCGCGCGTTGGACGAGGCCGAGGCGCTGGCCGACGAGCTGGCCGTCGCGCTGAACTTCCCCCGCTCGCAGATCATGATGGTCGAGATCGGTTCGGTGCTGGTAGCCCACGCCGGCCAGGGCCTGCTGGGCGCCGGCTCGATCAGGGCAAGATAGGCTGGCGCTCAGGGATGCCCGCGCGCCGCGGGTAGGCGGCCGGCGTCTGTGCAGCTTTGGCCACGAGGATCAGCGAACGTTCGGCATCCAGCCCCGGCACTGCAACCGGCAGGACGTCGTGCAGGCTGCCGCCCAGCGTCTGCAAGGCCAGCCGGGACTGGGCCAGCTCCTCCTGCGGCTCGCGGCCCTTCTGGATCACGAACCAGCCGCCCCGTTTGAGCAGGGGCAGGCCGTACTCCAGCAACGTGGGCAGACGAGTCACTGCCCGCGCCAGGGCCAGATCGAAGGCCAGGCGGCCGGCGTGCTGGCCGAAGTCCTCGGCGCGGGCCTGCACCACAGTCACATCGGTCAATCCCAGTGTGTCCACCACGTGCTGCATGAAGCGGCACTTCTTGCCCGTGGCCTCCAGCAGCGTCAGCCGCAGGCCGGGCCAAACGATCTTCAGCGCCAGCCCGGGCAACCCCGCCCCTGCGCCGATGTCCACGGTCTTGGGCGAGCTGGCCAGCCAGGCCGCCAGCGGCCGGCGGTCGATGTGCGGCAGGGCCAGCAGGCAGGAGAGCGAGTCCAGGAAATGTTTGGTCTCGATCTCGGCCGGGTCGGTGATCGAGGTCAGGTTCATGCGCTGGTTCCAGTCCAGCAGCTCGCTCTGAAAGCGCTGGAACGCAGCTACCTGCGCGTCCGATAGTTCGATGCCCATGGCGTGGGCGTGGTCTTGAAGGGTCATGGGAGTGGGTAGATTGGGAAACTGGTAGATTGGTAGATTGGTCGGGTTTTGGTGTCAGGTTTCATGTGTCAAGTGTCGAGTCTCGCACGTGACACTTGACACCTGACACCTGACACTTGACACTTGACACTTGACACTTGGCACTTGACACTTGGCACCTGACACTCGACACTTGGCACTTGACACTGCCTTCAGTCCACAGTATACCACGACCTCACGAACAAACGAACTCGCGAACGTGCGCTCGCACCCGCGCCATTGTGCATTGCCACTCAAGCGATATCGCCATTTTGCCGTGTCTGATATATAATCAGCCCATCGCGCGGCGCCGCGCTCTGTCATTCCTTGGCCGCACGTTGGCGGACGATCAATCCCGGAAAGGTGATGTGCCATGCACCACACAGTTGGCGAGATCATGCGTACCCAGCTTTGGACCATCGATACCCAAGCGCCGTTGGAGGAAGCCCAGGCTCTGATGGAGGAGCACGCAGTGCGCCGCCTGCCGGTGCTGGACGAGGACGGCGAGTTGGTGGGCATTCTCAGTTGGGGCGACGTGCGCGAGGCCACATCGGTCGAGGCAGCCCAGACGGTCAATCCCTACGAGCCCGCGGCCGAGCATGACTGGCTCACCGTTTGGGAGGCGATGACCCGCGACCCGCTGGTCGTGACGCCGGAAACCAGCCTGGCCGACGCCGTCGAGCTGATGCTGACGCACAAGATCGGCGGCCTGCCGGTCGTCAAGGCGCGCGGCGGGCCGGGCCGGCGTCAATTGGTGGGCATCATCACCGATACCGACATCTTCCGCCTGGTGTTGCAGCTTTGGCGCAAGGAAGAAGATGCGGCCAACGGGGAGCAAACGCTGTAGGTCACGTTATCAACGTGACCGCCACC
>Ga0209573_1005128_pt1 | contig 12113 bp, 11 predicted proteins | sample TNRBio252014_DNA_FD_185870 | JGI IMG/M metagenome (GOLD analysis project Ga0209573, IMG submission 185870) | Wastewater treatment Type I Accumulibacter community from EBPR Bioreactor in Madison, WI, USA - TNR Reactor_6/25/2014_ DNA (SPAdes)... | ecosystem: Engineered > Bioreactor > EBPR >...
CGATAGGCTGGCCCGTGCGTGCGTAATGAATCGACGGCTCGAGCACGTCGCGCAGCCGCATCGTGCCGTAGTCGCGTAGGATGAGCATGTACGTCTCGAACGTGCCGGGAATGCAGCACGCCAGCAGGCCCGTGCCGGGAATGATGTCGAGGCCGAGCTTGTCTCGATAATGCGCGATCGTTGCGCCGGCCGGCGCCGGTCCCTGTCCGCAGATCACCTCGGCTTTGCCCCGTCGGCGGTCGAACAGCAGCGCCGGCACGTCGCCGCCCGGCCCGCACAGGTGCGGTTCAACCACTTGCAGCGTGAAAGCCGCTGCGACCCCCGCGTCGAAGGCATTGCCGCCGCGTTCCAGGATCGACATTCCGATGGCCGTCGCGATCCAGTGCGTCGTCGTGCAGACACCGAACGTGCCATCGATCTCGGGACGCGTGGTGAACGCGCCAGCGTTGATGTTGGCCATGCGTAACGGGCTCCCTATGGGGGCGGACGAATGGCCTGCAGTCTAGGCCAGGAGCCGGCCCATGACCAGCAGCCCTGCTGCTGGCATGGCTGGCGTATGCCCGGCAATTTCTGGTCAAACTTGCGGCTGAGTCTCAATCGGTCATGGCGATGGGCTGTGCTAGGCCCGGCTTCGGATCAGGGCCACGCCACAAGCCATGATCACCACCGCCCCAGCGATGGTCGAAAGCGTCGGCACGTCACCGAACACGGCATAGCCGAACAGCGTCGACCAGATGATCTGCGAATAGACCATGGGTGACACGCGCGCCGTCGGCGCCATCGTGAAGGCCTTCACCAGCAGGTAATGCCCGAATGTCACCAGCACGCCTCCGAACAGCAGCATCGCTACGTCGCGAGGTGCCATCGGCGTCCACACCCAGGGCAGCAGCAACGCCAGCAGCAGCGTGGCGAACAGCGCGTTATGGAAAAGCTGCGCCACCGGCCCGTCCGTCCGTGCGCAGAGCCGCGTCAGCACGTGATAGACCCCATTGCCCGTCGCCTGCAGCAGCGGCAGCAGCAGAATTAGCCCCGCCGACGGTGCCGCCGGCCCGAGCGCAATCGTCACGCCGAGAAACCCGCCGATGATGAGCAGCCATTGCCGACCGGTCACCGGTTCGCCGAGCACGCGCACGGCGATCAGCGAGGCAATCAGCGGCGAGGCAAAGGCGATCACGTAGATGTCGGTCAGCGGCATCCAGCGCGACGCGATCGTCATCACCACCGAGGTCAGTCCGAGACAGAAGCCACGCCCCATCTGCAACCAGGGATGTGAGGTCTTGAGCGCTACGGGGCCACCCGCGAACGGCACTACGGCCGCGACCAGCACCACTTGCGCCAGGCAACGCCCGAACGACAGCAGGAACCCGTCATATCGCAGGACCAAATGCTTCAGGATCGCGTCGAGCGCGACAAAACAGAACATCGCCGTGATCATCAGCAGCGGTCCGACGAAGGCGCGGCCGGATCCGCGATCCACCGAGGTGCTCACGCCGCTTTAGCCGCCTTGGCAACCGCTTCGCAGATGTCGCCGACGACGAGGTTGACGAGCTTCTCGTCGTCACCTTCGGCCATGACGCGGATCACTGGCTCGGTGCCGGACGGCCGGATCACGATACGGCCCGAATCGCCTAGCCGGGCCTTCGCACCTTCGATGGCCGAGCGCACCTGTGCATCCTCCAGCGGCCGCCCCTGGGAATAACGCACGTTCTTCAGGATTTGCGGCAGCGGCTCGAAGCGCTTGCATACTTCCGACACAGGCCGGCCGCTCGAGATCACGGCCGCCAGCACTTGCAATGCCGATACGAGTCCATCGCCCGTCGTCGTGAAATCGTTGAGCACGATATGCCCGGATTGCTCGCCGCCGACGTTGTAGCCGTGCTTGCGCATGTGCTCGACGACATAGCGATCGCCGACGGCGGTGCGCGCCAGCGACAGTCCGAGATCCCTGAGATAGCGCTCCAGGCCGAGGTTCGACATCACGGTCGCGACCACGCCGCCGCCGGCGAGACGGCCCCGGCGATGCCAGCTCTCCGCGATCACGGCCATGATCTGGTCGCCATCGACGATCTGCGCCTTCTCGTCGATGATCACCACCCGGTCTGCGTCGCCGTCGAGCGCGATGCCGATGTCGGCGCGCAACTCCCGCACCTTGTCGACCAGCGCCTTCGGATCGGTCGACCCGCATTTGAGGTTGATGTTGCGGCCGTTCGGCTCGACCCCGATCTTGATCACCTCGGCCCCGAGCTCCCACAGGGCTTCGGGGGCCACCTTGTAGCCGGCGCCGTTGGCGCAATCGATGACGATGCGCAGGCCGTCGAGGCGGAGGTTGCGCGGCAACGTCCGCTTGGCGAATTCGATGTAGCGTTCCTGCGCGCTTTCGACCCGCGTGGCGCGTCCGATGCGGTCTGAAGGCACCAGCAGGTCGTCGCCCGCTTTGTCGATCAGCGCCTCGATCTCGCGCTCGGTATCGTCCGAAAGCTTGTAGCCATCCGGGTCAAAGAACTTGATGCCGTTGTCTTCGTACGGATTGTGCGATGCCGAGATCATCACCCCGAGGTCGGCGCGCAGCGACCGCGTCAACATGGCGACGGCGGGCGTCGGCATCGGGCCGAGCAGGAACACGTCCATGCCGACCGACGTGAAGCCGGACATCAGCGCGGATTCGATCATGTAGCCCGACAGCCGGGTGTCCTTGCCGATGACGACCCGGTGACGGTGGCTGCCGGCCCTCGAGAACACAGCACCAGCGGCCATGCCGGCCCGCATGGCGATTTCCGCCGTCATCGGCCGTTGATTGGCCTGTCCGCGAATTCCGTCGGTTCCGAAATAGCGGCGCGACATGATCGTCCCTCGTGCTCGTGCCAGGCTGGGTCGAGAGGCAAGCTTCGTGCCGCCGTTCGTGCCCTGAAGTCACCGCACCCGACGACAGATGCGATGCCGTGTTGCGGTGCGGTATGTCCAGCACATTTTCGCCGTCGGGACGTTAACGGCTAAAGAGTCCGCGTCAAAGCCGCAACTGCCGGGGCTCGACGCCACTCCCCTGGTTTCTGGCCGCAGCGCCGGCCAACCGGGCCGCTCGCAGGGTGGACGTACCCCGCTTGCACCGCGACCCCGCCCCGGCCTAGCCTCGGCGCCTGCAGCTAACGCGCTCCTGGAGGCCGTCGCCGATGAAGCTATCCGAATATGCCGGGTACGATGCTACCGGTCTGGCGGCGCTGGTCGCCAGCCGCCAGGTGACGCCGAAGGAGCTGGCGTTGACCGCCGCCAAGGCCATCGCCGCCGTCAATCCCGATCTCAATGCCGTCGTCGAGACCTATCCAGATCGCATCGACAGACTGGACGAGAGCGCGCTGGGCACGGGACCCTTCCGCGGCGTTCCCTTTCTCATGAAGGACGTCTTCGGACACGAGGGTGGGCGCAAGATCGAGTTCGGCTCGCGACTGTGCAAGGGCATGGTGGCTGAGACCGACACGTTCCTCTGCCGCCTCTTCAAAGCCTCGGGCGTCAACATCATCGGCCGCTCCGCCGCGCCCGAATATTCTCTCACGGGCACAACAGAAGGCGCCCTCTACGGCAGCACGTCCAATCCCTGGAAAAAGGGCTACAGCGCCGGCGGCTCGACCGGCGGCGGTCAATCGGCTGTCACGTCTGGCATGGTGCCGATTGCGCACGGTTCCGACATCGCCGGCTCCATCCGCATCCCCGCCAGCTGGTGCGGCGGCGTCGGCCTGAAGCCCTCGCGCGGCCGAGTTTCCTTCGGCCCCGCCCTCGACGAGAACGGCTACGGTCTCGCCATGAATTTCGTTCAGGTGAAGACTGTCCGCGATGCCGCGCTGATGCTCGACTGCGTGGCCAGGCCGCAGCCGGGCGATCCTTTCGTCATTCCGAAACCCGCCGAGGCCTACGCCGAAATCGCCCGCAAAGCTGCGCCGCGCCTGCGCATCGGCTTCACCTTGAAGCCGCTGCTGGGAGTTCCGGTCGATCCCGAGGTCGCAGCCGCCGTGCGCCGCACTGCCACGCAACTGGCAGACATGGGGCACGCCGTCTTCGAGCAGGACCCGGAGTTTGATGGTGTCGATCTCGTGCGCCGTTTCGTCGACGCCTGGTTTTTCGGCTTCGACGTGCGTTGCGATGCCTACGCGGCCAAGACCGGCCACAAGGTCGGTCCCAAGACGCTGGAACCCGTCACCCTCAAGATCTATGAGCACGCCAAGCGCATGACGTCGACGCAGTTTGTCGCCGCGCTCGCAGGCGTCAACACGTCCCGCCGCCAGCTCGGCAAGTTCTGGGAGCGTTGCGACGTCTGGCTGTCGCCGACGCATCCTCGTGTCGCCGAGCCGTGGGGCAATTACAATCTCGGTCGCACCGACGTGTCAGTGAGTGAAATCGTCGAAAAGCTCTACACGGTGCCGTGCCAGTACACGCTGCCGCACAATCTGATGGGCACGCCGGCCATCACGCTGCCGCTCGCCATGCACTCGACAGGCTTGCCAATTGGCATTCAGCTCGCGGCGCCATCAGCCGGCGAGCACACCATCCTACAGCTTGCTAACGCGCTCGAGACGGCGATGCCATGGAAGGGGCGCACGCCGACGCATTACGCTGGCAATGCAGTCTAGGAGAGACGCGGGCCAGCCGCCGCCGCCCGTTGACGCTGCTTCGAGACAATCGGCTGCGAGGCCGCGTCTACGCCGCTCGCCGAACGGCTGCGACCGTGGCCATGGCGGGCGATGTACGCGCCATCAGCGACGGCGGCAGCGCCATGACGTCGGCGAGATCCTCGAGCAGTCGGTCCACCGTGAATTCCACGACTTCGAGCTGGATGCGGGCCTTTTCGTGCATATCGCCGATTTGCGATGCGGCCAGGACGGCGCCGCCGATCACGTGCCCGATCTTGGCGAATTGCTGGGCAGCACTCAAGGGCACGCCGGAGAGACGGACATTTCCCGATTGTGTTGAGGGCGGCGCGGTCCGCTTGTCTGCGGTCGCGGGCTTTTGCGTCCGGCCCGGATAGGCAATCACCACACCCAGAAGGGCCAGCAAGCCCGTGCTCCAGGCAGCCAATGTGTCCAGCATAAATTGTGTCCGTGTTTTCAACGCACTGACAAAGTGAGCTTATTCGCGGAATCGAACAAGGGTGATTATCGGCCAATTTGTGTCGCGAAAGCCGCAGACGCCTGTTGTTTGCGTCGAAAACGAGGGTAAATGGCAAACATTATCTAAAAAGTTAGCGAGTGCCCGACGTTTCCACGCCGGTTTGATCTGCAAGTGATTTGAACGCAGACTCTGGACCCAAAACGGCTATGCGAGCGCATATTCGATTATGGCCGCTGGCGATTGGCCAGGTCGGCTGGTGCGCGGGCGCCGACAGCCGCTGTCTGTGTCGCGTGTCGGTGCACGTCGGGCCGGCCCTGAGCCGTATCCGTGCGCTCGCCGGGGCCGGAATACCTGTAGTGCCCCGTGATCTTGTCGACGAACAGCGCATCCTCGAGCTGCGGCCCCCAGCCGCGATTGTGCAGGACCATCAACCGGCCGGACGGCGCGCGCTGATCGGAGACGATCGCGATATGCGAAGTCGATACGCGGTTCTGCGGGCGGTAGTACGTGACGATGTCGCCGGGCATGTAGTCGTCCGCCATGTCCGAAATCGGCAGCATTTCGCCGTGCTTCGCAAAGAACTTCCGTAGGACGTCGACGCGGCGGTGGTCGATGTTGGAGTCGCCCCGCCCCATCCGCGTCTGCTGCACCAGTGCCTGCAGGTCGATGCCGAGCGCCCGGTAGGCCCGGACGATCACGTCCGTGCAGACGCCATAGAGGGCTGGCACATCGCCATTCGGGAAGCCGACGCGCGCATATCGGGGATTGTAGATGACGACGTCGTCGAGTTGCGCGGCAGCGGCCTGGGCCAGCGCCCGTCCGAACGTCTGCGGCCCGACCCCGGTCGGAAACGAGGCGGCGAGCCGGCGCTGCGCCCGCGCTGAGAGGTCGGGCATCGGCTCGCAGATCGCCGCCGGTCGGGGTGCAGGTTCAACGATCACTGGTGCCGGTGCGGCCGATTTGCCAAGTATCGCGACGGTCTCTCCCGGCTTGGCAATGAGTGCCAACTTCGGAAGTGCCGGGCGCCGCACAAGAACGCGCTGCGGCCGCTCCGGACGCGGATCAGGCAGGACGACGACTGGTGGCGTGGCTGGCACCGTTGCAAAGCCTTCGCCGGTCACCGGCGGGAAGGCCACAGGCGGCGCCGTCGCAATTGACGGCGGCGGAGGCAGGATGAACGGCGTATCGAGCGCGTGCGTGATCGGCTTGATGGCATGCTGTCCCGCGAGCGTTGCCGCGACGATCAGGAACGGCGCCATGAGCAGCGCCAGCGACAGACGATCGTCCTGGCTGTAACGCTGCGCGATGGCATGAACGGCGCCGTGACGCCAAGCCCTGTTCCTCGCTGCGCCGCCAAATGGCCCGGCGCTGAGTTTGGGCAGGCCACTTCTGGCGGCGACGGCCCGGCCCGATCGGCGCGGCGTCGTAGGCGCACTCTTGCCGGACTTCGGCCGTTTGTGTTTGCGTCCGCTACCCTTCTTCACGCCCGCCCCGCCACGCCGTCATACGTCCCTCGAAGCCGGAATATTGCCCTCAAGGTTTACTGACGCCAAGCAAATAAAACATTGTCCGGGCAGAGGGTTGCTGAATCTTCCGTAGGCGAGGCACAAATGTCGATCGAGTCAGGTCGGGGTGTCAGGTTCGAGGCCGATCAGCCGTCGCACGTCAGCCGGCGTCAATCCTGCGCGCCGCATGTCCGCAAGGCTGGTGGCGGCCGTGCTCTTGGCTAGTTTGCGCCCGTCCGCCCCCGTCAGAAGCGGGTGGTGCAGATACACAGGATCCGGCAGATCGAGCAGGATCTGCAGCAGCCGGTGCACGTCGGTCGCCGGCCGCAGGTCGACCCCCCGCGTCACCAGGGTCACGCCTTGCCGAGCGTCGTCGACCACGACCGAAAGGTGGTAGCTGGTCGGCACTTCCTTGCGCTGCAGGATCACGTCACCCCATCGCGCCGGATCGATCGCGACGCGCCGCACGCTACCCGCGCCGTCGAGTTCGTCGAAGCCAAACGCCACGGCTCCGGCCTTTGCCCGCGCCACCGCGATCGCCTTGCCCATGTCGAGGCGGATGCCGAACGCCTGTCCCTCAGCCTTCCGGCGGGCAATCTGGTCCGGCGGCAGATCGCGATGCAGCCCGGGATAGAGCGGGGCGCCGTCCGGGTCCGTCGCGCCTGGCTTTGCAGCGGTCTGGATTTCCCCACGCGTGGCGAAGCAGGGATAGAGCAGGCCGAGCGCCGCCAGCCGGCCTGCCGCGGCGATATAAGTGGCCATGTGCTCCGATTGCCGGAGTACGGGCGTCTCCCAAGTCAGGCCCAGCCAGGCCAGCACGTCATGGATTTCGGCTTCGTATTCCGGCCGGCAGCGGGTTGCGTCGATATCCTCGATGCGCAACAGAAAGCGTCCGTGATGCTGCCGGGCAATCTCGTAGCCGGTGATCGCCGACAAGGCATGGCCGAGGTGCAGCCCGCCGGTGGGGCTCGGTGCGAACCGGGTCGTCACGCCGTCCGGGCCTGGAAATCGCTTCGGTGACCGATGTAGATCTGTCATGCGGAGCCGCGTCGGATGGATGGTTAGACGTTGGGCACGATGCGATCTGTGGCCGGGACGGGACATGCGATCAACACGCAAATCGAGGCCGAGTGCTCAAGATGTCGTCGCACCTCCTGCGCCGGCTCCCGTTCGCAGGTCCGCCAGGCCGGTCGTCGCAATAATCCGCACGGAGCTGGATGTCAGCAATGGTATTCGGGCGCTGCGGCGCCGCTGTCCGGTTGTCCGTCGCATGCACGATCTTGCCGGCGATCCGCCCTTGCGGCTGCGGGCACCCGGTTTCGAGGGGCTGGCCCGGATCATAGTCGGCCAGCAGGTCTCCGTGGCCAGCGCCGAGGCGATCTGGTCCCGCACCTTTGCCGCCGTTCAGCCGTTCGATGCCGCCACCCTGCTGGCGCTGCCTGACGAGGCGTTGAGATCCGCCGGATTGTCGCGGCCGAAGGTCCGGACACTGCGCGCCGTCGCCGAGGCCGTTGCCGATGGCCTCGATCTCGCCGCCCTCGCCACTGCCGAGGAGGCCACCGTCCGCGATGCGTTGTGCGGGATCGGCGGCATCGGACCCTGGACGGCCGATGTCTTCGCCTTGTTCTGCATGGGGCGTGCCGACGCCTTCGCGCCCGGCGATCTGGCGCTGCAGGTCGCGGCGCAAATGGCGTTCGAACTCGCCGAGCGGCCGGACCCGCGCCAGCTCGAGGCCCTGGCCGAGCGCTGGCGGCCCTGGCGGGGCGTTGCGGCGCGCATGCTTTGGGCCTACTACAAGGCCGCCAAGCAGGCGTCGTCCGGCCAGCCGGTGTGATGGTCCCGCTGGCGCGTCATGCCCAGGTTATTCCCATTTGCCTTGGTGAGGCTTGGCGCCAACCCTCAGCACGCTATAATGCCGCATGGACAAGAAAGATCAGACCAACGCCGAGGATCTCTCCTTTCGTCAGGATGAGCTTCCAGCCGACCGCTCCCTCGTCATCGTCGATGACGACAAGGCGTTCCTGCAACGCTTCGGGCGGGCCATGGAGCAGCGCGGCTTCGAGGTGCGCATGGGCTCCTCGATCGCCGAAGGCTTGCAACTGATCCGCCAGCAGGCACCGGCCTTTGCTGTCGTCGATATGCGGCTTGAGGATGGCAATGGCCTGGACGTGATCGCAGAGCTGTCGAAGCTGCGACCGGAATCCCGGATGATCGTTCTCACCGGCTACGGCAACTTCGCAACGGCGGTCACGGCCGTGAAGCTCGGCGCCGTCGACTACCTCGCCAAGCCTGCCGATGCGGACGAGGTGACGGACGCGCTGCTGGCGCCGCCGGATGAACGGGCCCCGCCGCCGGAGAACCCCATGTCGGCCGATCGGGTCCGCTGGGAGCACATCCAGAGGGTTTACGAGCTCTGCAACCGCAACGTCTCCGAGACGGCGCGGCGTCTCAACATGCATCGTCGCACGTTGCAGCGTATCCTCGCCAAGCGCGCCCCGAAATGACGTTCGCTGTAATCAGGCCGTCGCACGTGCGCGCGGCGCCACGTCCACATCCTGCCGCAAGCGCGTCGGCGCACCGCGTCTGTTGTCTTGTTGCGACGCACGCATCTCGCCCGCAGGACTAGCGCACCTTTTCAGGTTTCGGCGCGGCCGCTAGCATCTATGACGGCGACCGGCCGGCCCGGCGCCGCACCGTCAACTCGAAAAGGGTCATGCCTGCGTGATAATGAGCATCCCGAATGTCATCACGCTGGGTCGTGTCATCCTGGTGCCAGTCATTTTTTGGTTGCTGATCAGTGGCAACACGCGCGCCGCGTTCATCGCGTTCGTCTGTGCCGGCATCAGTGATGCCGTCGATGGATTTCTCGCCAAGCGCTACAACCTGCAGACCGAGCTCGGCTCCTATCTCGACCCGATGGCCGACAAGCTGCTCATCGCCAGCGTCTATATTGCGCTCGGTGTGGCCGCCAAGCTGCCTTCGTGGCTCGTCATCGCGGTAGTGTCGCGCGACATCCTGATTGTGGCTGCCGTGCTTCTGGCCTGGGTGATCGGGACGCCGCTGCAGATCAAGCCATTGATTGTCAGCAAGGCCAATACCGTGGCCCAGATCGTGCTGGCGTCGTTCGTGCTGGCCGACGAGGGCTTCGGCCTCGGACTTACTCGCTCGCGACACGTGCTGGTGTGGATCACGGGGACGCTCACCTTGCTCTCACTGGCTTTCTATCTCCGGGAGTGGGTAGCACATATGGCAGGCGAGGTGCCGGACGGGGGGCGTGGCTGAGGACCCTGGCCGACGCGTCGGAGGAGGGGGCATGCATCCCGAGAGACAGCTGCTGTTCTGGGCCGGCGCGGCCGTGGCCATGTTGATGCTCATCGCCCTTCTGCGGGAGGTGATGCTGCCGTTCGTTGTCGGCGCCGTCATTGCCTACTTTCTCAATCCGTTGGCCGACCGGCTGGAGGCCATGCGCATCGGCCGCACCGCCGCCGCGCTGCTGATCGTCGCGGCAGGCGCCATTGTCGTTGTCGCGCTTCTGATCTTCGTCGTTCCGCTGGTCGTCAATCAGCTCCGATTGCTCGCCGAGACCCTGCCGTCTGATCTGGCCCGCTTCCGCGACGCCATCGAAACCTGGGCCGCGGCGCGGCTCGGCAATCATTTTCCGCAGTTCCAGGCCGGCATCGAGAAGGCGATGGCCGATCTGTCGCAAAGCTGGTCGGGCTCTCTGGCATCGCTCGCCCGGACGCTGTGGAGCCACGGCCTGGCGCTGGTCAATCTGCTCTCGCTGCTGCTGATTACGCCAGTGGTCGTGTTCTATTTGCTGGTCGACTGGCATCCGATGCTCAATCGCATCGACAGCTGGCTGCCGCGAGATCACGCGGCGACGATACGGCTCCTGGCCAACCGCATAAACGCCGCCGTGTCGGCCTTCATTCGCGGCCAAGGCACGATCTGCCTGATACTCAGCGTGTTCTATGCGGCGGCGCTCACGGCGGCGGGTTTACGCTATGGGCTCGCCATCGGCCTGGCGACGGGCATCCTGACCTTCATCCCCTTCGTCGGCTGGGCGATGGGGTTGATTCTGGCCGGCACTATGGCGGTGCTGCAAAGCTGGCCCGATGCGTCGCTGTTGTTCTGGGTCTGCGCCATCTTCGCTGTCGGAATGGCGGTTGACACTGCATTCCTGTCGCCGCGCATCGTCGGCGGGCAGATCGGCCTGCATCCGGTTTGGCTGATGTTCTCGCTGTTCGCGTTCAGCTATCTCTTCGGCTTCGTCGGTACGCTCGTTGCCGTTCCCGTGTCCGCCGCCATCGGCGTCATCGTTCGCTATTGCGTCGAGGTCTATCTCGGCAGCGGCGTTTATCTCGGGCAGGAGCGCGCACCCTCGTTGCCCGAGGTTCCGCCAGGGCCTGAGCGTGGAGGCGCCGCATGACGTCCGCTGCCGCACCCCGTCAGCTTGTTCTCGATCTGCCGCATCGTGCCGCTCTCGGTGCCGAGGACTTCCTCGTCAGCCCGTCGAACGCCAAGGCCGTCGGCATGATCGACAACTGGCACGACTGGCCTCGGGCGAGCGCGATTGTCGTCGGCCCCGAACAGTCCGGCAAATCCCACTTGGCCCAGGTCTGGCGATTGAAGTCGGGGGCCGAGGTCGTCGCCGCCGCAAATCTCGACGAGGCGATTGCTCGCAAGTTTGCCGGCCCACTGGTCGTCGAGGACGTCGATCGTGGGATAGGCTGCGAGCGCACGCTGTTTCATCTATTTAACCTGGCCCGCGAGACCGGCCGCGCGGTTCTCCTCACGTCGAGCCGGCCGCCCGGCGAACTTACGGTCACGCTGCCCGATCTGCGCTCCCGGCTGCGAGCCCTTCCGGTCATCGAGATCGGTGCGCCGGACGATGAGTTGTTGCGCGCCGTTCTGGTCAAGCTGTTTGCCGATCGGCAGTTGGCTGTCGAGCCGCATGTCGTCGCGCATCTCGCCTTGCACATGGAGCAGTCGATGGCGGCGGCCAGTCGCGTCGTGGCCGAGATCGACCGGCGCTCCCTTGCGGTTCAGCGGCGGGTGACCCGCGCTCTCGCCGCAACCGTGCTTGCGGACTTCCAATCAGAGGCAGAGTGACGATGCGATCGGCCACCTGGCGCGGCTGCGAAGGTTGGCCTGATTGGTTTACGCTCCATGATCGGCCGCTCGCCGGACGCTGGATGCGCCACACTACGCCATCTCTTCGATCCGAAGTCGAGGGTCGCTCGTCAGGACATCGCGCGTCGCTGCGGCGACGGCATCGTCTGTCGTCATGTGGTTGCGACCGAAGAGCCTATCGGTAAGGCTGCGCCGGAGGTCTATCGAGACGTGCGCTTCGCGCGGTCCGGGCTCGCCTTCGTCGATCGAGCAGGTGCACAGGTAGACCCGGTCGTCGCACGAGATGTCGAATGCCCAGCCATGATCCTCGACCCAAGGCGTCCCAGTCGCGATGCCTCGGGATTTGAGCGCTTCTGCGAGCCAGACAGCCAGGGCATG
>Ga0209573_1005129_pt1 | contig 12113 bp, 16 predicted proteins | sample TNRBio252014_DNA_FD_185870 | JGI IMG/M metagenome (GOLD analysis project Ga0209573, IMG submission 185870) | Wastewater treatment Type I Accumulibacter community from EBPR Bioreactor in Madison, WI, USA - TNR Reactor_6/25/2014_ DNA (SPAdes)... | ecosystem: Engineered > Bioreactor > EBPR >...
GGGAGTACGGTCATGGTGAAGACCCCACGGACACGCCACTCAAAACCGAACCGTCCAGCGGTAACGATTGATCTGGAGGCCAATCCGGAGGCCCTGCAAAAAGACTCCGCACCCGGGAGCGGCCAAATTGAGGCTGATCCGGCAGAGGCAGGTCTCCACTCAAAACCGGATGCATTGACTGAAGACAGCCCGATCGAGCAACCGGTTGAAGATCGCATCGAGGTCGAAGCGGCCAGTACCGGCACAAGCGCCGGCAAGGATTATGCCTATGAGGAGCCTTCTGAGCCTAAAGTAGCGCCGGTACAGTCCGAAGGCCCGCCACCGAGCGGCAACACGCTGTCCATGTTGACTGCTGGCCTGCTGGGCGGCGCAGTGGCGCTGTTGGGCGCAGGTTTGTTGCAGTTTGCCGGCGTACTCGGCGCGCCAGGCGGCGGCGCAGGCGATAATGATGCGCTGAATACCGAGATCGCGCAGCTCAAATCCGAGGTCGCGGCGCTAAGGCAAGTGGATCCGAACGCGGCTGTGGCAGGCGTAACGGCGACGATCGATCAGCTCAAGGCCGATATCGCGGCGCTCCAGTCGACGGTTCAATCCGGCGCTGGCGGCGATGCGGCGGCAGTTGCCGGGCTCCAGGAAAAACTGGCGCAGGTCGAAGCTGCGGTCACAAGCCTCACAGAACAGGGCGCCGGCGCGGCCGCTGCCGATGTCGCGGCGCTGGGCGTCAAGCTTACTGCGGTTGAACAGGCGGTCGCGGCGCTGACAGGCAAGGTCGACGCGCAGGCGTCACAACCCAAGATCGCGCTCGCGATCGCCGCTGCCGCGCTGAAGTCTGCAGTGGAGCGAGGCGCCCCGTTTACCGCTGAACTGGAGACATTTGCCGCAATAGCGCCCGGTGCGCCGCAGCTTGAGCCGCTGCGTAAACATTCGGCGACCGGCGTCATGACGCGCGCCGACATCGCCAAGGCGTTTCCTGAGGTGGCCAACGCGATGGTCGCAGCTACTGAACCCGCAGTGCAGGATGCCGGTTTCTTTCAAAGATTGCTGTCCAGCGCCGAATCCGTGGTCAAGGTGCGCCCCATCGGCGAAGTCTCAGGCGAAGAGCCGGGCGCGCGGGTAGCCCGCATGGAGGTGGCCATCAATTCGGGCGATTACGCCAAGGCGCTGGCGGAGTATGACGCCTTGCCTGAAGCCGCCAAAGCCGCAAGCACATCGCTTGTCGAAAGCATCAAGGCCCGCTCAGAGGTCGAGGCGCTTGTCGACCAGATGATTGCCGGCGCAATGAAGGCGGCCTAGAAACAGGCTATGATCAGGCTCCTCACCTTCCTCGCAGTTGTTTTCCTGCTCGGCCTCGGCTTCGCCTGGCTGGCCGACCGGCCCGGCGACATGGTCATTACTTTCGATGGCTACCAGTATCAGGTTAGCCTGATGGCTGCGGCGGCTTTGCTGGCGGCTGTTGTTGCCGCTGTCATGATCGCCTGGTGGCTGATCAAGGCTTTATGGACCAGTCCCTATACGATCACCCGGTATTTCCGTGTGCGCCAGCGCGATCGGGGCTATCAGGCGCTGTCAACCGGCATGATCGCTGCAGGCGCTGGCGACGCCGTCAAGGCGCGGCAAAAGAACAAGGAGGCAGCAAAGCTGATCCGTTCGGATCAGGAGCCGCTTATTCATTTGCTGGACGCGCAATCATTGCTTCTGGAAGGAGACCATGCCGGAGCACGCGACAAGTTCGAGCAAATGATTGACGATCCCGAGATGCGGTTGCTCGGTTTGCGCGGGCTTTATCTTGAAGCGGAGCGTCTGGGCGACCGCAGTGCGGCGCGCCATTATGCCTCGCGCGCTGCGGAAGTTGCCCCGCAACTGGGCTGGGCTTCGGATGCAACGCTCGAAGAACGCATCGAACACGGCGACTGGGACGGCGCTCTGAAACTGCTCGACGCGCAGAAAGCGGCGCGAGGTTATGATCGCGCAGCGATCAATCGCAAGCGCGGCATTCTGCTGACCGCAAAGGCGATCGCGACGTTCGACACTGATATTACCGGCTCGCGCGCGGCGGCGCTGGAGGCCAATCGTCTGCTGCCAAATTTTGCGCCCACAGCGGTGATTGCGGCTCGCGCGCTATTCCGTTCCAACGAGGTGCGCAAAGGCTCCAAGGTGCTCGAAGCGGCCTGGACGGAAGAACCGCATCAGGAAATCGCTGATCTCTACACGCATGCGAGGCCGGGCGACGCAACGCTGGACCGTTTGGCGCGCGCGCAGCGGCTGCAAAACCTGAAGCGCAACAATGTCGAATCGTCGCTCGCGGTGGCGCGGGCCGCACTCGATTCGCAGAATTTCAAGCTGGCCCGTGATGAAGCCGAAGCGGCGATCCGTATGCAGCCGCGTCAGGCCGGATATCTGTTGATGGCGGATATCGAAGAGGCCGAGAGTGGCGATGTCGGCAAGGTGCGCCAGTGGTTGTCCAAGGCCGTACGGGCGCAGCGCGATCCCGCCTGGGTAGCCGATGGCGTTGTCTCGCAAAACTGGGGCCCCGTGTCGCCGGTTACCGGAAGGATAGACGCATTTGAATGGAAAGTGCCGGTCGAGATGGCGACGCCGCTCATCGATCAGGAGGAGGCGCTGGTCTTGCCGGCGCCTGCCATAGACGACGATCCGGCTGAATTTGCTGAAACCGAGCTGATTGAGGAGGTTCCGCCGAAGGCCGGGTTCGCAACCTCAGAACCGGAGGCGGACGATACGAATCGAGAGGGCGCGAGCGAAGCTCCGGATAAAACGGAGGAAGCTGCGCTGCGGATGCCCGACGATCCAGGCGTGGATCCGGACGCTAAAAAGCCGGCTAGCCGCTTCAAGCTGTTCTGATTTGGCGTCAACGCGCTTCAAATTTGTGCGATTGCGCTCAAAGCGCTTGACGTTACGCGTTTGCAATCCAATTTGCCTGTGAAGTCATGAGCCGCTCCCGGAACAAAGATATGTTTGAACGTGTGATCTCGTTTCTGCGCGAGTTGCCCAGTGCGGGCAATTCAGCCGCAGGCGCCGCCGATGACCCACGCATCGCAGCAGCAGCGCTTATGTACCACGTCATGGACGCAGACGGGCTGCGCCAGGACGCAGAGTGGGAACGCATCAAGGAATTGCTGACGGAACTCTATGGCCTCACTAGCGAACAACTCGAGACGCTGATCACTGCCGGCCAGCAGGCCGAAAGCGAAGCCGTCGATCTTTATGCATTCACCAGCGTGATTACGCGTCATCTTGAAGAAGCAGACCGGGTGCGCTTCATTCGGGTGCTCTGGGATGTCGTTTATGCCGATGGCGAGATCCATGAGCTGGAGGACAACATGCTTTGGCGAGTCGCTGAATTGATCGGCGTCGACCGGCGTGATCGTATCGCTATGCGTCAGGAAGCTGCCCGCCGCGCCCCTCAAGCGCACGGTGCTTCCTCCGACGAGTAGCCAAATGGGTCCACGACCAAAAGTCCTGATCGTCTTGCATCAGGAACATTCAACGCCCGGCAGGGTCGGGCAATTGCTTCAGGCCAGCGGCTTTGACCTCGATATGCGGCGCCCGCCGCTTGGCGACGCTCTCCCAGAGACACTTGAAGAACATGCGGGCGTGGTGGTGTTTGGTGGCCCCATGAGCGCCAATGACAATGAAGAGTTCGTCAGCCGCGAGACGGACTGGCTGGCGGTCCCGCTCAAGGAAAACAAACCATTGTTGGGCATCTGCCTCGGCGCCCAGATGCTGTCCAACCATCTGGGCGGCAGGGTCGATCCTCATCAGGACGGATTGGTGGAAATTGGCTGGTATCCGGTTCGCCCTACCGAGGCTGGCCGGGCAGTCATGAACTGGCCGAAAATGGTCTACCAGTTTCACCGCGAGGGCTTTTCGCTGCCAAAAAGCGCGACGCTGCTCGCCACTGCCGACACCTACAAGAACCAGGCGTTTTCGTATGGGCAAAACGCCTGGGGCATTCAATTTCACGCCGAATTGACGCGGGTGATGATGCAGCGCTGGGTAGTGCGCGGGGCGCAGCGGTTTGAATTGCCTGGCGCCCAGCCGGGGCGGGACCACCTTGGCGGCCGGCTGATCTGGGACCGGCAACTCAAGGATTGGCTGATTGATTTCCTTGATCTGGTATTTGGCGACAAGTCGAGCCGGCGAAATGCGCCTACTCACGGCCGGACAGGCGACGCACCTGCCTGAGCGCAGGAAATAGCCAGGCCCAGAGGCCAGCAACGCCGACCGCGCCGACGCCGCCCAACACGACAGCTGGAACCGTGCCGATGGCGGCCGCCATCATGCCGGCGCGGAACTCGCCAAGCTCATTGGATGCGCCGACAAACACCATGTTGACCGCATTTACCCGTCCGCGCACCTCATCTGGCGTCCACAGCTGGATAAGGGTTTCGCGAACATAGACGCTGACCATGTCGGTAGCGCCCAGCATAGCAAGCGCGACGATTGACAGCCATGGAACGGTCGAAACGCCGAAGATGACGGTGAACAGCCCAAATAGCGCAACGAAAAATAGCATGATTGCGCCGGCATGGTTACGGATTGGATGGCCGGTCAGCCAGATCGCCACAGCAATTGCGCCAACTCCAGGGGCCGCTCGCAGCAGGCCAAGGCCCCATGGACCAAGTTCAAGAATGTCACGTGCATAGACCGGCAACAGAGCCACCGCGCCGGACAGAAGGACGGCGAACAGATCAAGCGAGATGGCGCCGAGAACGACCTTCTCGCCCCAAATGTAGCGAAAGCCGGCAAACAGTGTTTCAAGCGTTGGTTTGTCGGTTTCATTGCGCTGGTCGGGCCTGGGAATGGAAAAGACCAAAAGTCCCGACGCCAGCATTAACAATGCGGCTGCGCCATATGCCATTTCCGCTCCGATCCCATAGAGCAGGCCACCGGCGACGGGGCCAACAATAGTGGCGGTTTGCCAGGCCGATGAATTCCAGGCCACAGCGTTGGCGAAGTCCTCCTTGGGCACAAGATTGGCGACCAAGGAGGCTGAGGCGGGGCCAAAGAAGGCGCGAGCGATTCCGAATACGGCAAGCACGCCGAAAATAGGCAACGGACTTGAGAGCCCGCGCAGGGTTAGCAAAAGGATCGCGGCGGCGCAAGCCGCTTCCAGAAAGGCCGACAGACCCATGATGAGGCGGCGGCCATAGCGGTCGGCGACAACGCCGGTAACCAGCACGAGAAGCAGTGAGGGCAGAAACTGGACGATGCCGACAAGACCAAGGTCGAACGGGTTTCGTGTCAAATCATAGATTTGCCAACCCACCGCCACCGAAACGACCTGAGTCGAGAAGGTTGCGAGAAACCGCGCCAGCCAGAAGCGCACAAAGGGCGAGTGACGGAAGGCGGCGTATCGTTCGGAGGATTGTTCGTCGGGGGTCATAGCGCGTCGCAGTTGAATCCTGACCCGTTAACCCGCTGCTGAAGAAATAACCATCGGCGAAATCCGATGGCCCAATAGTCAAACAGCCAGGAGCGGCCCACGCTTGACCCGGCCCGAAGGGTTTCCCGCTGTCGGGTAGCCGGTTCGTCAGGCAGACCTGGCCTTACTGCCGGTGCGATCTGCGCAGCCTTCATGCCGGATCATCTCGCCGGCAGCGAAACAGAACTGTTTCCATCTAACGGAGAACTCTAGAAGCCGGCGCAGTCCTGCGCGACCACCGACTGTCGGCTATAGGTGATGCGGCCGCTGACGATCTGGAAGCGCTCTCGCGTCATCAGGTCGTTGGAGGTGAATTTGTAGCAGACCAAAGCGGTCGCTGCGCCAGCCGATGCGGTCTCTAGCTTGAATTGTATGTTGCCGTCCTTGATCGTCTCGCGCCAGCCGTCCAACGACGCGAGGAACTGGCGCTTGTTTTGCGTGACGCCTGTGTCGTCGAGTTGAATTTTCGCGTTGGTCGCCAACATTCCCGACAGGCCGATCTCATCGGCCCGCGCCAGCAATGTGTACCAACGCGAGACCAAATCGACTTCCAGCGTTGCGCGTTCTGCGCCCATCAGGACAAGCGCAAGCAGCCCGATGACGCCAGCCTTGACGTATCCCGTTTTTGCAGATGCCAGCCCGTTCACTGAAACCTCAATCCATTTCCGGGCGCTCAAAATCGCCGGTCGCGCGATTCATAACCCACAACTCACCGGTTGAAATGTCGAACCATGCGCCACTAAGCGTCAATTTTCCTTTGCCTTCCAGGATGCTGACACAAGGAAATGTCCGCAGGTTCGCCAACGAGTAGCGGATCGAAATCCGCTCCAGGGCGGTCTGCCGCTCTCCCTTTGTCATCATCGCGTTCCCGGACACGCTTTCGGCGGCCGGAGCCACAAGGCTCATCCACTTGCCAATAAAGTCGCCCGGCGACAGTGGAGCACCCGGATCAAGTGCGGCGCGGATTCCGCCGCAGCGGCCATGTCCCATCACGACGATATTCTTCACCTTCAGACTTTGAACTGCGAATTCCAGCGCGGCCGAGGTCGCATGGAACTCGCCGTCGGGCGTATATGGCGGTACGAGATTGGCGACATTGCGGACGACAAACAATTCTCCCGGACCCGAGTTAAAAATAACTTCCGGAGCGGAACGTGAGTCGCAGCAGGCGATAACCATGGTTTCCGGCGCCTGACCCTCTCGGGCTAATGAGCGGAAATTGTTCTCTTCGGCCTTGTATCGACCGGTGATGAAGGCGTGGTAGCCTTTGAGCAAATGGTCCGGGAGGTGCGTCATGGCCTGCCTTGATATGTACATAAGACCGGCAGGCGAGGATCCGCCAGACGGGCCGCATTGCTCTAATGCCTTTTATGCCCGGCGAGCAATCTCCGGGTCGAAAATGTCCGCCGCGCGCCGCATCATTGCGCAAGATAGATGATCAGATAAGCGATTGCTGCGGCCAGCGCCAGAAAGGCAATGGCGCGCCCGATGCGCGTACCCCAGACCTCAATCTTGTCAGACGGGTCAGCGTCGGCGCCTGAAAGGTGCTTCTCGACACGGCTCGCCGTACGTGACAACAGGCCGCCATCGCTTTGCTGCTCATTCTCAAGTCTTTTGAGAATGCGCCGCGCCTCGGCGTCGCGTTCTGATTCCGGTCCGGCCATCACCGATGGTTCCCCTGCGCGCGCCCTCTTCCAAGGCCGCAATTCTGTGCTAAGCCTCGCGGCCAGAACCAATCTTGGGGAGACTTTGAGATGTCGGCAACCACTATTGCGGCTGGCATGCGCCCATGGCGCATTTTTGCTGTGCTTGTTCTGTTTCTGCCGCTGCTGTCGGCCTGCGGCTACAATACCATTCCCACCGCCGAAGAGAACGCCAAGGCTGCCTGGAGCGAGGTGCTGAATCAGTATCAGCGCCGCGCCGATCTGATCCCCAACCTGGTTGAAACGGTCAAAGGATATGCGGCGCAGGAAAAGGATGTCCTTGAGAGCGTTGTCGAGGCGCGCGCCAAGGCGACTCAAATGACTCTTCCGCCGGAGGCGCTCAACGATCCCGAGAAGTTCAAGGCGTTTCAGGAAAGCCAGTCAGGTCTGACCAGCGCGCTGTCGCGCCTGCTGGCCGTCGTTGAGAATTATCCAGATCTCAAATCGAACCAGAACTTCCTTGCCTTGCAGGCGCAGCTCGAAGGCACAGAAAACCGCATTGCGGTGGCTCGGCGCGACTATATTGGCGCCGTGCGCGACTATAATCTTAGCCTGCGCACCTTCCCGTCGCTGCTGTGGAATTTCTGGTTTGGCATGGAGCCCTTCCAGAATTTCACCGTCGCCGAAGACAAGATGGAAGTTCCGAAGGTCGACTTTGGCGCTCAGCCTGCCCCGGCAACCCCGGCACCGGCAACCCCGGCCCCTCAGGGTGGCTGAGCCGGCCTGATCTCGTAAATGGCCAACAGCCTTTCAACAAACTGCCGCGACGGGCGCATGTGGGGCCTGTTCGCGCGGCTTTGGCTGGTCGTGGCACTGCTTCTGGCGGCGGCAATCGCCGCTCCGGCGCAGACGGCGCTACCCGCCCTTACGGGCCGGGTGGTGGACGATGCAAACCTGATCGATCCGGCCGCCGAAGCAGCGCTGGTGCAAAGGCTCAAGGATTTCGAGGCTAAGTCATCCGACCAGATCGTCGTGGCCACGATTGACAGTCTGAACGGCGAGGCGATCGAACCTTACGCAAACAGGCTCTTTCGCGCATGGGGTCTCGGCCAGGCAGGCGAAAACAACGGCATCATGTTGCTGGTCGCCAAGAACGACCGCAAGATGCGTATTGAGGTGGGCTATGGGCTCGAAGGCACGCTGACCGACCTGCATTCCAGTCTGATCATCAACAATGTGCTTGTTCCCGCGTTTCGGTCGGGAGATTTCTCTGGCGGCATTACTCGCGCGGTCGACGACATCATCACGGTGCTGGAGGGCAACCCCGAGGAACTGGAGAAGCGTTACCAGCGCAACGAAGACAAGATCGGGGTCTCCGGCATGGACCCGATCGTCGTTTTGTTCATTGTAATCTGGGCGACGCTTTTTTTTGGCGGATTTGCGCTGGCTTTCCTGACGCCGATCTTCGGCAAGAAGCTTGGACCGGGCCGCTACCGGTGGCTGGGCATGGACATTCAGTTCGGCTCGGGCAGTGGATCGAGCCAACGCGGCGGCTATTCCGGCGGAGGCTATTCCGGTGGCTCGTCCTGGTCCGGCGGAAGCGGCGGGGGCGGTTTTTCCGGCGGTGGTGGGTCTTCGGGCGGCGGCGGAGCTTCGGGGAGCTGGTGATGCGCACAAAAGACCCGGCAGTGTTATCCAGCGCTTCGCACAAACGCATCGCAGACGCGATCCGCACGGCCGAAAAGTCGACCTGCGGTGAGATTTATTGCGTGCTTGCGCGTGAAAGCGACAACTATTTTTACCCTGCGGCTTTCGTAGTAACTCTGGCCATCCTGATCATCAGCTTCGGTATGTCCATTGTGATGGAGACGTGGTGGCTGTCAGTACGCATGCCGGTGTTTGTCTACGCGCAGACATTGGCGATTGCCTGCGCGCTGCTTATTGTCGCGCTATTTCCAAACATACGCATTAACCTGGTCCCACGCCGGCTGCGCTACAAGCGCGCGCATCAGGCGGCCATCAAGCAGTTCCTTGGGCGCAATGTGCACCTGACCGCCGAGCGAACAGGCGTGCTGATTTTTGTATCGCTGGCGGAGCGTTACGCCGAAATTGTCGCCGACGCCGGAATTGACGCCAAGGTCGATCAGGCAGCCTGGAACGAGATTGTTCGTGAACTGGTCGAAGACGCCCGCAAAGACAGGTTGACCGACGGCTTTGTAACAGCGATCGAAAAGGCTGGCGTCATCCTGTCGCAACATTTTCCGCCACGCCACCTCAACCCCAACGAGCTGGACGACCATCTGGTCGAAATCTAGGTCGACGGTCCCGGATCTCATCCTGCCGAATTAACCATAATACTGCGTCATTGTTGATGTTGGGCGATCAGGTCTTGAGCGTCTTGCACACGGCGCCGTTCGGACGGTATGGTTAACAAATCATGAAGACGCTCGACATTGATATCCGCAGGGCGGAACCACAAGACGCGACAGCGATCGCAGGCGTCCATCATGCTGCCTGGCGCGGCGCCTATGCCGGAATTATCCCGCACCGCGCATTGAACAACATGCTGTCGCGGCGCGGTGCGCAATGGTGGGACAACGCAATCCGCAAGGCAGCGTCGATCCTTGTCGTGGAAGTAGGCGGGGAACTGGCCGGTTACGCCACGATGGGCCGCAACCGGGCTCGCGAACTGCGCCAGCAGGGCGAAATCTACGAACTCTACCTGATGCCGGAATATCAGGGCGTCGGCCTTGGCACACGCCTGTTTGCCTCGGCCCGGGCTCGGCTGCGCGCTTCCGGTTTGAGGGGGCTCGTTGTCTGGGCGCTGGAAGACAATGACAACGCCTGCAATTTCTACACCGGCAATGGCGGAGTCGACATCGCGGAAGGCGTTGAGGTTTTCGACAACAAGGCGCTGCGCAAGATCGCCTTTGTATGGGAATAGATGCCCGGTCTGCGGTCTTCACCTTAAACGTTGGTCACATTGCGCTGCGCACTGAGTGCAGTTATCGGTTGGCGATCAACGGGAACTTTCGGCAATGCGAATTGAAGCGATAGCGATTGGCAACAATCCACCGGACGACGTCAACGTCATTATTGAAGTGCCGATTGGCGGCGAGCCGATCAAATATGAGATGAACAAGGAGGCCGGCACGCTGTTTGTCGACCGCTTCCTGCACACTTCGATGCGCTATCCCGGAAATTACGGCTTTGTGCCGCACACATTGTCGGGCGATGGCGACCCGATAGACGTTCTTGTGTGTAATACGCGTGAACTGGTTCCCGGCTGCGTCATCAATGTGCGGCCAATCGGCGTGCTGATCATGGAAGACAATGCTGGCGAAGATGAAAAGATCATCGCCGTCCCGTCACCATCGCTGACCAAGCGCTATGCCAACGTCCAGAACTACACCGACCTGCCGCAGATCACCATCGATCAGGTCGCCCACTTCTTCGAACACTATAAGGACCTCGAGGCCGGGAAATGGGTAAAGATCGGCGGCTGGCATGACGCCGCCTACGCGCGGAAAATGATCGTCGACGCCATCGAGCGTGCCGCGAACGCGAAGTAGACCGTTTCAGTTCTCATGACGCGAATAGGTTGGCATTGGTTCGCCGACCAATGTTCGCTCATCGGCGCCGCAGGCAAAGTAGGAAGCCTGTTCATCGGCAATCCTGCGGGCCGTTTCGTTCGCCTGCGGATTGCCGGTCGCAACAACCAGCCCGACGGTGCAGCCTTGCCCGTCCGCCGGCTGGCCCACCCGTTCGATGACTAGCACCTCGATATCTTTTTCATCGTCTTCAGGGCTGGCAACACTCCAGCGCTGGATAGAAGCAAGGGGTACGATAACATCTCCGTCTTTGCGCACCCGCCACTCGACTTTTTCAGAGACAGAGTTGAAAGCGTCAAAGCTCTCCCAGACGCGGCCATTTTCGGCTGTCGGCGGGAAGCCGTAAAAGACCGAATCCCGCGCATCTCCATAGTCCAGCAGAACCGGATAGCCCGCATAGCCCGTGCATACCTTGTTCGCCCAGTCGCCGCCGTCAGACTCCGGCGCCTTGGCGATAGTAATGCAGTTAGTGTCGGCAAGGTCCGTGTAAACGCTGTCGATCTCGGCGGCGAAAGCATGTGGCGCGGTAAGAATTGCGGCTGCGGCGAGGAGCTTTTTCATAGACGCACTCCATGGTAACAAAATGCAGCCTATGCGAATTCAGCCCGAGTTCAAATTGACCAGTGCATTCTGACAGCGCGCCAGCAGCGCGACTGTCTCTCCGGATATGTCGACGCTCTTGACCCGCTGGGTTTGGCCCGACCCTATGCTGACCGAACTGGCCGGGACGCCAGCCCACACAGCGACAAGCGTTTCCAAGGCGTTATTTGCTGCCCCCTTTTCGGGGACAGCGCGGACACGGGCGGATAGGGCCGGCCGGCCGTCGGCCAGAGCACGGACCCCGTCTATGGCGTCGCGGTCTGCCCGTGGCGTCAGACGCACACGCAGCTGCACGCCGGTGGCGGTCGCCTTGATTGGGGGTTCCATGTATCTACAAGACGGCCTGCGCCACCGTCGTCGCGAGAAAACGTTGCAGGAAATAGATCGCCAGCAAGACGATGATAGGCGAGATGTCGATGCCGCCAAGATCCGGCAACAAGCGTCGAATTCGGCCGAACAGCGGCTCGGTCATCTGATATAAGCCGTTACCGATCATGCTGACGAACTGGTTGCTCGAATTTATGACGCGGAACGCATAGAGCCAGGAAAACACCACTGCCAGCACGACAATCCACCAATAGATGTCGAGCGCGTAGATGAGCGTCTGGATGAGAGCGAGCATTCAGGTCTCCAAGGTTTGGCAAGATGTAGCCATTGCGCTACGCGCCGGCAAGGGCGCCCGCCTGCGGCGCTGTCGGTAGCTAATCAAGATGTCCTGTTTTGGTAGCACATCATGTGTCCGCTTCTGTTGATGCGTCGAAGCGGTTCACGCGGCGCGGCTGAAGGCTGCGCGCTGCTGGTTCAAGGCGCGGCCTT
>Ga0209573_1005130_pt1 | contig 12112 bp, 9 predicted proteins | sample TNRBio252014_DNA_FD_185870 | JGI IMG/M metagenome (GOLD analysis project Ga0209573, IMG submission 185870) | Wastewater treatment Type I Accumulibacter community from EBPR Bioreactor in Madison, WI, USA - TNR Reactor_6/25/2014_ DNA (SPAdes)... | ecosystem: Engineered > Bioreactor > EBPR >...
AGCAGCTCGAAGATTTTAGGGCGGAGTTTTTTTGAATAGGGTCGGGGATCTTTAAAAAGCACTTCGAGCACGTGGTGAGCTGAGGCCACGATCTCATCTTCGGCGTTGGGGCGAGGGTCCGCAGCCTCAGATGAAGCTTTGAGGCGCGCGTGAATGTCGTCCATAAGCTGTAAGGTTCTCTCAAAATTGAAAGCGGTTTTTTGGGTGGCAAAAATGCCCAGCTGTTCTTTGAACGCCTCGTCGAGATGACCCAGCTTGAGGTGACTCTCAAGCAGAAGCATTCGTATCGAAAGACTGGAGGGAAACTGTTCTCTAAGAGTTTCAAGGACCTTGATGGAGCTCGAGAGATATTCCGAGCCCATCTGCGAGAGGCATCTCGCTCGAAGCAGAGGGAATCCCATATGTTGTTTCTCAAGACCGGCGGCCGCGAGTTTGTCGAGAATGTTGATCGCATCGGGGTATCTCTTTGCGGCATAAAGCAGGCGCAGCTGCTTGAGAATTGTGAGCCACTGTGGGGGCGACTGCGCACTTTTTACGAGCTCGGAGAGATGTTTTTTGAGAACTTCGATCGTGTACGGTTTTTCGAGAAAAAGCGTGGCGCCGAGTTCGGCGTAAGTCTGCTGGCGGTCTTCGGGTCTGGAGTCAACAAAGACGGACAGAGTCCCGGGATCATTGTGAAGCTTGGCGGATCTGAGCAAACAAAGAATTGCGGCGTCCGGACTGTTTGTAAATCCCGCCTGAATTTCCTGAAGGACCTCGACCACGGAGGGGCCTGGATTCAGAGTCTCGCCATCCGGCGACTTTGAGTCGAAGGCGTCATCGAGGACAAGGAGTTCAAAAGCGCGCGGCGCTTTCAAATGCTGCATGAGTTCTTCGTGCGAGTTCACCATCACGATACTGTCTGTAAGGGTGCTCAAGAAGGGTCGGATTTGACTTCGCTCGTCGAGGTTTTGAACACATACCAGGGCTCTCAAGTTCTCTTCCTCCGCTCCTTATCTTAGCAAGGCCGCTGCCGGCCGAGTGTCAAACTGAGGTAAAGGCTGAGTTAACAATTCGCAGGACGCCCGGGGAGGGCCTTCCTAGGGGCAGGAACGAAGAAGAATTGAAACCCCTTGTCCCCCGCTCACGCAGAGCGTGGCCACGCCGAGCTTTCCGGGGCCTCGGCGCGCGAGCTCGTGAACGAGTGTGACCACGATGCGGGCGCCCGTGGCCCCGATGGGATGTCCGAGTGCGATGGCGCCTCCGTTAGGGTTGAGGCGATCGGAGGGAATTTTCAGAGTGCGTTGGCAGGCAATGACTTGAGCGGCAAAGGCCTCATTGAGCTCGACCACGTCGAGATCATTCACGCTGAGAGCATTTCTTTTGAGGAGTGCGAGCGTGCATTCGACGGGGCCTAGGCCCATGAGCTTTGGGTCGAGCGCGCAGTGTTCGTAATCGAGGATTTCGGCCATCGGCGCCGCGCCCGGAGCGGCGGACAGCGCGATGAATGCGGCCCCATCTGTGATGCCGCTCGAGTTGCCGGCGCTGACGGTGCCTGACTTGGGGTCGAAAACGGGAGCAAGCTTCGCGAGACTCTCAAGCGTGGTTTGTGGCCTCATATGCTCGTCTTCAAAAAGGGGCGCTTTCATTTTCGGAGTTTTGAGTTCGAAGCTTTCCTCGCGGAAAACACCGCGCTCTGCAGCGCGAGCGGCGCGCGCCTGTGATTCGAAGGCAAAGGCATCTTGCTCTTCTCGCGAGATCGAAAACAGAGGGACCAACTGAGTGTCGACCGTCGCGCCCATGAGCATGTCAGCCATAGGACAGAAAAAACCGTCCTTGTGCATACCGTCTACGATTTGGCCGTGGCCAAATTTGCTGCCCCAACGCGCTTGCGGAAGAAAGTAGGGCGTGTTGGACATGCTCTCTACGCCCCCCGCCCAAACCGAATCGGCGCGTTCGAGGCCAATCTTTTCGACACCCATGATGATCGCGCTAAGGCCCGATGCACACGCTTGGTTCAAAGTGAGGGCCGGGGTTCGCTCCGAGAGGCCGGCGCCTAGAGTCGCCTGGCGTGCGGGGTTCGGGCCACAGCCTGCCTGGCGCGCGTGACCCAGAACAACGAGATCAGCTTCTATCATGTCGGGTGTCCGGCGAAGAGCTTCCTGGAGACACAGGGCAGCGAGTTCCGCTGCGGGCAGGGGTACGAGCGCTCCGCCAAATTTTCCGATCGGCGTGCGCAGGGCCGTGCGGATATAGACGGGACGCTTCAGACGCGAGGTGACATGAGGGGCGACCATTGCTTTATTTCTAGAACCGCCGGGGCGTCTCCACAAGTCCCGTTTAACGCTATACTTGAAGTTACGACGAAGGAGCGCGCTCAACGTATGGGTCACGAAGTCAAATATCCCGAGGGCCACGTCCTGCTTCGAAAATTCCACGATCCGTTGCCGGTCGTGGATCGTGGTGAAGGGGTTTACCTCTTCGACACCTCGGGCAAGCGCTATATCGACGGCTCTTGTGGAGCGCTCGTGACATCTGTTGGGTATGGAAACAAAGAAGTCATCGATGTGATTTCGGAGCAGCTGGCGCGCGTGCCCTACGTGAATGGCAATCATTTCACGAGTGCCGCATGTGAAGAACTTGCCGCTCTTCTTTGCGAGCGTGCGCCGGGGCGTCTTGATCGAGCTTTTTTTCTGAGCTCGGGTAGCGAGGCGATCGAAGCGGGAATCAAATTCGTGAGACAGTATTTTGTCGACGCCGGCAAGCCTGCAAAGCACAAGGTCATTGCACGAACTCCGGGCTATCACGGCAACACGCTTTTTGCTCTCTCGGCTTCAGGGCGTCCGCGTTACAAAAAATTTTTTGGCCCGCTTTTGAGTGAAGTCGTGATGATCCCAACGCCGTATGAGTATCGTTCTCCGGTTCAGCCCTACGAGGGCGCGGGCGAAGATTACTATGTCGCCGCACTCGACGAGGCTATCCGCCGCGAAGGGGCTCACACCATCGCCTGCGTGCTGATGGAAACCGTGAGCGGCACCTCCACGGGAGGTTCATGTGCTCCGAAGAACTACTTCCGCCGCGTCCAAAAGCTCTGCCGTGACAACGACATCCTTATGATCGCGGACGAAGTTCTGTGCGGCGTGGGGCGCACGGGAACCTTTTACGCCGCTGACCAAGAATCCTTCGAGCCCGATGTTATGATTCTCGGCAAGGGTCTCAATGGAGGGTATGCCCCGCTGAGTGCGATGCTGACTCGCACCGATCTTGTCGACGTGATCGCCCAGGCGTCGGGCAGCTACATGCACGCGCAGACTTATATCAACACGCCGTCTTCGATTGCAGCAGGACTTGGTGTCATCCGTTATCTCGATCGGCACCGCGTGATCGAAAAATCCCGCGACACGGGTGATTACTTGCGCGCGGAACTCAAAAAACATTTTGCCGGGCATCCAGTCGTGGGTCATGTCGGAGGACGGGGCATGCTTGCAGGGCTGGAGCTTGTCAGTAATAAGGCCACCAAGGCCCCGATCCCGCGCGCGCTCAAGGCATCTGAGACCCTCAATCGGATGCTCTTGTCGAAGGGACTTGTGAGTTGGTTCAACACGGGTCAAGTCGACGGGACTGAGGGGGATGTGCTTGTCCTCGGGCCCCCACTGACGATCAAGCGTGCTGAGGTCGATGAGCTGATCGCGATTCTTCGGGATGGTTTCGACGCCTGGTACGCGGCATTTTCGAAAAGCTAGTGCCGCGATCGAAGCCTCAGTAGCTGAGGCGCCATTCGACGCGACTGGCCTGCGGATAGAGCCCCGCAAAAACCGCGGCCCGACGTGCGATGTGGTCGACATAAATGCCACCACACGTCGCGCCTGCGTGGGGTGCGGAGGGTGACGGAGGAAAGTTCAAGGCCTCACAGGTCGCGCCTTCCACAAAAAGACCGTGAACAAGCTCGGGGCCTGTTACTTTCGAGACGGGGTGGGCCGCTGCGAAAGCGTTGAGGGCCTGCATCCGCGCATGCGTGGTGGGGCTTTGTCGATCAAGGATCTCAATCTCCTTGAGGCTTCCGACGTAGTGGTTGGTGTGCATGAGATAACCCGAGGCGCCCTCTTTGATGTGGCCGGTGCTCTCGTAACGCGTGCCGCTCGTTTCGATATTTGTCGCGGTGAAACGGTCGAAGATAAGATAGTTGTGTCCGGAACTTGGAATGTTCTCGGCAAGTACTCGAGTGGCTTGCTGTGTTTTTGAGACGCCGAGCATTTTGCGAACAAGTGCGGGCCAGACAAGGCCGCCTCGATTCGTCTCGCGGCAGTGCATGTTGTTGATCATCACGCTGAGGCCTTGAGTGTTGAGGCCCGCAAGCCCTAAGCATCCGGTGATTGTGAGGACGTGCATGGGGACCGGGCCGGGCACCTCAAGCAGCAGCATGTAGGGTGTGGCGCTCCCGTGCATGTCCCAGGTCTGCGCGCAGAAGTTCGCGGACTCCGATTTTGCGGCGAGGATCGAGCAGCCGTCCTCAGAGCGTGCATCATCTCCGGCCGAGAAGTCGCGCATGTCCGTATAGGCATTGAGAGCCATCAAGTCTTCGAGGCTCACGCCGCTCGAATCCGAGATCCCTTGAACCTCGGCGAAAAGAGCCGCATCTTTTGCGTGGAGAGTTTCAGCGTGGGCACGGCAAAGATCCAGGACGCGCTCGCGTGACCAGTTCTTGAGGAAACTTGCGAGGAGCTCTTGCCGAATGGCGTTGAGTTCGCGAATTTCGTTCTTGAGGGACTCGCCTTGTTGGCGTCCCCATTCCAAAGGATCAGATCCTGTGAGTTTGAGGTGGTGAATTTTCATGGCATTTCCTCGAGAATTCGTTGTTTCATGCGCGCAAGGCTGAACTCATCGCCGTCCCACGTCGAAATCAGCATCAGCGGTTTGTCCAGGAAGAGAGACTCCTTGACGGCGAGAACTCCGATTTGATGGCCCGGGAAAAGGATCATTGCATCGCAGTCGATCTCGTTGCCGCCAAGACAAAAGTTTTTGCCTGTTTTCCAAAAGGCACTTTTTTCCTCGCCGAGCACAAAAGGCACGCGGTGGGTTCTGCAGACCTCGGAAAATTCCTGGAGGCGGGCGATCTTCGCGCTGGCCTCGGGGCCGGGAGCGGGCGCTTCCGCGTAGAAGCCCAGAAAATGATCGGGGTGGCGGGTTTGGAAAAGTTGTTCGAGTTCGCGGGCGCTTTCGACCAGAGGCCAATCAAAAAAGCGAAGTGGCCAGGGGCCCCCGAGGCTGCGGCTGGCCGCGGTGCTTTGTCCAAAAAAGGCCCCTTCAGCGGAGACCGGTGCAAGGGCCGTGGGACGGAACCAGCGCAAAAGCCGTAGCGATTTGTCCGCCGCTTCGGCACGCCCTGATGCGAGATAAAGATGGCGGTGACTCTTGGGGAGCACGTCGGCCAAAATACGCACGTCGTGGACGTAGTGGCGGCTTACAAAGTTCGAGAGGGTGAGTTTATTCTTGAGCGCGCCTTCTTGGATGTCTCCGATTCGAAGACGAGAGGTTGTGCGAGGTGCAAAACTCCAGCTCTGGTAAAGTGCGGTGCCTTCGCCTCCGTAATCCTTGCGGTTGAAGTCCGTTATCGCAGCAGAAAGGCGGAAGTTGAGTCGCGACATCGCAAGAGCTTCGGGATAGCGATTGCGACTCTTGAGGTAACGTGCCCCGCGCCTCAAGGCGGCAACATATTGTTCGCACTTGAAGCGCAGGCCGAGCCCCTTTCCTTGGTGCCGGGCATCAAGCGTCAGATCAACCGAATAAAGTGCGCGAGGGTCGCGGCAGTCGGGGTCGCGGTCGAGCAGCGGCACATCGAGGAAATTTTCTGCGGGAGCTGCGGCGCTGAGTCCGATCAGATGGCCATCGCTGGCAAAAGCCACGTGCACAAAGGCGCGCGAATCGCCCGCAATCGAGGCGAACTGTGCGGCACTCGCACGGCGCGCAGGCTCGTAGCTGCGTTCTTGGAGCGCGTCGATCTCGGCGGCGTGTGAGAGAATGATCTCGGGATCGGCTTCGCGAATGCGGGTTCCAAAAAACCGCGCTGCGTTCCAGACGAGCTCCAGGCGCGTGAACGACGGCGTGTTTTGGTAGTGGGCGAGCAGCTCGGCGAAATCACGTGGAGGATTTGAAAGGTCATAAGGACTTTGAGCGGCGAGGAGAATCAGTTGGGGGCAGTTGGTCGCGAGCTTGTGATAGGCGCGGTCCCACTTCTCCGGTGGAAGAGCGCCGAGAGCGGCGGGTTCCTTGTTGAGGATAAAATCTGGCCATACGGCGTGTTCACTGAGGTGAGGGAGGGCAATTTTTGTGCGAAGGGTTTCGGGAAAACGAGCCAGCCACTCTGTACGAGGTGAACGAAGAGTGAGAAGTCCTTCTTTTGAGAGCTCTTCAAAGCAGAGGTAGAGATTTGAGAAAATTTCAAGCAGCTCATGGTCGTGAGTGCCCACCCAAAGTCGGAAGCGTGCCGTGCGTTCGCCCGCAGGATAGAAGAGAAGTCCGTTCGGAAAACGTTTCGCGACGAGCGCGTTCATAATCTTCGCGTCGGGGAGGTCGAAAGCGAAGGCATAGCCTTGGTTGCGCGGATAGCTGATCACGCTCGGGCCTACGAGTTCCTGGAAGATTTTTAGGTGCTCGGAGACTTTTTTCTCGAGCGATTTCGGCGAGCAGTCCAGAATCTCAACCGCCTGGATATAGCCGCGATGGACTGAGGCCGGTGAGGTCTCGTCTTTCATGCTCATCTCAAAGCGAGTGGCACAGATGCCGATCTGAGACTTTTTTGCTTGGAAGATTGCATCGGGAGTGTCGGGGGCCCCACTCGCGTCCACGAGTCCAAAACCCGTGTGCCAATAGAAGGGGCCGCCGAGTCCGAAGCCACACTGAACCTCGTCAATGACAAGCGCCACGTCGAGTGCACGAGTCAGCAGACGAAGCGCACGGAAAAAACGGGCACTCGCATAGCGATCGCCGCCTTCGCACTGCATGGGTTCAATGACCACGCAGAGGGGCTTTTCCAATAGGATCTGTCGTCTCACCGCAAGTAGAGATTCGATTTCAGCTTTGAGGAGCGTGTCGTTCGAATTCTTCCAAAATGAAACCCGCATTTCGAGGTCAGGATCCTGGGCCAAGGCCCAGGTGGCGAGCCAGGCATCGGGCTCGGCGTGCGAGAGATGAGGTTCTTTGTCTTCGGGGAAAGGAAGAAAGCTCACAAGGTCCTTGTGGATTTCAAAGGGAAGGCGTTTGGCGGGGCTGTGCGTGGCATGTAGAGCGACGAGCGTGCGCCCGTGAAATGATCCGTCAAAGGCGATGATGTGACGACGCTCCGGGTAGCGCGTCTGACAAGAGCGCAGAGCGGTTTCCATGGCTTCGGCGCCAGAATTTACGAGGTGGACATGGGGGAGTCCCGAAAATTCGGTGACGAGTTTCTTGAGGGCTTGAGCGATGTCCCAGGAGGAGAGGTCAAGCTTCGCATCTTGCAGCTCGGGCCTCAACAGCATTGCGCCGCGACTTTTGTGGTTGTGGCCAATCGCCAGCGAAGCGATCTGCGAGGCCGCATCGAGGAAAGAGTGGGCGGTGCTTTCGTCAGCGACGAGGTAAGGACCGCTTGAGCGCCACAGATCGACGAGAAATCCCTTTTTCTCGGCGACCATGAGTTTGTCGTCGTAGAGTTCTTTGAGAAGCTTTGAGGCGCGAGGGAGTGTCCCTTCTTTGAATCCGCTCGCGGTGACGTGTATGGGGCGCGACCAGAAATGCGCATTAAGATTCTCCGAGAGCAAAAGCTCTCGAAGTGTTCTGACAGCTTCGATTTCTGAACGGAGCACGTCGCCCGAAGTGAAGGACTCAAGTTTCCAGCGCAGTTTTGTTGAATGGATTTCGCAAACTGCTGAGCTCGGCAGGGGGAGCGCTTTCAGGTTAAGCTCCTGTCCTTTCCAGAAATATTTTTCTTTCGCCTGGATCAGGCGAATTTCGATGTGAGTCGCATCGCGACTCAACTCAAACGGCATGTAGGACAGAAGATTGAGGCATTCGGTGTAGAAAATCGTGTCGTGACGCATGAGTTCTTTCGGGGCTCGGGGAAGGCGCCCGGGTCCAATTTTAGAATATCAAAAAGCTTCGGGGAAAACACGTCCCCGCCGCGCGAAATGAACGAGTGGGGGCTTGTTACAAATGGGGACACGTCTTAATCTCCTGAAGCATGAGCGACAAACGCTGTTCGATGAAGGAAGCCGTTGCCGACGTGGTTCGCGATGGATCCAGCGTCTATATCGAGGGCTTTACGCACCTCATTTGTTTCGCGGCCGGCCATGAGATCATGCGTCAGGGACGCAAGAACCTCACGGCGATCCGTCTGACACCCGACCTGATCTACGACCAGATGATCCAGGCGGGCTGTATTCGCAAGATGGTGTATGGCTGGGCTGGAAATCCTGGCGTCGGGAGTCTGCACGCTTTCCGCAAGGCCACGGAAAAGGGTTTGCCGCATCCTCTTGAAGTTGAGGAGTACTCGCATTTTGGCATGGTGAGCCGCATTCAGGCCGGCGCAGCAAAACTTCCGTTTTGGCCGCTCAGAAACTATGGGGGCAGTCATATTCCCGAAGCCAACCCAGACATTCGCCAGGTCACGTGTCCGTTTACGGGGGAGAAGCTCGCGGCGGTCTCGCCCCTCGAACCCGATGTTGTGATTCTGCACTGTCAACGCGCCGACCAGGACGGCAACGCGCAAGGCTGGGGGCTCTTTGGCACTCAGAAGGAAAGCGCGTTTGCGGCCAAAAAAGTCATCGTCGTCGCCGAAGAAATTGTCGAAACCTCGGTGATCCGTTCCGACCCCAATCGCACGCTCGTCCCGGGTTTTCTGGTTTCTCACGTCGTGCACGAGCCTTGGGGCTGTCACCCGAGTTTTGTGCAAGGGCACTATGATCGCGACAACGATTTCTATGTGAAATGGGACGAGATCTCGCGCGATGAGAAAACTTACGATGCCTATCTGGATGAGTTTGTTTTCTCCTGCGCGGACCGCAAAGCCTATGTGAAGAAAATGGGCACGCAACTTTTTGATAAGCTTCGTGCAAAATCGAGGATGTGTGCGGGAGTGGATTATGGATTCTAGTTACACATCGTCCGAGATGATGTCGGTGCGCGCGAGCAAAGAGCTTCGCGACGGAGAAGTGGTCTTTGTGGGCATCGGCCTTCCGAATGTCGCCTGCAATCTCGCGCGCGCGACGCATGCGCCTGCGTTGCAGCTGATCTACGAATCAGGTGCCGTCGGTGCGCAACCTGAGCGTTTACCAGTTTCGATTGGCGACCCGGCTCTTGTAACCGGTGCTCTTTCGATCGTGAGTCAGTCCGAAGTTTTTCAGTATTACTTACAGGGCGGGCGTATCCAGGTCGGATTTCTGGGTGGGGCTCAGATTGATCGATGGGGTAACCTCAACACAACGGTGATTGGGCCGTATTCAAAACCCAAAGTGCGTCTTCCTGGTAGCGGCGGCGCCTGCGAAATTGCGGTCCACGCTCAGCGCGTGGTGATCGTCATGCGTCTTTCTCCCAAAAGTTTTGTTGAGAATTGTGATTTCATCACCAGCCCCGGTAACTTCTCTCTTGATAAGAGCCGTAAGGAGTGGGGGCATCCCGGTGCGGGCCCGACCGCAATCATCACGGATCTTTGCGTGATGACCTGGAGCGAGACCGACAATGAATTTATTGTCTCGGAACTTTATCCCGGCGCGACTCCCGATGAAATTCAGTCCAAGTGTGGGTGGAAACTCAAGTTCGCGCCCCAGCTTGCGGTCTCGGAGGCCCCAACCCGCGAAGAGGTCAGACTGCTGCGCGAAAAGCTCGATCCCCAGAAGCTTTATCTTTAATCGCTAAAACTTAGAGGGGCTTGTCGGTCTTGATCCCCAGGAGAACGGGGCCATCAGCGTTCAGTTGATTCATAAACAGATACTGCGATTCTTGCATTTCGCAGGTTTTTGATCCGAGGGTCACTACAGTCACGTGCTGTGCAACATAGAGAAGTGTTCTTTGAGATCCCTTGAGAGGTTTGATCGCGATCCAATCAATCTTGTAGCTCAGCTCTCCATCGTTAGAAAATTCTTCGGACTCTTCTTCGGAGTCTCCGCACTCGCTCCCATCTTCAGCCCAGTAGGAACTTTGCTCGTGAAGATCGTGCTGTTTTTCGAGAGTCTCAATTGCCGACTCTTTCCACGAAGGCCCGCGACTGTCTTTCATGTGGAAACGTTGAAAGAGATCCTCGTCGAGGCCGGCAACGTACGCATAAGTCAGTCCGTAGCTGCTTTTCCAACGGGACACGTAGTCCACGGGGCTATCGATTTTGGTGTAGGTCGATGCCTGTGAGAGGGATGCGAGAGAGTACACCAGAATCAATACGAATTTTTTCATGAGTCAGTTCTCCTAAGTGAAAAGATCATTAATGCGGAGCGTTATTTCGGTCAAGATCAAAGCGATTCTGGAACACGCCTTGCAGAAAATGAGGGTCTGAACCCCAAGGAGGTCCTATGAACATTTTTAAAAGCCCCAAATTTTTTGCTTTGGCCCTAGGAGCACTGCTCGTCGGAAGTCTGCCCGCTTGCACGGACAGAGACGCTGGCGACAAGCTCGACGAAGCCGGCCGTGACACAGGCCGCGCGCTCGAAGACGCCGTCGATTGAGGTCTATTGCCCCAAATCTTCGATCGAGACGCGCTCTTTTTTGTGGCTTTTCAGAAGTGATAAACCCAAAACGAGTGCGCCTCGGGCGAAGAGGCGGCGGTCCTCGGCGGCATGCGTGATCTGGATTTTTTCGAAAGGTCCGAGAATCGTAACGGTGTGAGTTCCGGGATCAGATCCGCCTCGGGCGGAAGTGATCGTGACCTCGCTGCCGCGAGGACGCGCAGCTTCGAGAAGACTTTTCAGCATTAACCCCGTTCCGCTGGGGGCATCGACCTTTTTTGCGTGATGGGTTTCGTGCACTGAAAAGCTGTAGTCCGCAGGCAGCATGCGCGCGAGCACTTTGAGCGATTCGGCTACGGCCCAGACGCCCAGGCTTGTGTTGGGAACCAGAGCCCAAGTGCAACCTTTTAAAGAAGTCTTGAGAACCCTGAGTTCGGCAGTGTCAAAACCCGTTGCACAGATGAGTGCGGCGGGTTTTTTTTTGCTTCGTGCTGACGCAAAAGCTTTGCTCCAAGCGAGCGTGCCCTGCGGCTTGGAAAAATCGATTACAAGATCGGGGCTCGAGCCCACGAGTTCTTTAAGTGCTGCGGGATCGCGGGCCGAGCCGCTCCAGACGAGTGTGTAGCTGCGGGCGACGGCGTCTTCGGCGGCGGCGAGAACTTCGACGACTTTTAGACCCATGCGTCCACTTGCGCCGATAACCGCGACTCGAATTCGGTCGCGCGTCGGTTTTTTGGAAGAGCTCATGCGCTCAAGTCTCCGAGCTCTTTGAAGAGCAAGAGAAGCTTCGTTCGCTTGGATTTTTCCATGCTCTCCATCGGCGCCGATAGAACATCGTTTTCGATCCAGCCGAGATCTTTAACGAGGGCTTTGACGGGAATGGGATTGGATTCCCAGAAGAGGGCCTCGACGAGGGGACGAACGAGGTTCTGTTCACGAACAGCCTCGTGAAGTTTATTTGCAAGCACGAGATCCCAGATGCGTTTCATTCGCCTCGGGATGACATGGGTCGCGACGCTGATGACTCCGTGGCCTCCGGAACAGAGAAACGGAGCAAACGTAAAGTCGTCGCCCGAGAGAAGGGCCAGGCGCTCGCCAAAAAGTTCAGAGCTCTTTAGCTGTCGAGGAATATCGGCGCTTGCGTCTTTCATGGCGACGATTTTTGAATTGCGAGAATCTGAGAGGAGATCGGAAATTGTTTCGAGTTGAATCGACGAGGCGGCGCGGCCTGCAATCTCATACAGACACACAGGCAGACCCACCTGCGCCAGCTGCGAAAAATGTTTCACCAGCCCGCGTTGGGGGGCTTTGATGTAGGCGGGGGGGCTTGCTAGGAGTCCCTGGTAGCCGAGGCTCGCGATCGTTTCGGCGTTGCGGAGAGCACTTTCGCTGCCCCCGATGCCGACGCCAGCGACAAGCGGAACGCGCCCGGCCACGATCCCGTGGGC
>Ga0209573_1005131_pt1 | contig 12111 bp, 9 predicted proteins | sample TNRBio252014_DNA_FD_185870 | JGI IMG/M metagenome (GOLD analysis project Ga0209573, IMG submission 185870) | Wastewater treatment Type I Accumulibacter community from EBPR Bioreactor in Madison, WI, USA - TNR Reactor_6/25/2014_ DNA (SPAdes)... | ecosystem: Engineered > Bioreactor > EBPR >...
AGCGCTTTGACGCCAAAGCGGTGCAGGACTGGATGGAGCGGGAATGGCAGGCTAACCTGCCGCGCAACTTTACCCGGGAGCAGCGCGAGCAATTATCCGCTCACCTGGCCGCTCTGCTGGCGCTGGCGCCGCTGGAATCGCCCATCGCTCTGGACAGCGCGCTGATCCAGAATACCCGCAACCTGCTTAACCAGGTTCCCCTGTCCCAACGTATTTATGAGCGACTGAAAAGCCAGCGCGGCGCGGGCGTTCCCCCGGAAGTGGGCCTGACTATCGTCGCCGGGCCGGATGCGCCGCGCGTCTTCGACCGAAAAAGCGGTCAACCCCTGAACACCGGCGTCCCCGGCCTGTACACCTACCCGGGCTACTACCCTTTTTTTCTGGACGCCAGCCCGAAACTGATCGGTCAACTGGCTGATGAAAGCTGGATTTTCGGCGCCGCCCTGCAAATCTCGGCTAATCCCGCTGACCAGCAACGGGTCGCTGACGAGGTGTGCCGGCTATATCTCGGCGACTTTTTTCAGCAATGGCAAGGGCTGCTGACGGATATCCAGATCAAGCCGTTCACCACGCTCGAAAGCGCGCTGGACATCCTGCAGGTGCTGTCCGCCCCGGCCTCGCCGTTGCGGACGCTGATGAACACCGTGGCCCGTGAAACCGCACTGGATCAACCGCCGCCGACGCCCGACGCAGGCAAGACGGCGGCAGACCCTTCATTAACAGATCGGATCGCTGGCGTACTGGGCGGCGGCGCCAAACCTGGGGAGCGCGCGGCGATCCAGCCCTGCGCCCTCGATCCCCGGCTCTCCGCGTTCAGCACTCAATACCGTAACGAAATCCAGGGAGCTGACGGTGTTATTCCTCCCTTTGATAAAACCCTGTCCATCCTCAACGACGCCTATAGCCACATGAACGCCATAGCCCGCGCCCGGGAAGCCAGCGCAGATGGCAGTATTCCGCAAAATCTCAAAGATCAGATCAGCACAGTAGTTAATCAACTCCAGGTAGACGCCGCCCGCAAGCCGCCGCCATTCAATACATTGTTGAATAAATTGGCGCAGGACAGCGCCGATGTCGTCCGCAGCCCACGCGACCGGCTGAACGCTCAATGGCAGGCGGCGAAAGCAGCCGCCTTTTTTCAGGATAATCTCAACGGTCGTTACCCGTTGGCGCGCAGTTCCATCCAATGGAGCGGCGGCCCGCCGGGCGGCGCCGCCGCGATCCCGGCCAATACGATTCAATGGGTCAACCCGGATTCGGGCGCGGGCGTCAGACGCACTACCGTGCAAGGCCCACCGGATGCGACGCTTGCCGCCTTTAGTCGCTTTTTCGGCCCAAATGGCCTGATGGATGCGTTCTTTCAGCAATCGCTCAAGCCTTATGTCGACACTTCATCAGGCAGTTGGACCTGGCGCGGCCCGTCCGGCCCGGAACAGAGCATCAGCCCGGAAGCCCTGCAAGCTTTCCAGCGCGCCGCTGTGATCCGCAGCGCCTTCTTCCCGGGCAACAGCCCAACTCCTGCCGTGCGTTTTCAACTGGTTCCCGTGCAGATCAGCGGCAGCGCCAACCAAGTGGCGATTCGGGTAGACGGTCAGGCGCTGAACTATAGCGCCGGTCAACCCGCCCGGGCGGCTGATCTACAATGGACGGGCGCATCCGGCCAGGCCCAGCTTGAATTCCTGCCGGCGGGCGGCTCCCCGCCCTTAAGTGAAACCGGCCCCTGGGCCTGGTTTAAAATTCTCGATCAGGCGCAGATTCAACCGATCGGATCGGGCCAATTCCGCATGACGTTTCAATTGGGCGGACAACAGGCCATATACGAATTACGGCTTCCCGGTGGTTATAACCCGTTCCGCCTGCGGGAACTGGAGGGGTTCCGGTGTCCGGACTCGCTCTGACGCTGGAACGCCGCCGGTCTGCCGCCGGTTTCTTCGGCAAATTGCCGGGGCGGGGCGATTTTATTGGCCGCCATCTGCCAAAAAGCTTCCTCGAACCCTGGGATAACTGGCTACAGACGGCCATCGCCCAGAGCCGCAACCAGTTGGGCGAGGCCTGGCGCGACTGCTATTGCACCAGCCCGATTTGGCGATTCGCGCTCAGCGCCGGCCTGTGCGGGACGAATGGTTACGCCGGAGTGTTGATGCCCAGCGTGGATCGGGTCAACCGCTATTATCCGCTGGTCATCACCGCGCCGTTGACTCCAGACTGGCCGCTGTTGGCGCTGCTCACCGTGGGCGAAGCCTGGTTTCAAGCCGCCGAACAACTCGCCTTGGCCGGACTGGCGCAGGATAAACTCGATCTGGACGATTTCAGTGAGCAAGTCATCGGATTGGGCGCGCCGCCGGACGCCGGCCTTGCCGAAAGCGCTCCGGCTCTCGATAAAGCCTGGCATTGCCTATGGCCGGACACGCTGAATCAGTCTCAGGTGACAGCGGCATTGGCGAACGATCAGCTTCGGCAGGCATTTAACCGGCCTAGCCTGTGGTGGACTGAGGGTTCAGACCGCATCACCCGCTGTTTGCTGATTTGCGACGGCCTGCCGCCGGTTGAGGGGTTCGCGGCGCTGCTGGCCGGAGATTGGAAAACGCGGGGTTGGACTAAACAACTGCTCACCGGCGTCGCCTACCCGGATGAGCCATCCGCCGAGGAGAAGGTGCCATTATGAGCAAACCACATTTTCACTGGTCATCTGCGGGCCGTAGCCACGTCGGTATGGTTCGAGCGATTAACGAAGACGCCTGCCTGGCCATGCCTGAGCTGGGCTTGTGGGCGGTCGCTGACGGCATGGGCGGTCACGAAGCCGGCGATATCGCCAGCCAGATGATTATTGAAACCCTGCAACAAATTCCATTCCCGCTCAACTGGCCGGATTTCCTGAACTCAGTGCGGGAAGCGTTATACAACGTGAACCAGCGCTTGCGCGAGGAATCCGCCCAGCGCTACCAGCATCGTACCATTGGCAGTACGGTGGTAGTGCTGTTGGCGTATGAAACTCAATGCGCCTGCCTCTGGGTGGGCGACAGCCGCATTTACCGGCTGCGCAATGCCCATCTCGAACAGCTCACTCGCGACCATAGCCATGTGCAGGAACTGGTCGACCAAGGACTGCTCGCGCCTGAGGAAGCGCAGCGCCATCCCCTGGCTAATGTAATTACCCGGGCGGTCGGTTCGGCGGATGATCTGCAAATCGATGAGGTGATGCATCCGCTACAGAACGGCGATCTGTTCCTGTTATGCAGTGATGGACTGAACAAGGTCGTCCCTGATGAAGAGATCGCCCGCCTGCTTGAACACAGTAATCACAACTGCCAGGAAGCCGTCAAGGCGTTCATTCATCTGGCGCTGATGCGCGACGCCAGTGATAACGTGACAACCGTGGTCGTCGCCATTGATGGCGACCCTGCGGAATCAGCGGACGGGAAACCGGATGAGCAAACCCTGGAAGACCCGATTCCACCGGATTGGTATTTGCAATAGGCGACTTGCTACCGCTTCCGCCGATACAGCGGCAAGGGCTGATCGGCCGCAGGCTGATAGCTCTCGCTGAAATCGTTAAACGCCTTCAGCGCATCCTCTGGGCTGCGGTCGGCTCTGAGCTCAAACGCATCAAAGCCGCTGCGAATCATGAAAAAGAGCTGATCGCGCAACACATCGCCGGTTGCGCGAATTTCCCCCGGATAGCTATACCGCTCCCGCAACAACCGGGCTTGGGAATAGGCGCGGCCATCAGCGAATTTGGGGAATTCCAGCGCCACTAGCGCCAATACCGGCAGGTCGGCGGCCACGTCAGCCACGTCGGCGGTATTGGGCAAACGCACGCCGACCGGCGCGCCCCGCTCCAGCAACGTCGCCCGTTCCTGTCGCCAGCGGGCCAGCGAAACGATCACTGGACCCGTGGGCAATTCGGCGTCGTCCGCAACAAATTGCCAGCTATCCTCGACAATTTGCCGGTTTTTAATAACCGACGGCATAGCGCTGCGCCTCCTGTTTAGCTTCACGACTGCCCGGCGCATAAGCCCGGGTGCGAAACGGCTCCAGGCCAATTCTGCGGAACGTGTCGAGGAACCGCTCGCCCTCTGCGCGCTGTTCGATGTAGACCTGCAGAATACGCTCCAGAGTGTTGGCGACTTCGGCTTTCGGCACCGACGGACCGAGGATATCGCCCAGCGTCACATCATTTTCCGACGAACCGCCCAGCGAAATCTGATACCACTCCTCGCCTTTCTTATCGACGCCGAGAATGCCGATATGGCCGACATGGTGGTGGCCGCAGGCGTTCATGCAGCCAGACATGTTCAGACGCAGATCGCCGAGATCGTAGAGATAATCAAGTTGATCAAATTTCTCGTTGATCTGGTTGGCGATGGAAATCGAACTGGCGTTGGCCAGGCTGCAAAAATCCAAGCCGGGGCAGCAAATCATATCCGCCAGCGTGCCGATCACCGGCGTAGCCAGTTTCAGACCTTGCAACGCATGCCACAACAGGTAGAGATCGGACTGGCGCACGTCGGCCAGCAACAGGTTCTGGTGATGGGTCGAGCGGATCTTGCCGAAACTGTAGCGGTCAGCAAGATCGGCGACCGCGTCCATCTGGTTGGCAGTGATGTCGCCCGGCGCGACGCCCGGCTCCTTCAGCGCCACAAATACATTGCGATAGCCGGCCGCCTTGTGCGCGGCGACATTATGCCTGACCCAAGCGGCGAAGGATTTATCCGCCTTGACCCACTGATCAAAGCTGAAATCGTCAGCGGCGTCAGCGGCATAGGGCGGCGGGGCGAAGTAGCGGCGCACCCGTTCAACCTCGGTGGGGTCGAGAGCCAAGCCGGAATTTCTGATTTGCGCCCACTCCGCATCGACCTGATCGCGGAATTTTTCAGCGCCCAGCGCCTTGACCAGAATTTTAATGCGGGCCTTGTAGATATTGTCGCGGCGACCGTGCTGGTTGTAGACCCGCAGAATCGCTTCCAGGTAAGTCAACAGGTCGCGCTGGGGCAAAAATTCGCGGATGACCCGGCCAATCAGCGGCGTGCGGCCCAGTCCGCCGCCCACCAGCACCCGGAAACCGATGTCGCCCTGCTCATTCCGCAGCAGGTTCAGGCCGATATCGTGGACCTGAGCAGCAGCGCGGTCGTGGGCGGCGCCGGTCACGGCGATTTTGAACTTGCGCGGCAGGTAGGAAAATTCCGGGTGGAAAGTGGACCACTGGCGAATGATTTCGCAATAAATGCGCGGGTCTTCGATCTCGTCGGGCGCGACGCCGGAGAGGTGATCAGCGGTGACATTGCGGATGCAGTTGCCGCTGGTCTGAATGGCGTGCATCTCCACCTGCGCCAGTTCGGCCAGAATATCCGGGGTTTCCTCCAGCTTCGGCCAGTTGTATTGAACGTTCTGGCGGGTGGTGAAGTGGCCGTAGCCCCGGTCATAGCGGCGGGCGATGTGGGCCAGAGAGCGCAGTTGCCGGGAGGACAACAGGCCGTAGGGAATGGCGACGCGCAGCATGGGCGCGTGGCGTTGCAGGTAGAGGCCATTCATCAACCGCAGGGGCCGGAATTCGTCGTCGGTCAGTTCGCCCGCCAGATAGCGCTGCACCTGGCCCCGGTACTGGGCGACGCGCTCGTCGACGAGCGTCTGATCGTAGTGGTCGTATTGATACATCGCGTGTCGGTCTCCGGGGGGCTTATTAAATACACGTTACCATTGCTGCGATATGCAAATAAAGCTTTTTTTAACCATAAATTTATAACTTTATGATCTAAAATTATTGCACGATCAGGAATTATTAAGATTTTTCAGGATAGCTATGTTGTCTCCACGGGTAAGCGTTTTAGCCATTTTAGTCAATTCGATACCCGCCCAGGCCCATGACAGCGCCCTTGCCGGCGTGCGTCCATTGGCCGAGCCACAGCCAGGGCCAGCAGGGTTCCAATCCGGCCCCGTTGAGTTCGATCTCGCCGACCAGCCCGCCCATCGGCACGGTATTGCGCTGGCGTGAAGAGTAGCGATTCCAGTCGCGCCAGTGCAACCGGACGGCGGTGAGAGGAACCCTGTCCGCCGCCCGCGCCAGAGCGGCAAAGTCAGCGGTCAGCGGCGCAGCGCCATGAAAGGCGATCATCAGGGGGATACGCCGCAGCAGGCTGCCGAACAGGTGAGTAAAGCGGAATGTTTCCGGGGTAATGTGATCGTTGTCCACCGCCAGCCGCAGGGGCGTCTCGATGCGGAGCGCCAGTCGTTCCGGGCAGGACGGCGGTTCGGGAATGTGCGGGGGAGCAGGCGTGAGCGGCCCATTGGACTGGTAGATCGGCGTCCAGCCTGTTGCGGCATTCTGCTCGACCGCCGCCAGCGCCAGTCGGCCCCGGTGGCTCCCCAACCCCTGCGTCGCCGCCTGGTCGAGGGCATGGATGACGTAGGGAAGATAGCGGTGGCCGTGGCCGAATAGGGTCAAATCCAGCAGGGTTTCTTCGCCTGCCGCCAGGGATCGGCGGGTGTCGGCGGGTGGGCGTAGCAGGAATGGATGAGGAGCGGCGGGGTATTTGCGCAGCAGGGCGATGGCGGGATCGGGTGGGGTCTCGAATAGGTAGGGGTAGCTGCAAGAACGATAGAGCAGGCAATCGGGACAACGCGGCTCGCGGGTGACGCAGACCAGGCGCTTGAGGGCGTGACCGAATGCGCCGCGCCAAGTGGAGCCCGCGTAAGCGGGCAGGCGCAACGGTTCCTGGGCGATGAAGCGTAGCCGGTAACGGGAAACAGTGAGTGGAAGGGTGATGATAGGCGGCGCGTTGGGCGCAGTGGGGACGTTCATGGTTTGGGGGCCTCGACGAAATAAAGTGCGGATTTCAGGATAGACCTGTTGGTCGGTTACATCCGGTTTGCGCTGATAATCCTGCCATAATCGCTACTGCTGAAAGGGATGTAGCAAGCTTGCGGGCCAACTCTGATAAAGCAACCGTTACTCCCCTCTCCCACCCTCCCCCGATGGGAGCTGAACGCCTACGAAAAAACGCGACCCAGACGTGAATAATAATACCTATATGAAACGCATCTACCCGTTCCTGTTCGTTTTTTTATGGAGCACCGGCTTCATCGGCGCCCGATTGGGCCTGCCGTTTTCCGAGCCGTTGTCCTTTCTCTTGGTGCGTTATCTGTGCGTCATCGTCCTGATGTTGACGATTGCCGCACTCAGTGGCGCTCCGTGGCCGAAAGATTCACGACAATGGTGGCATATCAGCGTATCCGGCGTGCTGATCCACGCCATTTATCTAGGCGGCGTATTCATGGCCATCAAACAGGGCTTGCCAGCGGGCGTCACTGCGCTGGTAGTTGGTATGCAGCCCCTGTTGACCGCCATCGGCGCCATCGGGCTGCTCGGCGAACGGGTCGGCCCACGGCAGTGGATCGGGCTAGTGCTGGGCTTCATCGGGCTGGCGACGGTGATCTCGGGTAAGTTCGGCATCAGCGCCGAACTGGGGCCGATGCTTGTTCCAGCCGTGGTAGCGCTGGTAGGGATCACCGCCGGAACTCTGTATCAGAAGCGATTTTGCGCTGGATTTGATCTGCGCACCGGTTCGGTCATTCAATTCGTCTCCAGCGCTCTCGTTACGGCTATCGCTATTGCTCTGTTTACGGAATTTCAGATTACCTGGACTGCCCCGTTTGCGTTTGCGCTCGGCTGGCTCGTGCTAGTGCTATCGATTGGCGCGATCAGTCTGTTAAATTTGCTTATTCACAGTGGCAGCGCAGTAAACGTCGCCAGTTTATTTTACCTGACGCCCTTGAGTACGGCGCTGATCGCCTGGGGCGTATTTGGCGAGACGCTTCCAGCGCTCTCCTTGGCCGGTATGGCGCTGGCGGTAGGGGGCGTTTATCTAGTGGTCAGGCGCTAATCGGCCGTGATTTGCGCCTGAAAAATCCGCTTTCTCAAGGTGGGGGAATCTCCATACGTCCTTCCATCGCTGGCATGATATACTGAGAAAAATCAGACAGATCGACAGTCATGCCAGCCCTATCACAGCGCCCTCATGCCAACCGGAACTATCGCGCCAGTAGTGCTGTAAATGACCGTCGTTTCACAATAAACCAGCTCCAGGCATCCACGACGACGCCCTCCGCGTCCGCCCACTCGTGCGCGCCGAGATGGCGGGAGATGAAGTAGGTGGTCATTTTAATAATATAATCAACTCAACTTCCTATCGAGCCGATCAAGCACATAACTTCCACCCTCGAAATGCCCAAATAGCCGCTTAGCATCCTGATCGGCCCACGCATCGCATTCATGCGTGCTGCCTTTGTACCCCACTCCTTGGAGTGGTTTAAAATCCAGCGAGTTTGGTTTGTAGGTTTCACCCTCCTCCAACCGCCGGGCCAATTGATCGAGACGTTCGTTGACATGGCGCAACCGATCCGGCGCTAAACCTTCCAGCGAACGCTGAAATTGTGATCCGTAGCGCAGTTTGGGCGTAATGGGTTCCGGTAATCCGGCTCCATACACCGCCCGGTAGGCTTCCCGCCAGACCAGTTCACCCCAGGGCGAAAATACCGCTTGCCCATCAAGCATATTTATCAGTGATTCCGGCACATCAGCCACTGTCGCCTCGTGGACGGGCAAGCCTGCCGCGATTCGCCGAAAGACCGCCAGATGCCGTCGCAAAATTGCTTCGGAGTCGAGTTGCACCGGCAGGCGCGGTAACCGTAGCAATTGCTCAGTTCGCTCGAACACATAGACGCTTTCATCGGCGTAAACCATCCCCAACGCCTGCATGAAGCCTTGCACACTCTTGAATCCGCCGGTGAGATTAAACACCACGCGATAGCCAGCATCCCGGTAACCCTTGAGTGTCTCGGCGCACCAAGCCACCAGATCGGACATCGCCCAGCGAAAACTGTCCGGGTCATCGGTTCGCAAATCCCGCACCCGCTTGACCTCGGCGCTATGGCCATACCGTTCAAGAATGTCGGCGACGATGCGGGCGGTGCTTTCACCCAACCAGGTATCCGTCGCCAACAGCACATGTTGATCACTGGCAACACCGAGATTGCCGCCGTAGAAACGAATTACACCGTTCAACTCGGCGCTGAGTTCCATCAGGCGTTGCAAATCGGTTTCCCGCACGAACTCTCCGCGTCGGGCATCCAAATGTTGCTGAATGCGCTGGCGTGGCTCGACCGGCACATCTTCTTTCTTGATTTTATTTGAAAAATTTGTCAGGAGACTCCGCAAATCGGAGCCGACCGTGTTAGTTAACAGGCTAGTGCCGCAGGTAGAGACGATTAAAAAAGGCTTGGGCATGGCGGATTCCTTCTAATGGTTGAAAGTGATTGTCTGGTGCGACGCCTTCGATTCAGGAAAAAGACTATTTGATCCATGCCGGAAAATCCGATGCCAATGAAGAGGAGTTGGTGTGTATTTTTAATAGGTTAGCCCCCCCGCCCTAACCTTCTCCCAGAGAGAGGGGATTAAGCGGGAGAATGTTAAGAGTCCTTCCAAGTTCATTCATTTAGCGCTCCTTTGCAGGTTATAGAATTTTCAACCGCCTGATTTGTCTAACCCTTAAAGAAGGGTGATGATCGAAAAAACGCTGTAAGGAGAAACCACAATGTCAACATTAGAAGACATCATTGATGCGCCAGACAGTCTCGAATTCAAAAGGGCGGTCGCAGTAAAAATGTTTATCTCTGATTTCAAGACTGAAGATATTTGTCATTTGTTAAACGTATCTGACTCGTTTGTTAGCAAATGGAAGATTATTTATGAAAGCGAGGGTGCACAAGGACTGAAGGTCAACTACAAGGGTGGTAAAGGTTTTTTGACGGAAGACCAGCACTATGAGGTGATCTTCCACATTAAAAACCAGCCTTATTATAGCGTAGAAGAATTGAGAGATTATATTGAGCGTCATTATGGGGTGGTTTATGTGTCAAAGCAATCCTACTATGACCTTTTAAAAGAAGGTGGACTGAGTTGGCATCAAACGCAAGCGGTGAACCCAAAATATGATTCGGCTCAAGTGGAGTTGAGGCGAGCAGAGATTAAAAAAAAGCTCAATGGACTCGAAAGTGAAATCACCAAGGGTGAAGTGATTGTTTTTGCTGAAGATGAGGCGCATACTTTATGGGGTGATCCAATAGGTCATGTCTGGTGCCGGGAGAACGAAAGAACCGAAGTTCCGATAGAAAATGCGAAAGAGCGACAGACTTACTATGGGGTGATGAATCTTCACAGCCAAGAATTTATGATGAGTCCTTACAAGAAAGGTAATGGGGAAAATACGGTGGACTTTCTTAAATATTTGCAAGTGGAAAATAAAGGTAAGAAATTAGTGATTCTTTGGGATAACGCCAGCTATCATTGTAGTAATAATGTCAAAGCTTATTTGGATCAAGTCAACCACGATTTAGAAGAAAAAGACTGGAAGATCACTTGCCTCCCTTTTGCCCCGAATGCGCCTCAGCAAAATCCCGTAGAAGATGTTTGGTTACAAGGAAAAAACTTCTTGCGTAGGCATTTTTTTGAAAATAAAACATTTATGCAGGTTAAATGCAGTTTTTTCAATTTCCTCAACAAAAGAGTTTTTAATTTTGAAAAACCCTATTGGTACTTGAATATTCCACAACCTGTATAGGAATGCTATAGCAGCAATTCAGTCTTAATGAAGGCCTGGACCAAAGCGAAGATAGCGCCGAGAAATACAATCGTTTTCCAGTCCGCCGACGGCGTGAGTGCTGACACAAAACAAAACCGCTGTAGTGCAGGCACTACAGCGGTTTACGTTCATCGACCTGAGTGTTGATTCAGGAAGGCTTGAATGGCAGTGAGGACTTGTGGACGATGATTCTCAACTTACCGTCCGCCCCGCGCTTGAACGCGAAGAACTTGTCAACCGTTGTCTTGTTGCCCTTGTTGTCGATCAAAACCACATTCCCCATCGTGGCGGCAATCTCACCCTCAATCAGCACGCCCCTGTTGTCGCCGGCATTGGTGTAGCTGCACTTGACCCAAGGATTGAGCGCGAAACCCTTGTCGTCGGGATATTTCGGGTTTCCGCCGATGAAGTACGCCGCTGCGCCTTCCTTGTCGAGCCGGAAATTCTGTGCGCCGAATGTCAGCGTGGGATTGAACAGCACGATGCCATTACCGTAGTTGTAGGTGTTCGAAAGCACCGCAGTGGCAATCGACTTGTAGTCTCTGCCCTCGGCATACGCTTTCGAAATGCTGAGCAGTGCGTCGCACCATCCTTGCTGGGCATCGTTGACATCCTGCACCGTAATCGGGGCACGAGAGGCAGTCATAGATTGGTCGGGCACCGAGGCACAGCCCGTCGCGAAGACGGCGATAAGTACCGCTGAGGTCCCGAAAGTGATGCTTCTTTTCGTCATCAGTTTTGCGCGAGAGACCTCAGCGTTTAGGCCGAGGAGGGATAGCGCGGAACGCGAATCGTTCCCCTGTTCTCGCTCTCCTTATGTGTGGGCTATCTCGGTTGAGTAAGACGCCGGTCTTTCCCGGCGATAGTTGACATACATCAGAGCATTCGACGCAAGGCGTCAGTCTGACGGCTTCCGCACGTTGAGCATAGCCCGTTCAGCGCCGGGATGAACCGGGACGCCCAGGCCCCGCAAGGCATTGCTGACCTTCTACCTCAAGAAAAAAGAGGGGCGGAAAGATTGACGCCGCCCAGCGACTCCCTGAATGAGGGGACGAAATCCCGGATGCCGCTACGGGCATCCGGGCGAAAGAACTAGTCCAGAATTGAGGCCAGCACCAGGACATAGAGCGCCCCGACCGACAACTGCACCGCCGCGATCGGCAGCCCAATCCGCAGGAATTGCATAAAGCTCACGCGCCGGCCCCGCGCCGCACAGATGCCAACAGCCACGACATTGGCCGAGGCGCCGATCAGGGTGGCGTTGCCGCCCAGGGTGCCGCCGAACATCATGGCGACGAACACCGGCAGCGTGGCGTTGGGCCAGTCGGTAAAACCAGCGGCCAATGCGATCTCGGGCGCCGCCTCGGCCGCGACCAGGTAGCCGATGACCGTCACCAGCGCGGCGGCGACCACCGGGATATTGGCCAGCAGGCTCGACAGGATGCCGATACCCGCCAGCGACAGCAAGGCCACC
>Ga0209573_1005132_pt1 | contig 12110 bp, 13 predicted proteins | sample TNRBio252014_DNA_FD_185870 | JGI IMG/M metagenome (GOLD analysis project Ga0209573, IMG submission 185870) | Wastewater treatment Type I Accumulibacter community from EBPR Bioreactor in Madison, WI, USA - TNR Reactor_6/25/2014_ DNA (SPAdes)... | ecosystem: Engineered > Bioreactor > EBPR >...
GCGCGGCGGCAGGTGATGGCAACGGTGGCGGCTGCTCCGAGGCAGCAAGCGGCGCGATGGACGCCGGCGACGTTGGCGGCGTGGCGTCCTCACGCGTGGCGATGAAGAGACTCGCGACGATCACCAGCAGCAGCAGCGCCAGACCCGCGACCAGCAAGAATGTTTTCTGTCTTGCCGGCTTCACCGGGGCCGCAGGCAAGGCGGCGGGAGGCGTGGCGGGCGCGGAGGGTTTCGCTCTGGCTCGTTTACTCATTCTTCTGTGCGTGCCCTATCAGCCGGAAAATTCGTCAGTGGCGTTCGTGCGCGAGAGCCGCTTCGCCATCGCGTCGGACGGATCGGATCGGATGGCCAAGGGGCGGCAGCTAGTGCCGCCAACGCACTGCTCCGACTAGCGCGTACCGCTCATCGCTGGCGGTAGCGGGCCACCCATCGCCGGCGGCACAGGCCCGCCCTGCGACGGCATCTGGGCAAGCAGGCAGTTCACACCCGGCGAACCGGGCTCCGCAGCATAAGCTCCCTGGAGCTCCTCGACGAAGGCTGCCCGGGGGATTTCGCCGTTGTAAAAGCGCGACGTCAGGTCCAGAAAGTAAGGCGTCTGCAGGAAGTCGGAGGTGATTTCGACGTTGCCGATCCTCTGATACAGGCATTTGCTCTGAACCCGATTGAGAAAGTCTTCATACGGGGCGTCGGGCAGGAAAGCATCGGGCGCGCATCCGCCAACGAGCAGCGCATTCAGCAGAACGCCGGCAATCGTCCTGGCAGGCAAGGCGAAGGCCCGCGAGCTTCGTTCGGAACGAGACGCGTCAGGTTTCGAGACAGGAAAGAGCATGGTCATTTATCCGGGATCTGAATCAGGGGTGTCGGCCGGCGTGCCAGGCCGACACCTGACGGTCAATTCACCCTCAGCGCGGAACGACGCGTGCGTCCTCGCCGCTGCCTTCGATGAAGACGCGCTGCCCCTTGCCGATGGCGGGGTTGACGGGCTGCGTCACCGACACCAGTACGCCGCTGCCAACGCGAACGATCACCTGCTGTGCCGGAATCGGCTTGTCGTACTTCTTCTGGATCTCGTGACCGGCGACGGCACCACCCACGGCACCCAGGACCATCGCCACGTCGCGACCGGTGCCGGCACCGATCAGACTGCCGACTCCGAGACCGGCAAGGCCGCCGACGACAGCGCCAACACCGGAATGGTGATCGCTGGACAACTCGGTATTGATGATCTGTTCGACGACTCCCGCGCGTATTTCCATTTGACCCGGCTGTACTCCGGGTGCGGCGCAGGCGGCGAGTGCCAGAACCAGCACCAGCGTCGAAACGTAGGACGAAACTTTCTGGAACATTTAGACCTCCTTGGGGTTATTGATCTGCATGGCAGGCGGTATTGTACGTCAGGTCCTTACTGTTATTTCCTGTCAGTCGGGTGACAGCGCGGGTGCCTCTGTGGTCTCTTCCGGGGACAGTGCGGCGTCGGGAGCGACAGCATCCGGAGAAAGCACCGCCCCGCCCTGATCCTGCTCGGGCGACAGTGCCGCGTCTGGCCGGACCGCGTCGACCGACTGCACCGGTGGCGGGTTCATCTGTTCCGGAGAGAGTGCCGGGTCGGACGCGATTGCGTCCGGCGACAAGACCGGATCCGGAACGACAGTGTCGACCTGCGCTACAGCACCAGCAGCCGCCAGCAGGCAGGCGAGCAGGATAGCCGGCGCCACGCACAATCGATAGCGATCAGCAGTTCTCATAGTGCCTCTCTCCTTTGTTGATGGCCCAACTCACGGCCCGGCCGATCTTGTGAAACTCCCGCCTCGACTTGGCTGACGACAGAGATTGCGCAGCACGACGCGACAGACGTCGGCAGATTAGCACAGATGATCGATCACTTTATGGTGGCGGCAGGGACGAAGCGCCGCATCTGGCATCGCGCGGAGGAGGCTTGTTGACCGCACAGGGGCGTGCGTCTCATACTCCGCCGTATGGTCTTCGATCTTCTCACTGTCCTGCACTTGATCGCGGTGATAGCGGTTTCGCTGCGCATCTTTTCCCGGCGGACTGCGCACGGGACGGCACTGGCGTGGCTGCTGCTGGTGATTACGATTCCCGCTGTCGGCGTCCTGATGTATCTCCTGATCGGCGAACGCCGTCTTGGCAAGACCTGGATGGATCGGGCGATCGCCATGCAACCGCAGCTGCTACTCTGGGCGCAGGATATCCCGGCATCGACCCTGGTCGACCCCGGCGTGCTGAATACCGGTGCGGAGAGCGTCAGCAGGCTTGCCACCGGTTCGGCCGGACTGCCACTGATGGGAGGCCATCGCCTGCAACTGCTCACCGACAGCGGCTCGATCATGCGCGCGCTGATCGCCGACATTGATGCTGCGAGCGGCTCGGTCCATCTGGAGTTCTATATCTGGAGCTCGGGCGGCTTTGTCGACGATCTGGTCGCCGCCCTGGTGCGCGCGGCGCAACGCGGCGTCCCCTGCTCGACGCTGATGGACTCACTCGGCAGCCGCTCTTTCTTCAAGAGTCAAGCGCTTGGCCAACTGCGTGACGCGGGCGTGAACATCGTTGAAGTCCTGCCGGTCAATCCGCTACGCGCCTTGTTTGTCCGCTTCGACCTCCGCGACCACCGCAAAATCGCGGTCATCGACCGCCGCATTGCCTACACCGGCAGCATGAACATCGCCGACCCCCGCTTCTTCAAACAGGACGCCGGCGTCGGCGAGTGGGTTGACGCGATGGTGCGCATCGAAGGACCGGCGGCGTGGATACTGGAAGCGGTTTCACTCTCGCTCACCGCCCTGCAGACCGGAACCCCCTTCGCCCCGCCACCTCCGCCCGATCTGGCCCCTGCCGGTGACAGCCACGTGCAGATATTTCCCTCCGGACCACAGTCGTCCACGCAGCACATCGAGCAACTGCTGGTCGCCGCACTCTATGCCGCCAGGCGCGAAATCGTCCTGACGACGCCCTATTTCATTCCCAGCGAAACGCTGCTGACGGCGCTGCGCTCGGCCGCCATACGCGGCGTACGGGTGATCCTGATCGTGCCCGAAAAGATCGACTCGACGCTGGTCCGCTACGCCAGCAACGCCTACGTCGAGGACCTGCTGGCCGTAGGCATCACCATTCTCCGTTTCCGTGACGGCCTGCTGCACACCAAGAGCATGGTCGTCGATGAAGAGATCACCATCTTCGGAACGGTCAACCTGGACCTGCGCAGCTTCGAGCTGAACTTCGAAGTCTCGATGCTCACCTACGACCCTGCATTCGCGGCCACGGCACGCGCCATGCAAAGCCAGTACGAGAGCAAATCGCAAGCGCTGCAGCTGGAGCGCTGGCGCGGCCGGCCAGACTGGCGCCGCCGGCTGGAAAATGCAGTGCAGGTAGTCAGCCCGCTGCTCTGAGGCTGGAGTTGCGACCAGCGCCGACCAGCGCCGACCAGCGAGGCGACGCACGCCACGCCTTTGCGAAGCACTCCGCAAAGCATGTGCATGCGAACGCCGAATTGACCCTGCGAGCACGCCAATCCATACTACGGCGCTAAAATCGCGACTCCTGATTTACGGCCCCCGCAGAGGAACACCATGACCATCAAACTACCGAAACCCCGTCTCCTCGCGTGCCTGATCGGCGTCATCATGGCCGGCCCGATCGGCTGTGCCAACCAGCAGTCGATGCCCTTTCCGAATGACCCCGGGATGAGTAATGCGCTTCCCCTGAACCCGGAGTCCGCTTTCGACGGCGCGGTAAGAAGCGCCGATTCGTGGGTCAAGCTGCCCGTTCCGCCAGCTCCCGGCGCCGCCACGCCGGCGCCAGCGACGCCGCCAACAGGCAGCGATGGCTGGCCACGCCAGGCCGAAATTGCCGGAGCCACGGCGCTGGTCTACCTGCCGCAGGTCGATAACTGGCAAGGCAACACGCTCAACTTCCGTGCCGCCGTCGCGGTAAAGAAAACAGCGGCCAGCGAACAAGCTTTCGGCGTCGTCTGGGGCAGCGCACGCACCGGCGTCGATCACCTCACACAAAGCGTCGCGCTCGAAGACCTCAGCCTGAGCCGGGCCAGCTTCCCGACGCTCGCCGATCACGGACTCGAGATCCTGCACCAGTTGCGTACGCAACTGCCGACGGTCATGGCCAGCATGTCACTGCCGCTGCTCACCGGCGAACTGGCGGCCTCCGGCACCGTGAAAGCGCGGCCGGCGCAGGTCAATAATGAACCACCACAGGTCATCGTCAGCACTTCGCCGGCGATCCTGGTGCCGATCGATGGCTCGCCGGCGATACGGCCCGTTGCCGATACACGCTTCGAGCGCGTGATCAACACCCAGGCGCTGATCGTTCGCAACCGCGGCGCAAGCCGCTGGTACCTGCATGTCTTTGACGGCTGGCTCTCGGCAGACGCGCTCGAAGGCCCGTGGACCCTGGCCAGTGGCGAACCACCCGGAGTCAACGAACTCAACGAACTCAACGAACTGGCGCAGAAACTGGCCAAGGAAGGCCAGGTCGATCTGCTTGACGGGGGTCCGCAAGCCGAGCCGAAGCCAACACTGCAGAACGGTGTGCCGACGCTTTACGTTAGCCAGGTGCCCGCTGAGTTGATCGTCTTCAAGGGGCAGCCCAACTTCGTGCCGATCAACGGCACCGGCCTGCTGTGGGCAGAAAACACGACCGCCGACGTGCTGGTGAATACCGCCAACAACGATTACTACACCCTGCTCTCGGGACGCTGGTACCGCGCCTCGGCCTTGTCCGGCCCGTGGACTTACACGGCCGCGAATGCCTTGCCCGCCGACTTCAGCCGTATCCCCAAGAGCGCACCGGCTGGCGTCGTGCTCGCCTCGGTTGCCGGTACGCCACAGGCACAGGAAACTCTGATTGCCAACTCGATTCCGCACACCGCCAGCGTGCCGCTGAGCAATGGGCCAAAATTCACGCCGGTGTTCGATGGCGCGCCGCAGTTCCAGGGCATCGACGCTACCCCTTTGCGCTACGTCAGCAACGCCGAAGTGCCGATCATCCAGGTCACACCGAGCAGCTATTTCGCTGTCCAGGCAGGAATCTGGTTTACGGCCAGCAGCCTCACCGGCCCGTGGTTCGTCGCCAGCAGCGTTCCACCGGTGATCTATGACATTCCGACCAGCTCGCCGCTGCACTGCGTGACCTACGTGCACGTCTATGGTGCCAGCAAGGAGGTCGTCTACGTCGGCTATACGCCGGGCTACCTGGGCAACGTGGTCAGCAGCGACGGCGTTGTCGTCTATGGCACCGGCTACGACTACACGCCCTGGATCGGCTCCGTCTGGTATGCGGCGCCCTACACCTGGGGCCTCGCCGCGGCCCCAATCTACAACCCCTATGTCGGCTTTGCCTATGGCTACGGCCTCGGTCTGGCAACCGCCGCCTGGGCCGCACCCTACTGGGGCGGCGCCTGGTACCACCCCGGCTACTGGGGCTATCCCTGCTGTGGCTCGACCAGCGCCGACGTCTATGGTCATTGGGGAAACACCGTCTATTCGGGGTCGCGAAGCTGGTACGCCAATGCTGATGGCAAGGTCGGCAGCTCCGCCCGCGGCACTTACAGCAACACGCGCACCGGAAGCAGCGGCGCCTACGCTGCCGGTCGCAGTTACAACCCCAACACCGGCCAGGCAACGCGCGCTTACGACCGAACCGTCAACACCGCCGGCGGCACGAGCGGCAATGTCGCACGCGGCGGTGCCTACAACACCGAAACCGGGCAGCGCTCGTACGCCTCCAGCGCCTCGGCCAGCGGTCCGGGCGGCAGCTCGATCTCGAAAACCGCCGCCGCCACGGCGGGCCCTGAGGGCGTTGGCGCGCAGCACACGACCACGGCCTACGATGCCCAGACCGGACAGACCAGGAGCTACACCTCAAGCGGCCTGATGGGCAACCATTATGCGGGCGCCGATGGCAGCGTCTACCGCAATAGCGACAGCGGCTGGCAGCAACATGGTTCCAGCGGCTGGCAATCGGCAGGCAGCGACACCTCCTGGGCCGATCGTAACCAGCAGGCGCGCAGCAACGCTGAAAGTCACTATAGCGCTGGCGGCTTCGCTGACAGCGCAGGTTCCGAAGGCGGCGGCGACCGCTTCGGCGGCGGTGGCTGGGGCGGTGGCGACCGCTTTGGCGGCGGTGGCTTCGGGGGCCGCTTTGGCGGCGGCTTCGGCGGCCGTTTTGGTGGGCGGCGCTAACCGGTCCTGACAACTCTGACAATTCCGACCTCCGACCGCAAGCGGCTGCCGGGCGTGCGGCGCAGACCCGGCAGCCGCTATGCGATCGTGCCTTGACGGACCGTGTCACGAAAAACCGCGAGGACGCAGCCGCTGTCGACGGCGATCACCAAGCGCTCATTTTTCCGCCCGGCTCAATCATTGCGGCCTTGAGCCGCGTTGCTTGCGGCATCCGGCCCGAGCAGATGCAGATGAGCTCCGGTGATCCGGCGCTTGGCGATCTCGATCGCGAATGAGGCCACAATCATGCCAACGAGAATCCACAGGTGGTTGCGGGTCATCGGGTTTTCATCAACCTCGACGCACAGGACGAGCAGTGCAACGCCGGTCGATAATGCCGCGATCCCCGACAACCAAGCGCGACTGGCGGTCTGCCGGGCCATGCGCACATTGGCGAGATTGACCGCCATGAAGATCAGCAGAAAGCCGGCACTGCCCATGGTCGCAATGGCATCGAGCGGCACGAAGTTGGCAACAAGGAGTGCCAGGGCGGCGGTGACCACGGTGCCGGCCGGATGCTGACCACGAAAGCTGCGTTCGAATTGCGTCGGCAGTTCGCCGCTCTGGGCGATGATGAAGGCCAGTCGTCCGGTGCTGTAGAAAGTGGCATTGATCGCCGAACTGGTGGCCAGCAGGGCGGCGACGGCAATGGCGATGAATCCCGTTCTACCCATGAACTGCTGCGCCGCCACGGACAGGGCATTGTCACTGTTCGCCGCCACCTCGGCGAAGCTCAGATGGCCGACCACCACCCCGGCGACCAGCATGTAGATCACGATCACCATCAGGACGCCGCCGATGTAGGCAATGGGAAGTGAGCGTTCGGGTCTGGCGACATCCTTCGAGGCGTTGGCGATCAGCTCGAAGCCCTCGTAGTTCAGGAAGATGAGCATGGCGCCGGCGATCAGCCCCATCGGGGTCACGTAGGTTTCCGGCGCAAGCCGCTGCCAGTCCATCGGCGTCGCGAGGCCGACGATAATGAAGCCGGCCAGCAGGATCAGTTTGAGCGCATTGAAGAGATTTTCCGCGCGCACGACGAAGCTGCCGCCGAAAGCATTGACCAGGACCAGGACAAGGATGATTCCACTGGCCAGAACATGGGTCCAGAAGCCCTGATCGGCGACGGCGAAGAATCCCGAGCCATAGCTTCCGAAAGCAAAAGCATAGACGGAAACGAGGACCACGTAGCTGAGCAGCAGCATGATGTTCGCAGCGCCGGTGATAATGCCGGTGCCGAACGCACGATTGAGAAAATCGACAGTGCCGCCTTCCCCGGGGAAGCTGAGCGTGAGTTTGAGATAGGAGTAGCTAGTCAGCAAGGCCACGATCCCGGCAATCAGGAAAGCGATCGGCGCGCCGCCTTTGGTGACCTGCACGGTCAGACCGGTGACCGCAAAAATCCCGCCGCCAACCATCCCGCCGAGACCAATCGAGAGGGTCGACCAGGTTCCCAGTCGCGATTCCTGACTCGCGGATTTTGCCATATGAGCAGCTTTCGGGTAGGGGGTTCGCGCGCTGGCCCCGAGCCGTGGGGAATGCGGGCAGGCAAGCTTCCTCGACCCGCTGGCCCCTCAATGAGCGCAGAGTACTTGAGATTGAAAGAGAACGGCAAATGGTTTATGGTCCCTTTGCGAAGGCGGCGGCTCATCCCATCACAGGGGTACTGCAGTTCTCGCTTGGGATTTCTGCCTTTTCTCCGGGTTGCCGCGCGCAAGTCAGTAGCGAATCGATAATTATTGTTTATGGAGATTATGATGCTCAAGACAATCACAGCAAACTACGACAGCAAAACCGCCGTCGCCAATGTTGTTGACGATCTGGTCAATGATGGAATCCCGCGCGACGAGATATACCGAGACGACACTGCGATGCAGGTTAAAGTCATGGTCCCGGAAACAGGAGTGGCGGGAATAAGAGAGCTTCTGAAGCGGCATAATCCGACCAACATGAACTGACGGACGCTGCGCCTCCCGCATTCCGGCTTTGGGCTTCCCGGGCCGAACGGAGGGGGCCAGAAAGCGCACCAGGCTGGAGCCCTGCGTCGGCAGGGGGCAGCCCAGTGCGTTCCGCAGGGGAAGTAGCTTTTTCCTCCCGAGCACTTCTTCGCCAGGACGGTTTCGTCCGGCAGCAACGAGGCGTCCTTAATGTGAAAGTCGCGTACGCGACTCACGACGCTCCCGTCTCCCCTTGCGGGAGAAGGGTCTGGGGAAGAGGGGGAACGGTCATGACTTTCATGATCCGGGGTGTCTCGTTTGTCATGACCGTTAGTAGGGCGGGTTTACCACCACGTAGGTCACCGAACTGCCTGCATACTGCGGCTGGTAATAGGTCCCACCGCACTGCTGGTAAGTCATGCCGGCGTAGACGTAGGGGACGCAACTCGGTGGCAGGGTGTTAACTATCGAGCCGACGACCACGGCGGTCACTGCTACGGCCGCCCCCACCGCCACTGCGGTCCCTACCGGACGGTAGCCACCGCCGTGATTCACATTGACGTCCACGTTACGGTTGACGTTCACGTTGGCGTTGCGATTGACGTTCGTATTGCGGTTCACATTGGTGTTGTGATTGACGTTCGCATTGCGGTTCACATTGGCACTGCGGTTGACGCTGGTGTGTGTGCCCCCCCGCGCAAGGGCCTCCGCAGCGGCAAAGAAATCATGCGCGCCCACCGCCAGCAGCGACATCAATACTGCACGCGAGCAGCGACCGGAAAAGCGTTTTTTCGATTCGACTTGGCTCATCATCTCACCTTATTTCTCGTTGCCCGGCTGGACTTCCAGCTCGCGAAAGACGATCTTGCTGGCGCCCTTGGGCGGAACGAAACGGAACACGCGATCGCCCAGCCTGGGTGACAGCTTCCAGCTCAACACCGCCTCGTACTGCGGCGACCCTTCCTCGTTCTTGCTCGTAATGACGATCTTTCTCGGCAAGGGCTTGTTGCCTGTCTGTATCCAGATCTGCCAGTCGACCTCGTCCTGGCGGAAAGCATAGTGCTCGCAGAGGACGCCGCCAACGCGGCCCTGGCCGACAGAGAAGGCCGATTTGACATTTTCCGCCAGGGACTCCGGTGCCAGCAGGTCGGCCAACGGCCACTCCAGCCCATACTTGCTTTCCGCGAAGGCCAGCATCTCCTTGATGGTCTTGGGCGCGCTCACCGAGGCGTAGTAGTTCACCACCTTGCCGTAGACCGTCAGCGTCTTGCCATCGTAGTAGAACTGGCGCTGCTTCTGATCGTCGATCACGTCCGCCCGCAAGCGGTTGGGCCTGACCACCGAGATATTGGCGAACGAGCCGAACTGCACTTTCTGGCCGCTATCGAGAACCTCGTCGGTGCTGGCTTCGACCCGTATGTTGAAAGATTTAAGTGTTTGCAGGAATTCGCTGCTGCGCTTGAGCGCAGCAATGGCTTCGGGCTCAATAACCGCCTGCGCTGCGGGAGCGGCAGGGGTTGCGGAAGTGGCAGCAGTCGCGCTGGCCTGGCCCTCAGCAGGGCTGGCCTGCTGCGCGCCACTGTAAACAGGAAGCAGCAGGAGCGCGGCAGCGATCACTACTGTCCGAAAACGCTTGGGTCTCATCAGCACATCTCTCCTCGATCGGTATTGAAATACTCAAGCTGCGTACGTTAGCAGAGAAACCACGACGCTGCCATCGCCAGAACGAGCCGAGTAGCGCATGCGGTGCGGCCGCCCGAACAAAAACAAGTCGCTACCGACGAGGGTCAAAACTCCCTGCTCATGAAATTGCGCTCGCAGTAGTGGTTGTAGAGGGCATCGAGCTTGGCTTCAGGGTCAGCGGCGAGAATGAGCCGCTGCTGGTCGAAGTGGAGCATGGCGTCGCGAGGGCGGACCAATTCGGCGAAGCGCTTGCTCGCCAAAAGCAGATTCGGCGCTCGCCTGCCGCCATCGAGCGCGTCAGAGCGCAGTTCGCCGGCGAAACGCTGCAGCTCCTCCTTGAACAACTCGCGCCCGTTGAGGTACACCTCGCGGTCGAACGGGTAGAAAAACTGCGTGATTCGACCGTAACGTTTGAGCAGGCGAAAGTCGAAAAAACCGGCCTCGGCGGCCATCAGAACGACGCCCACGTTGGCAAATTCGCCCGTTTCAGCAAAGGGGCGAAAGCGCAGAAAGGCGTATTGGCAGGCGAACTCTTTCATGGTGGCCCACTCAGCGGCGTTGCCGATGCGGACGACCGCCAGCGACGGCGCCCGCAGAGTCCACACCCGGCGGGCCTGCCGAAAATGGCGCCCTGGTCAACAGCTTGAAAGTCGCGTTCGAGATTCACGAATCTCCCCGGTCGTGCGCTAACTGCGCAGCAGCATGGCGGCCTTCCCGGCCGCTCTGTGCGACTGAGCGGCGGCAGCAGTCAATGCGTCGGCATCACAAAACTGGCACCACTCGCCATGTCCTGCGGCCAGCGACCAGTCGCCGTCTTCAGACGAGTATGGAAATGTACGCCATCCGGACCATGGACCGCATGGTCGCCGAACAGGGAACGCTTCCAGCCGCCGAAACTATGGAAAGCCATCGGGGCCGGAATCGGCACATTGACACCGACCATGCCGACCTCGATGCAGCGCACGAACTCGCGAGCGACATTGCCGCTACGCGTGAACACCGCCACGCCGTTGCCATATGTCACGATCGCCGCGAGTTCGTCGAGGTGCTGCTCGAGCAGCGCGCGAAACTTGAAGAGCACGCGCGCACGCCGCAGCGGCGGCGTATCCGACCACTCAGCCAGGGCAGCGGCTGCCGCGGCGACCGCATTGCCGGTGGTCTCTGCGCTGGCCAGCGGCACCCGCGCCGTGACTTGTCCGCTGGCCGGATTGAAGACCTCGCCCCAGCGCGAATCACCGCCAGGGACCGAATGACCATTGATGAAATGCTGCAGCTGCCGAGGATTCGTCATGGATGGGGATCCTGCGCCTGATTGCGAATTTGATCCATCGTAGGTTCGCGCCGATGGTCCTGTCAATCGTATGTCGGCAAGGCGTTTGCGCCGGCGGGTGCGCAGGCGGGCAATCAGGCGCGCAAATCTTCCAGCAGCGTGATGTTGTCGAGATGGCGAGCCTTGTCGTAGTAGGGCCGGTCAGCGGTAAGCAGCGTCGCCCCCGTTTCCAAAGCGGCGGCGTGGTAAAGCGTGTCGAACAAGTGGTGGCGCAACGCAAGCGAAAGCTGCAGAGCACGCGGCAAGAGGCGTTCGGCATCGAGGGTGACGGCTTCGGCGAGAATGGCATTGATTTCGGCGAGGTCACTGCCAAGCGACGAGGGACGTTCGCGAACCAGAACCGTAGCAACTTCGAGCAGGGTGTGCGGCGGCTGCCGCAAGGCAAAGTCGCCTTTCCGCAAACCAACGAGGATTGCAGCCGCCTGCGCTAAGTCGTCTTCCTCGCCGGCCCGCAAGTACCACTTGAGCAGCACGCTGGCGTCCGCCGTCAGCAAACGCATCAGGGGCGACCTTCTTCGCGAGTTTCGCGAATCGCATCCTCACTCACCAACGTGCGCTGATCCAGGCGCGCGAGAATCCGATCAATTGCCGCATCCCTTCGCTCCTTCCGCTCGGCACAGGCAATCGCCTCCTCGATAAACCGGGTGATGATCGCGCTCTTGTTCTGCTTGGCAAATGTCGCGTTGAAGCGCTCTTTCAGGTCGTCTGGAATGCTGAAGTTCATGGTTGCCATGATCCGCCTCGACTGTTGAAATATTCAACAATAAGCTTAGTCTTCGGTGCTGAAATTGGCAAACGGCGCACGCGACGGCCAGCCCTGAAGCATGACCCAGCCGAATCGGGCCCGTTTGCCGGTAACGCCCGCTTTTGCGGCCGAGGCGGTCAGATTGTGGTTGGCTGGCGGCAAAG
>Ga0209573_1005133_pt1 | contig 12106 bp, 10 predicted proteins | sample TNRBio252014_DNA_FD_185870 | JGI IMG/M metagenome (GOLD analysis project Ga0209573, IMG submission 185870) | Wastewater treatment Type I Accumulibacter community from EBPR Bioreactor in Madison, WI, USA - TNR Reactor_6/25/2014_ DNA (SPAdes)... | ecosystem: Engineered > Bioreactor > EBPR >...
CCACGCCCTGAGCCAGGCGGCAAAGGCGTCCTCGGTCATTTCCCCCGCCGCCAGCGCGTGGACGGCGCGCGTCGCCTCGTCCTCCGGCGCCGTCAGCCGCAGCCCGTTGCGCGCCAGGAAGATGTACACTGCCATGAAGGCGGTTCGCTTGTTTCCGTCGACGAAAGGGTGGTTCCCGACGATCCCGGCGGCGTAGGCGGCAGCCAGCGCGCAAAGATCCGCCTCGTCGTAGGCAGCGCGGTTCCGCGGCCGGGCGAGCGCCGAGGCCAGGAGACCCGCATCGCGGACGCCGGCGGCCCCGCCGTGCTCCGCCAGGAGGCGGTCATGCACCGCCTCGACGACCCGCGGATCGAGCCAGACAGGTTCGGACATGATGCCAGGGCGTTACTTGGCCAGCGCGCGCAGGGTGTTGCGATACTGCGCCATGCCGGTTTCAGCGAGCGCCAACTGCCGCTCGAACTCCGGGTCGTAGGGCGTGATGCGGTAGCCGTCCGGCGTCTCGGTGAGGAACAGCCGGTCACCCTCTTCGACGCGCAGCTTCGCCACCGCCTCCCGCGGCAACACCGCCCCCAACGAATTCCCAACCTTGCGGATTTTGATTTCGATCATCGGGAGCGGCCCAATTGTTATAACAATGGTTGTAACATAGCGCGTCCGGTAGGAAATGGCGAGCGGATCGGACATGGCCGCGACGATCCGAACGATCTTGCTCGTCTACTACATTAGAGAGAAGTCAGTTGACGAACCGACCCATTTGGTTAGAAGTTGCCGCGGCGAATGGTCCCCGCCGCGGCAATGGCTAATCAGAAAGGAAATGAGCATGGTCTGGACGACCAGTGTTAGACAAGTATAGCCCCGTCCGGCGGTGCCCACAAGGGCGGCGCCGGACGGGGCTTCCGTGAAAACGGCCTCATTGAAGCTCTCTGAGGTACCCGAACTGTTGCTGAGTGCCAAAGAATCTTCCGCGGCGGTGACGCCGCGGCCTCATTGTACGATGGCGCGTGACCGGTCGACACGAGCGCCCTCTACGTTCGTGAAGCCGGTCACGCTTCCCTCGTTCGGGTTATGGCTGTATAGTGGTGTGTGGGGATAGGCAGGGTTGCGCCGAGCGAAGCTGCGGCTCGTTGGGGGGCGAGAGGTGGACTTACCGACGTTAGACTCGGGTTCGACGGCATCGGACGCATCGGCATTCGCGTCTGATTTCGAGTCCCTGACCGGTCATCCTCCCTTCCGCTGGCAGCAGCGGCTGTTCGCGCGCTTCATTGCGGACGACTTGGCATCCGCCGTCGACCTGCCGACCGGGCTGGGCAAGACCAGCATCATCGCGATCTGGCTGCTGGCGCGCGCGCTCAACCCGAAGCTGCCGCGGCGCCTGGTCTACGTCGTCGACCGCCGCGTCGTCGTCGACCAGGCGACGGCGGAAGCCGTGAAGCTGCAAGAGGCTCTGGCCAAGAAGCCCGAACTCGCCGACGTGCACAGCGCGCTCGGCCTGTCCAAGGGTGAGTTGCTGCCCATCTCCACCCTGCGCGGCCAGTTCGCGGATAACCGCACGTGGCTGGCCGACCCCAGCCGGCCTGCGATCGTCGTCGGCACCGTCGACATGATCGGCTCGCGGCTGCTGTTCGAGGGCTACGGGGTGAGCCGCGGCATGCGTCCGTATCAGGCGGGGATGCTGGGGGCGGACACGCTGGTGGTGCTCGACGAGGCGCATCTTTGCCCGCCGTTCGAGGCGCTGTTGCGCGGCGTCGAAGGCGACGACAAACTGAAACCGCGCGGCGAAGCGCGGCGTGCGGTGGTCCCCGAGTTCCGTCTGCTATCCCTGTCGGCCACCGGCCGCGCCGCCGAGGGCGACATGTTCCGGCTTCAGCCGGAGGACGTCGACCGGGAGGCGCAGCCGATCGTTTATGGCCGCGTCACCGCCGGCAAGCGGCTGGCTCTGCACGATCTCGGGGCCGGCAGCGATCTCGCGATAGCGCTCGCCGAACGAGCCTGGACGCTGGGCGAGGGCAGCTACCGGGTACTGGTGTTCTGCGATGCCTACAACACGGCCCAGGCGGTCGAGGCGGCTCTGCGGAAGCGGGGCGCCAACGAAACGGCCTGTGCGATCGAGGTGCTGGTCGGTAAGCGCCGGGTGTTCGAACGCGGCCGGCTGGTCGAAAGCTTGACGGCGCACGGTTTCATCCATCCACCCAAGGGCGAACGTCCGCTCCGGGAGACGCCGGCTTTCCTGGTCGCGACCTCAGCGGGGGAGGTCGGCATCGACGTCGATGCCGACCACATGGTCTGCGATCTCGTCGCCTACGAGCGGATGGTGCAGCGGCTGGGCCGGGTGAACCGCCGTGGCGGCGACGGCCGGGTGGCGCTGGTCGAGGTGCTGTGCCTGCCGCCGGAAATGCCGAAGGCCGATGCCAAGGATGACGAAAAGAAGCGCAAGGCCGAGGCTCGTACCGCTCTACTCACCGCGACGAAAGCGCTGCTGAACGAGTTGCCGCCGTGTGATGAGGGCCGGCTGGATGCGAGCCCCCGCGCGCTCGCCGAGCTGAAGGGCACGGCCGGCGCGACGCGGATCGACGCGGCAACGACGCCGGCGCCGCTGCGCCCGGCGCTCGATCGCGCGGTCGTCGATGCGTGGTCGCTGACTTCGCTGCCTGAGCACCCGGGCCGCCCGGAGCCGGAGCCGTGGCTGCGCGGCTGGGTGGAGGACGACGAGCCGCAGGCGCAGGTCCTCTGGCGGCGGTTCCTGCCGTGGCGCGCCAAGACGGCCGAGCCGGTGCCGGCGGACGTGGAGGCCTTCTTCGACGCTGCCCGTCCCCACGCCAGCGAGATGCTGGAGGCGCCTGTCGATCTTGTCGTTTCGACGCTGATTGCCCGTGCGCGAACCGTCGTCGAGTCAAGTAAGAAGACCGACGATCCCCAAGCCGCGCCAGCGGGCCGGCCGGAGACGCAAGAGGGTCTTCTCGTCCTGACACCGGCGCGGGAGCTGAAGCGCCTTCGCGAGTTGCCCCGTGGCGCCCGCCCGGGCGCCGGCCTCGGCGCCTGGACGGTCGAGGAACTGGCGGAGGTCCCGCCGAAAGGCGCGTCGCCGGAGCGGGAGGCGATGAGGCGGCTGCTGAGTAGGGCGATTGTCGTCGTCTCCGCCTCGCTCGGCGGCCTCGACGGCAACGGGCTGCTCGCGCCGGATACGGCCGAGCCCCCGCCGTGCGCCGACTCCAATGACGCCGAAGCGACGGGCTGGGCCACAGGCTTCCGCGTCGAGGTGCGGAACGCCGCAGACTCGGAACCGAAAGCGGATAAGTGGACGCTGGCGCTGCGGCTGCCGCTGACTGCCGGCGAAGAGGACGATCCGCGGACGCTGACCGTGCTTGTCGCGCGCACGAGCGAAGGCGAACGTCCAGGCGAGCCAGCCCTTTCACGGCGGGCGCAGTCGCTGGCGCAGCACGGGGATTGGGCAGCGGCCGAGGCCGGCCGGCTTGCCGACGCGCTGGGTCTCACGCCCGACTACCGGGCGATGCTGGTTGCCGCCGCCGGCGCCCACGACCTGGGCAAGGCGCGTGACCTGTGGCAGAGCGCGATGCGCGCCCCTCACGACAGCGGTCGTCCCTACGCCAAGACCACCGGCGCCGGTGACCCTGCCCGGCTGAAGATCGGCCCGTACACCTACCGGCACGAGTTCGGCTCGCTGCGGGACGTCGGGGCGGCCCCGACGTCGCTGGCCGGCGTGCCAGCGGAGCTGCGCGACTTGGCGCTGCACCTGATCGCCGCCCACCACGGCTACGCCCGGCCGCTGATCGCGCCGGTCGATCCCGCTGCGACGCCGGCGGAAAGCGCGGGCCGGGCCGCCGCGACGGCGCTGCGCTTTGCCCGCCTGCAGCGCGACTGGGGCCCGTGGGGCCTCGCCTGGTGGGAGGCCGTGCTGCGCGCCGCCGACTGGCGCGCGTCGGCCCGCAACGATGCGGCCGGTGCTGGCGAGAACGCGGCCCCCGCCCGCCCGGCGCCCGCGGAGGAACCCGCCTGATGGGCCGCGCCATCATCCCCGTCGACCTGCGCAATCCCGGCCAGGTGTTCGCCTGCCTGGGCTTCCTCGAAGCCGCCGACATCCTCTGCGGCCCCGCCGAAGGCGGCTTCGACTGGAGCGGCGACGAGGTCTTCGTGCTGGAGGCCGACGCGGCAAAGAACCCGGCGCAGGAGGTGCTGGAGTTTCTGTTTGAGGCAAAAGCGCGTGCCGTGACGCCCCCGGGCAGCGCGTTACGGGCAAAGGAAGCGGGAGTGCCGACCGACGTCGCGCCGGATCAGACTTATCCCTGTGCCGAGCCGGCGACGCCGAGCGCGCTGCCGACCCTCCTCGCCGGACCGAGGGGACGGACGCTGCGGCTGGAGCATTGGGCCGACGGTACGCGGCAGCGCGACACCGTCAAGCTCTGGGCCGGCATGGGGGGCTACTCGGGAGCGGCGCTGACACGGGACCTGCTGGCGCAGCTCGCGGCGTTCCCTGCGGCGGCGCGGGCACGAGCAGCCGTGGCGCCGTTCGATCTTTCGACGCGCCAGTCCAGCTCGTTCCGGTTCGACAGCCGCGGCAGTTACGTACCGCTCGACTTGGGCTTCTCGCTGAACGCGCACGGCGAGATGCAAGTCTCGGGATACCCTCTGGTCGAACTGCTCGCAGCGCTCGGACTGCAGAACGCCCGGCCCCGGATGATCGACAAGCTTCGATACGAGTACGGTGTTTGGGGCGTGCCGTTGCCCGTTCAGCTAGCGCGGGCCTGTTTCGGCACGCCGTTTCCGACAATTCCCAACCGACGTTTCACCATGCACCTCGGCTGGCCCGGCAAGGAGGGGCAGGCCCGGTGCATCCTGTTCGCCGAGGAGCGCGCCCATGCCTGAAGTGACTATGACCGCCGTTTCGGATGAGATTATCAACGCCTGGGCTGACGAGCCGAAACGTCCCGTAGCGCTGCAGCCGAAAGGGCCGGTAGCGCTGCACCTGAAGCAAAAGCTGCTGCCGGTGGAGGGCGAGGGAGCGGTGATCTTTCCGCCGACCTACGCCGAGATCGGCTACAACATCGATGAGTTGTCCGACGGCACCAAGGTCGTCACCATCGACAGCGTCGGCTCCCAGGCCAATCGCATGGAGCCGATCTTCAAGGCCAACCAGAACGGTACGCCGGGGCGGCTCGAAAAACTCGTCCCGCAGATCGACATCACCTACGGCAATCAGAAGGCCGTCTCGATCCTGGAGGCGGGGCACCGGTTAGGCGACGCCATCGTCCGCTCCAGCGAGCTCAGGGACGCGGCGAAGGAAGCTTTTGAACGCTTCCTCGATGCCGGCGATGCGTCGGCGCTTGCCAAGCTGGCACCGACCTCGCTGGTGTTCGGCGTCTGGGATTCGCGCGACACGCATGCAAAACTGCCGCGGATCGTCCAGTCGGTGATCCGTGCCTGGGACGTGGTAGAGATCAAGCGGTCGGCGCAGTACAACCCGCCGATCGACTACGCGGCGCTCGATGTGTTCTCCGAAGAGGAAAAAGCCAAGCAGGAAGGCGATCCGAAGACGAAGCTGGCTAAACGCGGTTTCGTGCACGTCCCCGCGACCGAGGCGCCGGGCGGCGTGATGGCGAAAGGCGCCATCGAGCGTGATGTGACCGTCAACCTTGTGGCGCTTCGCCGGCTCGGAGGCGACAACGCTGAGGCGCTCCGCCGGTACATTCTCGGTCTGGCGCTGGTCGCCGCGACGGAAGAGCTGGACGGATTTCTGCGTCAGGGCTGCCTGCTGACACTCGATCCGACTTTTCCAGGGCAGTGGGCGGCCGTCGCTCGCGACGGTCGGCGTACGCCGCTGGCTCTGACCAGCGACATCGCACTTGCGTATGCCGAACGCGCTGCGACGGCCTTCGGCGTCGGCGCCAATCGATGCATCGCGTTTCGCAAGGAGTTCGCCCAAGAGGACCTGAAGGAAATCGAGAAGAAGAAGCCGGTGAAGAAGGCAAAGCCGGCTGCCGCGATCGCATGACACAGTCCCTGCTGATCTCCGTGCGCCTGCACGATGCGCGCTGGCACGGCGCCGGCGAATGGCCGCCGTCGCCGGCCAGGCTGTTCCAGGCGCTGATCGCCGGCATCGGCGCGTGCGGCACCCTGGCGCCGGAGCACGTTCAGGCGCTGGGCTGGCTGGAGTCGCTGCCGCCGCCCACCATCGCCGCACCGCCGGCGCCTGCCGGTCAGGGCTTCGTCACATTCGTCCCCAACAACGACCTCGATGCGGTCGGCGGCGATCCGTCTCGGACCGCCGAGATCCGTGCCGGCAAGACGATCCGGCCTCGCTTCATCGAAGGAGACCCCGCCCTACGGTACGTGTGGCGGCTCGATGTCGCTGCGGACGACGAAGCCTGTGCCCGGTTCGTAAGCGAAATCGCTCAGGCGCTCTACCAGTTCGGCCGTGGCGTCGATATGGCCTGGGCGACGGCGGACGTTCTTTCGCAGGAGGAAGCGGAGGCTCGCCTTGCCGCTTGGTCCGGACGGATCTGGCGACCTTCGGACGAAGCGGCGGCGGGTGGCGTGACGCTGCGCTGCCCGATGCCGGGCACGCTGCAGTCGCTGATGGACCGGCACGCCGACCAGCGCCGGCGCATCGTCGGCGGCGTGTTCCGCAAGCCGCGCGAGGCCCGCTTCCGCCTCGTCGCCTACAATTGCCCGCCGGACCGGCTGCTGCTGGAGCTGCGGCCGGCCGACGACGGACGCCGGTTCCAGCCCTGGCCGCTGAGCCGCGCCGCCGAACTCGCGACGACGGTGCGCGACGCCGCCGCACGGCGCCTTCCTGCCGCCGATGTCGGTGCCGCCACTGTCGAGCGCTTTTTCGTCGGCCGCGGCTGCAACGGCACCGACAAGAGCCGCCGGGTGCGGATTATCCCGCTACCATCGATCGGCTATGCTCACACCGAGCCGTCGATCCGCCGCATCCTCGTCGAGCGGCCGCCGGACTGTCCAATTCCGTTGCCTGCGCTCGACCTGTCGCTCTCCAACCTGTCCCTCTCCCGCCATGACCCGGAGACCGGGCAGATCCCCTCGCCGGAGTTGCCGGTTCTCGCTCCCGCCGCAGACGCCAGCATGCTCGGCCACTACGGCATCGGCGACCACCCGACGTCGCGCGTCTGGAATTCGGTGACCCCGGTCGCCCTCCCGATCGCGCGGCTGCGCGGCCGGACGTGCGGGAGCCGACGGCTGGCGAACGAAGCCGAAGCGGCACATGCGGTGCGCCAAGCGCTGCGCCATGCCGACGTGGCCGGCGCCGTCGAGAGCGTCCGCGTCCAGCAGGAGCCGCTGTTCGCCAAGGGCGTGCGGGCGGAAGCCTTCGCGGCGGGCTCGCGCTTCACCCCGGACAAGCTGTGGCACGTCGAGATCACCTTTTCCCAAGCCGTTCGGGGGCCGGTGGTGATCGGCGACGGACGGTACTGCGGCCTCGGAATCATGGCACCGTCCGCCAGCCAACATCACCGTGATGTCCTGATCCTGCCGATCGTTGGTTCCCGGCCGGATGTGGCTCACCGCGGCGCCGTCGTCTCGGCGCTGCGGCGGGCACTGATGAGCCGAGCGGCAGACGACGAAGGGCGCGTGCCAACCCTTTTTTCCGGACACGAGGTCGGTCCGAGCCCCGCGCGATCCGGCCAACACCGTCACGTCTATCTGTTGGCCGAAGACGCCGATGTGGACGGACTTCTGGATCGGCTGATCGTGATCGCCCCCTGGCGGGTCGATCGCACGGTTAGGCCCAACGCCGAGCAACGCGCGCGTTTCGAGGGGGTCGTCTCGGCTGTGCATGTTGTCCGGGCCGGCGCTGCGGGCGTCCTGAGACTCGATCAGCCCTGCTCGCCGAGCGACCACGACCCGCTGTTCCAATCGGCTTCCGGCTGGGTGTCGCGCACGCCTTACCGACCCACGCAGCATCCGTCACGCTCGACCGATCCCGAGGCCGCCGCACTCCGGGACCTTGCCGCGGAGTGCTTACGACGCGGCTTGCCGCAGCCGCACGTCGAGATCAGGCGCATCAATGTCGGACCGCGCGGCGGTATCAGCGCCGAAGCGTGTCTCCGCTTCGCGATCGGCATCATGGGCCCGATCCTGCTCGGCCGAGACGCTCACCAAGGCGGAGGCCTGTTCGTCCGCGAACGCTGAGCAACAGCCAAGACGGAGCAGCAGCAAGCGACCGCGGGATGGCGTGCGCTCAGGGCGATTCCCAAGGTCGCTTCCCGCCACCTTTAATGTCCGCAATTTTCATCGCGCGATGGTGACGGGTCGCCCGATAGCGTCCATCAGACCGCGGTTGCCTCGGCCGGCTGGAGCGGTCGCGTCCCGCCATCGCCCATGTCCGCTACTTGCACCGTGCGACCGTGCGGGCCGCCCGACTGCCATCATGATCGGGTGGTGAGAATTCTGCCTCGCATCGAGCTTGTTTAAAGCGAAACCCCCGCCGAGGGGGATCGGGCGGGGGTTTGCTGGCAGCGCTGTGGGGACATGGCGGGCGCTGCCCCGTGGACAGCGCCAGGGGGGCGGACGCTGTCCCATCCAACCAGCCGACCGCGGCCACCGGACCGGCAACATGACTTGCCGACGACTTTACTCTGGTACTCAAAGGACCGCAAGCGACATCACCCGCATGGGGTATGATGTTGATCCATATGCAACAGGCGCGGGGCGCGGGCTGGGCTGGCCACCTCCCGGCGCTGCTGGAGGGCCTCCTGGGCTCCGCGCAATGGATGGCAGCGCGCCTCGGCGAACGCGGCGGCCGAGTGCGAACGGACGCCAAAGCCGCAGCCGGCCGTACCAATGGCCGGCTGGGCGGCCGACCCCGCAAGACGACCCCGGCGTGAGGCCTGCGAGGCCGGGCACGCGCACACGATGTGCGCTATGTCCGTGATTTCGCCCGCTGTCGCTTTGGTTGCTCGGTGGCTGCGGCCGCCGTTCTGCCCAAGCCGAACTGCTTGGCGAACTCGGAGCGCTGCGCGGCGTAGTTCGGCGCCACCATCGGGTAGTCGGCCGGCAAACCCCACTTCTCGCGGTACTGCTGCGGCGACATATCGTACGTGGTCCGCAGATGGCGTTTCAGCATCTTCAGCTTCCGGCCGTCCTCCAGGCAGACGATGTAGTCGGGCGTGATCGACTTGCGGGCCGACACGGCCGGCTTCAGTGGCTCGGTGTCCTGCGGCGCCACCGCGCCGTCCAGGTTCGCCAGCGCCGCGACGACGCTGCGAATGAGTTCGGGCAGTTGCGTCGCCGGTACCGGGTTGTTGCCCACGTAGGCGGTGATGATCTCGGACGTCAGCTGCAGAAGTGTCGTCCCGGCGCTCTCGGCCGCACTGGATGCGTTCATGGTCTCGATCGATCCTCTCTCTTTATGCCGGGCGTCGTCCTCCCGACCCGCGGGATCGTCGCAAGACACCAGGGGCTACACTGTAGAAACTCTGTCGTGCGAGTCATCGGCGATTTTCTCGAAGGTCCCGGGCGTGGCCACCGGGAGGCCGATCCGGTACGGCCCGAGGAACAGGTCGCCCCGGGCGCGGCGCAACAAATAGGTGATCCGCCGCTGCGCCAGATGATGCGGACGATCGTGCAGCATGTGGCAGCGTTGGCAGAGGCTGCGCAGATTGCGCAGGCGGTTGTTGGTCGGATCATGATCCAGGTGCGCCGCGGCGAGGACGACGCGCGTCATCCGCATCCGCGCCGCCTGTTCGAGGTCGGGCCAGCGAGCGATGCGACCTCGCCCGTCCCGCCAGTTTCGTCGAACCGGATCGAACCATCGTCCGTCGGGCAGGCAGCGCAGGTCGAGCCCGTGCGGCCGGCCGCAGCCCTGGCAGACGCCGCCGGCGCGCTCGAAGCGCACGCGCCGGCTGAGGTCGGCCCAATGCGCGGGATAAAGGCTGCGCAGCTCGCGCCGGATCGGCATCGTCGCTATCCCGAAGCCGCGGCGACGGCAGCGGCAGGTTCCGGCTGCCGACCGAGCACGCGGTAGACGGAGGCTCGGCCGATCCCGAGGCGCCGGGCGATCGCCGCCGGCCCGAGCTTCTCCTCGGCATGAAGACGCCGCACCTCGGCAGCGTCGATCGACGGCTTGCGTCCCTTGTAGACACCGCGCTCCTTCGCCGCCTTGATCCCCTCCATCTGCCGCTCGCGGCGCAGATTGGTCTCGAACTCGGCGAACACGCCCAGCATGTCGAGGAACGCCTTGCCGGCGGCCGAGCCGGTGTCGACCGGCTGCTCGGTCGCCTTCAGCGCCACGCCCTTCGCCTTCAGTTCGTGGACGATGTCCTGCAGGTCTTTCAGCGAGCGCGCCAGACGGTCGACCCGGGTGACCACCAGGGTGTCGCCCGCGCGCAGGAAGGTGAGCAGCACCTCCAATTCCTCGCGTCCCTTTCGACGTGCGCCACTTGCTTTCTCGGCCCGGATCACCTCGCAGCCGGCCGCCTGCAGCGCAGCGTTCTGAATCCGCAGATCCTGATCGATGCTCGAGACTCGCGCGTAGCCATAGACGGTCATCCGGAGGAAGTGTCTCGCTGGATTCTAGACCCCGTTACCATACCGTCACGAATCTCGCAAATCAACCCTAATGAGACGCGAAACAGCGTCTCGTCGCATGTCTCGGTGGGGTATACATAAACGATACATTCAAATTGAGCGCTTGCAATTGACCGGATTAGTCCCAGCTCGCCGAAGCCAGCCACTTCTCTCCAGATGCCGTCAGGGGGCCCCTCACTCTATCTCTTCACAGGATCAAGAGCGTGAATCCAGGATAAGCGCTGGCACCGCCCCTAGTCTATAATCCATCTACTTGCTGCCTTAAGGTGACCCTAACCCACCGCGCGCACTTAAAATAGGAAAGGAACGTCAGCATGCCGATAGATGTCGAACGTCGCACGCTTCCTCCGGCTGGTATCGATATTGTTGACATAACTATACGAGAAACGTACCAGGTCGAAGGCATCGGAGAAGACACCGTACTCCTCAGAGGTGAGCTTGAGGCCGATAGAGGGCCGCCCCTATATGAGCATGGTGAGACACGTCACAGCTGGGAAACTTCCACTGTCGTCGCGCAGTTCACCAACCTCAACCTCGTCGGACGTAGCGATGTTTTCGGTGATGTTCGCGTGACACTCGATCGTTCGGTTCCGTCTTTTGGCGTGGTAACGAATGGTAAGTGTAAAGCTAGCATAGCTTTGCGCGTAACTATGCCGGAACATGGGCTCGTTCTGCACGGCTCCGAACCCGTTCAGCTACATTCTCAAGTTGAAACCGTTCCGCCCATCGGTGATGAGCGGACCCAGAGTGTTCTGCCTGTTACCTTAGTCGATGCGCAAACTCGCCGAGTTCGAGGTACAATGACAGAGGCTGTAGTGGCCTGGCGAGAACTTCTTGAGCAGAGAGCTTGGCGCGTCGGCGAGGAGTGAAGTGGACCCCATCGGCGAGACCACTGGACGATGGTTCGTGATTGGAAGGCTGGTCGGCTCCGTCCCCTTCGATCACGCCACGCAAGGCGTTTGTTGCTGTTGTTGTCGAGGTGGGCATATGGGCGACGTGGCTCGTCGTCCAAGCCGTCCGAACATCTGCACGATGGCGTTTCGGTCTCGATAGAGGGATGGTGAAAAACACTGTTTCCAGATCCTATCCGCTTTCGACGGGATGTTCAAAACGCTGCCGCCGGCTTCAATCCGGCGCGCCAGGCAATCAGTGTCGTCGCCTTTGTCGGCGTGGACCAGGACCCCGGCGGGCACGTTGTCGAGCAGTCGCTCGCCGGCCCCACAATCCACCGCCTGTACCGAGCCGCCGCTCGGCTTCGACCAGCAGCATCACCCCGCCGTCCGAGGTGATCCGACCGCCGTAGAACGCGGCGGTGACTTTCTTGCGCTGAACCGCTGAAAACGGGAACGGCAGGGTCGTATCGTCGGTCATGGCGGATGTGGCCAAGCGGGATGCCGTCGATGGGTTGGCTTCAGCAACCGATTTTACGCCACATCATCGCTTAGAGTCTGTCCGGGAAGTTCATGAGGGGTTGCAGAGTTTTCGGAGCATGAGGCGGATGGAGGCGAGTCTGAGGAAGGCGAGGGCCTTGCGGTTGAGGTTTTCC
>Ga0209573_1005134_pt1 | contig 12105 bp, 11 predicted proteins | sample TNRBio252014_DNA_FD_185870 | JGI IMG/M metagenome (GOLD analysis project Ga0209573, IMG submission 185870) | Wastewater treatment Type I Accumulibacter community from EBPR Bioreactor in Madison, WI, USA - TNR Reactor_6/25/2014_ DNA (SPAdes)... | ecosystem: Engineered > Bioreactor > EBPR >...
GGATCGCCGACCCAGCCGACGAGGGCCGGCGCATACACGGGGCGCGCGGCATAGCGGCCCGGGGCCCAGCCCCAGCGGCCGCCGACTTGCACCCAGCGGCCGTAATGGAAGGGGGCGAAGCCCCAGGGCGCGGCGTCGACCCACGTCCAGCCCCAGGGTTCGATCCACGCCCAGCGCCCGTCGCGATAGGGCGCCCAGTCGGCGGCGACCGCGCGCGGATACCAGACCGTGCCGTAATCCGGGGCGGAACTCCAGTCGCCGTAGGCATCGAGATCCTGGTGGCCAGTCATGTAGGGCGAAACGTGGCGGCGGGCGGCGTTCGAACGTTCACGGTTGTCCTGCGCCGAAACCCAGGCGTCGAAATCGTCGCCGTAGGGCGCCGATTCGACGCCGATCAGGCCGCGCTCGTCGAAGGTGGCCATGTCGCCCGGGCGTACGGTGATCGGGCGTTCGCCGGTCTCGACCTCGGCGCTGCCCGCCTGCGCGGTGACGGTCGTGCGGTCGGGCCGCACCTCGATCCGGTAGCGGCCGGGACCGGGAAAGCGGACACGTCCGCCCGGCGTGCTGACCTGCAGGTCGTCGGCCTGGTCGCGGTCGCGGATGGTCACCGCCAGCGCGCCCTCGGCCAGCACAAGATCGACGATCTCGTCGTTGACCGCGGCGAATTCGGCCCGGCTGTTCCCGGCCAGGCGATAGGCGGTGGAACCAACCCATACCTCGGCGCGGCTGCGCCGTCCGGTATCGATGATGGTCCCGCTGCTGATCGGCCAGTTGATCGCCGCCGGGCCGCCCGGATCCTCGCGGTCGGCCCGCAGGGTGACGTTGCCGTCGATCTGGGACAGGCGGCCGACCCGCCCCGGCGGGTCGCCGGCGGCCTGCGCCGGGGTGAGAAAGCCGATCAGGGCGGCCAGCCCGAGAAAATGGCGAATGCGTGAAAACATCATCAACTCCGTGAGCTGCGGCTGACCGTCCGGGTAAGTGGTGAATCGCCTAACGTATTAGAACCCGATCGGATGAATTTCGCGCGCGGAAAATCGTTTCAGGATGTTGCCGGACGGAGGATTCCGGCCCGGCGCGCGGTGCGATGGATCGGGAAAACCTGTGATTTTTCAGCGGCCTGACGTAAAATCCGCGGTTCCCTACTGCGCCGCAGCACACCCTCTCCGATGCTTTATCCGACCCGTTTCGATGTCCTCGTCGTCGGCGGCGGCCACGCCGGCACCGAGGCCGCGCTCGCCGCGGCGCGGGCCGGGGCGAACACGCTGCTGCTGACCCACAGCCTCGACACGCTCGGGGCGATGAGCTGCAATCCGTCGATCGGCGGCATCGGCAAGGGCCACCTGGTGCGCGAGGTCGATGCGCTGGGCGGGGCGATGGCGGCGGCCGCCGACGAAGCCGGCATCCAGTTCCGCATCCTCAACGCCTCGAAGGGTCCGGCGGTGCGCGCCACCCGCGCCCAGGCCGACCGCGTGCTCTACAAGCAGGCCATTCGTGGTCGCCTGGAAAACCAGCCGAACCTGACGCTCTTCGCCGATGCCTGCGACGACCTGATCGTCGAGGGCGAGCGCGTCGTCGGCGCGGTGACCAGGCTGGGCATCCGCTTTTTGGCCCAATCCGTGGTGTTGACCGCGGGAACCTTCCTCAACGGCAAGATCCACGTCGGGCTGGAGAACCACACCGGCGGGCGCATGGGCGATCCGCCGTCGCTTTCGCTGGCGGCGCGCCTCAAGGAACTCAACCTGCCGCAGGGCCGCCTGAAAACCGGCACGCCGCCGCGCCTCGACGGCAGGACCATCGACTTCTCGGTGATGGAAGAACAGTATTCGGACGATCCGCTGCCGGTCTTCTCCTTCCTCGGCAACGCGGCGCAGCATCCGAAACAGCTGCCGTGCTGGATCACCGAAACCAACGAACGGACGCACCACATCATCCGCGGCGGGCTGGACCGTTCGCCGATGTACACCGGGGTCATCGAGGGCGTCGGGCCGCGCTACTGTCCGTCGATCGAGGACAAGATCCACCGCTTCGCCGACAAGAGCAGTCACAATCTCTTCCTCGAACCGGAAGGCCTGACGACGCATGAGATCTACCCGAACGGCGTGTCGACCAGCCTGCCCTTCGATATCCAGCTGGCGCTGGTGCGCTCGATCCGCGGACTGGAAAACGCCCACATCCTGCGCCCCGGCTACGCCATCGAATACGACTTCTACGACCCGCGCGGCCTCAAGGACACGCTGGAAACCAAGGCCATCCGCGGCCTCTTCTTCGCCGGCCAGATCAACGGCACGACCGGCTACGAAGAAGCGGCGGCGCAGGGCCTGCTGGCCGGCCTCAACGCCGTGCGCTACGTCAAGGGCGAGCCGGGCTGGTGCCCGAAGCGCAACGAAGCCTACCTTGGCGTGCTGGTCGACGACCTGATCACGCGCGGCGTCTCCGACCCTTACCGGATGTTTACCAGCCGCGCCGAATATCGGCTGAGCCTGCGCGAGGACAACGCCGACCTGCGCCTGACCGAACACGGTCGCGCCCTCGGCCTCGTCGACGACGTGCGCTGGGCGGCTTTCTGCAGGAAGCGCGACGCCATCGCCGGCGAGCAGGAGCGTCTGAAGTCCACCTGGATCAACCCGAGGATCACGCCGGCCGAGGACTGCGTCCGCGTGCTCGGCAAGGCCATCGACCATGAATACAACCTGTTCGAGCTGCTGCGCCGGCCGGAAGTCTCCTACGCCTCGCTGTTGACCCTGTCCGGCGCCGGCACGGCGCAGAGCGATCCGCTGGTCGTCGAACAACTGGAGATTTCCGCCAAGTATCAGGGCTACATCGACCGTCAGGCCGAGGAAGTGGCGCGGTCGACCGCCTGCGAGAGCACGATTCTGCCCGCCGATCTCGATTATGACGCGGTCGCCGGCATCTCCAACGAGGTCAGGCAGAAGCTTGCCCGGCAGCGGCCGCAGACCATCGGCCAGGCCTCGCGGATCCCGGGCATTACCCCGGCCGCCATCTCGCTGCTGCTGATCCACCTGAAGCGCTTGAGCCTTGCACGGGCGGCATGAGCACGATCACGCTGGCGGCAGGCCTGGCCGCCCTCGGAATCGCGCTGCCCGAAGCGGCGCACCTGAAACTGCTGGCCTTCCGCGATCTGCTGCTGAAGTGGAACAGAACCTACAACCTGACCGCGCTGCGCGACCCGCAGCAGGCCATTTCGCATCACCTGCTCGACGCGCTGGCGATCCTGCCACACGCCGGGACCGGTCCCCTGCTCGATGCCGGCAGTGGCGGCGGCCTTCCCGGCATTCCACTGGCGATTGCCCGCCCCGACCTGCCGGTCACGCTGGTCGATGCCGTGCAGAAGAAAGCCGCCTTCCTGCAACAGGCCGCGATCGAGCTTGAATTGAAGAATGTTGCGGTCCACCATGCCCGGGTCGAGGAAATGCGGGGACAATATGGCCAGATCAGTTCGCGCGCCTTTGCCGACCTGGCGCGCTTCGTCAGCCTGACCCGGCATCTGCTGGCGCCGGGAGGGTGCTGGCTGGCGATGAAGGGCGCGCTGCCCGAAGGTGAATTCAAGGCGCTGCCGGCCGGCAGCGAGGTTGAAGCGATCATCCCGCTTGCGGTGCCGGGGCTGGATGCCGAACGACATTTGATCATTTTGAGAGCCGGGTCATGAAAGTATTCGCCATTACCAATCAGAAAGGCGGTGTCGGCAAGACGACGACGGCGGTCAATCTGGCCGCGTCGCTGGCGGCCGAAGGCAGGCGCGTCCTGTTGATCGACCTCGACCCGCAAGGCAATGCGACGACCGGCGCCGGGATCACCAAGCAGGAAGCGCTGCCCACCGTCTATCAACTGTTGATCGGCGCCGCCAAGCTCGGCGAAGTCAGCATCCGGACCGGCTTCGGTTTCGACATCGTCCCCGCCAACCGCGACCTGGCCGGCGCCGAAGTCGAGCTGATCGGCCTCAAGGAACGCGAATACCGCCTCAAGAACGCCCTCCTCGCCGGCCACGCCAATCATGACTTCATCCTGATCGACTGTCCGCCGGCGCTCAACATGCTGACGGTCAACGGACTGGTCGCCGCCGATTCGGTGCTGATTCCCATGCAGTGCGAGTACTATGCCCTGGAGGGGCTGTCCGACCTCGTCGAAACGCTGCGCAAGGTGCGGACCCACCTCAACGCCCGCCTTGAGATCGAGGGTCTGCTGCGCACCATGTACAACGCGCAGAGCACCCTGACCCAGCAGGTGTCCGGCGAACTGGAACGCCATTTCGGCAACAAGGTCTATCGGACCATCGTGCCGCGCAACGTCCGGCTGGCCGAGGCGCCGTCCTACGGCAAACCGGTCATTGCCTTTGACAAAAGCTCCAAGGGCGCGCAGGCCTACAGCGCGCTGGCCAGGGAAATTCTCGAAAGGGTCGCCCCATGATGAAGATGAAAGGACTCGGCCGCGGTCTCGACGCACTGCTTTCCGGCAGCGACAGACCGCATGGCGACGAACAGCGGAATCTGCCGGTAGATCGCCTGCGTCCCGGCAAGTATCAGCCGCGGACGCAGATGGATGAAGGCTCGCTGGGCGAACTGGCGGCGTCGATCAGGGTCCAGGGCGTCATGCAGCCGATTCTCGTGCGCGCCGTCGATGGCACGCCGGGCGCCGAACGCTACGAAATCGTCGCCGGCGAACGCCGCTGGCGTGCCGCGCAACTGGCCGGTCTCGGCGAAGTTCCGGTGCTGATCCGCAGCATTCCCGATGAGCAGGCGCTGGCCATGGCGCTGATCGAGAACATCCAGCGCGAAAACCTCAACCCGCTCGAGGAGGCGCAAGGCCTGCAGCGGCTGATCGACGAATTCGGCCTGACCCACCAGCAGGCTGCCGATGCGGTCGGCCGTTCGCGCCCCGCCGCGACCAATTTGCTCCGTCTGCTGCAGTTGACCGCAGCCGTCCAGGAATTGCTGATGTCCGGCAAGCTGGACATGGGCCACGCCCGGGCGCTTCTGCCGCTGGCCGGCGCGCAACAGGTCGCGCTCGCCCAGCGCATCGTGCACAAAGGTCTTTCGGTGCGCGAGGCCGAGCGGTTGGTGCAGCACCTGCTGAGTCCGCCGCGGAAAGCTCCGGAAGGGGCTGTGGACCGCGATCTTCTGCGTTTGCAGGAGGAACTTTCCGACGGCCTGGGAGCCAGTGTCGCAATCCATTCAAACAAGAAGGGGGCGGGCAAGGTCACCATCGAGTTCGGAAGTCTCGACCAGCTGGACGGCCTGATTTCGCGTCTGCGCGGGTGATCGATGGCAGAAAGCGGATGGTCTCGCCAGGGTGGGCGGATACCGCCTTTGTGCGACGCAACAATTGACTCATTCACGGCACTTCATTACAATCGAGGAGTTTTCAGTCGGGGTCTGTCGTGCACCCGCATGTGAGCTGGATACTCAGCCGACAAGCGGCGCTGGCGATACTCCTGGGGGGCATCACCTGGGTGTTGGTCGGCAGCAATGCGGCGGTCTCGATTCTGATCGGGGGATCAATCGGCCTCATCGCCAACGCGGGTTATGTCCTGCGGGCCATGCGGGTGTCGACGGGAGATGACCCGCTCAGGCTGTATCGGGCGCAGTCGGCCGGGGAGGGATTGAAGTTCGCTCTGACCTTCGCCGGGTTTGCGCTGGTGTTCTGGGGGTACCAGGAGGTCGCGGCGCTGCCGCTCTTTCTTGGCTATGCATCGACATTCGTCATCTTCTGGATGGCACTCTTGAAGCAACGCTAGGCTGATGGGAGAAATCATGAGCGCTGAAGGCGGCCTGACCACAACGGGTTATATCCAACACCACCTGACCAACCTGACCGTCTGTTCGGACGCGGCCAGGGATGCGGCCGGCCATTGTCAGGGGTTCTGGACCTTTCACCTCGACACCCTGCTGGTTTCCGGCATCCTCGGTCTGCTCGTCTTCGGGCTGATGGCCAAGGTGGCGGGCAAGGCCACTTCCCGGGTGCCTGGCGGGCTGCAGAATTTCGTCGAAATGGTCGTCGGCCTGGTCGATCAGCAGGTCAAGGATACCTTCCACGGCAAGAGCGCCCTCGTCACCCCGCTCGCCATCACCATCTTCGTCTGGGTGTTCGTAATGAACGCCATGGACCTGATCCCGGTCGACTTCCTGCCGCTCGCCCTTGGCGCCGTCGGTGTGCATTACTTCAAGGCGGTTCCGACGACCGACCCCAACCTGACCTTCGCGATGTCGATCACGGTGTTCCTGATCACCATTTTCATGGGCCTGAAGATCAAAGGGTTCGGCCACTTCATGCACGAAGTCTTCGCGGTCCCGTTCGGCCTCAAGCTCGCCCCGGTCAACCTCCTGTTCCGTATCGTCGAAGAAATCGCCCGGCCGATCTCGTTGTCCCTGCGTCTCTTCGGCAACATGTACGCCGGCGAAATGGTGTTCATCCTGATCGCCCTGCTCGGCATCTGGCAGCTTCCCCTGGCTCTGCCCTGGGCGCTGTTCCACATCCTGATCATCACCCTGCAAGCCTTCGTGTTCATGATGCTGACCATCGTATACATGTCCATGGCCGCAGAGTCGCACTAGGCGTTCTGGCAGTTTCCCGTAGTTTCTGACTTCAACCGCAACAACCCACCTTACTGAGGAGCAAACATGGAACTCGCAACCGTTCTCTCCAACACCGCCATCGCTGTGGCCATCCTGATCGGCGCCGGTGCCCTGGGCACCGCCATCGGCTTCGGCATCCTCGGCGGCCGTTTCCTGGAAGGCGCTGCCCGTCAGCCGGAAATGATCCCCACGTTGCAGGTCAAGATGTTCATCGTCGCCGGTCTGCTCGATGCGGTGACCATGATCGGCGTTGGTATCGCCCTGTTCATGCTCTTCGCCAATCCGTTCATCGCCCTGGTCAAGTAATCATCCGCGCGCCTGTAACCCTTATTACTAGGAGGTTAGCGTGAGCATTAACGCTACACTGATCGGTCAGGCAATCTGGTTTGCAGTCTTCATCTGGATCACGATGAAGTATGTCTGGCCGCCGCTGCAAAGGGCGATGGCAGCCCGTCAAGCGCAGATTGCCGAAGGCCTGGCAGCGGCCGAACGTGGCAAGCACGAGCAGGACCTTGCCGCCAAGCGTTCCGCCGATGCGCTGCGCCAAGCCAAGGAGAAATCCGCGGAAATCGTGGCGCAAGCAGAAAAGCGAGCGCAGCAGATCGTCGACGAAGCCAAGGGCAACGCCAAGGTCGAAGCCGACAAGGTCGTTGCCGGCGCCAAGGCGGAGATCGACCAGGAAGTCGAACGCGCCAAGCAGCATTTGCGTGAGCGCGTCGCCGAACTGGCGGTTGCCGGCGCCGAAAGGATCCTGCGCAAGGAAGTCAACGCATCCGTGCATGCCGACATGCTGGCTGCCCTGAAACAGGACCTGTAAGCGATGGCCGAATCCGTCACGATCGCCCGCCCGTACGCTGAAGCCCTGTTTCGCGCGGCCAAGGAAAGCGGCAATCTGGCCAAGTGGGCCGGGCAGGTCTCGTTGCTCGGCCAGGTGGCCGCCAATCCCGAGGTCCGCATGGCCATCGGCGATCCCAATGTGGCGGTCACGCAACTGGTCGAGCTGTTCCGGTCCGCCTGCGGCAAGGGGGCGGATGCGGAGCTTTCCAATTTTATCCAGCTGCTTTCCAACAACGACCGGCTTGGGCTGCTGCCCGAGATCGCCGCCCTGTTCGAAAGCTACAAGCAGGCTGAAGAAGGCACCAAGCAGGCCGAGATCCTCTCGGCGTTCCCGATCAACGCATCGCAGGTCAAGGCGCTTGTTCCCCAACTCGAGGCGGTATTCAAGACAAGACTCGAGGCTTCGGTTTCCGTCGATCCCGAACTGATTGGCGGCATCAAGGTAATCGTCGGCGACCAGATGCTGGATGCGTCTGTCCGCGGCAAGCTGGACGCCATGGCTACGGCACTGAACAACTAGGAGAAATTCATGCAGTTGAATCCTTCCGAAATTTCTGAACTGATCAAGAGCAAGATTCAGAATCTGCAAGGCGCATCGGAAGTGCGCACGCAGGGCACGGTAGTCTCGGTTACCGACGGTATCTGCCGCATTCACGGCCTGCAGGATGTCATGCAGGGCGAGATGCTGGAATTCCCCGGCAACACCTTCGGCATGGCGCTGAACCTCGAGCGCGATTCCGTTGGTTCCGTTGTTCTCGGCGAGTACGAGCACATCTCCGAAGGCGACGTCGTCAAGACGACCGGCCGCATTCTCGAAGTCCCCGTCGGCCCCGAACTGCTCGGCCGCGTCGTCAACTCGCTGGGCCAGCCGATCGACGGCAAGGGGCCGATCAACGCCAAGCTGAGCGACAAGATCGAAAAGGTCGCGCCCGGCGTCATCTGGCGCAAGTCGGTTTCGCAGCCGGTGCAGACCGGTCTGAAGTGCGTTGACTCGATGGTGCCCATCGGCCGTGGCCAGCGCGAGTTGATCATCGGTGACCGCCAGACCGGCAAGACCGCCGTTGCCGTCGACACGATCATCAACCAGAAGGGCAAGGATCTGTTCTGCGTCTATGTCGCCGTCGGCCAGAAGGCTTCGACGATCGCCAACGTCGTGCGCAAGCTCGAAGAGCATGGCGCCATGGAATACACGGTCGTCGTTGCCGCTTCGGCTTCCGAATCCGCCGCGCTGCAGTACATCGCGCCGTACGCCGGGTGCACGATGGGCGAGTACTTCCGCGATCGCGGCCAGGACGCCCTGATCATCCATGACGACCTGACCAAGCAGGCCTGGGCCTACCGTCAGGTGTCGTTGCTGCTGCGCCGTCCGCCGGGCCGTGAAGCCTACCCGGGTGACGTGTTCTATCTCCACTCCCGCCTGCTGGAACGCGCCGCCCGCGTTTCCGATGCCTGGGTCGAGAAGCTGACCGGTGGCGAAGTCAAGGGCAAGACCGGTTCGCTGACCGCGCTGCCGGTGATCGAAACCCAGGCGGGCGACGTTTCCGCCTTCGTTCCGACCAATGTCATCTCGATTACCGACGGCCAGATCTTCCTGGAAACCGACCTCTTCAATGCCGGTATCCGCCCCGCCATCAACGCCGGTATCTCGGTGTCGCGGGTTGGCGGCGCCGCCCAGACCAAGCTGATCAAGAAGCTCGGCGGCGGTGTCCGTCTGGCCCTCGCCCAGTACCGCGAACTCGCGGCCTTCGCGCAGTTTGCCTCCGACCTCGACGAAGCGACCCGCAAGCAGCTCGAGCGTGGCCGCCTGGTGACCGAGCTGATGAAGCAGCCGCAGTATTCGCCGATGAGCATTTCCGAAATGGCCGTCACGCTGTATGCAGCCGACAAGGGCTATTTCGATGACGTCGAAGTCAAGCGGGCTCTCGAATGCGAAAAGGGAATGATCGGCTACCTGAAGGCGCACTGCGCGGACGTCATGAACAAGATGCAGTCCACCGCGGAGCTCGACGGCGAAGCCGAGAAGCTGCTCGCCGCCGGCATAGCCGCCTTCAAGAGCAGCTGGGCCTGATCCGGGAGAAAGCCATGGCTAGCGGCAAGGAAATTCGCAACAAGATCAAGAGCGTCGAAAACACGCGCAAGATCACCAAGGCCATGGAAATGGTGGCCGCATCCAAAATGCGCAAGGCGCAGGACCGGATGCGGGCTGCCCGGCCCTATGGCGAGAAGATCCGGCGTGTTGCGGCAAACCTCTCCCATGCCCTCAGCGAGTACAAGCACCCGTTCCTCATCAAGCGTGATCCCGTGCGTACCGCCGGCCTGATCCTCATCACCTCCGACAAGGGCCTGTGCGGCGGTCTCAACTCCAATGTCCTGCGCATGGCCCTCGGCCACATGAAGGATTTTGACGCCCAGGGCAAGAAGTATCAGGTGACCTGCATCGGCAACAAGGGCTTCGGTTTCATGCAGCGCATGGGCGGCAAGGTCGTTTCCCACATCACCGGCATCGGCGATACTCCGCACCTCGAGAAGCTGATCGGACCGGTCAAGGTCCAGCTCGATGCCTACCTGAAGGGCGAGATCGACGCGCTCTTCATCGGTTACACGCGTTTCATCAACACGATGAAGCAGGAGCCGGTGTTCGAGCAATTGCTTCCGTTGTCCGGCGAGGCGATCGGCTCGGCCAAGTCGAAGTGGGACTACATCTACGAACCGGACTCCAAGGCCGTCATCGACGACCTGCTGATCCGTTATGTCGAGGCTTTGATCTATCAGGCCGTGGCCGAGAACATGGCCTCCGAGCAGTCTGCCCGGATGGTCGCCATGAAGTCTGCTTCCGACAACGCCAAGAACGTCATCGGTGAATTGAAGCTGATCTACAACAAGACCCGTCAGGCCGCGATTACCAAGGAACTGTCGGAAATCGTGGGCGGCGCCGCCGCCGTCTGATGCAAACGGAAAGCTTTTAATTTTTGGGGATTTGAATATGAGTCAAGGTTCCATCGTTCAGTGCATCGGCGCCGTTGTGGACATCCACTTTCCGCGCGATGCGATGCCCAAGGTGTATGACGCGCTCAAGCTCGATGCCTCCGAATCCAACGGCATGGCCGAAGACGGCCTGACCTTCGAGGTTCAGCAGCAACTGGGTGACGGCGTGGTCCGCACCATCGCCATGGGTTCCTCCGACGGCCTGCGCCGCGGGATGAAGGTCAACAACACCGGCGCGGCCATTTCCATCCCGGTCGGCATGGGCACACTGGGCCGTATCATGGACGTTCTCGGGCGTCCGATCGACGAAGCCGGTCCGATCGAGGGCAACGAACTCCGTGCGATTCACGCCACCGCACCCAAGTTCGACGAGCTTTCCTCGTCGGTGGACCTGCTCGAGACCGGCATCAAGGTCATCGACCTGATCTGCCCGTTCGCCAAGGGCGGCAAGGTCGGTCTGTTCGGCGGCGCCGGCGTCGGCAAGACCGTCAACATGATGGAACTCATCAACAACATCGCCAAGCAGCACTCGGGTCTGTCCGTGTTCGCCGGCGTCGGCGAGCGTACCCGCGAGGGCAACGACTTCTACCACGAGATGAAGGAATCCAACGTTCTCGACAAGGTGGCGATGGTCTTCGGTCAGATGAACGAGCCGCCGGGCAACCGTTTGCGCGTCGCGCTGACCGGCCTGACCATGGCCGAGCGTTTCCGCGACGACGGGCGTGACATCCTGCTGTTCATCGACAACATCTACCGCTTCACGCTGGCCGGTACCGAAGTATCCGCGCTGCTCGGCCGCATGCCGTCCGCCGTCGGCTATCAGCCGACGCTGGCCGAGGAGATGGGCCGCCTGCAGGAGCGCATCACGTCGACCAAGGTCGGCTCGATCACCTCCATCCAGGCCGTCTATGTGCCTGCCGATGACCTGACCGACCCCTCCCCGGCGACGACCTTCCTCCACCTCGACTCGACGGTCGTGCTGTCGCGTGACATCGCGGCGCTCGGTATCTACCCGGCGGTCGATCCGCTCGACTCCACCTCCCGTCAGCTCGACCCGCAGGTTGTCGGCGAGGAGCATTACGATGTCGCCCGCGCCGTACAGATGACCCTCCAGAAGTACAAGGAACTGCGCGACATCATCGCCATTCTGGGCATGGACGAACTGTCGCCGGAAGACAAGCTGGTCGTCTACCGCGCCCGCAAGATCCAGCGTTTCCTTTCGCAGCCGTTCCACGTCGCCGAGGTCTTCACCGGTTCCCCAGGCAAGTACGTTTCCCTCAAGGACACGATCAAGGGGTTCAAGGGGATCTGCGCCGGCGAATACGATCAACTGCCGGAGCAGGCGTTCTACATGGTCGGCGGTATCGAGGAAGTCATCGAGAAGGCCAAGACGCTGCAGTAATCCGGTCCCAGCATAGGAGCCATCCATGGCAATTTCTGTTCATTGTGACGTCGTCAGCGCCGAGGAGTCGATCTTCTCCGGCGAGGTCGAGATCGGGGTCTTTCCCGGCGAAGCCGGCGAACTGGGCATACTGCCCCACCACACGCCGTTGCTCACCCGCATCCGGCCGGGCACCATCCGTCTCAAGGTGCAGGGGCAGAGCGATTTCGAGCTGGTCTACGTCTCCGGCGGCATGCTGGAGGTTCAGCCGGGCATGATCACCGTCTTGGCCGACACCGCGATTCGCGCCCA
>Ga0209573_1005137_pt1 | contig 12092 bp, 11 predicted proteins | sample TNRBio252014_DNA_FD_185870 | JGI IMG/M metagenome (GOLD analysis project Ga0209573, IMG submission 185870) | Wastewater treatment Type I Accumulibacter community from EBPR Bioreactor in Madison, WI, USA - TNR Reactor_6/25/2014_ DNA (SPAdes)... | ecosystem: Engineered > Bioreactor > EBPR >...
CTCAGAGTGGACACGACCCGGCGAAAAGCCAAGTAAAATCTGCGGCACCGAGGGGCGAAAGAGCAGGCGGGGGCGGCATCGGGGCGGCGGGTATTTTCCCGTGGCTTTCCCGAATCATTTTGCGATGCGCCCAACCTCTCTCCACCGTCACAGCATTGCGGCGCGTGAGTTCTGGCTGCTCGCTCCCCGGACACGCCCCCCTCTTCCTGCCGGGTTCCCTCGCGAGGAGGGCCCGAAAAACGAAATCCGTAAAGTCACCGGGAAAAAGCTTCCCGGGTTTGCTCGGGCCGTTTACTCTGTCTTGAAATTCTCCGCCGCGCCAGCATGCCCCTGGGTTCCGGTCTCCGGGTCTGTTATCGCGACAGTCCCCGATAACGGATATCGGCGACGGCGGGATAAGAAACTGTTCTGCTAAGAAATATCATGACATTAAAAATTGCATTAATCGGACTTCTATCGTTAGGCATAGCATCCGCTTCGCCGATCATTGAGATCAAGACGGTTGCGGGCAAAACAGCCGAAGAGGTCGAGATTGTTTTGGGTGCGCCATCACAGACTGAGGAGACTAAGCAGGGCATTAAAAACTTCTACTTGGATGATGCGGTCGAGATCGTTTTTATCGACGGTAAGGCGGATTGGATTACGATAACACCAACCAAAATAACTCCATTTACCAAGGAGTCACTAGTCGAATTAGGACTGGAAGTCAGATTGCCAACATTTTCTAATGAACATGTTCTGAGATGGGAGCCATATGGTGCCTACCATTCAGTTTCAATGGCACCAGGGCCGGATGGTGTCGACTTCTTCTACGTGATGATCAAAACAAAATAGCAGAACATGCCGCGTCATCGAAGGGCCTTCAGCCCTCCATGCGCTCTAACGTTCGGCAGAAATTTCCACCATTGGAACTCAATGAAAATTAAGGCAGTATACCTCGGGAGTGAGCCGCTACTTGAGATCTTCAAACGAGATCTTCAGATAGATGGCGATCACGTTGAGAATTTGCTTAGATCAGACGATTGGACCATGATGATTCTCTCGTGGGCGATTCTCGAAGCGTGTCTGAATCAGTCCATAATTGCTCATCTTAAAGACGACAGGATTTCGACTTTTGTCGAACGTATGAACATCGGAGGCAAGAGCGGCAAATCAGAACTAGCCTACGTGCTTGAGATCTTAACTCGCGAAGAGAAGAAGTTCGTTGACGTATTTTCTGAGGTTAGGAATCGCTTTGCTCACGGCATCAACCGATTCAAGACAACATTTGACGACTTCTTTGATTCTGTTTCCGACACAAATAAGTTTGAGAGCGCTCTGCCGATACCTCTGATCAACAATTTTGATGGCACGCAATCTACAACATTCGCAACGGATAAGAGAACCGTGATATTCGGCAACATAGTATCTGTTTGCGTGAATATCTCAAGACGCAAGCATACTTGAAACACAAGCTCGGGTTCAAAACTGAAGTGCAACGTCAACAGGATCTTTCGAAGAGCTCCGCAGGTGCCTTGACCCCATGTCGTTTGCGGGGTCGGTCGTTCAGCTTCCTCGCGATCGCGTTGCATCGGACCTGGGAGAGATCATCCATGGAGCAGCCTTCCGCCAGATCCTGCCAGATCAATCCGTTGGTATTTTCGACGATTCCGCACTCATAGAAGGATTCAGACTCAAGAAACAAGATTTCCCCCTCCCCTCCCCGCCCTACGGCATCAGGGGACCGTTCTCTCAGTGATTTTCCTTTTCATCCCGGCGATCGCGGGAAATGATCCTCCCGTCACCCGACCTTCCCCCATCCGCTCCCATGATCCGCCTTGCCACGCTTCTCTTGCTCCTCGCCAGCTCCCTCTCCGCTTCGGAAAACTGGCCGGGGTGGCGTGGTCCGCGCGGCGACGGCTCGGTCGCTGATGCTCCCAATCTGGCGGTGAAATTCGATCCCGCGACCGACGCGGTCTGGAAGACGGCGATCCCCGGGATCGGCCATGCCTCGCCGGTGATCTGGGAGGACCGGATCTTTCTCGTCACCGCCGAAGAGGGCAAACGCTCCCTCCTCAGCCTCGATCGCACCAGCGGAAAGATCCTCTGGAGCGAGGTCGTCCTCGAAGCGCCGATGGAGGAGATCCACCGGCTCAACAGCCACGCCTCGAGCACGCCGGTGACAGACGGGAAAACGGTCTACGTCAGCTCGACGAGACGGAGATGTTCGTCGCGGCCTACGACTTCGCTGGGAAGAAGCTTTGGGAAACGCGTCCCGGTGGTTTCTCGAGCAAACACGGCTATTGCTCGTGCCCCGTCCTCTGGAACGGCAAGGTCATCGTCAACGGCGATCACGACGGCGACGCCTACCTCGTGGCCCTCGACGAGAAGACCGGCGCGACGATCTGGAAGACGGACCGCCCTAACAAAACCCGAAGCTATTGCACGCCCATCTTCCGCGAGATCGATGGAAAGATGCAGATGATCCTTTCGGGCAGCCTCTCCGTGGCCTCCTACGATCCCGACACCGGCAAGCAGATCTGGGTGATCGATGGTCCGACCGAGCAATTCGTCGCCTCGCTCGTTTACCACGGGGGCGAGAAGCTCCTCTTCCTGACCTGTGGATTCCCGCAGAAACACATGCTCGCGATCCGGCCCGACGGCAGCGGCAACGTCACGAAAACCCACGTTGCCTGGCGCGACACCGAAGGGGCGGCCTACGTGCCGAGCCCGGTCGTGAGCGGCGACCATTTCGTGCTCGTGGCCGACAACGGGGTGGCGAGTTGTTTTGTGGCGAAGACCGGCGAACGCTACTGGCGCGAGCGGCTCCCCGGTGGTCACAGCGCTTCGCTCCTCTCCGCGAACGGGCTCGTCTATTTTGTCTCCGACGAGGGCATAGTCTCGGTCGTGAAACCGGGCAAGACCTTCGATGTCATCGCCCAGTCGCCCCTCGGCGAAAAAGTCTCGGCCTCGCCGGCGGTCTACGACAATCACCTCTTCCTCCGTGGCGAAAAACATCTTTACTGCATCGGACCGAAGGCCGGTGGTGCGGTAATCGGTAATCGGTAATCGGTTTCTCAACTTCTCATTTCACATCTCCCATGCTCAAAGGAATCTCCCCTCTTCTCTCACCCGATCTTCTGGCCACGCTGGCCCGGATGGGTCATGGCGACGAGATCGTGCTCGCGGATGCGCATTTCCCCGGTGAATCGGTCGGGCCGGAGGTGATCCGTGCCGATGGCCTGCGCATCGCCCCGCTCCTCGATGCGATCCTGCCTCTCTTTGAACTCGACTCCTTCGTGCCCCATCCGGTCGCGATGATGGATGCGGTGCCGGGCGACTCGCTCGATCCGGCGGTCGAGGCCGCCTATCTCGAGGCGATCCATCGTCATGCGCCCGGGACCCCGGCGATCGAGCGGGTCGAACGGTTCGCCTTCTACGAACGGGCTCGGGACGCCTTTGCCGTGGTCATGACCGGGGAAACGGCGAAGTATGGCAATGTCATCCTCGTGAAGGGCGTGACCCCGGTGAAGTGAATCGCATGAGCCTCGCTTGGCCCCGCATCGTCTTCGGCACCACGCCGCTCGGGAACATCTACCGGGTCGTGCCGGAGGAGACCAAACGCGAACTGATCGCGGCCTGGTTTCAACACGCCGGGGCTCCGGTCTTCATCGACTCGGCCGGCAAATACGGCGCGGGACTGGCTCTCGAGAGTCTCGGCAAACACCTCGCCGCGCTCGACGTCGCGCCGGAAGAGGTTGTCATCAGCAACAAGCTCGGCTGGAAACGCGCGCCCCTTCTCACACCCGAGCCGACCTTCGAACCGGGCGCCTGGTTCGGTCTCGAACACGACGCGGTGCAATGCATCAGCTACGAGGGCATCCTCGAATGTCACGAGGAAGGAAACCGGCTCCTCGGCGCCTATGAATCGCGGGTCGTCTCGGTGCACGATCCCGATGAATACCTCGTCGCGGCCGACTCGGCAGCGGACGACGAGCGCCGTTTTCACGATCTTCTCGAGGCCTACCGCGCCCTCTACGAATTGAAGGCCGCGGGCAAAGCCGATGCGGTCGGGGTGGGAGCGAAAAACTGGCACTCGATCCTGCGGCTCCACGAGGCGGGAGTCGAGTTCGACTGGGTCATGTTCGCGAATTCCTACACGGTGATGCGGCATCCGGTGGAGCTGCGGCGCTTCATGGAGGTGCTCGAAAAGCGCGGCACGGCGATCGTCAATTCGGCCGTCTTTCATGGGGGTTTTCTCACGGGAGGCGAGTTTTTCGATTACCGCAAGGTCACCCGCGAATCGGATCCCGCGCTCTATGATTGGCGCGATCGCTTCGAGGCGCTCTGTGCCCGATTTTCGGTTTCACCCGCGGCGGCTGCGGCGGCCTACGGGCGCTCCGCTCCCGGCGTCGTCGCCCTCGCCCTCAGCACGAGCCAGCCCGAACGCGTCGCGGACATGGTGGCCTTGGCGTATGCGGAAATGAGCGGGGAGTTTGAAGCGGCGTTGGTGGCTGAGGGGTTGATCGGGTGACGAGTTTTGCACCCGAATCGCCCGCGACTCACGACATCGGAGAAACTCTCACGAGTTTCTTTTCCGGATCTTCACTCGTCGTCCCCCGTGATCCCCAGAAACAACTCCTCGAGTGACTCGCTTGCCGCTCCGCCGAACTGGCTGCGGATTTCCTCGACGGTGCCGATGGCGCGGAGTTTTCCGTGGTTGATGATGCCGATGCGGTCGGCGAGCTCTTCGGCGACGTTGAGAAGGTGGGTCGAGAGAAAGACGGTGACGCCGGCCCGGCTCCGTGCTTTCAATTCCTCCTTCACGACCCGCGCGTTTTTCGGATCGAGCCCCACCATCGGTTCATCGACGATGATGACCTTGGGCTCGTGCAGGAGGGCCGAGGCGAAGGCGAGGCGCTGGCGCGTGCCGTGGCTGAGATTCTCGATGCGCTGCCTCGCATACGGCACGAGGGAAAACCGCTCCATCAGCTCGGGAGTCCGCTCCTTCGCGGCCTCGTGCGGCACCTGGAAAAGCTCGGCGATGAAACCCATGAATTCCATCGGCGTGAGCTTGTCGTAGAACTCGGCCACGTCGGGGATGTAGCCAATGCGGCGTTTCGCCTCGAGCGGATCTTTCTGGATGTCGTAGCCGCAGATTTTGGCGACGCCTTCGGTCGGTTCGATGAGACCGGTGAGCAATTTGATCGTCGTTGTTTTCCCCGCGGCATTGGGCCCGAGAAAGGCGAAGAGCTCACCCTGCGGAATGACGAGATCGAGTCCGTCGAGGGCGAGGAGATCGCCGTAGCGCATCGAGAGGCGGGAGATTTCAATCATGTCAATTCGTCCGGGGGCGTCGTTGATAGGCGTCGAGGGGCACGAGGATCTCGGAGACGGCCTCGAAGCCGAGATCGGTCTCGATCCGCAGGGGTTCGCCCGCCTCGCTCAGGTAGACCCGCACTTCCTGGTCCTGCTCGTCGCTGCGCAGGGTCAGGAGAAAGGCTCGCATCTCGCGTCCACCGAGATTGAAGTCACCGACCCGCGCATCGGTGGTGAATTTCAGCTGCGCCGGATCGAGGGGATTGATGCCTCCGAAGTTCGCGAGCGACCCGATGAGGGGTGAAATCATCGCGGGATCGAGCGGCGTCTCGGGACCAACGGCTAAAATCTCGCGGCCCGCCATGACGACACGGGCCCGCATCGCGGTTTTGGCGGTGGGATTCTGGTCCGCGGTCGGGAGCGGACCGTCATAGGCGATCTGCACGCTGACTTCCTTCGCCGGGATGCGCACGGAGAATTCCCCTCCCCGGCTCTCCATCGTCTCGGTGAAGGCGAGCGAGCCTTTCCAGAAGAGCTCCACGAGCGTGGAGGCGCTCCGTTCGTCCCAGCTCTCGAGCTGCCCGGAGAGCGAGAGAACGCGCTCGAAAACACCCGACTCCGCCTCGACCCCCGACCCGCCCGCGATAACGATCTCGCCGCGACGCGCGCCGTTTTCGAGGAGCGTCATCTTCGTCGAGTCGTTCCACGCGAAAAAGACTCCATAGACTTCTCGCGGATCGACCTTCGCCATCCGCGACCCGGGAGGCGCCCAGACCACCGCGCAGAGCCATGCCACGCTGCCGAGCCAGAAGAGGACGATGGCAATGGTGAAAAGGCGGACGGACATTCGTGGCACATCCTAGCACAGAACCCGTCCCGACCTCAACGCGTTTGAACGTGAATCATGCCTCGCCCTCACGGCGCTCCCGGCAGCGGCACCTGCACCGGATGCATCAGGTAGGCGATGAGATCGCGGACCTGATCGGGAGGAAAAGCAAGAAGGAGTCCCTCGGGCATCATCGACATCGGTGACGTGTCTATTTTCACCACCTCCTTCTGGTCAATCGTCATCGTCTCGGCAAGGGTCCTCAAGGTGAGGGTGCGCTCGTCCTTGCCGGCAATCACGCCGCTGAGGGCTCGCCCATCCTCAAGCGTGACGAGGCTCATGCGGTAGTCGGCACTGACCACGGCGCCCGGATCGACGATGTTTTCGAGGAGGTAATCGAGATTGGCGCGCCCCGATCCGGTGAGGTCGGGACCGATCTTGCCTCCCTCGCCATACATCGTGTGACAGGCCCCGCAGACCGCGGCGTAAAGGGCGCGGCCATTGCCGAGATTCGCCGTGGCGAGGACCTCGGGCTTCAGGTCGCCTTTCAGTTTCTCAACGTGGGCCTTCTTGTCCGCCGCAGAATCGCGCAACTCGCCCCAGACCTCGACGAGTTGTTGGCTCAGGGCTTCGTTCTCGAAGCCACGGATCTGACGTGCGTGGAAAGCGGTGAGGTCGGTCTTCGCGATCGCCCCGGCCGCCATTTCATCGAGCAGCGCCTTCGCGAAGGCCGGACGCGCGACGAGCGTGTCGAGGAGCGCGACCCGCTCCTGGGGAGAGAATTTCCGGTAGACCTTGGCAAGGCGTCCACCGATCGCGGGATCCTCCGAGAGTGCGAGACCGCGGGCCGCGACGACACCGAGTCCACGCACCTCGAGGAGCTTCTCACAGAGCGCCCGGAGATCGGGAGGACGCGACTCGATCAGGGTTTTCAAGGCCGCCTCGCGCGCAGGGATCTCAGCCTGATCATCGAGCGCGATCGCCTTCACCTCTTCGAGAGCCCGGCCATCGCCGAAGAGAATGCTGAGCTCGCGAACGAACGGCGAAGAAGAAGTCGCCGCCACGGCGTCCCACTTCACGGGTTTCGGAGCTTTGCGGATACCCTTGAAGGCGTCGCTGATGCCCTCGAGCACGGCATCGCTCGCGTTCACCGAGAGCAGGGCATCAAGCGCCTCCGGATTGGGCGCGAGACTGCGGGCGATCCAGCGGTTGAGGCGGGTCCATTTCGAGACTCCGGCAATCTTCACCAGATCGGCGGGGATCTCCTTCGCCAGGGGCGAAAGGCCATACCAGACGAGATTCGGCAGGAAAGGATCGTCCGCATCTTCCTCATGTGTGAGCAGCGCCAGCGCGAGGTCGGCGCGCTTTGCGAGCGGCAGCCGTTGCAGAACCGAAGCGAGGTTCAGGCGCACGAAGGAAGACTTCTCCCCCTTTGCCATCGCCACCGGATCAAAGTCCAGTTCGGGATAAACCGCACCCGGCATCGGGCCGGTGATCGCGTCGATCGGGAAGAATTGGACCCGTTCGCGGATCGCGAGGGCGCGGGCGTGTTCGTTCTCCGATTCTAGATCGGCCTTCGGCCAGGGCTTGCGCCAGGCGAAAGCTTGGGTGGGTTTGTCAGGCTTGCCGTAGCTGACGCGGAAGATGCGTCCGCTCGTGCGGTGGACGCCCGTGCTTTCGTGACACTCGCCGGTGTCGCTCCAATCGAGGATGAAACCGCTGCCGTCGGGCCCCGTGCTGATCTCGATGCCGCGGAACCACGGATCGTCGCTCAGAAAGACGTCGGGCTCGTGACGTCCGACGAAGCCGCTCCCGTTCCGTTCGAGCCGCTCGACGTTGGCGCGGCGTCCGTGCATGTTCAGGGTGAAGAGCTTGTTCCGGTAGGCCTCGGGCCACTGCTCGGCCTGGTAGATCATCATGCCGATGTGGGCGTGACCGCCGCCGAGGTGGTTCGCCTTGCCGTCGCGCGAGTCGCTCCACTTGCCGCTGCGGTCGTAGTGGTAATGGTCGGCGATGGTGTCGAGCTTTTCGTAGATCAGGGGATTCGGGGTGTTCGAATCGACGAGGTGAGCGCCGTGGATGAGATGCCAGAGGTGGCCGGTGACCGTGTTGATGAAAAACATCTCGCCGTTCGCATCCCAATCGTGTCCCCAGGGATTCGTCGTGCCGTGGGTGAGGACCTCGACGAGGCGTTTGTCAGGATGATAACGCCATATCCCGCCCTTCATCGGGACGCGCTTTTCGGCGGGAGTGCCGGGCAGCCCGAGATTGCCCGGACAGGAATGACCGCAACGCCCGTAGAGCCAGCCATCCGGCGCCAAGCGGAGGCCGTTGGCGAAGTTGTGGTAGTTCGCCTCGGCCACGGTGAATCCGTCGAGCATCACCTGGGGCTCGCTGTCGGGGATGTCATCGCCGTTGGCGTCGGGGATGAAGAGTAACTGGGGCGGACACATCAACCAGACCCCGCCGCGTCCCACCTCGACGCTCGTCAGCATCTGGACCTGGTCGGTGAAAACCTTGCGCGACTCCGCGACTCCGTCCCAGTCGGCGTCCTCAAGAATGATGACGCGGTCGCGAAGGGAAAGATCAAAGCGTTTCTGCCGCTCGGCGTAGGTGTAATTCTCCGCGACCCACAACCGGCCCTTCGTGTCCCACGAGAGGCCCACGGGATTCTGCACGTCCGGCTCTGCGGCGAAGAGGGTGGCGGTGAAGCCTTCGGGCAGCTTCAGGGCCGCGAGCGCCTCCTGCGGCGACATCGGTTCGGGATTGCCCGGCTCGCTGTTGTAGAGGGCGGGAAAGTCGGCCGCGAAGGACGTGGTCGCGAGGAGGATGAGGGGGAGGATCGGTCGCATCACGCGGGACGTTCCGCGAAAACTCCACGACTCGCAAGAGCCTGTAGCCGGGGGCACCGACCCCGGGCGGACGTCCCTTGACCCACGGTCCGGCCTCACGGAGGCCAGCCACAATCTCCCGCACCACGTCATGTAGCCGGGGTCCGTGACCCCAGGCGAACGTCCCTCGACCCACGACCCGGCCTCACTGAGGCCGGCTACATGGATTCACTCCACCACCTCGCCGATCAACATCACCGCACCGACGTTCCAGACCTTGGGGGCGAATTTCTCCGGATTCTTGTCGAAGTCGGGACGGTTTTTCTCAAAGAGCACGGTGCGTTTGTCAGGACCGGCCGAATCGAGGGTGACGCTCACGGTGTGAACCGCGTCCTTCGCGAGTTCCGCCCCGGCCTGGAATTTGCTGAGCCGGTGATAAACGCAGTAGGCGTCGAAACGCGGCACGATCTTCTCCTCGCCCTCGTCCACCTTCACCTTGAGTTGTCCGCCATCGGGTCCGACGACGTCGAAGAAGCCGATCACCTCGCCCTTGAACTTCAGGCTCAGTCCCGCCCCCGGAGCGCTCGTCCGCCACATCTGCGGGAGGAATTTCACAAAACGCTTCGCGATCTCATCACCCTTTTCGCCACCATCGAGCTTCTGCCATTCGCCACTCAGCATCCCTTCGCTCAGCGGCACCAGTTTCGCCGCCGCCCAGTGATCGGCCCGGAGCGGTTCGCCGAGGGAGTGGGTCGTCGCCGCTGTCGCAGCGGGGGCCTTTGCGAGTTCATCAAAGCCGCGCGCCACCGTCTCGGCGTAGAGGACATGACCCGTCTCCGTCAACGGATGAACCCCGTCGGTCGAGAAGAGCATCGGTGCCGCCGGATCGGGTTTCGCGTCTTTGGCAGGAGCCTCGCCCTTGAAGACAAGTGCGCCCGCATCGAGCCGCTTCTGCACCTCGACGCCGAAGTGCATCGAGGGGATCGCATAATGATCGGCGACCTCTTCCATGGCCGAGGCCGAACGCGAGCATTTGCCCGCCTTCAGATCGGCGAGAAAAGGCTCGCTCACCGTGTAGACGAAAATGATGTCCGTCTCCGGATCGGCCGCCCAGGTCTGGCGCACGATGCCCTCCATCGCCTGGTGGATCTGCACGGGATTGGCGCCGCCATCATTTACCGCGAATTCGACAAAAAGCAGATCGGGTTTGTGCGCCAGCGCATCCTTCCCCACCCGGAAGACGCCGAGGTCCGAACCGGTGCCGCCGATCGCCGCGTGGATCTCCGACCATTTCACCCCGGGAAAACGTTTTTGGAATCCCTCGAGCGTTTTCACCCGCCAACCCGGGGCCGCCGTGATGCTGCCTCCGAGGTAGGCGACGCGGAGCTCGCGCCCATCCGCGGCATTCGCCTTGCGGAGAAGATTCGGGATGCCGCCGCGCACGCGGATCTCGGCGGTCTCGCGGCGCGGGTAGTCGTCCTGCGCGACGACGGAAGAAATCAGGAGCGCGAAACCAAGCAGGGAAAGGAGGGCTTTCATGACAGAGGAATTCTGGTCGTGTCAGGGTTTGGCGAGGTAGTCGAAGCTTTCCACATCGATGCGGAGGGCTTTGCCGCCACCTGCTCCGGTCTGGGTGAATTCCCCTGTGACCTTCGGACCATAGAACGCCCCGACCTGGCGGAGGTGGCGGAAGTAGACCTCGCAACGGATCGAGGTCTTCGCATCGACCGGCGCGCTGAAGGCGAGGTAGATGGGGAATGCGGTCGATTTGTCACCGATCAGGGTCACCGAGTCCCCCTTCACGAGGACACTCTCTCCATCGGCCCGGAGCGCATTGTCATAGCCGACCGCCTCAGTCTTGCGGGCCTTGGTGAAGAAGTCGACGACCTGGCCGCGGGTCATGTAGACATAGTCGCCGATCGCCTTTTTGAGAAACTCGATCTTCGCCTCGGTCTCCTTCAAACGGGCCTCCTGACCCGCCTTGAGGAGCAGTCCTTGGCGCGCCTTGATCTTCAGATCCTGACCGACCCGCTGGGTCACGACGCGGCCGTCATTGCCATACTGGGCATCGAGGTGATCGACGTAGAGGAGTTCGTTGTTCTCCCTTACCTCGACCCGGTATTGCCAGGAGTAATCCTTGAGCCGTTCGCGGTTCTTCGCGAGCACGTCGGAATAGATCAGCGCCCACTGCCCGGGATCTTTGCTCGTCGTGATCGGCGCCTGCGCCGCGGCGTCGTGAGAGGAATTGCCAAGGAGAAGCAAGAGGGTCAGGAGGCAGAGCCAGGAGGGTCGGGTCGGTTTCATGGCGGGAGTTTGCCCCGGAAAGGGCATTCTGGCGAGTCCTTTCCGCTCACTCGAAAAGCGGTTTCGAGATCTCCCGCAACACCTCCGGCTCCAGCTTTTGGACCTTCCGGTCGTAGGTGATGAGTCCGTTGATCTCCCCCTCGACGTCGGTGGTCTGGGTGTAGATCCCGGCGGCGATGCCCTGCTTTTTCAGGTCGGTGAGAATGCGGATCGACTCCCGGTAACGCTCGAGCCATTCGGCCTTGTCCTTCGGCAGCCCTCCGTAGCCCCAGTTGTTTGTCTTCGGATTCCAGAGATGGCCCTCTACGGGGAAACCATGACCGCCGAATTCGCCGACGACCTTCACAAAGCCGTCAAAGCGACCACCCTCGCCGAGTTCGAAAGGAAAACCGGGATGCGGGTAACGATGCTCATCAACAATATGACCCGCGGGGAACCAGTTACCTCCGCTCGCAACGTTGACCTGGCGGGTAGGATCGTGGTTCACGAGCCATTCGCCGACTTCCACGGTACGATGCTGTCCCCAGGCCTCGTTGAAGGACACCCACTGGACGATGCTGGGATGGAAGCCTAACAAATCCACCATCGCCTCAAGTTCCCTCATGTATTGGGCATGCGCCTCGTCGGGCCAGACCGCGTCAACCGGATCCGGCTGGAGCCGCGTCCAGGCAGGACTGCTGCTCTCCCCTTCCCGCTTCTTCCCGGTGCCGGAGCTAACCTGATCCTGCCACATCATCATGCCGAGGCGGTCGCAATGGTAATAATAGCGGCGCGGCTCGACCTTGATGTGCTTGCGGATCGTGTTGAAGCCGGCCGCCTTCAGGAATTCGATG
>Ga0209573_1005138_pt1 | contig 12086 bp, 9 predicted proteins | sample TNRBio252014_DNA_FD_185870 | JGI IMG/M metagenome (GOLD analysis project Ga0209573, IMG submission 185870) | Wastewater treatment Type I Accumulibacter community from EBPR Bioreactor in Madison, WI, USA - TNR Reactor_6/25/2014_ DNA (SPAdes)... | ecosystem: Engineered > Bioreactor > EBPR >...
CTTGCGGCAAATCGGGGTAGAAATAATTCTTGCGGTCAAATCTCGACCACAAGTTGATTTTTGCGCCCAAACCGAGGCCGGTTTTAACCGCCTGTTCAACCACGAACTTATTGATAACCGGCAACATTCCCGGCATGCCCGCATCAACCATTGCAACATGGCTATTGGGGTCGCCGCCATAGGCGGCGGAAGCGCCAGAGAAAAGTTTTGATTTCGCGCTAACTTGGGCATGAACTTCCATGCCAACAATAATTTCCCAATCGCCCGTTGTGGTTTTAATCCATTGATCGGGACGCGCGGTTTTGAAGGCTGTGTAGGCGGGAACTGAAGTTTCTGTCATTACGGCCTCCTACGCTGGTCTTGTTGAAAAATTGGCCGCTTGTTCCATAACAGCAGCGACAGAATATATGGTTTCTTCGTCCATGGCTTTGCCAATAATTTGCAATCCAAGCGGCAAACCATCAACATCAAGCGCGGCAGGTATGGATATGGCGGGTAGGCCCGCAAGATTGGCCGTCACAGTGAATACATCATTCAAATACATTTTAATCGGATCATCTGATTTTTCACCCAAGCCAAAGGCAGCGCTTGGCGCAGTAGGAGTTAAAATAGCATCGCATTTTCCCCAAGCATTGGTGAAATCTTCCAATATCCGCGCGCGAACTTTTTGTGCGCGTAAATAATATGCATCATAATAACCTGCGCTCAAAACATAAGTTCCAATCAAAATGCGCCGCTTTACTTCTTCTCCAAAACCTTGTGCGCGGGTTTTCTCGTATGTGTCGGTTAAGTCAACCCCTTCAACCCGTGCGCCAAACCGCATACCATCATAACGCGCCAAATTGCTTGAAGCTTCAGCAGGCGCAACAATGTAATAAGCAGGCAGTGCATATTTCGTGTGCGGCAACGAAATATCGACAATTTCGGCGCCGGCATCTTTAAGCCACGCAATCCCTTGTTGCCACAGTTTTTCGATTTCGGCGGGCATGCCATCTACGCGGTATTCTTTGGGGATACCAATGCGCATACCCTTTACGCCTTTTGCCATTGCCGCGACCAAATCGGGGACGGCGACATTAAGCGAAGTGCTATCTTTGGGGTCATGCCCCATCATGGATTGCAGCAAAATCGCGCTGTCAGTTACATTGCGCGCAATTGGCCCCGCTTGATCAAGCGATGATGCAAACGCAACAATGCCATAGCGCGAGCAACGGCCATAAGTTGGCTTAATTCCCACTGTGCCGGTAAAAGCTGCTGGTTGCCTTATGGACCCACCAGTATCTGTCGCAGTTGCACCAAGGCACATGTGCGCAGCAACTGCCGCCGCAGAACCGCCCGACGAACCACCCGGTGTCAATGGCACTTTTGATGATTTGCGCTTCCAAGGGTTTACGACACTACCAAACGCTGAAGTTTCATTCGATGAACCCATTGCAAATTCATCTAGGTTCAATTTGCCCAACATAACCGCGCCATCGCGCCATAATTGGCTTGTTACAGTGCTTTCGTATTCTGGGGCAAAATCGCCCAAAATTTTCGATGCCGCCGTGGTGCGCACGCCTTTGGTGCAGAACAAATCCTTGATGCCCAATGGAATGCCTTCAAGTGCGCCAACATTGCCACTTGCGCGGCGGGCATCTGAAGCCTTGGCCATTTCCAATGCTTTGTCGGCTGTCACCACCAAATAGGCATTCAAACTGGTGTTTTGAGCTTCGATTGACTTCAAATAGCTTTGGGTCAATTCGGTTGAGGTAAAATTTCCTGCCTTAAGACCCGATAAAGCTTGGTTCAGATTGAGTTCGGTTAAATTTGTCATATTCTATTCTACCGACTTTGGAACGACAAAAAAGCCACTGTCGGCCTTTGGTGCATTCTTGATAACGCTGGCTTGAATATAGCCGTCGGTAATTTCGTCATCGCGCGTTGGCAAAGAAATCGCAACCGCAGAAGCCATTGGTTCTACACCATCAACGTCGACTTCATTTAACATTTCAATCCAGTTCAAAATCCCATTTAATTCATTGGCCATTTTTGCTACTTTGCTATCTTGAATTTCAATTCTAGCAAGCTTTGTAATCTTTCGAACTGTTGCATCGTCAACCGACATTTTAGGTTCCTTAATTTATGCCCTTCGCTAGCAAGTTGCGTCAATTTCAGCAAGTATATTCGCTGTATCAAAATCGAAAATACCCCGCCATTTTGTGACGGGGCAAATTATTTCGACCATTGCGCGCAAATTATGCAAATGTGCGGCTTTTGGATTTTTGAGGTGGGCGTTTGCCGAAATTGCCGTTGCTTTTGGGTTTGAAGCTATTGCCACGAGGCGCGTCTGAACGACCTTCAGGGCGCGGACCACGGTTTTCAAAAGAGCGGCCTTCACTACGACCTTCAGGGCGCGGACCACGGTTTTCAAACGAGCGACCTTCATTACGACCTTCAGGACGCGGACCACGGTTTTCAAACGAGCGGCCTTCATTACGAGCATCGGTGCGAGGACCACGGTTTTCAAACGAGCGACCTTCATTACGAGCATCGGTGCGAGGACCACGGTTTTCAAAAGAGCGACTTTCATTACGAGCATCGGTGCGAGGGCCACGGTTTTCAAACGAGCGACCTTCATTACGGCCATCAGGGCGCGGCGCACGTTTTTGGGCGTTAAATTCACCGCGAGCTTCACGACGACCACCGGGAGGCTTATATTCAGGACGACGAGTTTCTTCTTTTGCAGCAGCGCGTGGTGCACTTGCGGCATTATCATCACGATAATTTGTGCCTTGCGTTACATTGCGGCTTGGTTTTGGGCGACGATCAAATTTGAAATCACCTGAAACTTCTGGCCGCGCATGTTGAGGACTAGTTTTTGCCTGCCAAGGAGCGTCCTCATAATCGAGCATTACCCGCAATTCTTCGTCATAATTAATTTGTGGGCCGTTGCTTCGTTCACGACGGTTTTCAAAACGTGGAGCATTACCTTGATCAGCGTTTCGGTATTCACCGCGCGGCGCGCGGCTCTCGAAACTGCGACCTTGGCCATTCGACCGTGAACGATCCCTGTTGCCACTTCTTTCACGTCCTTCTGAACGTTGTGGTTTTTCCTTGATAATCTCAGTTTGCGGCTCGACATTTTCATCAGGCACCAAATGTTTGTCCAAAATCAAAGTATTGTCATTTCGGCGATCAAGTTTGGGAATTGTTTGCGCGATTAGTTTCTCAATTGAACGAAGTTGAGCATTTTCTTGCGGTGTGCAGAACGAAATCGATTTGCCGATTGCGCCAGCACGTGCAGTTCTGCCAATACGGTGAACATAGGCTTCTGGCGTTAGCGGCATATCAAAATTGATAACGTGGCTGATACCGGCAACATCAATGCCGCGCGCCGCAACGTCGGTTGCAACCAAGGTACGAACACGGCCTTCGCGGAAAGCTTCAAGTGATTTTTGGCGTTGGTTTTGGTTTTTGTCACCATGAATGATGCCATGCTTCACGCCAAATTGACCCAAGTGTTTCGCGACCTTATCGGCCCCATGTTTGGTCCGCGTGAAAATCAAGACTTTTGAATAGTCTTTTTGCTCCATCAAATCACAAAGCAAAGCACGTTTTTTGCCCGCTTCAATATGGATAACACTTTGTTCGACTTTTTCTTGTGCTGCGGCAACCCGTGCAACTTCAACTCGAACCGGATTATTCAAAAGCTCGCTGGCGAATTTTTGAATTTCTTTTGGCATAGTCGCCGAGAAAAATAGATTTTGCCTCTGTTCTGGTAATCTTGCAACAATTTTGCGAATTGGTGTGATAAAGCCCAAGTCGAGCATTTGATCGACTTCGTCTAAAACCAAAATTTCAGTGGCATTAAGGCGAAGATTGCCTTCTTGCATATGGTCAACTAAGCGACCTGGCGTTGCAACAATAATGTCAACACCACGGATTAGCGCGTTAATTTGGCCTTTGTAAGCAACACCGCCATAAAGAGCCAAAACCTTAAGGCCGGTAAAACGGCCATAGGTTTCAAAGCTAGTAGTAATTTGCACACAAAGCTCACGTGTTGGGGCAATAATCAAAGCGCGGCAACCACGCTTTGGCGCATCTTGACGCCCCTTAAAAAGCCTATCCAAAATCGGCAATGCGAACGCCGCAGTCTTCCCAGTTCCAGTTTGGGCAATACCCAAAACATCATTTCCATTTTGGATCACTGGGATTGCTTGCGCCTGAATAGGTGTAGCGGTCGTATAGTTTTTGGCTTCAATAGCTTTTATTATCGATTTCTCGAAGCCCATTTCGTTAAAATTATTCACTTTTATTCTTTCAATACAATGCAATAGCCGCCAGTGTAATTCCACTGGCGCAAATCGCGGGTAAAACATACCCCGCGTGCAATGGGTATCTATGGGAAGGTTCAGTGCCACCTGAGTTCAATTTAGAACTACTGCACTGCGATTATATTCGCGCTGTTATTACCAAATGCGAATTTCACAAATGGCACAACGCTGGTGGCGCACAACTTCGGGCTATTGGCCTAAACCGAACTCCAATGTAACAATTACAATTGCAACAAATACAATGGAATACCCGTATCACGCTGTTGGCGCAAAATTATTGCCGCAATGGCAATATCGGCTCTTTGGCGGATTGTTTGGGCAATGTCAAGCTGATTTATTGTGCGGCGCAGCAATTGGCTTCACTTTTCAGCCCATTACATTAAACTAGAAATTACTTTGCATAACTATCGCTAGTTGGGCAAACGAATGTTTCCCCATTTTGCGTGCAGTTAATATATAAGCCGGTTCGCAGATTGGTAACAGCCGCTGCCCCTCCATTACCACCAATTTCGGCAGCGCGACGCCACCAATACTCTGCCTGTTGGTCATTTCTTGCGACCCCGCTAGCGTTGAACAACATTGTTCCATAGTTATTCATGCCCCACGCATTACCTGCTTCCGCCGCCGCTTTATACCATTGTGCCGCTAGTGATAAATCCTTAGCAGTTCCAATGCCATTTTCGAGTGCTCTACCGTATTTTACCATGCCGTCTGGGTCGCCAGCAGTAGCGGCCCTTGCGTAAAAACTTGCAGCTTCTACTAAATCTTTAGGGATACCTTGACCATGTTCCAACATAAGCCCAAGATTATACATCGCATCGCGTTGACCCGCGGCTGCGGCGTCACGATAAAACATCTCAGCCGCAACTTCATCTCTCGCAATGCCGCGACCATTTGCCAACATTGCTGCAAGATTAAAAGTTCCATCTTTATCGCCAGCTTGAGCTGCCCTAAGATATCTTGTAACAGCAGAATAGTCATTCGCATTGAATGCGGTTAGACTACCTTTTGTTGCGGCGCGGCGCTCTAATTCACTTGAAATATCAAAATTTGAAATCCTAAAACGGACCGCACCTGTTTTGCCAGATGCCGCAGCAAATGATTGAGGATCAAACCTGACGTCGGCTTTTGCGTCATTCATGCTGACGGAATCTACCGCCGCCGCATCAATTGCTTCTGCAGCAGGTTCCGCATCTTCCAGTGTTGATGTATTTGTTTCAGGAACAACATTTCTTTCAGAAGTGATCGCAACAATACCGAAAAGTGCTGATACAACAAACCCAATCAGCAGGCCAACACGTGGCTTTTTGGGGTTTTCCGCTATTTTCGAAATCGATAGGTTACTTGTTCCAATTGCAGGCGATGAATTTGGCCGTGGCGAAACCGATTTATCGACTTTCGAAATAGTTTGTTCGCCATGGGTTTTACTATTTTCAGTTAAAATTTTGGAGCCAATTTTTGGTGGCACTGCGGTTAAGACGGAATCTAAAGGCATTTCTGACGCAGTAACAATTGGAACAATTGCCTCGGATGGGATTGTTAAACGTTGTTCTTGCTCATCGACAACATGACCACCAAGACCGCGCTTCACCTCTCGTTGGGGCGGCAATAATGCAAAATCCACCAGCCGATTGGAACCATTGTCGAACCACATTTGGTTAAATTCTTTCAAACCTGAATATTGTGAAACTGGCGCCCTGCCGACTTTTTTAGTTATTTGTTCAAATAATGGATCCAGTTCGCTACCACGTGGCGAGCCGTCCCATTCACATAGGTCAATTACATGTGAGCCTCGAAAACCCAATGGCAAACTTAATGGCTCAATTTTTGCGCCAATTAATGTGTCCAGTTCGAGTGCTAAATCTGCTTCTTCACGCACCCATTTGCTTTTGGTTGATAGGCCGCACCATAAAACCAAAACCGCTTTCGCTGACCTAAGTTCATGTTCAATTTGCACCGAAAAATCAGTCTTGCCCGACATCAATGAATAATCGAACCAAACACTATAGCCATGAAGTTCGAGAATCCGACAAAGATGCCGGGCCGCGGCGCGCCTACGGGACTTATATGAGATAAATATATCTGCCATTGGGCGTTTTTCCACTTCAGTCCAAAACAAATGTCGCATCAGCACTAATCGAAAGCCTAAACAATTTGAAGTGTAATAGTCAATCAACTTTAATAGCTTACGAAATTTATCAAGAGAGACAACTAATTAAGCCAATTTTCAATATTGGCTTAGTTTTGTTGCATTGCTGCGTATGACTTGCAAAACTGTCGCAATAGTTGCATTAGCACTGGTAATGACCATTTCCCAATCGAATGACAAACCAAAAAACAATTTAGGCTTTATTTTCGTTTTTCTAACTGTAACGCTTGATATGCTTTCGATTGGGATAATAATTCCAATCATGCCGAACCTAATCAACCAAATGAATGGCGGCAACATTGCTGCTGCAAGTATTGCACAAGGTTGGATAGCCATGGCATGGGCGATAGCGCAGTTCATTTTTATGCCAATAATTGGTGCAGCTTCGGACGCATATGGGCGCAAAAATATTTTCCTTCTGTCTAATATTGGGCAAGCTGCGGCATATGTCTTGAGCGCTATCGCGCCAAGCCTTTTTTTACTTGCATGCGCCCGAATTGTCGCTGGCGTTATGAGTGGAAGTGTTTCAACCGCTTATGCCTATGTTGCCGACACATATGAACCATCAGAGCGCGCGGTCAAAATGGGGCAATTGGGCGCAGCTTTTGGGCTTGGCTTTGTGCTTGGGCCAGGAATTGGCGGTTGGCTTGGGGACATAGACTTGCGGCTGCCTTTATGGTTCTCAGCAGTTATTTCAACAGGCGCGTTTTTCTTTGGTTTGTTCTTCTTGCGCGAATCCTTGCCTGAGGACAAACGGGTTAAGTTTTCTTGGACCCGCGCGAACCCACTTTCTACGTTCAGCTTTTTCAAAACCAACCCGCAAATCATTGGTCTGACTGCCACAAAATACTTGAACGATTTTGCTCATACTGCGTTGCCTTCGACATTTATCTTGTATGCGCTTTATCGCTTTGATTGGGGCCCGAAGGAATCTGGCCTCTTGATGATGTCAGTTGGCGCTGCTGGCGTTATTGTTCAAGGCGGCCTTGTAAAACGCATTGTAAGTGCAATTGGCGAGAAAAAAGCCCTACTATTTGGCCTATTATGCGGAAGCTTAGGATTTGTTGGTTATGCAGTTGTTTCGGATGTAAAATTCATAATTTTTGCCATTTTGTTCGCGTCTTTGTGGGGTGTTTATGGTGCTTCGATGCAGGCGTTTTTGACTTCGAAAATTTCACCGCAGGAACAAGGGCGGCTTCAAGGCGCTTTGGGCTCTTTAACTGCGACAACTGGGATATTCGGGCCACTTTTGTTCACGCACATTTTTGCATTTTCAATATCTGATAAGGCAAGTACCCATGTTCCCGGTGCTTCATTCTATTTGTCAGCGCTGTTGATTTTCATATCGCTTGGTTTGGCGATTTTTGTAACAAGAAATTTCCCTTCAAGAATAGAGCATTAGGATAAGTCATGTCAGAAGAAGAATTAATTGTAAAAGATGCAAATGGAACTCGCCTTAACAATGGCGATAATGTCAGTCTAATCAAAGACTTGAAAGTTAAAGGTTCAGGCGGCGTTACGCTTAAACGTGGGTCTATGGCAAAGAATATTCGCCTTACAGATGACCCCGAAGAAATTGAATGCAATGTCGAAAAAGTACGTGGGCTTGTATTACGCACCGAATTTGTGAAAAAAGCCTAGTAAAGTCATTTTGGCAGGCTGCAAATTGCATTTGCGCTGCGCTTCGATGCTCAAGTATTAAAATACGCTCCACTTCACTGCTCCCTCAATTACAATTTTTGCCGGACTAAAATTCCTTTCTGCTTTGTTTTTCCCTGTCATGTTGCGAGTGCACGCGCAAACATTTCCGCATCAATATTCCCACCCGACGCAATGACGCAAACGTTTTTGCCCTCAAGGTCAAGATTGCCATATAGCAAAAGTGCAAGGGCCGCCGCACCGCCCGGTTCAACAACTATTTTTAAATTTTCAAAAGCAAACTTGATTGCCCGCAAACAGGAATTATCAGACACGCCTTGCGCACTCGCGCCAAATCTACTCAGTATTGGAAAGGTAATTTCACCGCAGGTTGGTGACATAAGGGCGTCTAAAATTGATGGTTTTGCGCCATTTTCAATGGCAATCCTAACCCCCGCATCAAGCGATTTGTTGAATCTGGCGTGATTTTCAGGTTCGGCAATTAGTAGTTTGGTATTTGGTGACAGCCTTTCCAAAGCAAGCGCCACACCAGAAGCCAAACCGCCGCCCGATGCCGGCACAAGTACTTCGTCAAATGTCATGCTCATGCCTTGTGCAAATTCGCAAACCTCTAGCCCAATTGTTCCCTGCCCCGCGATTACATCCTCATGATCATAAGGCGGCACAAGGATTGCGCCGGTTTTGGCATGCAAAGCAGCGCCGATTGCCTCGCGACTATCAGTTTTGCGATTGTAAAAAATAATTTCCGCGCCGTCATCGCGTGCGGCATTCAATTTTATCAATGGCGCATCATCTGGGACAATTATTGTAGCCTTAGCGCCAATTCTTTTGCACGCGAGCGCCACGCCTTGCGCATGATTACCACTTGAAAACGCAATTACGCCTTTTGCTATGGCCTCAGCTCTTCGCTTTAAAATTGCGTTTGAAGCGCCGCGTATTTTAAACGCTCCACGTGGTTGCAAGCATTCGGCTTTAATCCACACTTTTGCGCCCGTAAGTTGGTTTAGGACGTGCGACGCCAAAAACGGTGTTTGATTTATTTCATTTTTTATGCGGTTTTGTGCGGATACTAGGTCTTGGAAGTTTGGGTTTGGCATTGTTTCTCCTGCGAAGCTCATTAACTAGTTGAAACCACAAAATTCAGAAAATCATTTGGTGTTGCAAAAGATTGCGCCGCGCCTGCATTTGTTAATTCTGTTAAACTTCCATATCCCCACAATGCGCCGTAACCGACAACTTTATTCTTTCTGGCCGCGATCATATCATGTTCACGGTCGCCAATCATCATCGTGTGTGCAGCATCAAGCTCATGCTTTGCCAGAATATGGGCGATTAATTCGGCCTTATCATCGAAAGTGCCATCCAAATGTGAGCCATATATTTCTTCAAAAAAATGCGTGAGTTCAAATTGTTCAATATTCTTTGTAGCAAATGGCGTATTTTTGGCGGTGCAAACGAACAAGCGATGCCCGCGCGCCGCGAGCGTTGAAATAACCGATCGAACATCGTCATAGATTTTCGCCTCTATTAAACCACTCTTTGCGTGAAATGACCGATAAAGTGCAACAGCATCTTCAACCTTTGACGACGGCAAAATGGCGGCAAAACTTTTGCGCAAAGGTGGGCCAATAACCCAATCCATTTCTTCGGTTACTTTGTCGCCAAAACCCAATTCAACCAAAGCCCGTGAATAGGATTTCACGATGCCGTCTTTAGGGTCAATAATAGTGCCATCGAGATCAAATAGAATTGTTTTATTCAAGTTTTTGCCATTCCAATTACCTTTGGCGGCGAGCGCGCAGGTTTAGTTCGCTAAGACAACCATTCCATCGATATTTAATCGCACATTCAATTAGTCTTCCGCCAAAACTATAATTCTATCGCTTTCAATATATTCTAATATTTCCGATTTCTTGGGGTTTATAACAACTCCACCCATATTTCTATCGTCTGCGCCATTACCCTTTCTAATTCGGCGATAGCCAATGGCAACTTCCCCACGACGTTTGGCGGATTCGAGAAGTGTATAAAAATTTAGTGGCTGGCTTATGTCGACATAATCGCAAATCGGACGCAAATATATTTCGGAACCATCCTCGTCGAGCAATTCATCAAATATCGCTGCCATACTTCGGTTTTCTGATGCTTGGGCCAACATCAGACTAACCAATTTGTTACTTACAACGAAATCATCTGCTCTGGTAACTTCCGCTAGCTCGCGGTTTCTTATATCAATCATTTCGCTAACAACGCTAATATGCTTTCCTGCATCTTCTGATATCTTACGAATATGGAGCAGTGTAATTAGGGTTGTGGTATCAGCCATTTGGGCTTCAAGATTATCACTATATCCCAAAACCAAAATATTGTCGAAACTCGCGATATCCAAATTGTCCAATGATGCGCGATGATTTGTATTGGTTATCTTCAATTCAACGCTTAGGTTCTTGTTGACGTTAAAAGTTGGATTGTCGCGCAATTCTGGCGTGTCAGCAGCAATTACAAGTTTGGAATTGGGTGCCACATATTTTGACAACTCGTGAGCAATTATGTTCCCACGACGATTCCAACCTATAATCAAAGTGTGCTCTGCAACACGCTTTTGACCTTTTTTGGCAATAATAGCTTCTTCGTTCGGTTCAATTGGGGCAGCAAGAGCAATTGAAGCGTCGTCTTCGGCAATTATAATTAGTTTGTCGGTTTCAAGCATATCTCGCCGCATATTTGGGTTCAATATCACTGTCCCGTCTTTATCCAATATACCAATAGGTGCGCTTGTTTCATAACTTGCGACAACTTCACCAAAGCTCTTTCCCGTAATTTCAGGTTGAGCCAATGTGTATATTTCGCAACCATCAAAATCCAACAATTCGGTATATACCGCGGACAAGCCCGATTGCCTACTTGACTGAACTACAATGCGAGAAATCAAATCATCAGCCAAGATTATCTGCAACTCATCGCCACCGACTGCGCGTGCGACTTCAACATTTTCAGCATCGCGAATTTCAGCAGCGATTTGATATTTATCGGTGCGCCGCCTTGGGTGATTTACTAGTGCCAAAACAGTCTTAATTGTTTGGCTATCTGGTGATTCAGTTTCAGGCGATAAAATAATTACTGAACGACAAGTGTCAGGACTTACTATATCTAAATCAAACAAGTCGGTTGGATCGCCTGTGCGACAGATTACCCTGGTATTTGCCAGATGTTCTATCTTATTTTTGATTTCATCTTCCATCTCGATTTTGTCTTTGTTGGCCATGATCACAATTGACGGCCTTCTTCTGCTTGTATTTGCAATTACAATTTCGCGAATAATATCAAAGATTGAAGATGACCAATTCAGAATAACGGTCTGTTCTTGTTCAATAATTCTGGATCGCCCCTTTCGTAATTCATTCAATTTGGCATCAATTCCTGCGCTTAGAATACCAATCAATGCTGAAAATACGAAAATACCTGCCAAAGTAATGAATAATGACACGAACCTATATGGCCAGCCAACATCACCACCCATTGTCCCGGCGTCCATAGTACGCATTAGGGATTCCCACATACCTTCTAAAAAACCAATTTTTTGGGAACCTTCAGGGGCAATTCCAGTCAACGCCATGAAACCAGACGCTGTTACAATTATAAACAATGATACAAGCGTTAGCCAACCGATAAGTGCAATTGGCCCTGCCGCCATGCTGCGGTCAAAACCATAACGCAATTTCTCTGAAAGTTTATATTTCTTTTTCAACATAGCGCCTTCTGACAGATTCAATTTACTTAGATCACCGTTTTTAGAATAGTTTGATTTGGTTCAATACCCCCCTTGTTGAAGGGAAAAAAACCCCAAACCGAAGTTTGGGGTTTTCAAAAATGATGTCGTTAAATTCTAAAAATGACACTTTTTAGAATTTAATGTCGAATTGAATCCACTTGAAATTATTTTGGTCAGGTGTCCAAGCTTT
>Ga0209573_1005141_pt1 | contig 12080 bp, 11 predicted proteins | sample TNRBio252014_DNA_FD_185870 | JGI IMG/M metagenome (GOLD analysis project Ga0209573, IMG submission 185870) | Wastewater treatment Type I Accumulibacter community from EBPR Bioreactor in Madison, WI, USA - TNR Reactor_6/25/2014_ DNA (SPAdes)... | ecosystem: Engineered > Bioreactor > EBPR >...
TTGGCGGTGCCACCGGACGATCCCACCTATACCCTGCGGCGGGTGTGGCTGAGCCGGGAAGAAGAGCAGGGGTATTACTACGGCTTCGCCAACGAGGGGCTGTGGCCGCTCTGCCACCTGGCCCACGGCCGGTGGAACTCGACTTCAAGCTGTACAAGGGCCTGGCGCCGGTGGAGGGTGCGGGTCAAGGCCCGGATGGAACCGCTGTACGGCGCGTTCGCAGTTCTCATTTTGGCAAACAAGGGTGGAACGCCACCTGGGATTGCGGCTATCCTCCCTACACGCGAACCAAAGGATCGCCTTGAGAGAACCGCCAGTGGAGCAATGAGAATTGTGGCCCCGGCAGGCGTAGCTTGCCAGCTCCATCAGAGAAGACGCAGTCTGCCGCAGTTTGCCCCGACGGCTTACCACCCATCAGTTTGAGCTAAGCTTCTGCGCTGGGTGAACTGAGGCACGAGGTGACGAGGATGGGAACGGTGCGACGGTTGGCGGAGGAAGTGAGACGGGGGCTAAACGCCGCGTTGCCGAAACTGCGCAAGACGGTGGTGAACAAGGTGGTCTTGGCGGTCGGCGCGATGATCGAGGCGCGCACGCCGAACCCGGCGGAGTTGGCCAATGTCCTGCCGCTGGAGACCGAGCGGCAGGACATGCGCGCGCAATGGTTGCGGCGGTTGCTCAAAAATCCCTTGCTGGCCAGCCCGGTGTTGCTGGAGCCGTGGGCGCGCCAGGCGCTCGCCGAGGCGAGCCGGCACGGGCAGACGGTGGTGCTGAGTCTGGATCAAACCGATCTGGGGGATCGGTTCGCGGTGTTGATGCTCGGCCTGGTGAAGGGGGATCGGGCGTTGCCGCTAGCGTGGACGGTGGAGGGCGGTCCGGCGAACATCGGGTTTGCCGGCCAGCAGGGGGGGCTCAAGCGGGTACGGGGATGGTTGCCGGACGGGGTGGCGGTGCTGCGGTTGGCGGATCGCTTCTATCCGTCCGCCGCGCTGTTTGAGTGGTTGCACCGGCAGGGTTGGCAGTACCGGTTGCGCTTGAAGGGCAACCTCAGCGTCGACCCGGGGTTCGGCGACATCGTCACCACCGGGGAACTGGCGGCGGGGGTTACCGAACGCTACCTGCCCGACGTGCGCCTGTTCGCCAGCGAAGTGCCCACGAACCTGGGCATTCTGCACGAGGCGGGGCATCAGGATCCCTGGATCATCGCCCTGAACTGCCTACCCACGAAAGCGACCGTGCGGGATTACGGCAGTCGCTGGGGCATCGAGCCGCTGGTTTCGGACTTCAAAAGTCGCGGTTTTGACCTGGAAACCACCCAACTGCGCGCCCCGGATCGCCTGGATCGTCTCCTGTTGATCAGGGCGCTCGCCCTGCATTGGTGCGCCCGGGCTGGACAAGAGGATGCTCGCCATCACCCGACCCCGCTGGAAAAAAAACCCAGGAACAGACCGACCCCGACCATTGGACCTTTAAAAAACTCGCCCGCAGCGCCTTGTCCTGGTTCAAGCGCGGTCTGCGGTTGCTCCTGAGACGGCTCCAAATGCAACAACCCTTGCCGTCCTTCTATCACGTCTGCACGGCCATGAGGAACTGATAGGTGGTAAGGGTTGGGGACTTTCTCCAACCCCTGTTCGATAAACTGGCTGCTGGCCGCATCATCATTCTTCCGCCGGGCTTCCACAGCCTGGGCCAGGAACTGATCGGCCTCCCGGCGCCGCCGTTCGGCTGCTACTTCCTGCTGGGCCTTTTCGGTTTTGCGGCGCTCCGCCTCCTCCGCCTGGTGTCGCACCTCTTCCGCCCGCCGCTGCGCGGTTTCGGCCATCCGCGCCTTGACCTGTTCGCGCAGCGCCAACAAATCCGGCTGATCGGGTATCGCCAGCAAGCCTTGCTCGATATGGGCCTGGCTGATTTCCAGCAACCCTTCGGAAAAACTGCTCCGGGCCTGTTCCAGAAACTGTTCGGCCTGCAATTGCAATTCTTGCTGGCGCTCCTGTTCGGCCATTCGGGTTTGTCGTTCGGCGATTCGCCGCTCCGCCTCCTGGCGCAATCGCATCAATCCTTCGCGGCCCGGCGCCACCGCCAAGCCTTTTTGGATCAGGTTCACGCTCTCCTGCGGCGCCCCCGCTTCCAGGCGCTGCCGCGCCAGCCGTTCGTATTCCCTGGCGATGTTCTCCAATCCCGCCAGGGCCTGGGCATTGCCCCGATCCAGTTTCAGCACCCGCCGATACGCTGCCTCCGCGCTCTGCTCGGCCTCATCCGTCAGCAGTCCGGCCTGGAGTCGCGCCTCCGCCTGTTGCAACAACGTCGCGATTTCGGTCTCGCGCGACACGGGCGCCGTATTGGCAACCAGTTGCGGAGGCTCCTTGGGCAACGCTTCGCTGCCTTCCGTGGCCGTTCTGGACCGGAAGGCGTACACGACCACGATCAACAGCACCGAAGCGCCGATCATCCCCAGCCAGAGGAATCGGCGCGGTCGTTTTAGCCATAGGCTGCGAAGGGTTCCGCTGGCGAATTCCACCATGGCCAGCGGAGAACCGCCGGTCGTCGCCTTGGGCTGCGAGCCGGTATCGCTGGGAATGACGAAATTGAGCGCCGCCAGAAACTCGCCAATATCCCGATACCGATCCGTGGATTTTTTCGCCAGCAACTTGTTCAGGATCGATTGGAGATTGGCGTGCTCCCTGGGCAGACTGGGGATGGGATCATGCAAATGCTTCAACACCACGGCGAGCGAACTATCGGCTTGATAGGGGGGATGCCCGACGAGCATCTCGTACAGCACCACGCCAAGACTGTACAAGTCGGACTGGAGCGTGGCGCCTTGTCCCATGGCCTGTTCCGGACTCATGTAGCCCGGACTGCCGACCGTTAGCCCGGTCATCGTATGGACCGTGCTTGATCCGGTCACCACGCGAGCGACCCCAAAATCGGTCAGCACGGGCGTTCCATCGTGGCGAAACATGATATTGGACGGCTTGACATCCCGGTGAATCACGCCTTTTTCATGAGCGTAGCCAAGCGCTTTCGCAATGGATCTGACGATGTGGATCGTGGAATCGAAGGACAACCCCCGCTTGATCCAGTCCCGAAGCGTGCCGTCGGACAGATACTCCATGGACAGAAAAAGCTGGTTGTCCTCGGAAACCCCAATGTCATAAATGGTGACGATATTGGGATGCAGCAACCGGGCGAGAATGCGGCCTTCCTTTTTGAAGCGCAGCGCGAACTCATCCTGATCGTCGGGTCCCCGCGCCAGGACCTTGATCGCCACCGCCCGCCCCAGCGAGTGCTGCACGGCGCGATACACGGTCGCCATCCCCCCGCGCCCGATCTCGCACTCTATTTCATAGCCTGGGATTTGGGCGAATCCCCCACGGCGCGGGCTTCCGTTCCCTTGGCCCGTCGCCGGGAAAGCGTCTGAAGGAGAGCGGTGGAAACTCAAGGCTCCTCCCCTTTATCCCGGCTCTCGCCCGCGCCGAGACGAGGGAAGAATCTTGTTGCGAACCCGATGGAGAGACATGATTGTGTTATTGATTGGTCTGGCGCAACCCGCTTCACGAGTATAGTTAAAGAACCGATTTTCCACTACCCAACTGTCCCTATTCTTTTCACATTGTCATCCCTTTCCGCACGAGGAGGGAGGGAGTTTTTTTGATCTGGCTCCCACACCCCAGCGCGGGAATGCCGTTTGGGCCACTGAAGCGTCGCTTGAGGCGGGGCTCCCACGCTAGAGGATGTGGAGCCAGATCAAAACGCTGTCGATACGGGTTAGCGGGGTTAGCGGCCCAGGGCTCGGCTCCTTACGAGCGATTCCGTTGCGGGATAGGTGATCGCGCTTTTCGGCTTCTCAAGATGGTCTGCTACCGCTAAAAACCCAAGGCGAACAGCAGCGCGCTTTTGACTCGATCCATTTGGGCATCGCTCAGGGCGGCAATGAAAGGTCCGACCTTGGCTTTGGCCACGGTTTGCATGTGATCCAGATTGACGGCGCAAGTCTTGGGTACGCCATCTTCCGGGGTCAGGACCACCTCGCTGGGAATCTGGCGGATCGTGGAGGTGAGGGGAGCGACCGTTACTTCGCCCAGAACGTCCAGGATCGAGTTGCGCGTCAGGATCAGCACCGGCCGTTTCTTGTCGGGGGTTTTGAAGGTGTACCAATGAATCTCGCCGCGTCGCATTAGTCCCCCCAAACCTGCTCATCTTCCCAATCGTCGAATTCGCCCCGCGTCACCGGTTGGCGGAGATAGCCTTCCCGATGTTGCTGCTCCTGAACCTGCAACTCCAGTCGCGCCAAGGCCGCGCGCAAGGCATCGCGCGCGAACGCCGAGCGGGATAGCGCGAGCCGGCCAGCGGCCCGATCGACCGCTTGGGCCAGTTCCTCTTCCAGCGTGATCTGCACGGTTCGCATCGGGGCATCTCCGGGATAGTGATTGATATCGCTATGGTAATGTGGGCGACAATAGTGACCAACGCCTTGTCGAATCAGGTCTCCCCGGTCATTATTCATCGCCGACCGGTTTTCCGGCGTCCATCCGGTTTGGGCCGGGGGCGTCCCGACGCTGCGGTATGGTAAGGATTCTCGCCGCCACGGAATTCGATGCGAACGGGTGTGCCCCACAGATTCAGCCGCTTGCGATAGACCCCGGCCAGATAGCGCCGGTAAGACTCCGGCACATGGTCAACCCGGTTACCGTGGATGATGATCATGGGTGGGTTATTCCCGCCTTGATGGGCGTAGCGCAGCTTGATGCTGTGGCCGTGAACCAGCGGCGGCTGATGAGCGGCCAGCGCGGCTTCGAGGATGCGGGTCAGCTCCGGAGTGGACAGTTTGCGAGTGGCGGCGGCGTAGGCTGCCCGGACGGAACCGAGCAGTTCGCCGACTCCCGTGCCGTGCAGGGCGGAAATGAAATGGATTTTGGCGAAATCGAGAAAGCCCAGCCGGCGATCGAGATCGCTTTTCACTTGGGCGCGGGTATCGGGGTCGAGGTGATCCCATTTGTTGACCGCCAGCGCCAGCGCCCGGCCGCTGTCCAGAATCAGGCCCAGCAGACTGGCGTCCTGTTCGCTGACGCCCTGCCGGGCGTCCAGCACCAAGACGACCACATGGGCTTGCTCGATGGCTTGCAGCGCCTTGATGACGCTGAATTTCTCCACCACTTCGCTGACCCGCGCCCGCCGGCGCACCCCGGCGGTATCCACCAATACGTAGCGTTGGCCGTCGCGCTCGAACGGCGCGGCGATGCTGTCGCGGGTGGTGCCGGGCAGGTCGCAGGCCAGCATCCGTTCCTCGCCCAGCAGGCGATTGACCAAAGTGGATTTTCCGACGTTGGGCCGGCCGACCACCGCCAGCTTGATCACCCCTTCCGGTTCATCCGGCGGCGTCGCTTCACCCACTTCGGCCGTGGCCGGCAAGGCGGCGAAAACCGCTTCCATCAGCGTTTCGACGCCTTGGTTGTGGACGGCGGCGATGACGTGCAGATGATCCAGGCCGAGCGCGTGAAAATCGGCGCTAAGCAGATGCGGATCGCGATGCTCGGCCTTATTGACGACGAGATGCACCGGCTTGCCGGCGCGGCGCAACTGGCCAGCGATTTCTTCGTCCGCCACCGTCAGCCCGGCGCGACCGTCCACCAGCAGCAGCACGGCGTCGGCTTCTTCAATCGCCCGCCACGCCTGCTGCTGCACCATCCCCGCCAAACCCTCGTCCTCGCCGGTCAGACCGCCGGTATCCACCACGACATAGGGACTCGGGCCGCGCTGACCGATGCCGTACTGGCGGTCGCGGGTCAGGCCGGGCAGGTCCGCCACCAGCGCGTCGCGGGTGCGGGTCAGGGAATTGAACAGAGTGGATTTGCCGACGTTGGGTCGGCCGACCAGGGCGATCACGGGGAGCATGAGGAATTTAGCGAGCGTCGAAGGGGTGGTTGGAGGCGCCGGAACAGGTTCACGAAAAACCGACCGGCGGGTGGGCGGTTCCGGTCAACCGCGCCAGCGCCTCGCGGTACTTGGCGACGGTGTGGGCGACGATTTCTGGCGGCAGTTCAGGCCCCGGCGGTTGCTTGTTCCAGTCCAGCGTTTCCAGATAATCGCGCACGAACTGTTTGTCGAAGCTGGGCGGATTGACGCCGGGCTGGTATTGATCCGCCGGCCAGAACCGCGAGGAATCCGGCGTCAGCGCCTCGTCCATCAGCACCAGTCGCTCCTGTTCGTCCAGCCCGAACTCGAACTTGGTGTCGGCGATGATGATGCCCCGCATCAGGGCGTAGTCCGCCGCTTCCCGGTACAGCCTCAGGCTGGTTTCCCGCACCTGTTCCGCCAGTTCCCGCCCGATGACCGCCGCAATCTGTTCGAAGCTCACGTTCTCGTCGTGGCTGCCTAGCGCCGCCTTGGTGGAGGGGGTAAAAATGGGTTCCGGCAGGCGATCCGCTAGCCGCAATCCCGCCGGCAGGGTAATGCCGCACACCTTGCCATCGCGCTGGTAATCCTTCCAGCCCGAGCCGATCAGGTAGCCGCGCACGATGGCTTCCACCGGCAGACCCTTCAGCCGCCGCGCCACCACCACCCGGTCTGCGACGCGGGCGCGTTCGGCGGGATCGGGCAGCGCCTGTTCCAGGGTCTTTTCAGCTCGTTGCAGGTGATTGGGAACGATGTGGCGGGTGCGGGCGAACCAGAAATTGGAAACCGCCGTTAACACCGCGCCCTTGCCGGGAATCGCCGTGGGCAAAATGACATCGAAAGCGGAAAGCCGGTCGCTCGCCACCATCAACAAATGTTGGCCATCCACCGCGTACAAATCGCGGACCTTGCCGCGATAGACCAGTGGCAGACTTGCGATCTCGGGCGGGGCGAGGGTGGATGCGAACATGGGCGCACTGCTCCTGAACGGGATTTCCAAGGAATCGTGCCCGCATTCTACCCGTCCGGCGCGCGTTCGGAATGGGCGAATGCGCTCGAACCTGCGTTGATTTTCCGCCGTGTTGCCGATCCTGCCGATACGGTATGCTTGCATTATGAATCTCACCGATGCCCTGCTCCCCGGCGATCTGTTGCTGTTCGCCTACTTCCCCTGGCTGCTGGCGTTGTTGCAGGCCCTGCGCGCCGCGCCGTGGCGGCTGTTCCTGGCCAGTTCCCACCTCCAGCAGGTCTTTGTAGGCGCGTCGGCGGCATTATTTCTGATGTGGATTTTCGAGGTCGGGGTTCGTCCGGCGCTGGGGTTCCACTTCCTGGGCGTGACCGTGTACACCCTGATGTTCGGCTGGTCGCTGGGCGTGATCGGAGCCAGCTTGGCGGCGGTGGCGGTCACCGTCACCAACGGCGACTGGGCGGCGCTGGCGACGAACGCCCTGCTGCTGGGCGTGCTGCCGGTCTCGACCAGTTACGGAATCTATCTTCTGGTCCATCGTTATCTGCCCCATCATTTGTTTATCTATATTTTTCTATGCGCCTTTTTCAACGCCATGCTGGCGGCGGGCGCGGCGGTGCTGGCCCTGGTGATCCTGCTCGTGGCGACCGAGACTTATACCTTCGCTCGCATCAGCGACGAATACCTGCCGTTCGTGCCGCTGTACCTGTTCCCGGAAGGCCTGCTCAACGGCATGATGATTACCGCCCTGATCGGACTCAAGCCCGACTGGCTGAAAACCTATGACGACGAGACTTATCTGAAGAGTTGAAGGCGCGCGTCCCGAACATCAAGGCCCGGCGCCCGGTCATAGGCCTTGGGTTGAAGCAGCGAGGTTGACAAGCAATCGTGTGGGGAAAAATGTTGGGTGGAGCCTTTGGCTTCATGGTCGGCGGCCCGTTCGGCGCGTTGCTGGGCGCGGCGTTCGGCCACAACCTCGACCAGGGGGGGCAAAAAGCGCCCGAGGAGCCGGATGCCCTCGGCGACGAACGGGTGCGCGCAGCCTTTCTCGCCGGCGCCTTTCAGTTGATGGGCTATATCGCCAAGGCGGATGGCCGGGTCTCGGAACTGGAAATCGCCGCCGCCCGCGCCATGATGGATCACCTGCAACTGAACGCCGTCCAGCGCCGCGCCGCCATCGACTGCTTCACCGAGGGCAAACAGCCGGGCTTCGCCGCGGACGCCGCCATCGACGCCTTCCGCAATGCCTGCCGCAGTCGCCCGATGCTGGCGCAACGGCTGCTGGACCTGTTGTTGAACATGGCTTACGCCGACGGCGGACCACCGCCGGTGACGCAAACCCGGCTCGCGGCCGTGGCCGAGCGGCTGGGCATCGTCCGCTTGCAGTTTGAGGCCCTGCACACGCTGTTCCGCGCGCAGCGCTGGGCGCAGCAGCAGAGCCACCAGACTGGTTCGGATCAGTCGCACGACCAGCGGGCGCACAGCCACCGGCCGACCACCGCCGTTAGCTCCCTCGCCCAGGCTTATACGGTGCTGGGGCTGCAACGCGACGCCAGCCCGGACGAAATCAAGCTGGCCTACCGCCGCCTGCTCAAGCGCCACCATCCCGACAAGCTGGCGGCTAACAGCGTCTCGGCGACGGAACTGGCGCGCGCCACCGAAAAAACTCGCGAACTGACCGCCGCCTACGAGCGCATCCGGGAAGCGCGCGGGTTTTGAGGCCAAAGGTGAAAAGCGAAAGGCGAAAACCGCTTTTCAGAGGATGCCCCGCTCCGCCAGCGACACGACCTGGCTATCGCCGACCACGATGTGATCGAGCAAGCGCACGTCCACCAGCGCCAAGGCTTCCTTCAGCCGCAGGGTAATCGTCTCGTCGGCGCGGCTGGGCTCGGCGATGCCGGAAGGATGGTTGTGCGCCACGATAGCGGCGGCGGCGTTGTGATACAGCGCCCGCTTCACCACTTGGCGCGGATGCACCGAGGAACTGTCGATGGTGCCGTAGAACAGTTCCTCGTACTGAATCACTCGGTGCTTGTTGTCCAGGAACAGGCAGGCGAACACTTCGTGCGGATGATGGCGCATCCGGGCCATGAAATAGCGGCGGGTGTCGGCCACGCTCTGGATGGCGTCGCCGCGCTGCAAGGTATCCTCCAGATGACGCCGGGCCAACTCCAGCACCGCCTGCAACTGGGCGTACTTGGCCAGTCCCAGTCCCGGCGTCGCGCAGAATTCCTTTGGGTCGAGTTCCAACAGGCGGCGCAGGCTGCCGTGTTGCTTGAGCAGGTCGCGGGCGAGATCCACCGCGCTGCGGCCCGGTATCCCGACCCGTAGAAAAATCGCCAGCAGTTCGGCGTCGGACAGGGCGGAAGCCCCGCGTTGCAACAGCTTCTCGCGGGGACGTTCGTCGTCGGGCCAGTCGCGAATGGACATCGGGCCTTCCTCCGTGGGTGATATGACGCCAAGCATCATAGCGAATTCGGCGGGCGTTCCCCACGGTTCGCAATCACCGCCCGTCGTGCCCCATCATGAGGCAATCCGCCCGGATCGAGCACCCGATTGAGGCAAATCGTCGCGCGTCTCCTGGTCGCTGTACCACTTTAATCAGTAAAATATTCTTAAAAACATAAATATAAAAAATTTGGCAACTGAATTGCCTTATTTACCTCAAGAATTCGCGCCCACCTGCCCCATCGGGCTTGGAAGCGATGCGGATTCGGGCGGCTAACGGGGGCCGCCGTCGCGGACCATGGCGTCCAATCGTGTCGTCTCGATGCGCGGTTGGACGCCCTTTTTATGCCCGCGCCTTCAAGACAGCCGCCGGGTTTCGTCGCCGTCCGGGCTGGGCTAAGCTAGCCACGAATCCCATCACCCCGCGCGGAGTCCCGCCATGCCGCAACCTCTCGCCCAAAAACGCATTCTGCTCGGCGTCACCGGCGGCATCGCCGCCTACAAGAGCGCCGATCTGATCCGCCGCCTGCGCGAATCCGGCGCCGAGACCCAGGTGGTGATGACCCCGGCGGCGACCGCGTTCGTCGGTCCGCTGACTTTTCAGGCGGTCTCCGGCTGGCCGGTGCGCGCCGAACTGCTGGACGTCCATGCCGAGGCTGGCATGGGGCATATCGAACTGGCGCGCTGGGCCGATTTGATCCTGATCGCGCCCGCCAGCGCCGATTGCATCGCCCGGCTGGCACACGGTCTGGCCAACGATCTGCTCAGCACGCTCTGTCTGGCCACCGACCGGCCCATCGCCATCGCTCCGGCGATGAACCGGCTGATGTGGCAAAACCCCGCCACCCAGGACAATTGCCGGCTGCTGGCGCGGCGCGGGGTGAAAATCTGGGGACCGGGCGTCGGCGAGCAGGCCTGTGGCGAAATCGGCGCGGGGCGGATGCTGGAACCGCTGGAACTGCGCAATCTCGTCGTCGAACTTATCGGCGCGCGGGAGGGCTTGACGGAACCGTGGCCGGAGATGCCCGCCCTGGAAGCGCCGCTACTCGCGCCCCACGACCTGCAAGGCTTGACCGTGTTGCTGACCGCCGGTCCGACGCGGGAGGCGCTCGACCCGGTGCGCTTCATCAGCAATCGCAGCACCGGAAAAATGGGGTTCGCCGTGGCCGAAGCGGCGGCGCTGGCCGGCGCCCGGGTGGTGCTGGTCAGCGGCCCGGTCAGTCTGAAAACGCCGCCCGGCGTCGAGCGGATCGACGTGGAAAGCGCGCTGGAGATGCACGAGGCGGTGATGAGCCGGGTCCGACAGGCGAACATCTTCATCGCCACCGCCGCCGTCGCCGATTATCGCGCCGCTGCTCCCGCGGACCAGAAGATCAAAAAAACCCGCGATACCCTGACCCTGGAACTGACGCGCAACCCCGACATTCTGGCCGAGGTGGCGGCGCTGCGCGCGCACCGGCCGTTCACAGTCGGCTTTGCCGCCGAAACTCACGACGTGCTGTATTACGCCGAAGACAAGCGCCGCCGCAAGAATCTCGATCTCATTGCCGCCAACCAGGTCGGGGTGGCCGGCAGTGGCTTCGAGAGCGAGCAAAACGCCCTGCACGCCTTGTGGGAAGGCGGGGAGAGGGTGCTGCCGCTGGCCGACAAGACGGTGCTCGGCCAACAATTGGTCGCCCTGATCGCGGAGCGGTATCGGGAATGGGAGGGGGCGCGGTAATATTGACCGCTACCCACCACGGCTGACGATGACTTCCGTGACTGCCCCAACCATCGAACTGAAAATTCTCGACCCCCGGCTGGGCCAGGATCTTCCTCTGCCCGACTACGCCACCGCCGGTTCGGCGGGCCTGGACTTGCGCGCCTGCCTGCCGGAACCCTTGACGGTGCATCCGGGCGAGACGCATCTGATCCCCACCGGCATGGCCATTCACATCGCTGATCCCGGCTTGGCGGCGCTGGTGCTGCCGCGTTCCGGCCTTGGCCACAAGCACGGCATCGTGCTGGGCAATCTGGTCGGGCTGATCGACAGCGACTACCAGGGCGAGCTGCTGGTGTCGTGCTGGAACCGGGGCCACGCCCCGTTCACTATCGCCGTCGGCGAACGCATCGCCCAATTGGTGATTGTGCCGGTCGTCCGCGCCCAGTTTGAAATCGTCCCCGAATTTGCGCCCAGCCCGCGCGGAGCCGGCGGCTTCGGCCATTCCGGGCGGCATTAAGGCCGATATGAAGAAATCCATCTTTCGGGAATACGACATCCGTGGCGTGGTGGACCGCGACCTGACGCCGGAAGTGGTGCAGGACATCGGTCAGGCGGTGGGCAGCCTCGCCGCCGAGCGCGGCGAAACCGGCGTCGCAGTGGGCCGCGACGGGCGGTTGTCCAGCCCCGCGCTGTGCGCTGCGCTCAAGGCCGGCATCCGCGCCGCCGGGCTCGACGTGATCGATCTCGGCGCGGTTTCCACTCCCCTGCTGTACTACGCCACCCATACGCTCGACGCGACCCGCGCCGGAGTCATGGTCACCGGCAGCCATAATCCGCCGCAATACAATGGCCTGAAGATCGTCATCGACCGCATCGCCCTGCACGGCGAGGTCATCCGCAATTTGCGCTGCCGGATCGAAACCGGCGATCTAAGTCACGGGTGCGGGGGCGAACGGTCCGCCAACATCCGCGCCGAGTATATCCAACGCATTGCGGACGCCCTGCGGCTACCCAAACCGCTCAAGGTGGTGGTGGATTGCGGCAACGCCATTGCCGCCAAGACCGCTCCCA
>Ga0209573_1005142_pt1 | contig 12076 bp, 13 predicted proteins | sample TNRBio252014_DNA_FD_185870 | JGI IMG/M metagenome (GOLD analysis project Ga0209573, IMG submission 185870) | Wastewater treatment Type I Accumulibacter community from EBPR Bioreactor in Madison, WI, USA - TNR Reactor_6/25/2014_ DNA (SPAdes)... | ecosystem: Engineered > Bioreactor > EBPR >...
CCACCGTCGCCAGGACACCGCCCTGCCCATTGAACGCCGTTACAGCGATGCCGAGGTCATCTTCAATTTTGGCAAACTCCTCCAAGGGCCGGATATCAACCTCGCCACCTACCAGGAGCGCCTTCTCGCCCTCTCCGAGCAGAGTCTGAGCGAGCACTGCCCCGCGCTCGACCTGAGTCTCGGCTATGCCCTCATTCAAGGCTTTAAAAAACACGGCACGCGCAACAGCATCGTCGATGGCAAGGACGACAAAATGCTTGGCTACGACAAGGTTTTTGCCGCCGCCATCGCTCTCGCCCAGGTCGTGAAGCGCGAGACCAAGAAGAAGCGCGTCGGCATCATCCTTCCACCCGGCATCGGCGGCCTGATGTGCAACATCGCCGTCGTCCTGGCCGGCAAGATCCCCGTGAACCTCAACTTCACCGCAGGCCGTGCGGCCATCGACAGCGCCATCCGCCAGGGGGACATCGACCGCTTCCTCACCGCCGACATTTTCGTGCGCAAGATGCAGAGCTTCCCCTGGCCGCCGATGAAGCAGCTCATCCTCATTGAGCGTCTGCTGCCGAAGATGAAGCTCAGCATCGCAAAGTGGCTGCTCATCAGCAAAGTGTTGCCTGCCGCCGTCCTTGCCGCCCTCCTCGGCATCGCCAAGAAAGGTGGGCACGAAGAAGCCCTCTTGCTCTTCACCAGTGGAAGCTCCGGGGAACCCAAAGGCGTCGTTCTTTCCCATCGCAATCTCATCGGCAACGTCATGCAGTTTGGCAGCCGTCTGGGCCTGAAAAGCACGGACAGCATCCTCGGCTGCCTGCCGCTCTTCCACAGCTTCGGCTGCACGGTCACCCTCTGGTATCCCATCATCTACGGTCTCCATCTCGTCAGCTACCCTTCACCGCTGGAGGTGAAGAAGCTTGCCGAACTCATCGAAAAATACCGCGTCACCCTCATGATCGCCACGCCCACCTTCCTGCGTGGCTACCTTCGTGGCGTGAACCGTGAGGCTCTCAACTCCATCAAATTCTGCGTCACCGGTGCTGAAAAGCTCCCCCGTGTCGTCTCCGACGCCTTCGAGACACGCTTCGGCAAACGTGTGCTCGAAGGTTATGGCCTCACTGAAACCTCGCCCGTTTCGAACGTCAACCTGCCCGATCCCGATCCCATCGGCCCGGAAGAAAAAGGCTACGTCTGGCTGCCCAGCCACCGTCAGGGTTCCGTCGGCCACACTTTGCCCGGCATGGCCCTTCGCATCACCCATCCCGAAACCGGCAAGCCTCAGCCGCTGCATCAAAGCGGCATGATCTGGTTCAAAGGTTCCAACATCTTCGAAGGCTACCTCAACGACCCCAAACGCACCGCCGATGTCCTCCAGGATGGCTGGTTCCGCACTGGCGACATCGGCCGCCTCGACCTTGACGGCTTCCTCTACATTGAGGGCCGCCTCAGCCGCTTCTCCAAGATTGCCGGTGAGATGGTCCCGCATGAGACCGTCGAAGAAGCGCTCGTGAAAGCCCTCGGCCTCGAAAACGAGTCCACCCGCAAGATCGCTGTCGTTGGTGTGCCTGATCCAGACAAAGGCGAGGCTCTCATCCTCCTCACCAGCGTTCCCGGCGGTCCTGAGCACCAGGAGATTCTCGACCTTCGCTACCGTCTGCTGGACAAAGGCATGCCTCCGCTCTGGATTCCAAAAAAGATGATCCGCGTCGCCGACATCCCCATCCTCGCCTCCGGCAAGCTCGATGTCCAAAACTGCGAAAAGATCGCCAGGGCCGGGATGCACTCCTGATCATCCAAGGGGTTGGCTGCCCCGTTTTTGAGGAGGTTTTTCTCCTTCATCCAACAAAAATGGATGGTGCGCGGTACAGGGTTCGAACCTGTAGGATGCTCATTGAGCGCTAATGGTTTAAGAGGGGCTGACTCACCGTATTACTCACCATCCGAACGGGAATGGGCTGAATGGGTGGAGATCACCGCTGCCTGGCCTTCTTTGCCCTGTTCACTTCGCGGGGCAGTTCTCACCATCGTTCGCTCATTCATGAGCACGAACCAGGAGGGCGCGAAAGCGGAGTGATGAGATGCGTGAATACACCATCGACCGTTCCTGGCGCTCCGGCGCGGGGGCTCCTGAGCGGAGCGCAGGGGACACCGCACCGGAGCGCAGGGCACCGGGCTTGTCTAAGAGCCAAAACAGAACACAGCAAAGGCCGTGCATTCAAGAACGTCGCAAAGTCACTGTCCATCATGGGGCAGGGCTGTTGCGGTTGGAATCCCGACCGCGTGAAGATGCGGCGGAATACCGCGAGGGACGCCGCCGAACTCGCGGCAAAATTCACTCGTGGAGCGCCAAGAGCCGGATGCGTTGTCGCAGTCTGCTCCACACTTTCAAACGTGATGCCCTGGTCAATGCCTGGTTCGTCACCACCACTTACCCTGCCATCTTTCCTGCGCCTGACGATCACGGAGTTTACAAGGCCCACTTGCACCGGCTCTGTCAGGAGATTCGTCGGCGGCATCCACATGTTTCAGGAGTCTGGAAGTTGGAGTTTCAGCAGCGGATGGCAGCTCACTTTCATTTCCTGCTGATTGGCTGCACTGAAGATATTTACAGCTTCCGCGACTGGATCGCTCAGACTTGGGCGCGCATCGTCAACAGTGGCGACCCGAATCACGAACGCGTTGGTACCGGCGTGGATCGCATTCGAACGTACGGCGGTGTGATGGCCTATGTGACATCCTACATCAGCAAGGATGACCAGACCCTGCCTGGGAACTTCACCGGCCGCTATTGGGGCATCATCAATCGCGAACATCTGCCCGTGGTCGAAGCCACGGAATATGAAGTCTCGGATGCGGCGGCGGTGCGAATCAATCGCTGGCGGCGGACTCTCAGCCGAAAACATCAGGAGCAAAGCCGCTGGAAAAAGTGGGAGGCCGTGCGGAAAAAAGTACCTGGCAATCACCAGTGGGTCACCCGGACAGAGTTTGAGCGTGCATGGTCTCAAAGAACCAGCAAACCACATCCCGCTTTCTTTGATGTGTTCATGTCGAAAGGATCGTTCGCGGTAGGATGGGGCTCGCTCCTGCCTGAAATGTCCAACGGCTCGAAACTGAGGCCGCCACGTCGCGTGAGGCAGTGGAATAACAGCGGGGGAACGCTTCTCTGCAATGCGTCGGCCTTTTGGTCTGCGGTGGAACGTGGCATCGAGCGCGGAATCATCGTCTAACACGCACCAGAGCCTCATTCGTATGGAAAGAGAGCCATCAGCAACGCCCCCTAATTTCGGCAATGATATACTTGACGCATAAACGTTAAAGGTGTATGATCCATCATGCCTGAGATGGAACTTCCTGAAACCCTTCAAGGCGCTATTCTGTATTTCGCCAATGAGGAAAACTGCCACAACCTCATGGTTTCTATGAGGTGGGGTAATGGCCCAATCACCTGCCCGCATTGCAATTCAAGTGTTGTCGGCAAGCTGGTTGTTTCCCAGCGCACAACCAAAAACAGGACGCTGAAAAATGGCAAGTTCGTAAAGGGTGTGGTGATGACTCGCCGCTTGTGGAATTGCAGTCTGTGCAAAAAGCAATTCACCCTCAAAACTGGCAGCCTTTTTGAAGATTCTCCTCTTGGACTCGACAAGTGGCTGACTGGCCTGTGGCTGATCGTGAATGCCAAAAACGGTGTGTCCAGCTACGAGATTGCCAAGGCTATTGGCATCACGCAGAAATCAGCATGGTTCCTTGCGCAGAGACTCCGCCTCGCACTTCACGAGGGGAGCTTTGAGAAAATGAGCGGCACCGTTGAATCCGACGAAAGTTACATCGGTGCGAAGGCACGCAACATGCATAAGGACAAGCGTCTCGAAAAGGTGAAGGGAACCGGGCCTGTCGCGATGACTGCCGTTCAAGGATTGCTTGAGCGTGGCACTCGGGACTCCGTTTCCCGTGTGAAACTCAAGGTGGTTAAAACGACGAAGAAAGCGGAGATCCAGGGCAACGTGCGTGAGTATGTGCTCAAAGGCTCCGAAGTTCACACGGACGCGCTCAAGTCATATCTGGGACTGAAAGACGACTTTGTTCACAAAGTCGTGGATCACGCTGTCTGCTATGTGAAGGACAACGTCCACACGAACGGCCTCGAAAACTTCTGGAGCCTGCTCAAGCGCACAATCAAAGGCACCTACGTTTGCCCACGCCCGTTCCATTTGTTCCGCTACCTCGATGAGCAGGCGTTCCGCTTCAATGAGCGTAAAGACGACGATCAAGGCCGGTTCCTGAAAGCCGCGCAATCGGTCAAAGGTCGTCGTTTGACCTACCGCACACTGACTGGAAAAGCAGCCGTTGCCGTCTAGGCCGTAGCACGCCGCGTTTTACGCGCCCGTGACTCCAGTTGAGTTATTCTCTCCTTGGAAACGCCCAGCACTGTCTTGAGAGCCTTTGTGAACCGGTCAGCAGCCCCCTTGCCTTCATGACATTCAGGAAGATTGCTTCGTCGGCCATCCTTGGCGGGTTGCTGCTCGCTCATGGCTGCCATGATCCTTGACAAAAAGCCTATTGTCAATGAGGGTAAAAACACAGAACGCCCCGGCAACTTTCGTCACCGGGGCGCTTGTTCCAGCACCGTATTGCGCGTCCTACGGGACTTGCACCCGCGCCCTCCGCCTTGAAGCTAGCACTTCAAGGCGGTGTGCTTTCTGCCCTACACCATGTCCTGCATGGTTACTGGAAATTGGTTTCATGATGCGCCTCCTTCAGGCTGCAACACATTCTTGTAGATGGCCCCGGAGATACCATCGGCTGCGCTGATCTCTTCGATCTGCCCCAGCTTCTTCCATTCGGTGATGATGCGTTCCAAGGACTTGATGTTAAACTCCGCCTTGGGGTAAAGAAGCTTGACCGCTGCCTCCAACGAACGCTTGGAAAACTGGCTCATGGCGCTCCGCGCTTCCATCGCCGCCCGCGTCAAAACAAAGGACTCATCCTTCACACCTGCTTTGTTTTTAGCCTCTTCCACCAGCTCCTGCACGAACTCCAAGTTGATACGCTTTTTCACGAGATCAGCCTCCATCCGCCCAATTTCTTGGTGGAGGGTGCTCAAGCTCAAGTGCGTCTGAAAGGTTCATAGAGGAGGGTGCTGCGCGAGTATGCCCGAACCCTCCGCAACGTCAAGAGCAACCCTCCTCTTTTTCACGGGAATCAACCCTCCTCCCCCATCCTCTCTCGCTGTGACGCCCGTCAACGCCCGTGTCGCCGGTGTATAATTTATGCGCCAAGTATATTATTACCCTAATTTCAGCGGAGCGATAGGGGGTGATGATGAAGGCGTCGCTTTCATCAGCGCTGACGAGTTGCGCCCTCCGGGCGGTCAAAACCACTGCCTGCACGGAAGGCTGATGCATGAAGCGCACGGAACGGGAGAGCAATGCAGGCTGCCTTTGGTGCTGCACTGTTGTGTGGTAGCAGGGGAGCAAGCTGGCCTGATGGCTTGCAGCGTGGCGAGTGATGCAGGAGGCAAGGCGGGCGGAATCACGGCCAAAGCAAGGGCCATCAGGTGGGCTTGCTCGCGGTGGAGAGCGGAGCACGGGGCGTTACGGGGTGCCCCCGTTGGAAGGGGTAGCGGCCCACGAAGTAGCCGCGAGGGGAAGACTTTCCCCACCAAGAGAGCCGGTTGACAACATGTATAGTATAGTTTACACATTGAAAATTATCCATCCCGCTCTCATGCTGAAGCCAGGAAAGTACGAAATTTTGACCTTGCCGCCGTATCGAGAATGGGTGGACTCGTTGGACTGGAAAATTCAACAACGTGTGCTGCTGCGAGTGGATCGGATGCGAAAAGGCCAGTTCGGTGACTGCAAATCGATTGCCTCCGGTTTGTATGAACTGCGTATGTTCTTCGGTTCTGGGTATCGCGTTTATTTTGGAGAGCACGATGGCAAGACCGTCATCATTCTCGCTGGAGGGGACAAATCCACGCAAAGCAGAGACATCAAAAAGGCCAAGGAGTATTGGCGGATGCATTTGGAGAGCTTGCCATGATCTGACCCAACGAATGACACTAAACACCAATACCAAGCCAAACCCATGAAAACGCTCAACAAAACTGATTACATCCCGCATGATGAAGTCTGGTTGAAATACCTGCGAGACCCCAAGCGCGCCAATTACGCGATCAAACTCGCCTTGGAAGAATTTGAGCAGGACAACGATGTCGATATGCTGCTCAACGTGCTGCGTCTCGTCGCACAGGCCCAAGGCGGCTTGGCTTCCCTGGCACGCAAAACCGATGTCAGCCGCCAAGCGCTGCACGAAGCGCTCTCACCGCAGGGAAATCCACGCCTGCGGACCTTCCAGAACGTTCTTGGTTCTCTGGGGCTTCGCATGACCGTCAAGCCGGTGCGCACTCCTGCCAAGCGCGTCTCGCGATCAGCGGCTTGAGTCTGTCACACGGGCGTAACCGCTATGAACAAGACAGCACACCCACGCACCACCGACGCCGTTGAAATCCTGCATCGCCGCCTTGTGACCGGAAAGCCTGACAGAATGGCCGAATTGGAGCAGATTCGCGCCGACGATGCCGTCGCACGGAAAATCCATGATCTGCGCACGCAAGCAGGTCTTTCCCAGCGAGCCTTTGCGAAACTGGTGGGAACCACCGCTTCCGTGATTTGCCGCTTGGAAGACGCTGATTACGAGGGGCATTCGCTGGCGATGCTGAACCGCATCGCCGCAGCGCTTCATCGCCGAGTCGAAATCCGCTTTGTTCCGCTGCGGAATGCCAAGCCTGTTGGCGTGCGCTCCTCGCGATCAGCGGCTTGAACCCCGCCAGCACGCAAGGCAGAGATTGCATGAAGCGCACGGAACGGGAGAGCAATGCAGGCTGCCTTTGGTGCTGCTCGAATTGATGATATGTGAGTGCGGCTGAACCCGAAAGGCTGAAAAGCAGCTGACCAATATGAGCTTGACATTCAAATTGGGGCCAATTAATAGCAAGCCATGCGTCAGCTTGCAACACTCATTACGCTGATCCACCTAGGTGGTGTATCTAAAAGCAGATTTACTGCGTTTTTTGTATATGGAATAGCCGTCGTTTACGCCATTCTTCCTGTTAGTGCTCAGGTGAGCCAAGATAAAATTCGTGACCTGGGTGCGGGCGCTCTGTCTCACGAGCAACGTTATCGGGCACTTTCCATCCGGACGGACGCAGTGTGGGCGGATGTTTTCAAGACGCTTAAATCTTTCAGTGACGCTACCAACCCCGAGCTTGTGTTACCCACGCTTCGAACAGAACTGGCTGGGCTGAAGATACAAGTGAAAGAACAGTCCTCCCCAATTATGATCCGGAAAGATGTGGATCAGCTTAGACAGGAAATTACCAGCCTTAAGGAGGGGCTGGCCAACGCGGCACGCCAAGACCTCGCCAAGAAGGCTGGGACGCTCGCGGAAACGGTGGGCGGGCTTGTTGAGGAGTTAGACGCTATCGGCCAAGCCTGTGAACAGATTATCAACGACTCGGCCTCTTGGGAAAAGGAATACTCGCTGAGCATTCAGGTCCAAGGGGAGAATGTCGCACGGCGGGAAATCAAAAATTTGGCGGTCAAGGCGGCTGACAGTTTGGAAAAGGTGCGGGAGAAATATAACAAGGCGCGTGCAGTTACCGCACCCTCTCCTACAAACAGTGCCCGACCAGACTTGCGGACGTTGCCAACAGACCAACTTCAGGAACTGGCAGATCGAGAATCTGCACTGCCCGTGCCAGACAAGGCCTGGCTCAAGGAACTCGTGGCCGAGTTAAAAGTGCGGCTGTTGCGCACTCAGGAGCTGGAAAAAGCTCTCAAAGTGGAATCTTCTACCGCAGCGCGAGTGACTTGCACCTAACACCAACACCAGAAAAAATGATGTACTCGAAATGGAATCTCTTTTGTCTGGGCTTGACTGCCTGCCTTGTCGTTTCGGCCTGCGAGACCACTGGCAATCCCTATGAGGACAGTTTTTTTTTCAGTTCCGCGAAGGCGGAGACGGCTCTTGAGGCAAAGCGGGCTGAGCTGGGCCAACTGCACGCCCAAATCAGCTCTGAACGTGCCCGAATCTCCAAGATGCGGAACCGCCTGTCGGCGTCCCGCCAGTCCAACTCGGAGCTGAAGCAGGAAATCTCCCGCCTGGATTCGGAAGCGGCCACGCTACAGACGCAGTCCGCACCTGAGCAGGCTGAGAAACGCTCTGTTTCCGGACCCTCGGTGGACTTGATCCGGCGGCAGTCTGCGAAACTGAGCCGCCAACTGCAAGAGCTGGAGCAGAAGCTCGACTAAACGCGCTCCAGACATGCTTAACCGTCATTCCCGAAGATTCTCATGACTGCCCTCCCAACCTACATTGTCCGCTCTCTCTCGCTGGTGCTGGTTTGCGGCCTGTCCATGGCCTCCTGCACCACTCCTGGCGGACAGCCTGCCACCAAAACGTACGCGACGGGTGCCGTGCTCGGCGCTTTGCTCGGGGGAGCTCTAGGAGCAGGAATTGGAGCGCTTAGCGGGGAGAGGGATGGTGCCGTCAAGGGACTCATGATTGGCGCTGGTGCCGGTGCGGTGGCTGGCCTCGCGGCAGGACACCGGCAGGCGCTGAAGAGAGACCTTTATGCGAAGCGGTTTACCACCGTGAATGCGGATCTGGACAAGGCTCGGGGAGCGCTTAGCAGTGCACAGAGAAACCGAGGTGCCCTGCAAAACGAGATATCAGAGGCCAGTGTAAACAGATCGACTTTGAATGCGAGCTTGGCCTCTTTGAAGCAACTCCGGTCCAGTCGCCAGGATCTGACAGAATCAGTCCGTTACGTTTCTACGCAGACCTCAGTGGGAGCTGCAAAAGCGCGGGAAATCAATTCGGCCATTGGTCGGCTAAATCAGGAGGAGCGAAGCCTCTCTGAAACCATCCGGCGCGCCGAGCAGCGAATCTCGGAATGAGAGCATGTGTAAACTAGGAACCGCGTTTGATTTTACTCACCCACCCAACATGAACCATATGAAACATACATTGCCTAAAATGATTCTGGCCACAGCGGCCATCTCTTTCAGTCTTCCCATCTTGGGGCAGAATGCCGCGCCGCCTCCAGTTGCCGAAGCACAGAAAGAAAGTGCTCCGGCGAAGGCACCAACGGGTGAGGTTGGTGCAAAGGGCCAGGCCATCCCGGAGGAGTTCAAATCTCTGGATGAAGAATCCAAGAAGCTTGCTGACTCCGTGGATCAGGCATTGGAGATGGTCAAAAAAGCGGTGACTGACGAGAACAAGGAGAATCTACAGAAAGGCCTTGATGCGCTCATTGCCAGGATCGGAGGTTCGATCACCACAATCGAAACCAACCTCGAGCCGGAAAGCCGCAAAGCCATGGAACGTGCGCAGGACAAGGCGAGGGAGCTGACTTCCAAGGCAGGGACGCCGGGATTAACCCCGCAGCAGCAAAAGCGGTGGGCAGACATGGCGCAGTCCTATTCCACCAACGCAGAGGCGGGAGTTAACATCATCAAAAAGATGCAGGACACGCGGGTGGAGTTGATGACCAACTTGAAGTCTGCGGAGGCTGAGAAGGATTTGATCATTGAGGAGATTTCATTAAAAGGCTTCACGGTCACCATTGCACACCTTCAGGAAGTCGTGGACAACATGCGGAATGTGAGTCTTCGAATCCGGGGCATGGTGGGCACCGTGGGACAAAGCGGCGGTCGTAGCACGAACTGAGGGAACTGTCGGCCATGTCTGTTAACCTCACTTTTTTCTCGACTCGTGTCATCATGATCTTGTGCCTGCTCTCCTCTGTTTGCCGTGGGCAGGAGAAAGGAGGAGGGGCTGCAATCACCGCTCAAGGTTCCGATGCTCCTCCGCAGATGGAAAAAGTGCTGAAGTCTTCGGAGCAGCTCCTTGCGACCGTTGACGCCCAGGTCAAGGTTCTCGAAGACAAGTATGTCCAGCAACGCAAGCTTTCGGCGGATGCCTCGCTTGGCAGTGAGGCAAGAGATTCGGCTGTCAAGGAGGCGGCCAAAGTCTCTGATCTCCTGAAGGCCATGACGAAGGAGCGGGATGCCTTGGCCGCACAAATTAAGTCTGTCCGCAGCCTGCTGGGGTTGGCTCCTGATGCGAAGAAGTCGGACGCGCCTGCTGCAACGACTACCCCGCCCAGGCAGGCACCTGCTGAAGGCGGCAAAAAGTCGAATTAACGTGTCAGAATCGCATGCGCAAGATACAGACGATTGCGCGTGTCCTCCAAAGACTGCTTCCCCTGACGTGGACTGGCTGGTGTGTGCTTGCCACCGCAGCGGTGCTTGGGGGATGGTCGCGCACGATAGGAAGAGACGAGGTGGCAAACGCTCTTGCGTTCTGTCTTGGTGCCCTTGTGATTATGCTGCTGGTTTGCAACTATCTCGCTCAGTTCCTCTGTTCACGGGGAGTAGAAGGCTCCCAGATGCTTCAAGTGAAACTGCCATCCTCTGTTTTGACCGCACTCGAACCTGTTGAAACGCCCTCGGGCTGGAGGGCGGGGTCATCCATTCTTCTCAAACTGGGTCTGGTCACCATTTCCACCACGTGGCGGAAGGTGGACTCCGCAGGGCAGGTCGCTGTGAGAGGTCGGCTTTCAATCAATGGCCAGGAGGTAGTTGCCTTGGAGCGGCGGGGTTCATTTGAGTTTCGCCGCCAGTTGCAATTGAGGGATGTATTTAATCTGACGCACGCCTGGGTGGAGAAGAGAGGGGTAGCCAGGGTTTCGATCACACCGGCAGAGACCGGTCGTCTGAACGGACTGAACGCCGCCTTTCCTGACAGCGAAGAAGGGTGGTCACAGTATGGAAAACGGCAGGGTGACTATTTTGACATCCAAACGGCCGATCCCCAGACTCCCAGACGCCTACTGCTTTGGAAACTCAGCCTCAAATCCGGCTCCGAGATGGTGAAGTATCGACGAGCACCCGAGCCGGTGGCGCAACACCGCCGTCGTCTGGGTGTGTTCTTCCAAGTCTCGATGTCGGACGGGCCTGCGGCGGCTTTTCTCTGCACCAGTCTGGGTGATTCCCGCAGCGTGACAGCATTGTTTGGAATGGACTGGGTGTTCGCAGATTCCCTGGAGCCAAGCAAAATTCAGCCAGGCAACGCGGTCGGCGGCAGTGCGGTGCTTCGGAGACTGGTGCAAACTGGAAGCCAAGAGATTCCGCCCTCCAGCGTCACCGCCGAACCATTGTGCTCCTTCGTACTTCGGTGCCGTCAGCAGGGCGTCTCCGAGGTGCTGGTTTTTCATGGTCCAGACTGGATCCCCGGTGCTGAGTCAGGCAGCCCTGGCGTGTCATGTTTTCGTGTCGTCAAAGGGGCCGCAAACGGTGTCAGCCTGCGTGGGCTCCCTGGCAGGCCAGGCCAATTCGAAATCACTGTTTCATGACAGGCAACAGCCATGTGGGTGAGGAAATACGGGCAGTCCCGTTTTGGAGGCTCCTCGTCTGGCTGCCCATCCTTGCGCCTTACGTGTGTCTCCGCTCCGGACTTTCCGGATGGTGTGGCGCTGTTCTGGGCTGGCTGGCGGGTCCTTGGGTCGAGGCTGCTCTGGAGCATTTTTTCGTGTCCCGCCAGTGGCCTGTACGGAGAGACTTCCCGCGCCTCTTCGCAATGGGCGTGTGTTTGGTCGGCATCGGCGGCGCTGTGTCACTCGGGGCGCTGTCACCCCTAGTCGCTGAAGCTGGCTCGCACGCCGTGGGGCAGTGGTGGCCGTTGGCCTCACCGGGAGCTTACTTGCTCTTAGAATGCGCGTTCAATGCCGCCGCGCTAGCCACGCTCTTTGCCACCTTGCAGCGGCGGCTTCCAGCCGTGGGGCTGCTGGTTGAAATGGCTGTCATGAGCTGGCTTACCCTGGCCACCGTCAGCGCGCACCGTGCGGGCCAAGTGCTCTATCCTTACTGGCTGGCAGACTCGCTGACCTTCATGGGCTGGAGCGTCTATTGGGGATACTTTGCGTGGGCCTCGGTCTTCGTGGGTTGCTGTCTCTTGCGGATAAGGAGACGGCGTGGCGGGAATGGTGTCGATGGATGGTGGTGGCCGTCGTGGGTAATGG
>Ga0209573_1005144_pt1 | contig 12072 bp, 6 predicted proteins | sample TNRBio252014_DNA_FD_185870 | JGI IMG/M metagenome (GOLD analysis project Ga0209573, IMG submission 185870) | Wastewater treatment Type I Accumulibacter community from EBPR Bioreactor in Madison, WI, USA - TNR Reactor_6/25/2014_ DNA (SPAdes)... | ecosystem: Engineered > Bioreactor > EBPR >...
CTGTGCCTGTGCCTGTGCCTGTGCCTGTGCCTGTGCCTGTGCCTGTGCCTGTGCCTGTGCCTGTGCCTGTGCCTGTGCCGTATCCTTGCGGAAGTGCGACCGTGACTGTTTCGCTCAATCCCGCGAACCCTGCAGTGACCTGAATGCTCAGAGGCCCGAAGGATTGATATGGTGTTGCTACGAGACCGTTCACATCTGTGTAGGCCGGGTTTCCCGAAAACGTTGATGCGCTTCCATCGAGTCGTGCTAAGACAACCTCCGAATTTTCTGCGGGAGCGAGGTTTTCGTGGCGTATTTTCGTGGCTCCGGTCGTGGGATTTTTCCACACCTGCCAATTGCGATGGATGACGTGCACTTCAACACTTGTTGCTGGATTGCCGAGCACACCAACATCAAGGATGAGATTTTCATGACTAGATTCGTGTACCCAGACCGATGAAGCGACAACCAAGGATGCTTCAGACGTAGCAGTTTGGAATTCCGCGGTCGCCCGAATTCCGGCTTCACTCTCACCGACAGTGAAGTTCACCCTGGCAATGCCGTCGACATCGGTCTCCGCCTGCAACGAGGCTAGTGAGCCTGGGCCGGAAAGGTGGGTGAATGCGACCGGGGCTCCAATCGCCGGTCCGGTCTGACGGTTGAATTCGCGGATTTCTCCCGTAAGCGAACTTTGGCGGACCTCCCACGTCGTGACCGTGACAGCGGCCAAGAGCGGAATGGACTGACCTGGATCCGGTGTGTCGATTCCGGGCGCTATGGAAAGGGATGCGACGACACTGCTTTCATCGCGGAGTTTCGTCCATTGCTCTGGCACTGAAGGGCCCGTGAATCCGAGGGTGGTGGAGACGGGCTGCGGTCCATCGAGAGAAAATTCTACGGTGGAGTTTTCCGAACCCATGGTGAAGTCCGCGGAAAACTCTCCCATTGCACCTGTCGGCAGACTCAAGCTTGAAACAGTTCCGTCGCCGTTCACCACCGAGGCATTCACCGTCGCGCCGGGTACGGGAGACGCCATGCCGTTGCGGGCTTCCGTGCCACTGGTGGGATGCCCCCAGATCTCCCATTGCGACCAATAAAGTGTCCCACTGATCGAGCGGACTTCGCCTGCTGGCAGATTGTAGGTTGGTCCATTGACGACAAGATCCCAAATGCCATAGGCCGAGTCTGAGTATAAATAGCTCCAGTCATCGCCTCCGGACCCCGTGCCGCCGCCTCCCGTATTACCAGAGCCGCCATTTGCGTTGGTCGCCACGCTAAAGTCAATCGTGGTGGTAGGATTCGCTTGACCGTCGATATGGAGTGTGATTTGCGCGGGGTCCGATCCCATCGTGTAGCTTGACGAAAACCACCCGCTCCCGTCTGTCGTGAGGGAAGTCGTACCGAGCCACCCGTCTCCCTGGACGATTTCGGCTGTGAGTGATGTCCAAGGCAAATAGGTGACGTAGTTGAAGCTGCGATGTTCCACCGCACCATCCGTCCAGATATCCCATACCTCAGCTTGTAATTGACCATTGAACTGGCGGGTCTCGCCCGATGATAGTTCCGTGGAACCATCTGCCGAGAGATTGACGATCACCGGGATGGTTTCCGTCCCGATCTGTGTCCAGGGCGATGGGGAACCGCCCTCGCCGGGTGGCGGCCCGCCGGATTCCGCGCCCCCTCCTCCGGTCTGTGGTGAAAATGCGAGACTGGTCGAGGTCGCCTGACCGGCGGCATAGGAAATATCGGCACGGACCACGGATTCGCTCGATCCCATGATAAAACTGGCCTGAGCCATGCCTGCCGAATCGGTTGTGCCATAGCCCGAGACATGGCCGTCGCCCGTCTCGATGCTCCAAGCTACTCCAGCATTTTCCGCCGGAGCGCTGGTGAAGTTCTCGATGCGACTGTTGCCGAAGTTGCTGGTCTCCACGATCCAAGTCTCATAGCGGACCGTAAGGGAAAGATCACGAGTTTCCCCCGGAAGAAGGTCTACAGTCTCACTGACATTGTCGAAGGTCGCGATCAGTGTCGCCTCAGTGTGGGAATAAGTCCACTGTTCCGTCCATTGCGATGGGTCCGGCGAATAGGAAATGTCGAAATTGAGAGTCGCATTACTTTCGCCCGAGGAAGCTTGAATCGAGACTCCACCCCACGAGCCATTTGGTGAATAGGTCGTCCAAGCGCGGCCGTCACTACCAGTCGTCAATTCCGATTGGGCTAGTGATCCTGATTGAAGAGATCCCGTCAAGGAGATCGCCGCACCAGACTCGGGGGAGGTGGCTGCGTTGCGATACTCTTCCAATCCCGTCGAGGGCTGCCGCCAGATTTCCCACGAATAACGATCGAGGAGAACGCCGACCGCTACCGGGGGAGAATCAGAATAAAAGACCGTTCCGCCCGGCGCCTCAAGGGAAAGATGGAGCACACTTTCGGTGCGGTCGTAGACGAACTGGTCATTCGGATCGTCCTCGGCATGGAAGGCGGTCAAGCCGAAGCACGCGGCCACCATGGCCACAGCGGCGAGGAACCAAAATCGCGGGAGGGGGGGGGCGAGTTTCATGGCGCAAGCGGGTGATGCGGGTTTAGCAGAAGGGGTGGTCGGACGGCAATGAAAATCATTCGGTAATGGGATTTTTTGGGCGGAGATGGCGGTGGTTTCTGATTTTCTTCGGAATCCGACGGAGCCCGCGTTCGCCAAAGCGTGCACAGCGTGCAGTCTCCGCCGTTTGCCACCAGATGCCTGCCTTTGCACTTGCCAAGCGGCACCATTTCCGGCAGAAAAGAGTCAGCCCGGAATCCCCCCGGCGTTTGCTCTATGAAGAATCCCCGCCCCCGACACTCGTTCTTCTCTACGCTGCTCGCCCTTGGCCTCCCTTGCGTGCTCGCACTACCCCTTGCGTCGCACGCCATCACCCTGACGGGGGCGAACGGAAAAGCGGTCCCATTTCACCTCATCAAGGAGGCGACTCCGAAGGGACTTACCGCGCAACTCGTGGCCGATGGTCCGGTGATCGGTGTTACTTGGGACAAACTCGATCTCAAGGCGCTGGAACGCGACCAGAAACTGATTTTTGCCGCGTATGAGCGCGCCATCGCGGGGGAAACGATCGCGTTGAATCTCGATCAGTCATCCGAGCCGGGAGGGATGCCGGCACCTGGGGCGGATCCGAAAACGGATGGGCAGACTGCGGCGAAATATCCGGGGTGGCTCGACACGAAGGTGGGGAAAATCGAGTTCATGCTGCAGTTGCCGGTCTCAACGCCCCGGGGGATTTTGCTGATTTCGCTGGACGATTACGGCCGTTCCTTCCGTTATCTTTCCATGGTGCAGGAGCGGGGGAAGGGACCTTGGGCTGAATTTCAAACCAAGCACGATTTTGCCATCCTTTCCTACGAGGCCGGCATGCCCGAAGGCGGCACCGATCCCAAGGCGATCGACGACTTCATCTTCGCGGACAAGGGGAGCGGCCGCGCCCTGGAATCGGCCCTCGGCAATTTCGCCACGAAGCTGAAGCAACCGGATCTGCTCGAGGTGCCGATCGTGATTTACGCTGCGGAGCGTACCGGTGCGGCATTCGGATACAGCTTCCTCCATTACAAGCCCGAGAAGGTTCTAGCGGCGGTTCTCTCGAAGGGGGCCTTTTATGACTCGGCTCCGCGTCCGGAGACGGTGAAAGTGCCGATCCTGTTCATTTGGGGCCAATACTGCCAGAATCACAAGCTCTGGAGTTCCGAGAATCATGCTGAGTCCGTGCTCGCAAAGGCTGCGCCTCTGAAGCCGAACTGGACGAACGGCCGGGAGTTTCGCGGGAACAGCGATAGGAACGCGATGACGGAACATTTTGGAAAGCAATACCTTCTCGAGATGATCAAGATGCGGATGCCGGAGAAGAAATCGTCCAACGGCGCCCCCGCCGCGGCCGAGCCACCGAAAACCGAGGGGACGCCGGTGGCAGGGGAGAAAAAGGAGGTCGAGGAGCCTGCTGCGCCGGTCGAGGAGACCCCGAAATTCCTAGAGATCGATCGCACCACGGGTTATCGCGGAAATGTGGTCACAGGCGAGACTTTCAAGATTACGGACCCGGAAGCCGCGCTCGGCCCCGACGAAACCTTCATTCCGAACGATGCGGTGAACAATCTTTGGAAGAAATTCATCGTCGGCCAACTTGAGCCACCGATGCCAAAGACGCCGTGAGAGGTTGGCTCAAAGCTTCTCCGGAGTCTGGAGCAGCTCACCGATGCGCTGGAGGAGGCGTCCGGCCGCGCCTCCGTCGAGGATTCGGTGGTCGAAACTGAGGACGAATTTCGACTCCATCCGCGGGACGAATTCGCCCTTTTTCTCATCCCACACCGGCATCTTGCGACCGGCCATGAGACCGAGGACGAGGTTCTGCTCGGGCAGGGGAATGGGACTGGCGGCGGTGATTCCGAAAGGGCCGACGTTCGTGATCGTGGCGATACCACCGCCCATGGCCTCGCGGGGGAGACGGCGCTCGCGGGCGAGGCGGACGAGATCTTCGTAGGGCGGCTGTAGCTCGGCGAGGGTTTTCTGATCGACGTTGCGGATCACGGGTACGAGGACCCCGTCGTCGGCCTCGACCGCAAAACCGATGTCGATCGCATTCGGGTGGACGATTTTCGTGCCGATGAGCCGTCCCGCCACGGCAGTGTTTTCCGAAATGGCGATGGCGAGGGCGCGCATCGCGTAAAGGCTGACGCCCGGCTTCGCAGAGACGCTCTTGCGGTGGGTGAGGACGGTGTCCAGGAGAATCGGGACGGTCACGCTCGCGAGGGGACGCGTCCAGCTTCGCCGCATCGAGTCGGCCACGGCGATGCGCATGGGCGAGGCATCGGTCATGCGGCTTTGGTCGAGGACCTGAATGAACTTCTCGAAATCCTCCACTGTCACCCGGCCCCCGGCACCGCTGCCGGGGAGGCCCGCGAGGTCGGCGGAGTTCAGCCCGAGTTCCTCCATGCGATGACGCAGGCGCGGGCTGAGGTAGACACTGGAGCGCACCGGCACAGGCAGGCCGCCCTCGACGGTTGGCTTCACCGGCGAAGGCACGCTATGATCGATGAGATCTTTCTCGGCGATGGCGAAGTGAAGATTGTCTTCGGCTTTGGTGGCGTTGGCTGGGGTGACCGAGTTGGTCACGGCAGGGCGGATCAGGCCCGCCTTCAGTGCGTCTTCCTCGGTCGCGTCGATCATCGCGATCTGGGAACCGACGGGGTAGCTGGTGCCGACGAGGGCGGTGATCTCGGCGATGATTCCGCCACAGGGCGTCGTCACCTCCATCATCGCCTTGTCCGTCTCGACCTCGAAGATATTCTGGTCGGCCTTCACTTCATCACCCGGGGCGATCAGGATCTCACGGATCGTCGCCTCGGCGATGGATTCGCCGAGCTGGGGCATCTTGATGGGAAAACGGGGCATGGAAAGAAAGGGGGGACCGGGACAATTTCAGCCGGGTCTGCGGCCTTTTCGGAGGACGAGGGGCGTATTCCCTCCACAGTGGAGAAAAATGAAGGCGCTGCAAGTCTCTCGGGTGATAAAATCCTACGGGTCCACGGAGGTTCTCCGGGGCGTTTCCCTGTCGCTGGAGCCCGGCGAGCGGGTCGCCCTGATGGGACCATCAGGATCCGGAAAGAGCACCCTGCTCAATTGCATCGGCGGAATCGACCGGCCGGACGAGGGTTCGATCGAGATCGCGGGCCAGCCACTGGGCGGGCTCGATGAGGAAGGGCTTTGCCGCCTGCGACGCGAGACGGTGAGCACGGTCTTCCAGTTTTTCCACCTTCTCCCGACCCTCTCGGCGCGTGAAAACATCGAGTTTCCCCTGCAACTTCAGGGACTTCCGACAAAGGAGCGTGATCGGCGGGTCCGGGATCTCATTGAAGAAGTGGGGCTCTCCCATCGGGCGGCGGCGATGCCACATGAATTGAGCGGAGGCGAAATGCAACGCGTCGCGATCGCCAGGGCTCTCGTGATCGAGCCGCGCCTCATTCTCGCCGATGAACCGACCGGCAACCTCGATTCGGCGACGGGCGAGTCCATCCTCGACCTGCTCGCGACACTCGGGGACCGGCACGGCACGGCCATGCTCGTCGTCACGCACAGCCCGCAGGTCACGCGGATCTGCCGGCGCACCCTCGAGATGCGGGACGGGTCCCTGATCGGGCAGGAGGCATGAGGCAGGACTCCCCATCGCGACAACCGGCATCGATCGGAGGCGTCCTCTGGTCGCGCCTGATCTGGCGGCATTGGCGACGCGAGCCCGCGCTCACGGTGACGCTGGCGGGCATCCTCGCGCTCGGGGTAGCGGTCTTTCTCGCGGTGCGTCTCGCCAACAAGGCGGCGGTGTCGGGCTTTGGTCTCTTCACCGAATCGATCTCCGGCGAGAGCGATCTGCTCCTGCGACCGGGCTCCGGAACGCTCGATGCTGCCATCCTGCGGGAGTTGCGGCAGCTTTCCGGCGAGTTGCCCGTCGATTATTTCCCCGTGCTCGAACTCTCCGGGGCGAAGGAAGGAGAGGAAGAAACCGACCTCCTCCGCTTTGTCGGCGTTGATCTCGTCGCGATCGGCAATGCCATCGGCCAGAGCGGCGAGGCGAGCGGTGCTCCTGTCATCACCCCTGATGAGAGCGAGCCCAGTCCGCTCGGCGCGACCGATGCCTGTTTTGTCGGGAATGCCTTTGCGCGGGCCCGGGGAGTCGAAAAGGGGAGCCGGATCCGCGTCTGGATTCAGGACCGCTCCGCCGATCTCCGCATCGCCGGTATCCTTCCCGATCCCGCGAACCGCCCGGCCATTCCGGAGAATCTCCTCCTCATGGACCTCCCCGCGCTACAGCAGGCTTCGGGCGAAGTCCACCGGATCAGCCGGATCGAGATCCGCTTTCCCGGGGAGGGAAGCTCGCGGATGGAAGTGACGCGGCGTCTCGCGGCGTTTTCCCAATCTCGCGGTCTCATCCTCGAGACGCCCGAGGATCGCAAGGCCTCGGTCACGCGGATGAGCGCGGCCTTCCGGCTGAATCTCACGATCCTCTCAGGACTCGCCCTCCTCGTGGGCATCTACCTCATCTTCCAGGCGCTCGAGGCTGCGGTGACGAAACGACGGAGCGAAATCGCGATCCTGCGATCGCTCGGCGTCACGCCCGGTCAGATTCGGCGCACCTGGCTGACCGAGGCCGCGGTGCTAGGGCTCGCCGGAGGGATTTTAGGGATCGTGTTAGGGCGTCTCCTCGCCGAGGGGCTCGTGGGCGGGATCGCCGCGACGGTGAACACGCTCTACTACGAGACCACCACCAGCGCCGTGACCCTGCATCCCGGGGAAGTGGCCTTTTCGCTCGTCTTTGGGCTCGTCGCCAGCCTCGTCGCGGGCTGGATCCCGGCGCGCGAAGCGGCGATGACGCCTCCCTCGCAAGCGATGCGCCAGGGAGCGCAGGGTGGGGGACTCGTCTGGCTGCGGCGGTGGCCGCTCGGCGTGGTTCTGCTGGGCTCGGCGATGATCGTGGCGCGTCTCCCCGCGCTTACCTTTTCCGGGGGCACGAATTTCCCGCTCGGAGGTTATCTGGCGGCGTTGCTCGCGGTGTTGGGGGGCAGCATCCTCCTAGGTTTGTTGTTTCGACCGCTCGCGCGCCTCATCGGCTGGGGTAGGGGAGACGCGATGCGGCGCTACGCCGCGAGCCGGCTCGAAGCGGTGGGCGGTCGACACCGGCTCACGGCGGCGGGACTCTCGGTCGCGATCGGCATGTCCGCGGCGATGGCGATCCTTGTCGCCAGTTTCGAAAAGACACTCACTTCGTGGATCGAGCAACTCCTCAAGGCCGATCTGTATGTCGCGGCTCCCGGGGCGGCTTCGGTCGCGAATGGCAACACCATCGCCGAGGTCGATTGGCGCGCCCTGCTCGAACTGCCGGGAATCGACGGAGCCGATACCCTGCAACGTCAGTCCGTGACTTACCAGGGACGCGACCTCCTCATCGGCGGCACGACCTACCATGACGATCCCGCGCGTCACCTCCAGCTTCTCTGGATCGACGCCCCTGAAAGAACCGATCCGGAGTCCCTCGATGACGGAGGCGCCTGGGTCAGTGAGCCCTTCGCGCGCCGTTTCCGCAAGGCCATCGGAGATGGCATCACCCTGCCGACTCCGGCCGGAACCCGGGAGGTGAAGATCGAGGGCATCTACGCGGATTACGGAAATGAAGCCGGCACCGTCCTCGTCGCGCAACGATTCACCGAGGAATGGTTCGGCGATCGCAGTGTCTCGAATCTCGCGATTTACACGAGTCCCGGCGTCGATCCGGAAACGGTGCTTGAGCAGGTGCGCGAACGCTTTCCCGCCCTCGTCGCCCGGACGAATCAACGTCTCCGCGAAGAGTCGATCCGGATCTTTCACCAGACTTTCGCCGTCACCTACGCCCTCGAGGCCATCGCCGTGATCATCGCGGTGGCGGGACTCGGCCTCGCCCTCGCTGGTCTCCTCCTCGAGCGGCGCAACGAACTTTCCACTCTCCGCGCGATCGGGGCGACGCGTCGCGACATCGCCCGCGCCTCGATGTGGGAAGGCCTCGGAATCTCCCTCGCCGGACTCGGCGGCGGGCTTGCGGTGAGCTTTTTCCTCGGATGGATCCTTATCGGCGTGATCAATCCCCAGAGCTTCGGCTGGACCCTGCGCTACGCCGTGCCGTGGGGGGCTTTGGTGTTTTTGTCAGGCATCACCCTCGCGACCGCCGCGACCGTCGCCTGGGTCGTGGGTTACCGGAACGCGAACTTGAAATCGGACCGGGAGGAATGACGAAGCAACTCCAGATGAGCAAACAGGGTCAAGGGGGGCATGCGACCCTGTTGGGAGTGCTTTGGCTCCTGATTGGGAGCGTCGCGATCGTTCCGGCGGGGCGCTCGGACGATTGGACGGTTCCCCGGGCGGGACATCTTCTTTCCTTCCCTCGCGACCACGGCAGTCATCCCGACTTCAAGATCGAATGGTGGTACCTGACGGGCCATCTCGAGGCGGGCGAGCGTCGCTTCGGATTCCAAGCGACCTTCTTCCGGCTCGGGCAGAAGCCGGTCGATGTGCCGACGGGCGAGGACTTCGGGACGGAGCAACTTTATCTGGCCCACATGGGTTTGAGCGATCCGGAGACGGGCCGTTTTTTGCACGAGGAGCGGCTGAACCGCGGGGGATGGGATGCCGGAGCGAAGGTCGGAGATCTCGAGGTTTTCAACGGCAATTGGTCGCTGCACCGTGACGGGGAGGGAATGCAACTGCACGGCTCGATCCGCGCGGAGGCGTCTCTGGAGCTGCGGCTCGAGCCGGAAAAGCCGCACGTCGTCTTTGGCGAGGACAGCATTTCACGAAAGGGTCCGGAAGGAACGGCGGCGAGTTACTACATCACCTGGCCGCGGCTCGCGGCGAAGGGCACGCTGAAGCTCGGCGAGGAGTTGCTGGAAGTGACGGGATCCGCGTGGATGGACCACGAGATCTCGAGCAGCCAACTCGATGAAAATCAGATTGGTTGGGATTGGACCTGCATCCAGTTCACGGATGGTCGCGAGATCATGGGCTACGTGCTGCGCACGAAGGATGGCGGCATTTCTCCCTACTCGAAGCTGGTCTGGATCGATCAAGAGGGAACCTTGATCCATGTGAAAGCGAGCGACTACGAATGGAAGCACGAGGGCGGCTGGAAAAGCCCGGCGACGGGGGCGATCTATCCGATCTCGCCCCTCATCGTCACTCGTGATCCCGCGAGCGGAGCGGAGCGGCGGCTGCGTCTTTTGCCCTTGCTCGAGAATCAGGAAATGACGGGTGGCACCGGGGGCGTCAGTTATTGGGAGGGTGCCTGCGAGGTGAAGGACGAAACCTCCGGCGAGGTCGTCGGACGTGCCTATCTCGAGATGACAGGCTACGCGGACGACATCGGGCAGAAGCTGCGGTGAGTGCATGAACCCGGACTTGTCGGCGTTGGGATTGTGCGTCATTTTGCCGCTCGTTCGGATGAAGGGATCTGCTCTGGTGTTTGCGTTGGTTTTGCTTTGCCCGCTCCAGCGGGTCGCTGCGGGCGGCCTCGACGCGTGGCAGGCGGAGAAGCCTCCCCGACTCCGGGTCGCGGCGTCGCCCTATCCGAATTTCCTCCTCGAGATCCTCCCGACGGGAGTCGATTTTGGGGAGCATGTCTACCGGGTGAAGATCGATTCGCTCGGGATGGGGCCGTCGAGCGAGACGCCGCGGGGGCATTTTTACACAAGGCGGGGAGGGTTCCTCGATCTCGCCCACATCCGGCGTGCCATCGATATGGCCGGTTATGTCCACTATCACGTGCGGGAGGGGTTGACGCGGGGCGAGGTGCATTTCTCCTTCGAGAACATCGACCGCACGACTTATCACACGCATTTCTCCTATCCCGCCGTCTGGGAGAAGCTCGATGCAGCGACAAAAGCGCGGCTCGTCGACGAGATCGCGATCCGGGCGGCAGAGGAGGCGGCGATTGACTTCAGTAACTGGCGCGAGATCCTGACGTGGTATGATTTTCACAACCTGCCCGGCATGCCGGAACGGGGCTCAGCTTTTTCCTACGAGGATCTGCCATCGCACGCGGTCGGGGCGGCGGTGGCGGCGCGGGCGCTCCGGTTGCGGGACGTGCCTTTCGACGAGGCGGTGACGAAGGAACTCGATCGCGAATTGAAGGAACTCGAGGTCGTCCCATCCGAGACCTACGAGCGGGCCATGGCGCTCGTCGCGGAGCGATGGTGGGGAAAGAAGACCTGCTACAAGCGACATCTCGATACCGGGCTCGACGACGGAGTCATCACGCCCTGGCTCGTGCGCGGTCTCGAGGCGGGCTCGCCGCTGGTGGCGAAAGGGTATCCCGCGCCTCGTGGCCTCGAGGGCCGGGTGATGGGCTACGACTGTCGTGGCATGGTGGTTTTCTCCTGCGAACCTCGTCCCGGCCGGCAGGAGGTTAAGGAGGCGGTTCTGCCGGAAGGCGGCCGGACGGTGATTCCGATGAGGGATTATCCGGTGATCCTCGAGCGGATCGCGGGAGAGATCCGGGGCGAACTGGGTCCCCACGCGCTGGAGCCTTATCCCTAATTTTGCTTGGAGATGAGGGGCGCGGGGAAATTGGACACCCTCCCCGACACGCGAACCCGTGAGGGCTCCGGTCTTGTCGGTAAGGGGGCAAATCCTTTACTCTCCCAAAAGATCGGCGAATCGCGTCGATCCCATCTGGTATGCTTCCGCTTTTGAAAAGACTTGGCGGTTTCACGGGGAAAAGGCGGGCCTTTCTCGTGGCGTTGTTGTGTCCTAGTGCGGCGGTCGCAACGGATGAGATCGCGTTCTTCGAGAAGGAGATCCGGTCGATCTTCGTCGAGCATTGCTACGAGTGTCACAGTAAGGAAGGGGAACAGAAGGGCGGGCTCGTGCTCGATTCGCGCGAGGGATGGAGCGTCGGAGGTGACTCGGGTCCTGCCCTCGTGCCTGGCGATGCGGGGGCGAGTCTCCTCATCGAAAGCATCCGCTACGAAAATCCCCATCTCGAGATGCCGCCCAAAACGAGACTCTCCACGGAGAAGATCGCGGCGCTCGAGAAATGGGTCGCGATGGGCGCTCCCGATCCGCGCGAGGGGACCGTGAAGAAGATTACCTCGGGTATGTCGCTGGAAGAGGGGAGGAAATTCTGGTCCTACCGGCGGCCGGAGCAGGCCCCCGTTCCACCGGTGAAAGCCACGGAGGGCGCCGGGTCCGCGATCGACCGTTTTCTGCTCGTCCGGATCGAGGCTGCGGGCCTCGCGCCGGCTCCGACGGCCTCGCCCGAGGCTCGGCTCCGGCGTCTCCATTTCGATCTCATCGGTCTGCCGCCGAAGCCGGAACAGATCCGCGCCTTCGCCGCCGATCCCTCGGACGAGGCGTGGGCGAGGGAGGTGGACCGTCTCCTCGCCTCGCCGCAGTTCGGCGAACGATGGGGACGACATTGGCTAGATCTGGCGCGCTACGGAGAGTCCTACACGCTACGGGGGCTCATCATGCGCGAGGCGTGGCGATATCGCGACTATGTCATCGAGGCCTTCAACCGGGACGTGCCCTAC
>Ga0209573_1005146_pt1 | contig 12070 bp, 14 predicted proteins | sample TNRBio252014_DNA_FD_185870 | JGI IMG/M metagenome (GOLD analysis project Ga0209573, IMG submission 185870) | Wastewater treatment Type I Accumulibacter community from EBPR Bioreactor in Madison, WI, USA - TNR Reactor_6/25/2014_ DNA (SPAdes)... | ecosystem: Engineered > Bioreactor > EBPR >...
CATCAATAATGTCTTCTAATGTTGACATTGTGGTTTCTCCTCACACGGTTTTTCGATCATCAAGCTTCTTTAATAATTAGACAAATCAGGCAGTTGAAAATTCCACGGCCTGCAAAGGAGCGCTATAGCACGACGGATTTTGCCCACGGGTATTTGAAGTTTAGGATCTCAAGCGATTTGCAGAACAAAGCGAGTCCGTTCCAATCGGTGCAAAACAGATTCCCGTTCACCCCGATGACGATCTTCTCATTCTCGATCTGATAGATGCCCGCGTCGTTTCGTTTTGGCCAACCAGGACCAATCTCGCCAGTGATTTTATGAGGTTTTTGGTAATCGGCTGATTTTCCGTGTTGAAATCCGCGCCAATCCAATGGCTTCCCGGTCATTTTGCTGATCGCCTTGGATATTAGTCCATTCCAATACATAATTTCGCGTGGATCATCATTCGGAAGCCATTTCTGGCCCGTAATCACACCGGATCGCCCTAAGCGTCCGGTCATGCCGATTTCAGCGTACAGCAGGCGATCAATGTCCGGAACAAACGTTTTGCCGTCGACGTGCCGCACCAGATACTTCATCTGTCCCCCTTCGATAATTTCTTCCACAAGGTGATTGTGCAACCACGGCCCTCCCTCAATTGGATTGGTTGCATTCAAATACGGAGTCTTTGGATTGTTCAAATTCATCGCATCGAGGCGATATTTGTTATGGCCAAGAGAAATCATTTCGTAATGGCCTTGAAGATACTTCTGCAATTTGCTCTTATCGATGACGTATTCGCCTGCTCGCCCCGCTTTTTTATACGACTTGAAATCTACTAGGTAGCCGGCTTTGAAATGCACGTTCTCGATTCCGCCCGAGCGTTCTATCGCCTCGACGCGACTCGGATTGCATCCACGAAAGACTTTAAAAATGCCTCTAGTGGCTGAGGCTAACGCTGGCCACTCCTCACTGTGCAACCCGACCAAGCGAGCCTCTGCCGCTGACGCGATGCGGGTTGCGCCGATCTTAGTGGTCAAAGTATTGATCATGTAGCAAGAAGTTTGCGATTGAACCATACGGCCTGCACCCTTTGAGAGCGCGCAGACAATCGCAATTGGAAGCACGCCTCCAACGACGAGCGCGATCGCCTGGCCAAGTAAGGTCGCCGCCCGCTCCTTATGTCCAGAAAGCGCCTCTTTCATGCCCGCGCTGAAAAGATCGATTGAAACTTGCCCTATTTGGATCGCCACTTTTGCAAAAACGACTATCCCCGCCGCAACCAACGCCCATTGCGTGATCGCTGCGCCCAAGGCCGCTCCGCCAGCAATGGTAAATGGTTCAGCCGGAGGGAGCAGCATTCCGAGTCCTAGGCCAAACATTGCGCCAATTCCGGCCCCGGTGACCACCCACTTAAGCTGGTCAACAAGGCCCTTGATCATTTCTTCCGCAACAGGTCTCCAGCCGCCCGGAAACATCGCCTGCAACGCTCTGCCCACATATGCTGGCGTGCATGCAAGCTCGAAGGCATCCACGATCAGGCACGCCGAATCGTAGAACTGGTTCGTGAAAGCGACGCCGGCGCGAAAGGCTTGCTCTCCCGGGCCGGAAAAGCTAAACCCGGTTTCACGACCGTCTGTGACTATGACTCGCGGGTGGGATCTTGGTGCCATAACTCTCTCCTATATGAGGAAACGACGCCGCAAGTGATGAAGATAAATCGGGTCATACGGGATGGGGGGGGTGGAAAAAGACGCTACGAGATAGCAGACCCCGCCGCTGATAGCGACTGGAAAACCGGCCTCTAGCCAGGACAGATTTTGCCAATTCGCAAGGGGTTGAAGCCATTGAGTAAACGATTATGTCAGAGGAACCGAACGCTCGTAGAGCGTTTCGGGGGCAATGTCGATGTCGCCCGGCCAAGTGACGGTGCCATAATCCACTCGCGCTAAAGCAAAATAACCCGGATTTTCCAGACGGTGAAACACGGGGTAGCGGAGGTAGGGGCGCATATCGAAGCGCCGTCGTTCACCACTATTAAATGTCAGCGCCAACCCGTACCCGGAAAGCGCCTCGACTGAACAGACCTCGATCATCGCGGCTTCTTCAACGCAAAGGATCAATGGGAAACACCGGTTCACCCCTCACCGCCAGCGCCCAATCCGCCATCAATTCCTCTTCGTGAATGTCAATCCACGCCTGCAAAAGGCGCAGTTTCTTGGCCGGGAGGTCGCCTTCCAGCAAATTTCCTTCAGGAATCGATATGATGGCCTGCTTGCCTTGATATTCCACATGAAGGTGTGGCAGGTGGTGTTGCTGTGTGTCCATGAACAGCATCCGGATGATGATGCCGTAAAACATACTGATTGTTGGCATGGCTCACGCTTTGCGAATTGGATAAGGCAAGTATAGCGAATAAACCGAGCAGGGTGACCCAGCGCAACAATTCTCGTTTTGGCCTGAATAAGGATGTCTGGCGCAGGGTTAGTTAGGCGCGTCCGCGAACGTTGACCTGACCGCCATGCTTGTCGCGCGCTGTATGTAGCCCACCGTTGCCGGATCATGGCCCCTGCTTTAATGGCGCTTCCCAGGGCACTGTCGGAAAATTTTACACTTATTTTACTATTAAAATCATATATATAACTTGTTATTGGCTTGAGGCTCGGGCTTGGCGTCAGAAAATTTTACACTGACCGTTTTTTCTAAGTTTTTGTTTTTAAAAATTTATTATTTTCTCAACCAAATTTTATCTTAATTAATTGTCAGAATTTTTTACAATCCAAAGTTATTTACTTAATATTTTTTTATTATTTTCAATAAGTTGTTAATTTGGTTTTTTTTTTGCATATTGAAACTGTCGGGAATCCAGCCTATCCGCTTGGCGCTGAAGATGATGTCCGAGTCGGGGCGCTGGATTGCACGAGGAGATGGAGCAACAGACGAAGGCATCACCTGACCCTTCCGATGTAACTGCAACACCTTCGGCGACGACGGCGATGCCAGACTGGCGAACTTAGTTAACAATACCCAAGAGGATACAGACATGCACATAAAGAAGATCTTCGTAGCGATAGCCCTGAAGACATTAACCGCGCCCATATCACCAAGATTCTCGATACGATCCTGGCCAGAGGCGCTCGCCGCCTGGCTACCCGCACCTTAGCGGAACTGCGTCAATTTTTCGGTTATGCCATCAGTCGGAATTTCTTGGAAAGTGACCCTACCCATCGGCTGAAAAAGGAAGATTTTGGCGGAACCGATACCGAACGCGACCGCGTTCTAGCCGATCAAGAGATTCAGGCCCTGGCCCGGCAACTTCCACAAGCGAACCTGTACCGCCCAACTGAAATCGCCATTTGGTTGATGCTAGCGACCGCTTGTCGGGTAGGAGAATTGACCTCGGCCCGCTGGGAGCAGGTGAGCTTTGATCATCAAACCTGGGTGCTCCCCGTTACCAAAAACGGGCGACCCCATACGATATTTCTCAGTCCGTTTGCCTTGAACCAGCTTGAGGCATTGCGCTGCTTACATCCGGTTTCCCCGTGGCTCTATCCAAACCGGGAAGGCACAGGCCCGCTAGACTCCAAGGCAATATCGCGCCAGATTCATGACCGGCAACGTTCATGCGCTATCGCCCATCGTACCCAACAAGGCTCAACCTTGATGCTGTCTGGAGGCGCTTGGACGCCGCATGATTTACGACGAACCGCCGCAACCGTCATGGGTAACGAGAAGGTCCGGCCTGACATCATTGAACGTTGTCTGAATCATGTAGAGACGAACCGGATTCAACGCACCTACCAGCGACAAAAACTAGAGGGTGAACAGGCCAAGGCGTGGCGAGTACTCGGTGAACGTCTGGAACTGCTGATTCAGACAGCAACCGACCCTCACAACGTCATTTTAGGAAAGTTCGGCTGCGCAGCATGATGCAGGCCAAAAGCGAGTTGCCCTGTTTTTAATTCCACTTACTTTTTTCAAGAAGTTGAAAAGTCTTTTCTAATTCTCTTTAGTACAACTGTGGCCATGAAATTCCACCAAGCATCTATGAAGGTGAACGCATGGCCGCAACCGCTTCTAAGGCAGTTTTACGCCTACCTGCTGTCAAGACCCGTGTTGGTTTAAGCCGGTCCTCTCTCTACAAAAAAATCGCCCTGGGCGAATTCCCAAAGCCCATCCGCCTGGGCGCCCGCGCCGTTGCGTGGGTCGAATGCGAAGTTGAAGGCTGGCTGGCCGACCGGATTAAGGCTAGCCGCAACGTCCCACAGCCAGCGCGAGGCTAACCCATGCCCAAGCCCGCATTTTTTCGCCTGCTGGAGCCTGCTGGCCGCGCCATCCTGGATAACGAACTACGCCGCCGAGGCTATGGCGCTCTGCAATGCGTGTGTGACGAGATGGCCGACCGTGGCCTACAAATCGGCAAATCCGCGCTGGGGCGTTACGCCAAAAAACTAAAGCAGAGGGACGACGCCTCGGCGGAACTTGGAGTGCCCCCCTTGACCCTGCACAACCCTCCCGCCCGTGTGGATCACCTACATGATGATCTGCTCGATTTTGCTGATGAACTGGGGCTACTGCACCTGGCGAACCCCGTCGCCCAGGCCGCGCTGGCCAAAGTTCAGCGCCATCTGGCGCAGGCCGTACTGGATTTGCATCGCGCCCTGATTGCCGAAACCTCGCTCCCATGACGGCTGTTTTTCCTCAAGACCCGGCCTCAGTCCCCGAAGGATGGAAACCCCCATGCTAACTGTTGCTTTCAACACCCTATTGAACGCCGACGCGCCCAGGATGGCGCCGGGCTGGATCCAACTGCTGCCCGCTGGCCGGAATATCACCGGACTGGATGGCCGGGAATGGCTCAACGACGCCCCCGACCGGGTAGCCCGCGAAACGCGCCTACCGCTTGTGGTCGATTTTGAACACGCCAGCGAACACCGCGCACCCCAGGGACTGGATGCGCCCGCCGCTGGCTGGATTGAGCGCATGGAAGTTCGCCCGGATGCGTCCCTGTGGGGTCAAGTGGAGTGGACGAACCGCGCCCGGCAGCAAATCGCCGAGCGCGAATATCGCTACCTCTCCCCCACTTTCTTGTACACGAAGGAAAGCCGCCGGATTGTGCGGCTCACATCGGTCGGACTTACCAACCAGCCCAACTTGGAAATGACCGCACTCAATCAGGAGGAAATCCCGCCCAACGTGACGATTACAAACAAGCCGCCCAAAGTGACGATTACAAACAAAATCGTCCGCCGACCCGCCGACCCTATGCCGCCGCCCACTATCTACGTCAACGCCGAGCCGCCCAAAGTGACGATCATAAACAGAACAGCCCGCCGAACCGACCCGCAGGCCGCGAAACAGCCCGCGTCGGCCGTGCTACCGCCGGTAGTCACCCCTGAATTTGTCATCCCCGTTCCGCTCAGTCGGGAAGATCGGGCCACGCTGGACGCAGCGATGAAGTACTGCGGAATCAGTCTTCGAGATGCCTATGAACGATTGATTCAGCAAAAAGCCTATGCCCAGGCCGCCAAGCGCCAACAGCGGGAAACGTTCAGTGATGCCTATGCCCGCGCCCTCGAAGAGGCACACAAGGCGTTTTGGCCCGAACCCGACCGGAATGCCGCCAACCGTGAAGAACCCGCCCGGCTAGCCCGCTTCTCTCCCGCGCATCGCGCAGCCATCGAACAAGACCTCGCCATGAATCATGATTTAAGTGTTGACGAGGCGGTTGATCGGTTCCTGATCAACCAGAGAGCGCAAACGGCTTTCGCCCAGGCCAGGGGTCAATATCCAGCCTTCGCCCAAGCGATGGAAACGCTGGAAAACGCTGATTTCTACGCTGCCAACCCACTTCCACGTTAAGCCGCTCCCCGTCCCCGAAAACCGAGTCCATGACGACCATGAAGACCACGCCCGCCCTTACCCACGTTCTCGAAGTCCTCAACCGCCAGCAAGAACACAGACAGGCGCTGGCGACGCTGGATACCGCCATCGAAGATCAGCGCGCCATCATCACTGCCGCTATCGTGGACCGGTCCGCCGTCGATGATTTGGAAGGCAGGCTACAGGACGCCCTGGCCCAACAGGTGGCCGGAGAAACGCCTGCGCAAAAGCCCGAAACCCTGGTAAACCAATTGCTCCAGGCGAAAGCGACTTTCGAGAAGGCGACCGCCGACGCCGCCGTCAAGGGCGACCTCGCCCGCCACACCCTGGCCGGACTGGAGCGCCGCCGCTCGGCCTTGGCGGCGCAGGCCGGTACGGGCCATGCCCTTCACGCCGCCCTCAAAGCTTTTTTCATGGATGAACAAGACGCTGCCGGCCGCGCCTACATCGCTGCCGGAGATGACCTGATACGCGCCTATGCGAGGATTCAGGCCATCCAGAAGGTCGCCGGGCTATGCTCGACCACACGGGAAGGCCCGCCGCCGTTCGCGCACGAATTGGACCCGATCAAACGCCCGCAAAACATGCCCTGCGGGGAACCGATTGCCTACTTCCCTGGCGACCCGGCTTGGCTTTTCAATCTGATCACGTTACGCCAATTAGCGGAGGCGGTTTACCAGTCCACCCTCGCTGAATATCGGCAAGCGGGATTGCCACTGCCCCGATGATCCAATTGCTCCAGGGCGACGCCCTGGATCTGATGAAGACCCTGCCCGACCGGTCTGTGGATAGCGTCATCGTCGATCCGCCCTACGGCAAAACCAAGCTTCCCTGGGACCGCCCGTTGCCCTGGTCGGCGCTCTGGTCGGAACTGCATCGCATCACCGCGCCCACCGCTAATCTGCTGATCTTCTCGCAGCAACCGTTCACCAGCGAGTTAGTTAACGGAAACCGCGCCGCCTTTCGTTACGAGCTGATTTGGGTAAAGACCCGTGCAACTGGTTTTCTGGATGCACGCTGTCGGCCAATGCGCGCCCACGAAAATATCTTGCTGTTCTGTCAGCAGTGGCGTGGCGCCGGAAACCGGATGCAGGCGATCTACCAGCCACAAATGACGCCCGGAACCCCGTATCACAAGCGCCGCGTCAACGACCGCCGGGGCAACCGCGCTGCCCACTATGGCAGTAGCAGCGACCCGCATCAGCCCACTTGCAATGCCAGTGGCGAGCGCTTCCCGCACAGCGTCCTACATATCCCCAGCGTCAACGAGCACGGCCACCCGACCGCCAAGCCCGTTGATCTGCTGCGCTGGATGGTCCGCACCTATACTCAGCCCGGTGACCTGATCATGGATTTCTGCATGGGATTTGGCAGTACCGGCGTTGCCGCCCTGGAGGAAGGCCGACGCTTCATCGGGATTGAGAAAGACCGGATGATCTTCGCGCAGGCCGAGGCGCGACTGAAAATTCATCCAGATTCTGAAAGTTATCCACAGATTCGGCGTTAGATTTTTATTTCGTCGCCACGTGTGAATAATGATTCTGTATTGCGGCGATAAACCGCCGTGGAATTCCCTTTCAACAAATGGAGCCGTGCTATACTTTTCCTGTCGCTGCAACATCAGCGGCCCGGCGTGGAAACCGGAAAAGCTACTGGCGCACAGCGCCCCTTGCTGCGAAATCGGCGCTTTTTTTGCGCCCGCGTTCTCTGCAATGGCGGATTGTGTGGGCAGCCCTTGCGGCTGGCCGGCTCCCAGTATCCGGTTTTCCACCCTGCACAATCCGCCGCCCTCGCCCGTGTGGAAACGGGCAGCGACGGCTCCCTCTTCAATACTGGAGTTCGTCTTATGAAGTCGCAAATCCCTTCCATCAATCCCGTTGAAGCCGCGCTCGCGCAGGCCGCTATCAACAACGCCATCAGCTTGACCCCTGATTTTCAAACCGAAATGGACTACCGCCTGCGCATGGTCAGCAGCGCCGTTGACCACTTGGCGTTTCACTTCGATCACGCCGATTCGATCTTCGACACATTGGAATCAGAGGCGCTGTGGGGAGTGGCCAAGCTGATCAGCAACGAGATCAAGACCCTCCGAGACTTGAATGATGCGCTGCATCATTGCCTCAATGAGGATGCGCGTGGGGAGGTGAAGTGATGAGCGCCGCGCATCTGGAGACGATTCTTAACCGCTTGGCCCAGGTCACCGGGTACACCCCGCAGCGTTCCGGCGATGAATGGCGTGCTTGCTGCCCCGTGCATGAAGCCGATGGACGCAGCCACACGCCCAGCCTGTCGGTTCGAGAAGGGGACGACCGCAAGAAGGTGTTGATGCGCTGTCATGCGGGCTGCGACTACCCAGACATCATCATCGCCCTGGGCCTGGAGGGGAAACCCGACCAGCCTGCCGCCCGGCGCATCGTTACCACCTATTCGTATTGCGACGTCGCCGGGAAGGAGGTGCGGCAAAAGGCCCGCTACAAACCCAAAGGCTTCACCATTCGCCACCAAGACACAGCAGGGCAATGGGTCTATAAGGCCGGCGTCGGCCCTGCCGTGCTGTATCGCTTGCCAGAAGTGCTAGCCGGTATCGCCGAGGGCCAGACGATCTTTCTGGTGGAAGGCGAAAAAGACGTCGACCGGTTGCGCAGCATGGGACTGATAGCGACCACCAACATCGAAGGCGCATCTGAACCCGGCAAGAAAGCCAAGTGGCGAAAAGAGTACACCCAGCAGTTAACCGGCGCTGGCCGCGTGGTCTTAATTCCTGACAACGACGCTCCAGGGCGAGCGCACTTACAGCATATCGCCCAGCAGCTCCACGGCAAGGTCGGCGACCTGCGCTGGCTGGAATTGCCTGGCTTGCCAGAAAAAGGCGATGTATCCGACTGGTTCAATCAGGAGCATACACGGGAAGAATTCCTCGCCCTGGTGGAGCAAGCGCCGATTCCGGGCCAGGAAGGCGCGGCCATAGAAATCATCGAGGAGTCACCGCCGACCCCATCACTGCGTTTTGCCAAGGTCAGAATCAATGTCGGCGAATTGCCGGAAGCCGGAGATGAAGCAGAGGCGGCGCTAATTGCTCACCAAGCCCCGATCTATCAACGAGGCGACTATCTATGCCGCGTGGCGACGATGAAAGAATCGGTTTTTCGTGGCAAGAAACAGCGCCTACAACAATTAACCAGTTTGCTGCCACTGGACGCCGATCATCTGCTTAGCCGCATGAACCGGCTGATCCACTTTGAACGCTGGTCCGACCGGAAAAATGATTATGCCCGTTGCCATGCGCCGCGCTCGGTAGCGATAGACCTGTTATCACGCATCGGAGAATGGCAATTTCCGGTATTAACCGGCGTGGTCAGCGCGCCCACCTTGCGGCCCGATGGTTCTTTGCTGGATCAACCGGGCTACGATCCAGCGACCGGCTTACTGTTCGAAACGCAAGGTTCGATCTTCCCGCCGATTCCCGACCGCCCAACCCGCGAACAGGCTCAAGCGGCGCTGGCCTTCATCCTGCAGGAAGTTCTGGACGGATTTCCCTTTGCCGAATCCAGCGACCGCGCCGCAGCACTGTCGGCGCTGTTGACCGCCCTCATCCGCCCGGCGCTGCGTACTGCCCCGCTGCATACGTTTGATGCGCCGCATCCTGGCAGTGGAAAAAGTCTTTTGGCTGATGTTGTGGCGATGGTGGCGACCGGCACAACCGCGAAGGTTATGACGTTTGCCAGCGACCCGGACGAAATGCGCAAGCGCGTCTTGTCGATTCTGTTGCAGGGTGCGACTGTGGTGAATCTGGATAATTTGGAAGAACCCTTACAAGGCGCGGCGCTGTGCAGTGTCTTGACGCAAACCACGTACACCGAGCGGTTTTTGCAACAGAGCCGCATGGTCACGGTTCCCACGTGCAGCACCTGGCTGGCGACCGGTAACAACCTCCAAGTCTTGGGAGACATCACCCGGCGCTGTATCCCCTGTCGATTGGATGCCCAGTGCGAACGCCCGGAAGAACGGGAATTCAGCCGCGACCTTTACGACTGGATTCCTGCTCACCGCCCGCAACTGGTGGCCGCTGGCTTAACGATCCTGCGCGCCTACCTGGCCGCTGGACAGCCCAAACAGGCGATCAAACCCCTCGGCGGTTTTGAAGACTGGTCCGACTGGGTGCGCTCGGCGCTGATCTGGCTGGGAGAAGCCGACCCGAACGTCGGCCGCGCTGAATTCGAGAACGCCGACCCCAGCAGGTTGAAACTGCGCTCGCTGCTGCTGGCCTGGTATGCGACCTTCAAGAGTGCGGGTGCCACCAGCAAAGAGGCCGTGGCCAAAGCGAACGAGACGCGCATCAATGACGAAGGCGAGGAGGAACGCTGCTATCCCGATCTGTGGGAGGTGCTGAATGATCATTTCCAGGATCGTAGCGGGAAAGTGAACGTAAACGCCGTTGGCTATTTTCTGAGGAAAAATCAAAAGCGCGTGGAAATAGGAACACGGTTTGAAATCGCTGGTGGCAACACAAAGGGGAATTTGTGGCGTGTAGCGATTGTTGATCAAAGGCGGTTTGAATCGTTTTTCGGCGATGCGAAAAATTACAACCTAACGGAAACATCCCTACTATCTCTACCATCCCTACCAATTTACTCCACTTATCAAGGTAGGGATGGTAGGGATGGTAGGGATTCTGACCATAGATCAGAAAATTTCGCAGTGCCGAAAAACGATGTATCCACCCTCGTTCATCACCTGAAAAACGGTTACAAAGGCTGTGATACTGCCGCGCTGCGGACGTTATTCGGCAAGGACGAGGCTCGTTGGCAAACGGCTGTAGATGCTGCCCTGGACTTGGGACTCATCCGCGTTGCTGATGGATTCTGGTATGCCGAGGAGGTGCGCCCATGATCCGCGCCCTGGTCACCGGTACGTTGCATAACGACCCGCAAGCCCGCACCAGTCAAAACGGCAAGCCCTTCACCACCGGCAAGATCAAGGCCGACGCCACTGAGAACGGCCTCGTCTGGGTATCGGTTATCGCCTTCCAGGAACAGGCCGAGCGGCTGGCGACCCTGAAGAGTGGTCAAGCGGTTTCCATCAGCGGACGCGCCAAGTTGACCGCGTGGCTCGACAAGAAGGGCGAGGCGCAGGCCGGGCTGGACATTGTGATTGATGACCTGGCGACGTTGCGCCCGCGCTCCAGGCCCAAACCCGTACAGGCCGGATTTGACGATGAAATGACCTTCTGAACAGGACCAACTTTCGGCGCTTATCAACGGATGCGGCGCTTGCTCCGCAAAAAGATATAGCGGGTGACGGGGCCTCCCACCCGGGTAATCCGGCAACCCCGTATGACGCTCCGGCATGAAGCCGTGCTACGGCCGGGAGAATTGCACCGTGTCGCGCCCGCTATGCCTAATTAGATACTCCAACCCCCAATGCTCATCATCGGCGGATAATCCGAAGGCATCGGTAGGCGCCCGCTTCAGGTGCCATTCTCCCTGCTGATTGCCGGGAAGAACCCGAACTAAGCAGGATGAAGCGAATCAATGGGAGTATCTTCAACCTCATGAAAGGAAAAGAGAACGCTGCGTCTTGACCCGGTAAAATGACCGCGCCACCCCTACCGCGCCGAGGTCGTCATGCTGGAAATCCCCCAACATTATCCGCAAATCCTGGCCGACATCGCCCAACTGTTGCGCTCGCCACTGAACGAACATTTACCCAACGCATTGGCCGATACGCTGGCGATGGCTCAAACTGAACGGCTTAGCCAAACCTATTCCGGCTGCCAGGTCTACTTCCCGAAACAGAAGGCGCTGAAACGTCATCAGCGGGATAAAGCCCTTTACCAAGAGTTCACCGGCAACAACCACGCCGACCTCGCCCGCCGCTACTGCCTGACAGTGAGTCGAGTTTACGAAATCGTGGAGCGCGCTCAGAAAGCCCCTTGAGCGCCCGAATCGCGTCGGCGTGAAGTTATCCACAGGGAAGCGATCTACCGCCTCTAGCAACGAAATTGAGGGGGTACAAACAGGGGAGCATTGGCGAAATCGCCGATTCATCGATTTTCGCCCATGCCCTAACCCACTGTTTTTAATTGGTCGGGGCGAGAGGATTTGAACCTCCGACCACCTGCACCCCATGCAGGTGCGCTACCAGGCTGCGCTACGCCCCGGGATCAACGGCGGCGGACCGCCAACCGTCGTAAAGGGGATGAATGCTA
>Ga0209573_1005148_pt1 | contig 12067 bp, 5 predicted proteins | sample TNRBio252014_DNA_FD_185870 | JGI IMG/M metagenome (GOLD analysis project Ga0209573, IMG submission 185870) | Wastewater treatment Type I Accumulibacter community from EBPR Bioreactor in Madison, WI, USA - TNR Reactor_6/25/2014_ DNA (SPAdes)... | ecosystem: Engineered > Bioreactor > EBPR >...
CGATGCCGGCCGACGAGGCCGTGGAGGCGCTCGCCGCCATCGCCGCGGCGCTCGACCACGCGCACGCGCGCGGCGTCCTCCACCGCGACGTCAAGCCGGCCAACGTCCTCGTCGACGCCTCGGGAAGCCTCCTCCTCGCCGACTTCGGCCTCGCCAAGAACACCGCGGTCTCCTCCGAGCTGACGGCGGCCGGAATGGTCATCGGCACGCCGGCCTACATGGCTCCGGAGCAGGCGATCGGCAAGCCGGTCGACTCCCGGGCCGACCAGTACGCCCTCGGCATCATGGCGTTCGAGCTGCTCACCGGCCGGACGCCGTTCCGGAGCGAGTCACCCTTCGCCATCCTCGACAAGCACCTGCGCGAGGCGCCTCCGCCGCCCTCCGCCTTCGTCCCGGGCCTTTCGCTCGCGGTCGACGCCGTCCTCGCGAAGACGCTCGCCAAGAAGCCGGAGGACCGCTTCGGGACCTGTCGCCAGATGGTCGAGGCGCTCGCCGCCGCGCTCGGCGCCTCGATGCCGCTGCGGGCCTCCACGGCGATGAGGGCGGCGCCGCTCCTCGACCCGACGTGGATCGCGGGCTCGGCGACGCCCCCCCCGGGGACCCCTCGGCCCGGGTCCCTTCCTCCGAACGTGACCCTGCCCGCCCCGCAGACGGCGGTCACGGTACGGCGTTCGGCGACTTCCGCTCCCGCGTCGGGAGCGGTCATCGCTGCGATCGTCGTCGTCGCGCTCCTCTTCATCGGGGTCGCGGGGGGTGTCGGCTGGATGCTCTTCGGGTCGAAGGGAGGTCCCGTCGGGCCCGTCGCAGGGGGGGCGGACCTGCCGACGCCGACGCCGGCCGAGGCGGCACCCCCTCCGACTCCGGAACCGGCCGGGACCGGTGCCACGACGGCGGAAGGCCTCCCTCCCGGTGAGACCCCGGCCCCAACCGACGATTCGGGGCGGATCACCATCGAGGAGCTCGGCGTGCCGACGGCGGCCCCGACGATTGCCCCCGGTCCGACACAGGTTCCCGTCCGGAGCGCGGCGCCCGCTTCGCCCGTCGCCGCTCCCACCCCCGTGCCGCTGCCCGTCGTCGTGCCGACCCCGGTGGAGCCGCAGAGGCCAGCTGAGCCCGCAGCCGGCGCGAGCTCCGCCGGGAAACTCGAGCGTGTCGTTCCTTTCCGGACGAACGAGTCGGTGCCCGTCGGGATCGAGGACCGGTTCATCACGATCGAGGCGGTCGAGGTGACGGGCTGGCCGAAGCCCGACGAGGTCCGGAAGGCCGAGGGAAAGCCGGGCGAGACGACGAAGCTGACGGTGAAGTTCACCTACGCGAACCGCGACGACGACGACTGGAAGTGCATCTACCGCGTCCAGGTCCTCGACGACAAGGGGACGGAGATCGGTTCCGGAGTCCAGGAGCGGACGCTGAACGGAACCGAGGCGGGGGACACGAACCGCGTCTCCGTGCAGATGAAGACGCTCGATTTCCCGAGGGCCGCCAGGCTCCGGGTGAAGATCCTCGCCCGCCCCGATTGAAGGTGACCGAGGGCCCCGCGTCGCCGGGTGTGGATAATCGCGGTACCCGATCATGTCGCTCCCTTCCGGGTCCCGCCTGGGTCCTTTCGAGGTCGTTCTCCCCCTCGGCTCCGGGGGGATGGGAGAGGTCTACCTCGCGCGCGACCCGAGGATCGGCCGGGAGGTCGCGCTCAAGGTCCTCTCGACGGGCGTGGCGGCCGATCCGCAGAAGGTCGCCCGGTTCGGGCGCGAGGCGCACCTCCTCGCCCAGCTGAACCACCCGAACATCGCGGCGCTCTACGAGTTCGACGAGGACGGTGCCACGCGCTTCCTCGTGCTCGAGTACGTTCCCGGAGAGACGCTGGCGGAGAGAATCCGGCGCGGACGGCCGCCGGTGAGGGAGGCCCTCGAGACAGGCCGGCAGATGGCGGTCGCGCTGGAGGCGGCCCACCGCAGCGGGATCATCCACCGCGACCTCAAGCCCGCGAACGTGAAGGTGACGCCCGACGGACGGCTGAAGCTCCTCGACTTCGGTCTCGCGAAGGCCCTCGAAGGGGAGAGCGCACCCGCGACGCCTCCCGACGGCATCTCGGCGGCCGACACGCACGAGGGTCTCGTCGTCGGAACGGCGGCCTACATGAGCCCCGAGCAGGCCCGTGGGCTCACCCTCGACGCGAAGACCGACCTCTGGTCGTTCGGCTGCGTCCTCTTCGAGCTGCTCACCGGCCGCCAGGCGTTCTCGGGGAGCTCGATCTCGGACGTCCTGGCTTCCATCCTGGTGCGCGAGCCCGACTGGGACGCCCTGCCCGAAGACACCCCTGTCGGCGCCCGGCTTCTGCTCCAGCGATGCCTGCACAAAGACGCGGCCCGCCGACCTGCGGACGCCGGGCTCATTGCGGCCGAGATCGAGGAAATCCTCTCGGGCCGTTCCGCGGGCGCGGAGACGAAGGCCCTTCACGGTGCCACGTGGCCGCGCCGACGCCGAGCCTTCCGGAGGGCCGCGGTCGTCTGTTTCGGACTTGCCGTGATGGCCGCCGCCGCGCTCGTGGCCCTCCGCTCGTGGCGGGGGATACCGGCGGCCCAGAGGCCGCTCCCGGACGCGAAAGTCCTCGCCGTTCTCCCGTTCCGGGACCTGACCGGGAGGGCGGACGGCCCGCTGGTCGCGGATGGCCTCGCGGAAACCCTCTCGGCACAGCTCGCCCGCGCCCCGGGTGTCCAGGTCCTCACACCGCTTGCGACGGCCGTCTTTCGCGACGACGCCGACGGGGCGCGGCTCTCGCGGCAGCTCGGGGCGACACTCGTTCTCCGGGGCTCCGTCCAGCGTGCGGGCGAGCTCGTCCGCGTGAGCTGGCTCGTCGTCGCGGGGTCCGGAGGGGCTCCGCTCGGGGGCGACACGCAGACCGGTCCCGCGGACGACCTCTTCGCGCTGCAGGACCGGGTCGCCGCGGGCGTCGCAGAGGCCCTGGGCCTGGCGACGGCGCCCGGTGCCGCCCCCTCGGGGCCGAAGGGCGAGGCAGCGCAGGAGAGGTATCTCGCCGCGCTCGGGCACCTGCAGAAGTACCAGGACGCGGTGTCGGTCGACGCCGCCATCCTGCTGCTCGAGAAGCTCTGCGCCGAAGAGGCGGCGTGGGCCCCGGCTCACGCCGCGCTCGCGCGGGCCTACCTCGCGAAGCGGTTCCTCACGCGCGAGCCGGTCTGGCTGGAGCGGGCGCGCGAAGCGGGACTTCGGGCGGAGCGGATCGACGGCGCGCTCCCCGAGGTGCAGCTGACGATGGGGCGGGTGGCCACGGAGTCGGGTGATCCCGAGGGCGCGGCCGCCGCGTTCCGGAAGGTCCTCGACCGCCAGAGCGCCGACGTGGAGGCGCTCCTCGGCCTCGCCGATGCCCTCGTCCTGGCGGGGAGAGCCGGCGACGCCGAGGGGGCGGCCCGGCGCGCTCTCGTCGCGAGCCCCTCGTACTGGGCGGTGCACAACAAGCTCGGCATCGTCCTCGTCTCGTCGGGGCGGGCCGAGGAGGCGGTAGCGGCCTTCCGCCGAGCCGTGGAGCTGGCCCCGGAGAACGCTCTCTCCCTCGTGAACCTCGGCTCCGCGCTCGTCCTCTCGGGACGGCTCGAAGAGGCCTCCCGCGCTCTGGGGCGGAGCATCGACGTCGAGCCGACGGCGCAGGCCCTCTCGGCCCTCGGCACGGTCGAGTACTACAGGGGCCGGTTCGACGAGGCGGTGGCCCGCTGCGAGGAGGCCGTCGCACTCCTGCCGGGGTTCTCGACGCTCTGGGTCAACCTGGGCGACGCCCGCCGCTGGTCGTCCTCGTCCCGGCAGAGAGCGGCCGAGGCCTACGCGCGGGCGATCGAGGCGGCCGGCCAGGACCTGCGCGTCAACCCGAGGGACGTCGACGCCCACCTCGCCCTCGCGGCGTCCTACGCCAAGACGGGCCGGTCCGCCGAGGCCGCCCCCCACGTCGCGGCCGCGGTCGCGGCGGACCCGGAAAACCCCGACGTCCTGTACCAGGCGGCCGTCTGCGAGGCCGCCGCCGGGCGGATCCCAGAGGCGGCCGGCCTGCTGGCCCGCGCTGTCGCGCGCGGAGCCCCGGGCTGGCAGGTCGACGCGGACCCGGAGCTGAGCGCCGTCCGCGCCTCGGCGGCGTATCGGGAGAAAGCCGGACGGGGAAGCGCACCGAAACCTGAAGGACGCTGAAACGAAATCGACAGGAAGAAGGAGACGTCACATGAAAGACCGGCACCCACGCACAGCCCCCCTCGCCCTCGCGCTTCTCGCGGCTGCCACGGCGGCCGCGTGCGCCACGCCGGGTTCCCCGGACCGCCCTCGGGGCGAGAACGAGCCGCCCGTCGCACGAGAGGTCCTCGTCCGGACGAAGGTCGACGCGAGCGGGGGCGTCGTCATCACCCCCGACCCGGCGATCGTGCGGGCCGGGCAGAAGCTCGTCTTCGACAGCTGCTGCGAGAGCCTGAAGATCACCTGGAAGACGCGGGTGGCCGGGATCCCGGAGCCGCGCTGCGAGGGGGGCGAGTGCACGCTCGTCGCACCGCGGGTAGACGCGCCGACGGAGGTTTTCTACGACGTCTCCGGAAAGTGCGGGGGAAGGGAGTTCCACGTCGACCCGAGGCTGATCTTCACGCGGTGAAGCGCCGGGTCGTCGTCCTCCTCTCGCTCCTCGGGAGCCTGATCGCAGGCGAGGCGTCCGGCCGGTCGATCGGCCGCGTCGAGGTCGTCGACGATCTCGGGAGAGCGATCGCCGGCGGCCTGACGCTCTGCGCCGTCACGCGGGAGGCCCGGACGTGCGCCGAGTACGTCTCTGACTTTCGGACGAATCTCCCGCCGGACCTCGAGACCCTCGAGGTCGAAGGCCCGGCGCACGGTCCCGTGGAGCTATCGGGCAAGGCGATCGAGCCCGAGGAAACGGGGACGCTGCGCGTCGTCGTACCGAGAAAGGCCCGGCTTCGCTTCCCGAAAGCGGAGCCGCGCACCGTGTCCCTCTTCGCGATCGATGACCCGGACATGCTCCGTCCGAGGTTCCGACTGTCCATCACGGGCGAGGAGGCGCTTCTCCCGGCCGGGGTCTTCGTCGCGTCGATCCTCGGCGCCGGGGAGAACGCTGCCCCGGACGTCAGGCTCCTCCGGCTGAAGCCGGGGGAGACCTCCGCGGTGAGCCCGGTTTCCCGGAAGGGCTGGTCGCTGGTCGTGAAGGTGACCGAGGGCCGCGAGCCGCTCGAGGGGGCCGCGGTCCAGCTCCGCCTCCGCGACGCCCCCGAGGGGAGCCCCGTCCCGAGGGCCGTCTCGGGCGTCGAAGGCTTCGCGCTCTTCTCGGGGCTCGCCGCGGGAGATACGGACGTCGAGGTGTCGAGGAAGGGCTACGTGCCGGCGAAGCGCCCCTGGACGTCGGCCCGGAGCGGCACGCTCGCGTTCCGTCACGTCCCGCTGGAGCGCGCGGGCGCGATCGTCCTGCGGCTCGAGAGCGGCTCGCTGAGCGTCGCGGACGTTCCGTGCCGGCTCCTCGACAACGAGCCGCAGAGGCCGGCGAGGGACTCGGCGGGCCGGAGGACCCTTCAGGCCGGGCGAACGGACGAGGCCGGGAGAGTTCGTTTCGAGGACGTCCCGCCCGGACGCTGGGCGGTGAGGATCCAGCCGGGCGGGCGTTTCGGCTTCGACGAGGGAGTCGACGTCGAGTCGGGTCGTACGACGGAGAAGACGGTCGCCCTCGAGAGGATCTCCGTCTCGGGGAGCGTGATGCGCGCCGGTGAGCCGATTCCCGCTGCGATGGTGCAGATCCGGGCGCACTCCACCGCGGGCCTCCCGGGAGACGACGAGGGCTTCGTGCGGGCGAAAACGGGTGAGGACGGCCGCTACGAGGCCGAGGTCTTCACCGAGGGTCCGCACAACTTCGTCCTCTTCCTCGAGAGCGTTCCCGTGGATACGAAACGCGCCTGGGTGCCGAAGGGGGGGACGGAGGTCGACTTCGAGCTGAACGAGCACGCTCTCAGGGGCCGCGTCGTGACGCCGGACAACCGCCCGGTCGCCGATGCGACGGTCGCGCTCCGGCTCGGGACCTTTCATCGTCTGGTCGATTCCGGCGAGGACGGCGCCTTCGAGTTCCCGCTCCTCGGCCGGGGCGCCGCGAGAGTCCACGCCAGTCGTGCCGGCTATAGCGATTCGGAGCCGGCGTTCGTCGAGGTCGGAGACGGGCCGCTTCCCGAGACCGTTCTGACGATGACGCCGATCCCCGGCCTCCGGGGCCGGCTCCTCCTGCCCGAGGGGCGCCCCGCGGCGGGCCAGCTCGTCGCGTCCGTGGAAGGCTCGGGGAATCTCCTCGAGTCGGGACGCACGGACGCCACCGGTCGCTTCGAGCTTCGGGGAGAGCAGACGTCGGGCTGGCTCCTCGCCGGGGGCCCGGGCTGCGCCCTGACGCCGCTGCGGCCGTTGCCGGGGGACGAGGAGCACGACTACCGATGTGCCTTCGGCCCGGCGACGCTTTCGCTCGTCCTCCGCGCCGCCGACGGTGCCGCGCTCGCCGGAGAAATGCTCTTCCTGCGGATGAACGGCGCCCCCGTCCCGGTCCCGTTCCTTCGGCAGCATCTCTCGGCCCTCGGCCTGGCGTCCGCGACCGACGGCACGGGCCGGATCGACCTCGTCGGCCTCGCCCCGTCTCTCGTGGAGGTCTTCGCGGCGCGGGCGGCGTCCTTCGCGTCCGTCGCCCTCGGGCAGACGGGAGGCCTCCTGACGACGAGAGCCCTGCAACCCGGAGAACGCGCGGAGGAGATCGTCAGGCTGCGCGCCGCCTCACGAGTCACACCCTAGAATCGGGCGTGCGACTTCCGAGCCTCGCCCTCGCCCTTTCCATCCCGATCCTTGCCGCGGCGCCGGGCGCGGCGCGTCCGGCTTCGACAGAGGCTGTTGCCCCCGCGGTCGCCGCAGTGCTCGATGAGGCGGCCGCCGGCCGCTTCGCGCGCCTCGCGCTCGACTGCGTCCACCGCGAATACCCGAACAAGATCGCCCACGTGATGAACGGCGACGCGGACGCCAAACCGCCGCGCGTGCTGACGCCGGCGTTCTACGGATGCTTCGACTGGCACTCCTCCGTCCACGGCCACTGGCTGCTCGCGCGTCTTGCCCGGCTCCAGCCGTCGGCGCCCTTCGCCGCCGAGGCCCGCGCGGCGCTCGCGAAAAGCCTGACCGAGGCGAACATCGCCGGCGAGGTCGCCTACATCTCGGCGCCGGGGCGGGTGGGCTTCGAGCGGCCCTACGGCCTCGCCTGGCTCCTCGCGCTCGCCGCCGAGCTGCGCGAGTGGGACGACCCCGAAGCGAAGGCGTGGTCGAAGGCGCTCGCGCCGCTCGAGGCGAAGGGCGCGGAGCAGCTCTTCGCCTGGGTCCCGAAGCTCGCCTACCCGATCCGCGAGGGAGAGCACCCGCAGACGGCGTTCGCTTTCGGCCTCGTCCTCGACTGGGCGCGCGGCGCCGGCGATACGGCGAAGGCCCAGCTCCTGGCCCGTCGCGTCGTCGAGCTCTACGGCAGGGACACGGGCTGCCCGATCGGCTACGAGCCCTCCGGGCAGGACTTTCTCTCGCCCTGCATCGCCGAGGCCGACCTGATGCGGCGGGTGTTGCCGCCGGACCGGTTCGCCGGGTGGCTCTCGGCCTTCCTTCCGGGTCTCCCGAAGGACGGCTCCGCGAAGTGGCTGGCGCCCGGCATCGTGACCGATCGCACCGACGGCAAGCTCATCCACCTCGACGGCCTCAACCTCTCGCGCGCCTGGATGCTGCAGGGGATCGCCGCCGGGCTCCCGAAGGGCGACGCGCGCCATCGTGCCCTCCGGGCCACCGCCGACGCCCATGCGAAAGCGAGCCTTCCGAACGTCACCTCCGAGCACTACGAAGGAAGCCACTGGCTCGGGACGTTCGCCGTCTATCTCCTGACGGAGAGGGGGCTTCCGGCGTCCCTCCCGCGCTGAGCCGGCCGAATCGCCCTCCGGGATGACGTCCGTCATCCCGGTCCGGCCTCCGGCGCGTGCTACGGTTCCTGCCATGACGATGCACGCCCACGACCATGACCACGGACACGATCACTCCCATGAGGGCGACGGCTTCGTCTTCGGCCACGAGGTCCTCGGCATCCTCGCGGATCGCGGCGGGCGGCTCCCGGTCGCCGAGCTGAAGAGCGCCGCGAGCGCGGCCTTCGGCGAAGAGGCCGTGTACGGGAACTGCCACGGCGACCGGTTCGACTTCGAGGGGCTCCTCGCATTCCTCTCCTCGGCCGGAAAGCTCTCGCTCGAAGGGGACTTCGCCGCCCTCGGGCGCAACCCCGGCTGCTCCGGGCACTGAAGGGCCGGCCGCGGCAGGAAGGGCGTCACCCACCTAGTAGCCCGCGGGATGGGCGACGCGTGTCCGCCCCCAGTGCGCGCCTTGGAGCTTTTGGCCAGGGCGGCTGAGACTTCATTTCTACTGGCGCGCATCTCACTTTCTTCACGGACGCCTGTTGTAATTCTCCGCCCCTCGCGCAGCTTAGGAGTTAGGCGCGGTGTTGACCGCCGTCCCGGGAGGAGTGCGGATGCTCGATGTCGTCAGCACGGAATGGACGGTTCCCCCGTTCACTCGCCTGGTTCGGCCGAACCCCCGCCCGAGAACCCTGCACCCCGTTCTCGCGATGGGCGCCCTTCTCGCTGTAATGGCGACGACGAACGTCGCCCAGGGCATTGACTGTCCGAACGGGGGGTTCTCACCGAATCCTGCGAGCTGCCCCACTACATTCTGCCGCCCGGACGGCAGCGGGGCGCCCTCGTCCTGGTACTCGCCGAACGGAGCGGGTAGCCGAACCTGGCAGATGCGCCGAGCGACGAGGAGCCCGAACTCGACCGCGTACCCCGTCCTACCCACGGGTGGCTACCCCGGCTGTCGATTCTCGTTTCCGGGCGGCAGTCCGGCTGGGTCGGCCACTCTCAGGGTAGTGGGACGCCGGGTCTTCGTCGACTACGACGCCCCGAACTACTACTGCTTCGACGACGGATCTTGGCCCCTCGGCTACTGCAACTGCGGCGGGATCATCGATTGCACGTCGAACAGGCTCGTTCTCTATGTGAATGACTGGGTTGAGGCGCAGACCTGGATCTACTTCGACTACGGAACCTGGGACACGGGATACGACCTGCCTTGCCCCGCAGGCTCCCCGGTGAAGATCGAGGCGGTCGTTCAGTATCTTCGATCGGGCACCACCGCGACGCCCTACCCGAGCGGCCCCCAGTTCATCCAGCAGACGGCCCCCTGCGGCACCCCCGACCGCGGCTCCTGCCCCGTTGGTGGTGACGGTCGCGCGGCGGGTAGGGGCGTCGGACTTCCGATCAATGTCGGTTCCGGCGATGTGACGACGACCATCCCTCTCTTCACGGTCCAGCAGGCTCCCCTCTCTCTCGCCTTCGACCTCACCTACCACTCGAGCGCCCTCTCCTACACCGGCATCTCCGTCCCTGAGCCGCTCGGGAAGGGCTGGACCCACCCCTACAACCAGCTGCTCGTCCCGATTCCGTCCACGAACCGCCTCTACCACTTCACGTCCGACGGCCGGGAGCACGAGTACACCGCGAACGGCTCCGTCTGGACTGCGTCTCGCCCAGCGGAGCTGCGAGGCACCGTAGCCGTTGACGCCGGGACGAGCGAGTACCGGCTGACGGACCTCGCAGGCACCGTCACGGCGTTCGACCAGGCGACCGGGCGCTGGAAGTCGACCCGAGATCGTTGGGGCAACGCGATCTCCGGCACCTATGATCTGGGCAGCCTCACCACCCTCACGGACGCCGCAGGCCGGCAAGTCACCCTCGCGTACTCGTCCGGCCGCCTCCAGTCGGTCACCGTTCCCGATTCGCCGAATCGCGTTTGGACCTTCTATTCCATCGGAACGCCTGCTCTCCTCTACTCCATTCGGGATCCCCTCCATGGGTCCGGCAACCCTTGGCGTTCCCTCGCCTATGACGGTGGATACCGATTCGCAGCGGTCAGCGATGACGCACTGAAGCTCCTCGAAGGACACACGTACGACGCCCAGGGTCGAGGCGTGACCTCGTACTCGGAAGGCGGTCAGAGGAACCACGTCCTCGTCGAGTACGACCAGCCCGCGCCCGGCCAGCGTCGCGTCACCCACCAGATCGACGCTGCGACCGATCAGGTCTCCGTCTTCTCGCTGGCCTATCAGGGAGGGCGATGGCTGCCGACCCGAATCGACGGCCCCTGCTCCACCTGCGGAGGCGCGAGCGGCGACACTCAGTCTTTTACCTACTTCGCAGACAACCACGTGGAGACCATCACGGACGGTCGCGGGACGCTCACTCGCTTCGGGTACGACACGAACGGCAACCTCACCTCGATGATCGAGGCCGAGGGGACGAGTCTTACGCGAACGACGACCTGGGACTACACCGACCCGGCGTGGCCGACCTTCTGGACGACGAGAACGGAGCCTTCGGTCGTCTCCGGCACGCGGTCGACGACGCGAGGATGGACCGGGGGCGAGACCGTCCTGACGGTCACGGAGACTGGTTCCATCCCCGGCGTCGGCACTCCGAGCTACGTCTCCACACAGACCTTCGACGCGAAGCACCGCCTCCTCTTCGTCAACGGCCCCCGGTCCGGGACCATCGACCTCACCGGCTACGCGTACTTCGCCGACGACGCGCCGATCTCCGCGAACACCGGGCGCCTCCACACCGTGACAGACCCGGTGGGCCTGGTAACGACTTTCGAAGACTTCGACGTCTACGGCACCCCCCGTGCGACGACCGATCCGAACGGCGTCATCACGGAACTCGTCACCGACCCTCGAGGACGCACGACGAGCCGCACCGTGAAACCCGTCGCGGGCGACCCGGAGCCGGCTGACTACGTCTCTGGATACACGTACGACACCCGCGACCGGCTGACCCGGATGACCCTCCCGCGCGGGAACGCGATCGCCTACGGCTACGAGGACGGTACGAATCGCCTCACCGAGACGATCCGGCTCGACTCCGGCGGCCTCCAGCAGGAGCGCCTCCTGCTGACCCTGAACGACATCGGCGGGAAGACGCGGGAGGAAGCGCAGGACTGCACCGCCCCGGACGTGGTGTGTCCCGACTGGTCGATCCGCCGGAGCGAGAAGTACGCCTACGACACGAAGAACCGCCTCTGGCAGACTCTCTTCCCGGTTCCCCTTCCGGCCGACTCGAAGACCATCGCCTATGCCTACGACGGAGGAGGGCTCCTCGCCTCGGTCAAGGACGAGCGTCACATCGACCCCAACACGATCTACACCTACGACGCACTCGGTCGCCTGTGGACCGTGACCCAGAAGATGCCGCTCGCGAGCAAGCCGGAGGTGGGCACCACCTACGGCTACGACGTCCACGACAACCTGGCCTCTTTGACTGATCCGAACGGGAACGTCACCACCTGGGTCTGGGACGACTTCCGCAGGCTGCGAAGCCAGGCGTCTCCGGTGACCGGCTCGACGACCTACACGTACGATGAGGCCGGCAACCTCTTGACCTCGACCGACGCGAACGCGGCGGTCACCACGCGGACGTACGACCGCGCAGGTCGCATCCTGACCGCTTCGTCGGCCCGGGCCGGGCGACCGACCGAGCTCGTCACGAACACATACGACGACGCCGTCGCGAGCTACGGGAAAGGTCGGCTGAAGAGCGCGTCCGTTTCCGAAGACGGAACGGCGACGACCTCGACCACCTACACGTGGGATCGCAGAGGCCTCCCGCGGAGTGAGACGCAGACGGTTGGCGGAACCGCCTACGCCGTCTCCTTCGGGACGGATGCCAATGGCAACCGAACGCGCGTAACCTATCCCTCGGGTCGCATCGTGACGTACACCTACGACTTCGCCGATCGTCCCCTCTCCGCCGTCTCCGGCGGGACGACGTACGTCTCCTCGGCCGCCTACGAGCCGTTCGGCCCGGAGAAGTCGCTCGCCTTCGGCAACGGCACGACGCGGGCGGCGGCGTGGAACGAGCGCTACCAGCCGGCCTCGCTCGCGCTCACGGGCGGCTCGGTCGGCGCCGCGGTCTCCTATACGTATGCC
>Ga0209573_1005149_pt1 | contig 12065 bp, 10 predicted proteins | sample TNRBio252014_DNA_FD_185870 | JGI IMG/M metagenome (GOLD analysis project Ga0209573, IMG submission 185870) | Wastewater treatment Type I Accumulibacter community from EBPR Bioreactor in Madison, WI, USA - TNR Reactor_6/25/2014_ DNA (SPAdes)... | ecosystem: Engineered > Bioreactor > EBPR >...
GGCGAGATTGGCACATGTATAATTGACTGGAGTACTGATTACATATTCAACATAACGTTGTTTAGTAATTTTCATTCGGCTATTATATCAGATAATTAGGGTTGCACAACTCCAAGCGAAAGTCCTGAATTAGTGCGCGAGCAGGGTCAGCAGGTCGTGTTCAACGTCGAGCAAAATCCCCTGGCCGAGGTGCTGAACCGCATCGCCAACCGTACCAGTTACGGCGAAGTCGCCAGCGGCGCTTGGCTGGCCGAGCAGTTTGCCCGCGAACCGTTCGGCTGGGAGTTTGACATGGTGCGCTTGCTGGTCATCGCCCTGCTGCGGGCTGGCCAGCTCGAAGCCACCAGCAAGGGCCGGGTGATCGACGCCGCCGTGTCGTTGGACGCCCGTAATACCTTTGGCAATAACAATCTGTTCAAACAGGCAACGTTCCGTTGCAAGGTCAGCCTGGAGTTTACCCATTTGATCGACGCCGCCGAGGCGTTCCGCACGCTGTTTGGGCGGGAGATCGCGGATCTGACCCAGGCGGAAGTCGCGGCGGCGATCCGCGCCGAACTGGAGCCGCGCGCCGAGGTGCTGCAAGCCGCTTATACCTTGCTGACACAGCGCCGGCTGGCCGGCGCCGAGATGTTGCGCGAGGCGCTGGATCAGATTAAGGCTCTACGCAGCGGTTCGGAAGAAAACGCCATTCTGACCTTTAACAGCGCCCACCAGGAACTGAAAGACGCCCTCCAGCGCAGTGTCGATCTGAACCAGGCCCTGATTGAACCCCGCCTTTACGATCTGGACCGCGCCCGTACCGCGCTGGACACCTATTGGCCGTTTCTTGACCCAGAACCGGATCTCGATGCCGCGGTGCGCGATCATGCGGCGCAGTTGGCTGAATTGCTGGCGCGGGAGACTTTTTTCCGCGAGTTGCCGGCGATGGATCAGCACGCCCGGGCCGTGGAGCAGGATTATCAGCAGCGTCATGCGGCGGCGATTCAGACTTGTGTGTCGGCCTATACGGATGCACTGACGCAATTGCAAGCCCTCCCGGAATGGGCGACGCTGCCGGCGGAGGCGCAACAACGGTTGGCTACTCCGCTGGCCCGCGGCGTCGATGTAGAGACTGCGCAGCACAAGACCATTCCGCTGTTGCGGGCCGACCGGGACGCCTGCCCAGGCCGTCTGAACGCCGTGATTGAGGAGTTGTGGCGGCTGATCGAGGGCCATCGACTGGTGCGCGTCGCCGCAGCGGACTTCTTCACTGGCGGCGTGGAAACCGAGGAACAGTTGGAACAGTCGCTGGCCGACTTCCGCGACCAGTGTTTGAAGTGGATCGGAGCAGGCAAGAAAGTGCTGGTGCAATAGAGGGGATGCTGACTGATGGACAAAGACGCCCGGAATCGCCTGTTGGTGGCCACGCATGCCGCGCGCACCGTGCTGGAACAGGACTATGCCGAACAATTGGAGGGAACATTTGCGATCTCGCCGGATGGCGGTATGGCCGTGGAACCCGGCGCTCATCTGGATGCGGCGCAGCACCAGATCCGTACCCAGTTGGCAGCGGCGATCCATCATGCGGTGGCGGGTGGGTTAAGCGCCAAAGAGGCGGTGATGGCCTGGCGGCGGGAAGCGGCGTTCACCACGCTGAACCGCTTTGCCGCGCTGAAGATGCTGGAGGCGCGCGGTCTGGCGCAGGAGTGCCTGAGCCGGTATGAACAATCCACAGGATTCAAGGAGTTCACGGGCTTGGCTCCGGGCTTGGCCGAGTTGCCGGATCATGGCTATCGGCTGTATCTGGAATGCCTGTTCGATGAAATCGGCCGGGAAGTGCGGGTGTTGTTTGACCGGCGTGATCCGGCCAGTTTGCTGTGGCCGCGTCCGCCGACGTTGCTGCACCTGCTGGGGATTCTGAATGACGAGAAACTGGCCAGGGTCTGGCGGGAAGATGAAACCATGGGCTGGATTTATCAGTATTTCAACAGCGACGACGATCGGCAACGCGCTCGTTATGATGACCGTGGCCGCCCCAAGTCGCCGCAAAATGCCTATGAGCTGGCGGTGCGCAATCAGTTCTTTACCCCGCGCTATGTGGTGGAGTTTCTGATTGATAACACGTTGGGTCGCCTCTGGTATGAGATGACTCAGGGTGTTACGCGGCTTAGGGAGCAGTGTCGGTCGCTGGTGATTGGCCCGGATGAGGCGGCAATGTCGCGCCCGGTTAAAGACCCACGGGAAATTCGCCTGTTGGACCCCGCCTGTGGTTCCATGCACTTCGGGCTGTATGCCTTTGACGTGCTGCTAACGATCTATGCAGAAGCCTGGGAAAAGGACGCTGGCGCTGAGTTACGCGCCATTTACGCTGACGACAAAACCGCTTTCCTGCGCGATGTGCCCCGGTTGATTCTGGCCCACAATATCCACGGCATCGACGTTGATCCACGGGCAACGCAAATCGCAGCGCTGGCGCTGTGGATGCGCGCCCAACGGGCTTATCAGGATTTTGGCGTCCCCCGTGGCGAACGCCGGCCGATTATGCAAACGCATGTCGTCGTCGCCGAGCCGATGCCCGGCGAGGCGGATTTGGCCAAAGAGTTCGCCAGCGGTTTGGAGGAGCTGCTGGGCGAGCTGTTCACCGGCTTGTTGCAGGAACTCAAGCTGGCCGGAGTAGCGGGATCGCTGTTGCGGGTGGAAGCACGTCTGCCCGAGCGGGTGCGCGCGGTTTATGGCGAACATGGGGCATTGTTCCAAGCGGACGATCAGCTCCAATGGTCCAAAGCCGATGCGCGGCTGCTGGCGGCCTTGCGGGATTATGCGGAACAGGCTGAACAAGGCGGTTATACGCGGCGGTTGTTTGCCCAGGACGCGGCGCGCGGGCTGGGCTTCATCGATGTCTGCCAGCAGCGCTTTGACGTGGTGGTGATGAATCCGTCGTTTGGGGAATCGGCCCGGGACGCCAAGGCGTATCTGGCCGATGCCTATCCTAATGCCAAGAATGATTTGTTGGCGGCGTTTGTCCAGCGGGGTCTGGAATGGTTACATCCGGGCGGGATGCTGGGGGCGATTACCTCGCGCACCGGATTCTTTCTGTCCAGTTACCAGAAGTGGCGGGAAGAACAGGTGTTGGGTGTAGCTGAACCGTTGGTGTTCGCCGATCTGGGTTATGGGGTGATGGATGCGGCGATGGTGGAAGCGGCGGCGTATTGTTTGAGGAAGCGAGAATGACCCGCTTCATTCGCCTGTTGGACGTAGAAAACAAGGCCGAAGCAATGGCCGAAGCGGTCACGGCGGTTCGGGAAGGTTACGCCCATCCTCGCGTGTTTAAGGTCAATCCGGAATCGTTCGCGCAAGTGCCAGGCAGTCCGTTTGCGTATTGGGTGAGTGATAAAGTGCTGGGTCTATTCAATAAATTTCCAAAATTTGAGGGTGAAGGACGAACTGTCAAGATAGGGATGAAGACTGGCGATGATTTTCGTTTTCTTCGTCTATGGTGGGAAGAAGATTTCAAAAATAATGATTTTTTCTGTTATGCTAAAGGTGGTACAGTTCAATCATATTATGGTGATTTAAAAATATTAGTTAATTGGAAAAATGACGGTAAAGAAGTTAAAAAATTTGTGTCGCAACGTATGAAAAAAATGTTTGGAAATGAAAAATACGAGTTTTGGATAAGTAATGAAAAATACTACTTTAATCCCGGAATAACTTGGTCACTACGTGGTTCAAAATTTTCACCACGTGTACTTCCTAGTAAATCAATATTTTCTGTACGTGGGTATTCAGCACTCGTATCGCAAGATGAAGAATTTTCATCTTTAGCTTTAATGAATAGCACACCATTTGATTATATATTTAAAACTACACTTGGTAGATTTTCATATCCAGAGTTCATTGTTGGAACTCTACAGAAACTTCCATGGGTAGCCCCCGATTTAGATCATTCACAACGATTGGCTAAATTAGCCCGCCGCGCCTGGTCCACCCAGCGCCAGCTCGACACCACGAACGAAACCAGCCATGCCTTTGTCCTGCCCGCCCTGTTGCGGACCCAACGGGGCGACTGGAACCCCGCCGCACTCAAGGCCGAACTGCGCCAGATTCAAACCGAGATCGACGCCATCGCCTTTGATCTCTACGGATTCAGTCCCGCAGATCGCGAAGCCGTCGCCCGCCTCAATAACGTAGCGCCCGAAGCAGAAAATCCCGAAGAAGAGGAGGAAGCCGCATGACCCGGCGCGAAAAACTTCTCGAACGAATGCAACAAACGCCGGGCGAGATTCGCTTTACCGAAGTGGAAGCACTGCTAAGACATAACGGCTTCGTTCTCTTCAATGCTCGCGGAAGCCATCGTACCTATCATCGGGCGGATGGCCGACTCATGACTTTGGTAAAACCGCATGGCGGACGCAAGACCTGCCACCCTGATGACATTCGCCGACTGCTGGAGGTACTGAAAACATGCTAACGACAACGCATTGCTACCGGGGTTATGTTTTCACCATCGATTACCAGTCTGCCGATCCTGTCTACACAGTTGATTTCCCCGATTTCCCGGAGATTATTACCAGTGGCCCAACCTTGCCGCAAGCCTTCGCCCACGCCTGCGAAGCTCTCGACCTACATTTGGAGAGTCTGCAAAAACTTGGGCAATCACCTCCCAGTCCACATCACCGACTGATTATGGCGGCGGCATGAATGCAACCACTCCGACAACCGCCGACCTGACCGAACTACTGTCCTGGTGTGTCGGCGTCGCCCTTAAGAGGAACTGCTATGGCTCATACTCTGCAAATTGAATACGACGATGCGCTGTTATTGGATGTCGCCATGCCGCGCGAAGAATTCGAGCGGGAAGCAGTCTTCCTGCTGGCCGCCAAACTGTACGAGCGTGGACGCCTCCCTTCCGGGCAGGCCGCCCGCCTTTGCGGTATGGAGCGTGTCGCTTTCCTGCTGGCCTTACCCCGGGTTGGCGTCAGTATGACCAATCTCAAAGCCGAAGACCTGGACATCGAACTGGATTTTGCGCATGGCCGCTGAACCCTTGGTAATGGATACCGGCCCCCTGATTTCACTGGGGCGCGCCGATGCCTTTGGCTGGGTCCGCCAATTACCGTTCCATTTCCTGATTCCAGAAGCGGTTGCCAATGAATTGACGGTCGGACGTGAAGCCGGCTATCCCGTCAGCGTCCCGGACTGGATTAAAGTACGCTCGTTAAGCGGCAGGCTGTCCCTGAATCTCACAACACCGCTGGGCGTCGGCGAATCAGCCGTTATCAGCCTGGCATTGCAAGAGGATCTCTCGACGGTAGGCATCGACGAATGGCGTGGTCGTCGCGCCGCGCTGGCGCTTGGATTGCGCGTAACCGGTTCACTGGGACTTCTGGGCCGCGCTAAACATCTGGGATTGGTTCATCAGGTACGTCCGTGGGTAGAACGACTGGATAAAGCCGGAGCGTGGTATGACCCAGGGCTAATCCAGAAATTTCTTGCCGCTTTCGGAGAAGCTCAGTAAGCACATGACCCCCATCACCCCCGACCTGGCCGAATTACTGTCCTGGTGCGTCGGCGTTGCCTTTGGCCGTTTTGACCTGCGCCTGGCGACCGGCGAACGGGAAATCCCACCCGAACCGGATCCCTTCGATCCCCTGCCCGCCCGCAGTCCCGGCATGAGGCCCGACGACGCGCTCGTCAAACCGATCCTGGTCGACGATCCCGGCCATCCCGACGACCTGACCGCCGCCGTCAGCGCCATTCTGGAACAGGTCGGCTTCCCGATGACCAGCGCCGACCTGCGCGACTGGCTGAACCGCGAATTCTTTCCCACGCATCTCGCCCGCTACTCCAAAAGCCGCCGCAAAGCGCCCATCTACTGGCCGCTGGCCACGCCCAGCGCTCGCTACACCCTCTGGCTCTACTACCCGGCCCTGACCCGCGATACCTTCTACCGGGCGCTCCACGATCACCTCACCCCGAAGATTCAATACGAAGAGCGGCAACTGGCCGACCTGACGCAGCGCGCTGGCGCCAGCCCCACCCCCAGCCAGCGCCGGGACCTTGCCGCCCAGGACGCCTTCGTGACCGAACTACGGGCATTCCGTGATGAAGTCAGTCGGATCGCCCCCTTGTGGAACCCGAATCTCAATGACGGCGTGATCCTCAATTTCACCCCCCTGTGGCGTCTGGTTCCCCACCAGAAACCCTGGCAAAAGGAATGCCGGGCCGGCTGGAACAAACTGGCGGCCGGCGATTACGACTGGGCGCACTGGGCTATGCATCTCTACCCGGCCCGCGTCGTCGCCCAATGCGCTGATGATCGCAGCCTGGCCATTGCCCATGACCTGGAAGACGTCTTCTGGGAGGAAACCGCCAGCGGCAAATGGCAACCCCGCGACCTGGAACCTGCTGCATTGACCGCCCTGATTGAGGAACGCACCTCGCCAGCCGTGGAGAAGGCCCTGGAAATCCTGCTGGATACGCCCGTCGCGCCTGCCGCCAGCGCCCGCGTCAAGAAAGCCGCCAAGCCGCTGGCGGATAGCGCTGAATCCCGACCCGCGCGGAAGCGGCGTAAAGCCGATCAGCAGGGTGACCTGACGTTCAACGATCAGAAGACCTGATCGTTGAAAGAATCAGCTAACCATTTAAAACTTAAAACTGGAAAACCATGCACGCCCTGCACGTCGCTTTCAGTGAAAAGCTCGCCGACCGACTGCACAAGCGGTTCGTCATGGTGGTCTACGACCCGCGTTCCGAGTTCGTGCCGTTCTTCGATCAGGAACTGCTACAAGTCGCCCCCGTCGCCACTGGGCTATGCCAGGTGCGCATAGGCGAGCAGACCGTGCATCTGGCCCGCTACGCCGGCTCGTTCTTCGCCCTGCGCGCAGCGGTGGAACCGCTGGTCAGCCACGCCCGCCCCGAACCGCTGATTCTCTATATCCCCAGCCTGGAGCCTCCAGCCGATTCGATCCTGATGGAACTGGAACTGGGCGGTTGCCGCTATGAACCCCAACTCAAGCGCCTGGCGCGCCACGTCCTGCGCGAGCAGTTCACCGATGGCCAGATCGACAAACTGTTGCAACGTGAGGGCGTGGGTTATGCCGATATCGTTGCCCTGCTCCGCCAGCATGAAGCCGGACAGTCCGCTTCGATCCTGCGCACCCTGTTTGGCGACGCCGCCAGTGAACCGTTGATCAGTCGCTGGCTGGCGCACGACGATCAGGACGCCGCTATTGCCGAACGCGCCGCCCTTCCCGAACTGTTCGCCCTCATCGACAGCCGCCTCGGCCTGAAGCTGCCCGCCGACCTGACACTGGTCGAGGCCCGGCGCAAAACCTGGCGGTATGTGCTGCTGGGGGAATTTCGCGCCGACCTGGACAGCGAACCGCCCGCCCTGCTGAATCAGATTCCCACGCCGACGCATCAGGATCAGCTCGCTCGATTGCACACGATCACCGCTGCCTTGCGCCGCGACGATCCCGACGCCTATGTCGCTGGTGCCGATCAGGTCGAAAGTGAACTCCATCTGGCCGATGCGCCGATTGAAGCCCGGCATCTGGGCAAGATCGATACTTTCCGCTTTGAAGAACGCCGCTTGCTCGCTTATGCCGGGCAATTGATCACTATTCGCCAGTATGGTCCGGCGCTGGCGATTGTCGCCGACCGCCGCCGCAGTTTCTGGGTGGACTGGGACGCGAACCGCCAGATGCAATGGGAAGTCTGTCGTCTCATGGCCGAACTGGGCCGCGACATGGAACAGCTACGGCCGGTGTTCGCCCAGTGCGGGGCCGATCCCGCAGCCTGGGTGAAGGCTTATGTTCAGGATCGCGGGGGATTCCAGATCGATGCCCTGCATCGCCAGCTCGAAACCCTGATCGCCTGCCTGGACGACGAACCGGAAACCGAGCAAGCCCTGGTAATCATCCGCCGCGAGTACGAAGAATGGCTCAAGCGGCTGGCCGAGGGGTTCACCCCGGCACTCATTGCCGCAGGCTGGTCGATCCCCAGTGTTCTCCATCAAACCCGTATCTACCCCGAATGGGTACAAACCCGGCCCGGACGTACCGCCTATCTGCTGATCGATGCCCTGCGTTATGAGATGGGCATTGACCTGGGCAGACAACTGGACGGCGCGCAGGATCTGACCCTCCAGCCCGTGATCGCGGCGTTGCCCACCCTTACCCCAGTGGGCATGGCGGCACTGTTGCCCGGCACCGCGGCTAGCTTCACCGTCATTGACCACAAAGGTCGGCTGGCGGCCCGGATTGAGGGTTCCGTGCTGGCTGATATCAATGACCGGCTACGGTTTTTCAAGGCCCGGCGTCCCGAGTTGGTGGAGTTGACTCTGGACAAACTCCTCAGCCTGTCCAGTGCCCGGCTGCAAAAAACCCTGGGTGCGGCGCCGCTGGTGCTGGTGCGTTCGCAGGAAATCGACTTTGCCGGCGAAGGTGATTTCGATCTGCTGGCCCGGCAAATGATGGATGCCCTGCTGGGCAATGTCAGTCGCGCGATCAGAAAACTGGCCAGAGTTGGGATTGAATACTTCGTTATTACCGCTGACCACGGTCATCAATTTGCCCTGCGCAAGGACGACGCGATGAAAACCGACGCGCCGGGCGGCGAAACGCTGGAACTGCATCGCCGCTGCTGGATCGGCCAGGGTGGCAGTAAGCCGCCTGGTGCAGTGCGGGTCAACGGCGCCGAACTCGGTTACGCTACCTCACTGGATTTCATTTTCCCCACTGGCCTGGGGGTGTTCAAAACCGGCGGTGGGCTGAGTTACCACCACGGCGGAGTCAGTTTGCAGGAACTGGTAATTCCGCTCATCACTTTGCGGATGCCCGTCGCGCCGATGGTCACGGCCACCGGTCCGATCGTCAAACTGCATGGCTTGCCGGAGCGGCTGACCAATCGCACTTTTGGCGTGAGCATCCGTCTGGAGCCGAATCTACTGATCAACGAGCCGTTGGCGGTGCGGGTGATCCTGCTGGCAGCGGGCAAACAGGTCGGCCAGACCGGTATGGCGATCAATGCCGAACTGGACCGCGCCCGGGGCGTCGTCCACCTGCAGCCGGGTCAGGAAGTCAGCCTGGCGATGGTGCTGACCCGTGAAGTCGCCAGTCTCCGCGTGGTCGCCCAGGATCCGGCGACCGATGCGGTGCTCGATGAATCCGGAGAAATCCCGGTGAAACTGGCGATTTGAAACTGGGGAGTAGCCCATGCTGGATCAATCCCCCGCGCGCGATGCGCTGGATGACAAGGCCAACCGGATTTTCGCCGGGAAAGTGGTCCGTAAGGATCTGGTGCGTAAGGTCAAGGTCGGCGCCAATGTCCCGGTGTTCGTCCTGGAATATCTGCTGGGTAAGTATTGCGCCTCGTCCGATGAATTGGCGATTCAAATGGGCCTGCAGGTGGTTAACGATACCCTGGCCGATAATTACATCCGCCCGGATGACAGTATGCGCGCCCAGAGCCGGGTCAAGGAACAGGGTTCCCATACCTTTATCGACAAGATCAAGGTCCGCTTGGCCGATTCCCGCTACTGGGCAGAAGTCGCTAATTTCGGCCATAAGTTCGTCCATATCCCGGATCATTACGTGCGGGATTTCGACCGATTGCTGACCGGCGGCATCTGGGCGCAGATCGATATGCGCTTTGAATACGATGAGGAAAACCGGGGCAAATATCCATTCTGGATTGACAAGCTGACGCCGATTCAGTTGGCGACCTTTGATCTGGACGAGTACCGGCGACTGCGGGGCGAGTTCACGACTGATGAATGGCTGGATTTGTTGGTGCGCAGTATGGGTTATGAACCCTCGGTCATGGAGCGGCGGCTGAAACTGCTGTTCCTGCTGCGGCTGATTCCATTCTGCGAGCGCAATTACAACCTGATCGAGCTGGGGCCGCGCGGCACGGGCAAGAGCTATGCGATTCAGGAATTGTCACCCTATGCCGCCCTGCTGACCGGTCCAACGACCGTGGCCAATTTGTTTGGCCAACAGCAGGGCCGTTACAAGGGCATGGTGCAGATTTGGGATGTGGTCGGCTTCGATGAAGTGGCTGACCTGCAAAAGATGCCCAAGGAGGTCATCACCATGCTCAAGACCTATTGCGAATCGGGTCAGTTCCAGCGCGGTCAGGAGGCGATGGCCGGTTATGCCAGCCTGGCGCTGTTTGGCAATACCCAGCAGCCGGTGGATGTCATGGTGCAGACCGGCCATCTGTTTGCGCCGTTGCCGGACGCGATCCGTGATGACATGGCGTTCATTGACCGCCTGCACTGTTATCTGCCGGGCTGGGAGGTACCGAAGATGCGTCATGAACACTTCACCGACCATTATGGCTTTGTAGTGGATTACCTGGCCGAGGCGCTGCGTGACCTGGGCAAGCACAATTTCACCGAAATCATCGATCACTCGTTCGCCTTGGGTTCGCACCTGAACGCCCGTGACCGCAAGGCGGTGCGTCGCACTGTGTCCGGGCTGATGAAGCTGCTGCATCCGCATGGACAGGTCAGCCCCGCGGATTTAGAGGAGTTGCTACGGCTGGCGCTGGAAGGGCGGCGGCGGGTCAAGGAGCAGCTCAAGAAAATGGGTGCGTTCGAGTATCACCAGACGGCGTTCAGCTATCAAATCAACGCCACCGGCGAGGAATGTTTTGTCAGTGTGCCCGAACAGGGAGGCCGCGACCTGATTTCCGCCGATCCGCTGCCGCCCGGTACGCTGTACACGGCAGCAGTCAGCAGTGAGGGCACGGTCGGTCTGTATCGGGTGGAGGTCAGCGTGGCGTCCGGGACCAGCAAGCTGAAATTCGCCGGTGGTATTGCCGGGGCGATGAAGGAAGCCATCAATCGCGCCTTTGGCTACCTGCTGGCTAACAAGAACACCCTGGGCGTCGGGCGGGAAGTCGATAACAGCGATTTCCATGTCGAGGTGATTGACCTGCTGGGCAACAAGGTCGAGGCCGAGATCGGCGTGGCCTTCTGCATTGCCGTGTATTCCATTCTGCGCAAGGCCGCACCGCAACCCGGGCTGCTGGTGTTGGGCGATCTGAGCATTCAGGGGCACGTCAAGCCGGTGCGCTCGCTAGCAGAACCGTTGCAGGTCGCGATGGAAAACGGCGCGCGACGGGCGATGATCCCGATTGAAAACAAGCGTCAGTTTCTGGAGGTCAGCCCCGAGGTGCTGGAGCAGGTCGATCCGATCTTCTTCGGCGACTTGCGCCAAGCTGCGTTCAAGGCGCTAGGGTTGAGTTGATGGTGAGTACTTGTTCACCCGTCTTGGTTTCCTGGGTTGCTGTCAATAATGATCCTTATGAGCGCGAGCGATCCACGGGCCTGTATCGGCTGGTGCAAAATCGGCCAGTACCCGGCCCTACTTTGACATTACTGTACGATCAGGAATCGCCTTATGCGGGGCGTATCCGCGATGTTGTGCTGTTTTCCCGAAATTCACCTGGAGAATCAAAAGAATATCGCGCCTTAACAGAAACGATGGACTATTTGCGCAGCCATGATCCCGAGATCGGCATCACCGTAGAACAATGGGATGGCGAAGATCCTACTGATCATCGTGGTTTGTTCGAGTTTCTACGTCAGCGGATGCCGATACTGCGCCAGCGGTTTGTCGGTCGTGAGTTAGTCATTCATCTCAGCCCAGGCACCCCATCAATGCAGACGATTTGGGTATTGATGGGCGAAACCGGGTTTATCGAGCCACCGTTGCAGTTGGTTAAGTCTTACCGAAAAACCGAGCGGCACGGACGCCCCGCAGTCGTTCCGGTCAGTTTAGGCATCGACACTTTTTACAAGGCTTATCGGCGGTCACGCCCAGCGCAAGTCAGTACCGAAGAACAGGGGATACTCTGGGATACAGGCCGTTTCTGCACCACCCGGATGCGCCGCTTGTTTGCCGAAGCCCGCCGCTATGCGCAATTGAACATACCCGTAATGCTACTGGGGGTAGACCCAACAGTCGTGTCACCAACCGCCATTTCGATTACGGCAAATCAAGGGAGTGTTTATATCGAGGTTGAACCAACCCTCCCGAGCAGAAAGTGTCAGGAAGACATCTATGATCTTGCGC
>Ga0209573_1005150_pt1 | contig 12061 bp, 13 predicted proteins | sample TNRBio252014_DNA_FD_185870 | JGI IMG/M metagenome (GOLD analysis project Ga0209573, IMG submission 185870) | Wastewater treatment Type I Accumulibacter community from EBPR Bioreactor in Madison, WI, USA - TNR Reactor_6/25/2014_ DNA (SPAdes)... | ecosystem: Engineered > Bioreactor > EBPR >...
TCTCGCCCTTGAAGAAGTAGTAAACGGGGGTGAGAAGGGCAAAGAGAACGGCAACGCCGATGATCACGACGCGGATGTCGCGGCGAGTCACATATTGATTCGATCCGGAACCCTCTGGATTGTCGACGGCGTAGTCGTCGCTCATTGGCGGTAACCGTATTGGTGATACAACGTGGGTCGAGCTTCGGGGAAATTATATTCGACCATCGTGTCGTTCAACTTATCGTAATCCAGCCCCAAGAAGTAGAACCGTTCCAATTCGCGAACGGGGACCTGGCCCATCTTGATGTTGTGGCTCCCGATTTTCTGGGCGAAAAGGGCCACGGCGGCGATTTCTTTTTCGTCGAGGGCGTGCCCGGTGAGCTCTCGGGCCTTCTCGGCGATGTCTCCGAGCTTTCCAGGCTGGCTCATGACGCGCTCTCTGAAGCTGAACATCAGGTTCTTTTGGCGCTCTTGGCGCTTGAAGTCGGAGTCGCCTTTTCGATACCGGACGAACCCCATGGCGTCTTCGCCCTTCAAAACTTGTCGGCCCGGATCGAGGTGGATGTGAAGGTTTCCGCGGCGGTCGTCGTAGTGGAGCGGCTTTTCCACAAAAACTTCGACGCCCCCGACGAGGTCAATCATGTCTTTGAACGCCTCAAAATTGAGGGTGATCACGCGGTCGACATTCACGCCGAGGACGTACTCCACGGCTTGTTTGGCCAGGGCTTTGCCTCGCTCAGGGTCTTTTCCGCCCATCGCGTGAAAAGCGTTGATTTTGTTTGCGCGGAAGCCGGGCATTTCGACCAGCAGGTCGCGTGGGATCGAAACCCCCGTGAGTCGCTTCTTTTTGAAATCCAGCTTGGTGAGCAACATCATGTCGCTCCGGGCGGAGTTGCTGAGGATTTGCTTGCCGCCGTAGTACCGGTCCTCATCGCAACCAAGGACGAGCAGCGTGACCGAGTCTTTATCAAAAATGGCTTCGGGCTTGGTGCCCCGGATCGATTGCATGACGACTTCTTTGCCGACGCTGGAATCCTTGAGGACATATCCGATCACGCCGACGCCGATGGCGAGAGCACAGAGGGAAATGTAGAAAATCCCGCTGAGGAGCTTCAACCAGATCGATTTTTGCTTCGACTTTGCCATGCAGAGCTTTATAGGGTACCCGTTCGGATGGGTTCAGAATTTCCAAAATTCGCAAATTTTGGCACCGGAAACCCGGTTTTACGCGTTACAATGATTCAGGGAGTTCTGATGCAAAAAAGTTCCCGCCACCTCGGCTTTACGTTGATTGAATTGCTGGTCGTCATCGCCATCATCGCGATCTTGGCGGCGCTCTTGTTCCCTGTCTTTGGAAGGGCAAAGGCTGCAGCGCGCACGACGACGTGCATCAGCAACCTGAAGCAGATCGGCGTAGCAACCCAGATGTACATGGATAACCACGACGATTACTTCCCCCAAGGGTTGGACGTCAGCGACAAGTTTGCCCCCCAAATCTGGGACGCATTCCCCGAATTTAAGAAGCGGATCGCCACGATGCCCATGTTCCATGAGATCGTGATGCCTTATGTGAAGTCCAAAGAGATCTTCAAGTGCCCGAGCGACACGGGGACGGAACTCCTCGATAACAACCTCTCCATCAAGTTCCGGGCGGCCCCGTCCATTTTCGGCACCCCTGGTTACGGATCCAGCTACTTTTTCCGTACCGAGATTGCCTTCCGAAACCTCGCGGCCGCGAGCTTGCCGCTTCCGGCCAATGTCAATGTCTATTTTGACGGAGCAGGGCACTGGCATTCCTCGGCCCGCGCGGCAACTGAGCGTGACTTGCAGAACGGAACCATTGGATTCTTGCTTTCCGACTACCGCTACAACTGCCTCTACGGCGACCTCCACGTGAAAAACGTGAGCTACGCCAAGATGCAAGAAGCGTGGGCGGTGCCCGTGGACGGGAGCCCGACGAACTAGTGCTCCTGCGTCCGTACGCATTGATCCGCCGAGGCGAGTTGTGTTTCGGTGAGGAAGTGGAGGTCGTGGATGGGGAAATCGTCCGGATCGGACCCCACACCGGCCTTCCCGAACCCTACGTCCTATCCCCCGCCTTCGTGAATGCCCACTCTCACCTCGAGTATCGAGGAATGTTGGGCAAGATTCATGGCGAAAGTTACTTTGAATGGATTCGTCAAATTGTCCAGGCTAAAAACCTGCAAAATGAGGATGAAGTTATCCAAGACTGCGTGCAAGCAGTAAATGAAAACATTCAAACAGGAGTTGGGCTCATTGGCGAACATTCCGACCGGATCGGGGCTTCGAGCGCGCTTGCTTGCTCGCCGATGAAGTATAGATTTTTCCAAGAAATTGTGACATTTTCCAGCCCGGGTCCCGCCTGGGAATTGTTCCTCGAAAAGAGAAAGATCAACGAGAAAATCTTGAACCAGAGGGTCTCTCTGGCCCCCCACGCGCCGCATACGGTGGATGAAGACAGCCTGCGGAAAGTGGCGGTGGAAGAGGAGTTCCTCAGCATCCACGTGGCGGAATCCGTCGAAGAAAACCGCTTCTTCGAGCAAGGTGAAGGCGAGATTTTGGACTTTTACCACCGGTTCGGAGGAGATCGAAAGCCCCCAAAACAGCGGCTCGCGCTCTATCTTCATGAACTCGGACTCGCCCGGAAGGGCGTGCAATGGGTTCACGGTTGTGATCTGAGCATCAATGATGCCGAACTCATGGTGGAGACCGGAACAACTTTGGCCCATTGCCCCCGCTCCAACCTCGCCCTGAACTGCCCACCTGCCAAGGTGAGAGAATTTTTGGATATGGGCATGACCATCGGCCTGGGCATGGACTCGGTGGCCAGTAGCGGACCGATCGACATGTTTGCCGAGATGCGAGCGACCCTCGCGACGGCAAAAAGGCGCGGCGCGACGCTGACCGGCGAGCAAGTCTGGAACATGGCGACAACCATGGGGGCGCAATCCCTATGGGAAGAGGGTTGGCAGATCGAAGTCGGATCCAAAGTCCCTCTGATCAAAGTGGCCGTCCCGGGCGCCGTTACGACCGAAGAATTGATCGAAAAGGGCTCCCCGGCGGAGGTCTCATGGCAATAAACGAGGCGGAAATCGCCGCCGTGATCGCCCGAATCCCCTCCGGACGAGTGGCCAGCTACTCGGGAGTCGGTCGGGCCCTTGAAAACCCCACGACAGGCCGAATCGTCGGACGGATTCTGTTCTCAAGCGGTCGCGAAATGGATTGGTGGCGTGTGCTTTCGAAATCAGGCACCCTGAGTATCGGCAAGCTCGATCCCGACAAAGCGAGGATTCAGCGGAATCTCTTGGAAAGAGAAGGGGTGGAGTTTCGGGGTGACCAGGTCCCAGCCCACTACTTTTTTGACGAAGAGCTGCTGTCGGGTTAGACTTCTCGAAATTGGTTCAAGAACCGCAAGTCGTTTTCCAAGAAAAGGCGAAGGTCATCAACCCCAAGCGACATCATCGGGATGCGCTCGACACCGAGCCCAAACGCAAACCCGGTGAAACGTTCGGTATCGATGCCGTGGGCGCGCAAGATGTTCGGGTGCACGAGGCCTGCCCCGCCGAGCTCTACCCAGCGGCCATTGAAAAGCTTCGGCGTCGAGATCGCGTAGTCCACCCCAGGCTCGACAAACGGGAAGAAATCGGGCCGAAACCGAACCGTCACCTCTTCGCCAAACATCGCGCGGGCGAAATTGCCGAGAACGCCCTTCAGGTGGGCCATGCTGATGCCCTCCTCCACGATGAAAACATCGACCTGGTGAAACGTGTGCCCGTGGGTTCGGTCCACGGCTTCGTTTCGGAAACATCGACCGATCGTAAAAAACCGGAAAGGCGGCTTCCGAGTTTCCAGGAGCCTGCCCTGGAACGCGGTCATTTGCGTCCTCAAAAGGGTCCGGTCATCGACAAAGAAAGTGTCTTGGTCATCCATGGCCGGGTGATCGGGCGGGTAGTTGAGGGCATCAAAATTGTATTTGAAGTCCTCCAGTTCGGGGCCTTCGTAATACTCAAATCCCAGACCCGTGAAAACTTCTTTGATCTTGTTGATCGTGAGCTGGAGAATGTGCTCCCGACCAGCACGGGGACGCCGGCTTGGCAAGGTGATGTCAATTTTGTCGGCCTCAAAGGCAAGGGCCTGCTCCGCGGATTTCAGTTCGGCATGGCGGGCGTCGAGGGCCGCTTGAACCTGGGCACGTGCCTCGTTGACGGCCTTTCCAAAGGCAGGCCTTTCTTCCGCCGAAAGACCGCCCATTAGGTTCATCAAGAGCATAATCGAGCCCTTCTTTCCCAGAAATCCTGATTCGACGGCTTTGAGCTCCGCGAGCGTTGGCGCATGGGAAATGGCCCCAAGCGCTTGCTGAATCAGGTCGTCGATGGATGTGTTTACGGTCATGCCGCCATAAGCTTGACCCGAAGGCCCACCTTTTTGCAACGGGACCCTTGCGGGAAGTGCCACAATAAGTTCTTAACAATCGGGGGGTTTCATAGGGGAATCACCCATGATCGCGATGGAATCCTTTTTTGACCCTGAGAAATCCGGTGCGCTCGACACGCAGCACCTGGACCACGACTTGATCGAAATGGCAAGTCGGGCAGAGGTCATGTTGGGTCAGGCCGTGGACGCTTTTGTCCGTCTGGATGCGGACCTCGCCCAGCGCGTGATTGAATCCGACGACGAGATTGATGCGCTCGATTTGGATATCGAGATGCGTTGCCTCAAGCTCCTTTCCGGCAGCGCGGCCGAGGGCACAGATTTGCGTCTCATCGGGACGGCGATCAAGATGATCACCGATATTGAGCGGGTGGCGGATTTGGCGACAGAAATCGCGATGTGCGCGTTGCGAATCGAGGCCGAACTGGGCAATCCCGAGGTTGTCGATCTCCCCCAGATTGCCTTGCAAGCCCGGCTGATGTTCCGCGAGGCCATCGAAGCTTTCACAAAACAAGATTTAGAACTTGTCACCCAGGTCGCCAAACGCGAGGAAACGGTCGACGAAATGTGCGGGGACATTCGGGAGCAGCTCTTTACGCACATGCAATCGAACCCCGACGCGGTGGTTTCGGATACGTGGACCCTAATGGCGGTTCACCACGTGGAGCGAATCGCGGACCACGCGTTGAATATCGCCGAACGGGTGGCGCTTCACATCACGGGCGACTTCCCATCGTCGGAGTAAGCGGCCGCGCCTAGGGTACGATTCACCCGCGATGCTCAAGGAGCTCAAAGAATTGTGGGCGTACCGGGAACTCCTCTGGACCATGGTCGAGCGAGAGATTCGGATCCGCTACAAAAACAGCTTTCTCGGCTTCTTGTGGTCGCTTATCAACCCGCTGGTGACGGTGGCCGTGATGACCTTTGTCTTCACGAAGATCCTCCGAAATGACACGCCTAGCTTTAGCGCGTACGTCCTTGCCGCCTATTTGCCCTTCACCGCATTCCAGTTTGCGCTGCTGGATTCGAGCCAATCGGTGCTGGGGTCTTTACCCATCATCCGCAAGGTCTACTTCCCGCGGGAGATCATGCCTTTGGCATCGGTGATCAGCAATTTTATCCACTTTTTGCTGTCTTTGGGCGTGTTCTTCCTGTTCCTTCTGGGGGTTTATCTCCTGAATCCGGGGCAGTTGCCGTTTCCAAAGACTTTGGTGATGCTTCCGCTCCTCCTCGTTTTCCACTTTGCCTTGACCCTCGGTTTCGCCCTCATTGTGTCCGCCCTGAACACGTTCTATGAGGACGTGAAGTACATCCTCTCCATCAGTCTTTACTTGCTGTTTTTCTTGTGTCCGGTGATGTACTTTTCCGAGCAGGTCGCCCATGCCAAGGGGTTGCCGGACTGGGGTTTTACGCTCTTCATGCTCAACCCAGTCGCCTTGATGTGCACGCTCTACCGCCAAGTCATGCTTGATCCGCCGCAAATCCGGACCCACAGCGAAATCCTGCCAAACCTCGCCTTGGAGCCTTGGCTGATCGGCTTGGGGGCGCTCATTTCGTTCTTGACGCTGGTGGGTGGGTACGCCTTTTTCAACCGCATGAAGTGGAAGTTCGTGGAGCGTCCATGAGCGTGGCTATCTCGATTCGAGAGCTCCGCAAAGAGTTTGTGTTGAGCCATTCGGGGGCGGGTGGCATCAAGTCGGCGCTGCTCTGGTGGCGGGCCCGCCGGCTCGAGCGTTTGGAGGTCCTTTGCGGTGTCTCGGCGGAGATTCAAGCCGGAGAAAGCGTGGCCTTGATCGGCCGCAATGGGGCAGGGAAGAGCACCCTCCTCTCCCTTCTCGCTAAGGTTTACAAGCCGACCTCGGGCCAGATCGAGGTCCACGGACGGGTGGCACCCCTGCTGGAGCTCGGAGCGGGGTTTCATCCTGACCTTTCTGGGGCGGAGAACGTGCTCTTCAACGCGGTCATCCTGGGCCTCACCCGCAAGCAAACGATGGAGCGGATGGAGTCTATTGTCCAATTTGCCGAACTGGAGAGCCACATTGATGCTCCGGTGAGGACGTATTCGTCAGGGATGCTTGCCCGGCTCGGCTTTGCCATTGCCGTGCATGTGGATGCCGATATCCTCATCGTCGATGAGGTCCTGGCGGTCGGGGATTATGCGTTTGAGCAGAAATGCTACGCTCGCATCCAAGAATTTCGGGACAAAGGGGGCACGATTCTCTTTGTCAGCCACAATCCGGAGGCGGTCCGGCGGGTGGCCGATCGGTGCATTTGGCTTCAAAATGGGCTGGTTGCGGCGGATGGCGGGGTCGAAGAGGTGCTTGCCGCGTACTATTCCGCCGATCATTCATAGTATGAGCATGAGGATTCGTTGGATCGTTGGCATCGGGATCGCGGCCCTCGCCCTGCCGGCCGTTCCCCAAAGCATGACTTGGCGACGGGTCGAGGTGACCAAAACCGGCCTCAGCCTAGAGCTCCCGGGGGCCTTAGAACGGGCCAGCGATGTCGGGGAAACGGCCCAGTACAAGGCGAAATTCGGATCGATCGGGGTGCTCGCCGTCGTGACGACCCCCGCCGAGAGGTCCAAAGCAACCCTGGCGACCGTCAAAGCCAACCTGGAAAAGATGATGAATTATAAGACGGGAGATGGAAACATCTGCCGCCTGGAGAGCCTGAAAACCGTGGATTGGCGCGGCAAAAAGGTCCTGCGAGGAAGCGCCATCTTCAAGAGCCCCACCGGTTCCCAGCTCATCCGCATTTTTGCCTACGCAGACGGACGCAAAACGATGTTCCTGAACATCGGCTACGCGAGTGGGTCTCAAAGCGACTATAAAGTCGCTTCGAGAATCGACCAATCGGTGCGGATCCGCTAGCCGGGACTAACCGCCGCTACGGATGCGCCAGTGGATGCCGCTGCTCATGGAGCGGATTTGTTTGGCGCTGTAGGCTTTTGCGTGGCCATCGGCGAAGATGACGGGGGTGACGCCATCGTCTTTGCCAGTTGCTCGGTATCGAGCAAAGATGGGCTTGCATTGAGCGGGCTTTTTGCCAGCGGCGACAAGGTCGGGCACCATGTCTTTGTCCGCAACAAGCGGCGGCTTCAACCGATCATCCGATTGATTCTTGATGGCTTGGTCGTCGTTGCTGTTAAAGGGAGAAAACACGTACCCGCGATATTGCCCGCTGGACTCGCCGCCTGGGGTTGTGGCGAAGAGCCCCGCCTTGGCCGGCTCGCTCGTGGCACCCGCCGAGAACGATGTGACGTACCCCTCACAAATGGATGGATCCGGCTCCCCGCCTTTGCAACCGACTGGGTCGTAGCCGGTGGCTTGGTTGTAGCCAATCGTCATCCAGTTCCGCTCGCTCCAATTTTTGGCATAGCGACCGTTCGAGCCGGGCGCGATCAGGATGTCCTTGCTCTTGATGAAGGGCATGACCGCCGGGGGCCAAATCCGGTTAGGATCATTCGTGTCGGTCCCATAGTTGGTCGCCATCGGCATCAGGTCTTCTTGAGAATCTGTGTAAAGCATGACGGAAACGCTGAGCTGGCGCATTTGCGAGGTCGCTTGAGAGAGCTTCGCGGATTCCTTTGCTTGGGAAAAGACCGGGAAGAGGATGGCAGCTAGGATCGCGATGATGGCGATCACGACCAAAAGCTCGATCAAAGTAAACGCTTTCCGCATGACCCCTTCATTCTACAACAGGTCTGGGAAATTCGAAAACCAGTTTTGGGGTGAAATAGGAGGATATGCACCGAGTGGGTTTGGTTGGGACGGGGGGCATGGGCGGCGTCCACGGTTCAAAGTACGCGCAAATGCCCGATGTGAAGCTGTTTTGCTTCGATCCCGATCCCGAGAAATCCCGGTCCTTCTGCGATCGTTTTGGCGCAGAGCCTGCCGATTCTCTCGGCTCCTTGTTCAACCTCGTGGACATCGTTGATGTCTGTGTTCCCAATGACCTCCACGTGCAGATCGGCGAGCAGGCGCTGAACGCGGGGCGCGCGGTCCTCATGGAAAAGCCCCTCGCCATGACCGCACCCCAGGCCTTTGGGCTTTGCCAGGCAGCGGATCGAGCCGGGGTCCCACTCATGACGGCCCACGTGGTTCGGTATTTTCCCGAGTATCGCCGCGCGCATGATCTCGTCGCTTCGGGCGGGGTGGGTGAAGTTGGTACGGCGCGGTTGAGGCGGGGAGGGAAGGCTCCGGTTGGCACCGGTGGATGGTTCCAAGATTTCGGGCGCTCGGGCGGAGTCTTGCTGGACCTTGCCGTCCACGATTTTGACTGGCTCCGATGGACGCTGGGGGAAGTGCGCTCGGTGTATTCGCAATCGGTGGCGCTGAGCGCGGGGAGAACGGGCATCGGCGACTACGCGGTGACCACGCTCACCTTTGAAAGCGGGGCGATCGCCCATGTGGAGAGCACGTGGATGGATCCCAGCGGCTTTCGCACAACCTTGGAAGTCTCGGGCACGGAGGGCATCATCCAGCACGATTCGCGCTCCACGTGGACTTTGCGGACCTCCACGGACTCGGGCACCGTTCAAGAAGGCCCCCTCGCCCCGACCGACGATCCCTACTTTCTAGAAATCCGGGGCTTTTTGGATGCGCTATCAAACTCGAGTCCCCTCCCCGTTCCGCCACTAGATGCGGTGATGGCGGTCAGCATCTCCGACGCTGCGATCGAGAGCGCGAAAACAGGAAAAGTCATCACGCCAACCCGGTTCTCTTAGGGTGACAAATCAGTGATGTTTAACAACATGCTGTGCGTTAGAGGAATCGCTTGCCGCAGGCTTCCTCTTTTGCGTAAATGTGCAGAAATTTTGGCCTAAATCTTCCGCGGTGAGCATCCAACAACAAGGGTAACGGCTTTGCCGAAGGACCAGAAGGATGAAAGAGAACCTCACCGCCATTTCCCCTCAAGAAATCGACCGTCGTTTGAGAATCAACCGCATCACGAATGAAGATCGAAAGGCTCTTCGTGACTTGCGCCACATTCTTGAGCCCAAAATGAACATCATTGTCGATGAATTCTATGCCCACATCGGCAATTTTCAGGATGCACTTGGGATTGTCCAAGGGGCGGGTTCGACCATCGAGGGTCTGAAAAAGACCAATCCAAAGTACTTCGCCTATATTTTTGAGGCCAATTTCGATCAATCGTACTTTGACAGTCGTGCGATTGTCGGAGTGATTCATGCTCGCATTGGCGTCGATCCCACGTGGTTTTATGCGGCCATGAGCACCTATTACGACGTGATCCTGCCCATGATCATTTCAGCCTACAAATTCAACACGGCGAAGGCCGGCAAGGCGGCCGCGGCGATGCTGAAAGCGATGAACCTGGACCAATCTTTGATTCTGGAAGCCTATATCGATGGTCTGGTAAATCAAGTGTCCGATGTCAATCAGCGGACGGCGGAAGCGGTGATCCAACTGAAGAACACCACAAATGAACTCCGGATCGCAGCCGACGAATCTGGCAATGCGGCGACTCAGGTCGCTCAGGTGACGATTGACGTGGCGAGTGGGGCCGATCAGCAATGCGCGGCGACGGAAAATGTCCTGGCTTCGTTGGAGCAGCTTCGCTTGACAAAAGATGAGGTCCTGCTCATGGGACAAGGCCAGGGGACGGCGATTTTGCAGGCGGCCAAAGCAGTGAAGGCGGTTCAAGATGAAGTTTCCTTGATCGATGAGCAAGCCAGCACGTGGGAAGACCTGCGGCAAAGAGTGGGCGCGCTGGACCGAATGAAGGAAGCGGTCTCCGAGACCGCCGAGCGAGTCGAATTGATGAGCCAATACTCGGGAGAGGTCGGCAGAATCGTGCAGACGATTGAGCAGATTGCCGACCAAACGAACTTGTTGGCATTGAATGCGGCCATCGAGGCGGCCCGGGCCGGAGAACACGGACGAGGCTTTGCGGTCGTCGCCGAAGAGGTCCGCAAGCTCGCCGAACACACCGGCACGGCGACGAAAGAGATCGCGGAACTGATTAAGCGGGTGCAAGCGGGAAGCGGGGAAGCCGCGAGCAGCATGAACCGCGCTTTGGAGGACGTGACGGAGGTGACCGAAGTCACCCAAACCGCTGCCCAGTGTCTCGAAGGCATCGCCAAGAGTGCGGCCTCGGCGGAATCACTCAACCAAACCCTTTCGGAATCGATGAATCTTGTTGAAAGCCTTGCGGGTCAAATGACCGAGCTTCTGACCGCGGTCAACACGGAAATTGACTCTGTCGCGAAAGACATGGTCAGCATCTCGGATATCACCCAAAGCAACTCAGCCGCGAGTCAGCAAGTGAGCGCCTCGGCCGAAGAAATGAGCGCTCAAGTCGAAGAACTCGCAGCGAGCATCACCGAGATCGACACCCAAGTCACGATCCTGAACGAAGGTTCCAAGAGTTTGAACCAAGCGATCTCAAAACTGAGAAAGCAAGACGCATCTCTACAGAGAGATCACCTCAAGATTGCAGCTTAACCTGAAGTGAAAGACAGAAAGCCTTCCGGCCCGCCGAACTTGGCGGGCCGAAATTTTTTGCGCTTACATCCAGTGGACTTCGGCGTCGCCGTGGCAGGATTGAAGGAAGTTCAGCTGTCCATCGTGGTACCAGATGTGGCCCGCTTGCAAATTGGCAAAGCCGTACTTGGTAATGGGCATTCCCCATGGGGTTTGAACTTGAGTGCCGAGGTCATCGGGTGAGAGTGCCTTCACTGCATTCGCGAGTGCTTCGCAGGAATCTTTGAGCTTGGCTTTCGCGATATCCCGGCTGCTGATGGAAGCTACGAATCCGGCTCGCTCTTCGTCGCTCGGCATCGATTGGGGGTTGTCGGCCAGGATGCTGGCGACCATCATGTTCATGCCGATGATTTCGGCAGTAAAGTCTTGGGGCGTCCGTGCTTTGCCTGCATAAACGGACGTGAACTGCTCGTCGGTCAACGCATCAAGGTCCTTGCAGTACATCCCGCAAACGCCTTGGATCCACTCGGCCAAAATTGTTCGAACATCAAAATTTGTAGCTGTTGCGCTCATCAAATAACTCCTTGCGTCTATTAGTAGACGCTTGTTTCATTCTAGCATATCTTCCGGGAGGAGTAGGTTAACTTTTTGAAAAAAGCACAAAAAGATAAAGCGCACGCCCCGTCTAGCATCGGCTAGACGGGGCACAGCAAATTACAGCGTCCCGCGGATGGCTTGTTCCCTTTCGATCGACTCGAAAAGCGCCTTGAAATTCCCTTTGCCAAAGCTTTTCGCGCCCTTGCGGTGGATGATTTCGTAGAACAGAGTTGGACGGTCCGTGGTGGGTTTCGTGAAGATTTGGAGCAGATAGCCCTCATCATCGCGGTCCACCAAGATTCCCAAATCAGCGAGAACGTCAATGTCCTCATCAATTTGCCCCACGCGGTCGGTGAGCATCTCGTAGTAGGTTCGCGGCACGGAGAGGAACTGAATCCCCCGGGCCCGAAGCCGAGACACCGTGTAGATGATGTCGTCGGTTCGGAGCGCCACATGCTGCACGCCAGCACCGCCGTGGAATTCCAGATACTCGTCGATTTGGCTCTTCTTCTTGCCATCGGCGGGTTCATTGATCGGGAATTTCACGCGCCCATTGCCGCTCGCCATGACCTTGGACATCA